>CXWL01019788.1_pt1 | contig 10065 bp, 9 predicted proteins | sample 590931 | NCBI WGS metagenome assembly CXWL01 (sample SAMEA3498368, study PRJEB10139) | groundwater metagenome | biome: water well; material: biofilm material | place: Germany | collected 2015-04-27
CGGACGGATCACCCAGTCCTGCAGGGTGCGGAGTTCTTGAAGATTCTGGGTCGGGCCCTCCACAAGGTACATGAAGGCTTCACTGAGTCCGGTGCTCACGGGACCGAGCATGGGTTCAGCCTCTCGCGGAAGTTGTGTCCGCGATTGCACCAACTTCTCCAAAATCAGCTGCCGGGCGAAATAAATGTCCACGGCGTCCTCAAAGACGACGGTAATCACGGAGATTCCGAATCGCGACACGGACCGCAACTCGGTCTTCCCCGGCAAGTTGGTCAATTCGATCTCCAGCGGAAAAGTCACCAAACGTTCGATTTCCAATGGCGCCAACGAAGGCGCCCTGGTGATGACTTGAACCTGGACAGGCGTGACTTCGGGGAAGGCATCGATCGGCAACTGTCGGAACGCCGCGGCCCCCGCCAGAATCAGCACCAATGACGCAAGGAGCACAAGAAGCCGTTGTTCCAGCACCAAGCGGAGTACTCGTTCCATCATAATGGCCCACCCATCGACATCTGCTCGCGAAGCGCCTCGGATTTGAGCGCATAGCTGCCTTGCGTGACGACTTCGTCGCTCTGTTTCAATCCGGTCTTGATCTCGATGTAGTCAGTCGACGATTCTCCGATCTTCACTTCGCGCGATTCAAATCGGCGGGGTCCATGCGCGAGAAATACAATCGTGCGACTCCCGACTTGCTGAACGGCCGCGCGCGGGACGGCTAAGACCGATTCTTCCTGCGCGAGCAATGTCACCTCCGCGAACATTTCCGGACGTAACCGTCGGTCAAGGTTGGAGATCTCCGACCGTGCCATGACCGTTCTAGTGGCCGGGTCGATCACGGCCCCGACATACGTAATGGCGCCATGGAACACCGTCTCCGGATACGCGGAGACACGAACCTCGACCGCAAGACCTGTTTTCAGTTTCCCGACCTGCTGTTCCGGAAAGTCTGCGCGGACCCAGACCGTCGAGAGGTCCGCCACGGTGAACAGCGTTTTGCTCGGATCGACCACCTCCCCGACGGTCGCATTTCGCTCGATGATTTCTCCGGCGAAAGGAGCGCGCAGAAATACCTGGGCCACCTCTGCATGGGGCAATGTCTCGGCAGCCAGTCGCTCGATTTCTCGCTCCGCCATCCCGAGCAAATGGAGTTTTTCTTCAGCTTCGTAGAGTTCTGCCTTGGCATTCTCATGGTCGGCCTCACGTCGCTGATATTCACTGACCCCGACCGCCCCCTCGGCCAAGAGCGCCTTGGCCCGTTCGAGGGCCTTCTCCGCCACTCGCATCGCCGTCCGCCTTTTACGATAGGCCAACTGGGCCTCGCCGAACGCGGGGCTATCGAGCAGAAGAAGCCGATCTCCGGATCGAACGCGATCCCCAAGGTTGACATTCACGGCCACGATGCGTCCAGGAACTCGCGGGCTGAGGTGAGCGAGCCGATTCTCGTTCGGCAAGATCTTTCCCCCTTGAGCTTTGAGGGATACTCGAATGGGGTGGAACTGCGCGCGGTCCGTGTGGATCTGTGTGAGGGCGGCACTTCCCTCAGGCAACTCAATTATAGAAGACTGCGCCGACGACTTCGTGGTGTGCGGACTCGGCTTCGGCGCGTCACCTTGTGTCGGCTGACACGAGGCATAAGCCACACCAACCGTTATTGCGATGATGATCCGGCGAGCGAATCCTGGTGAAGGCCTCTTCCGGGAAGAGATCATGGCAGTCCTCCTGTCGCCCCTGTAGGCGGCTATCGTTCTGCTAGGCACGACGAATGTCCACGAAATCTAGACAAGTAGACGAGGCGGACCGCGGGAAAAGCTTGTGTCTTGAATCGATACGGAGGGTCGAACAGATCCGATATTTGGCGGTGCCCAAGAGCAGGCTTCGGCAGCTGAATCGGCGGCACACCCAAACCCAAGCCCCTTGGCAAAGAACGGTTTGAAAGACTTTCGATCCCACGAATCGTGAAGCAGTGACAAGCTGAACTCGGGATGTCCATCGCCTACGTGCGCAGAGGGTGGGAGCTTGCTGGCACTTTCTGACCTCGGATGGCCCGTTCGAACGACTCGCCCATGGGTATCGAATTCGCATTCGAGATCCGGAGACCACACCGTGTGCACGGTGCCTCCGTGAATATGGCCCGCTTGTCCGTGGAGATGATCCGCTTCGGGATGGACGTGGAAGAAGGGAGTCGAGAGCATCCATAGAGATACCCACATCAGGACAGCGAGGCGAAACCATACATGTACTCTAGGAGCACACCACATTCTACGTTACCCTAGCACAGCGCCTCCGCGTCAGCAATTGATGGTGCTTACAACTGCAGATGCCGCAACCGAAGCGCATTCGCGATGACTGAGACGGAACTAAACGTCATGGCGGCGCTTGCGAGCATGGGGCTCAAGAGGACCCCGACAAACGGATAGAGAATCCCGGCGGCGATTGGAATCCCCAGCGTGTTATACACGAACGCGAAGAACAGATTCTGCCTGATGTTCTTCATCGTCCCACGGCTGAGTCTGCGTGCCCGCGCGATGGCGCGGAGATCGCCCTTGACCAACGTCACCCCCGCACTTTCCATTGCCACGTCTGTCCCCGTCCCCATGGCGATCCCGACCTGCGCTTGCGCGAGCGCCGGTGCGTCGTTGATGCCATCGCCGGCCATCGCAACCACATGCCCCTCGGCTTGAAGCTGTTTGATGACTGCGGTCTTTTGCTCAGGAAGTACTTCAGCGTGCACATCGTCAATGTGAAGTCGTCGTGCCACCGCTTGCGCGGTGGTCTTGCTGTCGCCGGTGAGCATCACAATCCGCAATCCTTCACGGTGTAACAGCTCGATGGCCTCCGGCGTGGAGGCCTTGACTGGATCGGCCACGCCCAGCAATCCCGCTGGTTTGCCATCGATGGCGACGAACATCACCGTCTGCCCCTCCTGCCTGAGCGGTTCAGCCTGAGCGACCAACGATTCGGCATCGATACCCAATTCGTTGAAAAGGGGTCGCGTCCCCACGGCTATCGAGCGACCCTCCACTGTTCCCATAACGCCCTTCCCCGTAAGCGAACGAAAATCTTTCGCGCCAGCCAACGCGAAGCCTTTCTCGCGAGCCCCTGACACAATCGCGCCAGCCAGCGGATGCTCGCTACTCTGTTCCAATCCACCTGCAAGCCGAAGCAGGTCGATTTCTGTCATATTCGGGAGAGGAGCCACCGTCATCAGACGCGGTTTGCCTTCCGTGAGTGTTCCCGTTTTATCAACGACCAGCACATCCACTTTGGCCAAGATCTCCAATGCTTCGGCATTACGGATCAGCACGCCTGCCGTCGCGCCGCGGCCGGTGCCCACCATGATCGACATCGGCGTCGCCAATCCCAAGGCACAGGGGCATGCGATGATCAACACCGCAACCGCGTTGAGCAAGGCATAGGCCATCCGAGGTTCCGGGCCGTAGATCGCCCAAATCACGAAGGTGACGAGGGCAACAAGGATCACGATCGGCACAAAATACCCAGCCACCACATCGGCCAGCCGTTGAATCGGCGCCCGGGTACGCTGGGCCTCGCTGACCATGCGCACAATTTGCGAGAGCAACGTTTCGCGACCGACTCGCTCGGCCCGCATGACGAAACTCCCCGTCCCGTTGACCGTCGCGCCCACCACTTTCTGCCCTGCTCGCTTTTCCACGGGAATCGATTCACCGGTGACCATCGATTCGTCAACGGCACTCGTCCCATTCACTACCACGCCATCGACGGGTATCTTCTCACCTGGTCGGACGCGTAATTGGTCCCCCACCTGGACCTGGTCCAATGGAATATCGTCTTCGCGGCCATCAGCCCGGACAATCCGCGCTGTTTTCGGTGCCAGCCCCAAGAGCGCCTTGAGAGCACTACTGGTTCGACTCCGCGCCCGTAATTCCAGCACCTGCCCCAACAAAACCAGCGCGATGATGGCAACCGCTGGTTCAAAGTAGACGGCGAGCGCTCCGCCGTGACCACGGAACGAATCAGGGAACAGGCCTGGCGCGAGAGTCGCCACGACGCTGTAGAGATAGGCCGCACCGGTACCAAGACCGATGAGGGTAAACATATTAAGGTGACGATTGACGAGCGAGGCCCACGCTCGTTCAAACAACGGCCACCCGACCCAGAACACCACCGGCGTCGCCAGCACGAACTGAAACCAGACCAATGCTCTTCCTGAAAAAAAGTGCTGCAACGGCTGACTCGGCATCATCTCGGAAATCATCAACGCCAGGATGGGCAAGCCAAGCACAACGCTCTGCCAAAATCGGCGAGTCATATCGACCAGCTCAGAATTGGCCTCTTCCATCGTCACCGTACGCGGCTCCAAGGCCATCCCACAGATCGAGCAACTCCCAGGATCAGCCTGCACAATTTCTGGATGCATGGGACAGGTATATTCAGTCCGCGTGCTCGCAACAGTCACGTCCGCTGGCTCCAGCGCCATCCCGCAGACAGGACAGGCGCCCGGTTTGGTTTCCGACACCTCTGGATCCATCGGGCAGACATATTGGACGCTGCCGCCGGCTGGGGCAGGCGTCGGCTTCGGAATGCGCTGGTCAGGTGGGGTCAGATAATAGTCGGAATCGGCTCTGAACTTTTCTAGACATCGAGTGGCACAGAAGTAATACGTCTTTCCTCGATATTCGTAGGAACCGGCTGCAGTGGCCGGTTGCACTGTCATACCGCACACGGGATCGATTTCGCCGGTCGCCGCTTGCACCATCATCGGCAACGGCTTCCGTGGAGTAGGCATTGTGATCAGATTCAGTGGCCTTTTGCTCAGCGCACGGTCGGGGTCGGCACGAAACCGTTCCAGGCAGGATGTCCCACAGAAATAGTAGGTCGTCCCTTTGTAGTCGAACTGACCCGCCGCCTTGGCAGGATCGACCGTCATGCCGCAGATGGGATCAATAGCCATTCTTCACTCAGCAAGGGGTAAGGAAGAGTGCTCCGCCGTCCTCAGTACCTTGATGATCTTCCAATCACCCCTCCCCTTCACCTCTCACTCCTTATCATTCACGAGTTACTTTTTCGCATCCGCTTCAAGAATGCTCCGGATAATGATGATGACGTTCTCAGGTGTCATGTTCGCACCATCGACCTTGATATTCCCGTCCAGCAAGAGCGACGGCGTGGATGACACCTTGATCCGTTCGCCCAATCGACGCCCCTCTTCGAACAGCTTGGCCGGCTTTCCACTTTCCATTCCCATTTCGAACATGTTGACGTCCAACCCGACCTCCCTAATCAACATGGCGCGAATGGAACGATCCAGTACCCCATCAAGCTTTTCCTTGTGAATGATGCGAAACAGGACGGCCTTCATGTGATCGCCCTTGCCCATCAGTTTTGCCTGCTCATACATGTCAAACGGGGTCGGCAGCTTCCCGGGAATCACGGGGAAGCCGACCATGGTGACCTCGACCTTATTCCCAAATTCCTTCAGTAGCAGAGGGACCCCTGTCTCCTCGAAGTGATGACAATGCGGGCAATAGAAATCCGCAAATTCGATCACCTTCACCTTGCCTGGTTGATGAGTCGACGGCTCATCCTTGAGGATCTCGAACTTGCCCTTCAGTTCCGGCTTGTCCACAGCGGCACTCACCGGTGCATGCACAAACCCGATCGCACCCACAACTACAAGCACACACGTCCAGATTGACATCGTCCGACCGTTCATCTGAAACTCCTTTCGCGGGTAAATAGTCGTGCCCCATTATAGCGGATGGAGCGCCTCCTTGTGCTCTGTTATACTCTTGTCATGCGAATATCTTGGCCTGCTTGGATCGCGTCGGTGCTGTTGATTGTATCCGGCTGTGCCTCAAACGGAAACCTGACCGGCGCNNCAGTTATGCGCAGGTACAGGAGACACCAGGATCATACAACGGACAGCCGGTGACGTTCGGAGGGAAGGTGCTGGGCGCAAGGCGCTTGAAGGAGGGGACAAGGATCGAAATTCTTCAATTGGCGCTGAACTCCTCTCTCCAGCCAACCATGGACCTCAGCAAATCCCAGGGCCGATTCATCGCGATGCAGAAGCAATTCCTTGATCCCGCAACGATCCCTCCCGGCACATTTGTAACCGTTACCGGAGAAATGGCTGGGTCTGTCACCCTCCCACTCGATGAGACGGAGTACACCTACCCGCTCATCACCGTCACCAATCTGCGCGTGTGGACCGAGAACGACGAGGAGCCTCCTCGCATTCGCCGTCCCATCGGCCCTGGCCCTTATTGGGGACCCTACTGGTCTCCATACTGGCACGCCTGGCCCTACTATTGGTGAGCGCGTCTCGCACGATATACCGTCTCTGAACCCGCACCAGGTCGTGAGTGCCCACTAGCGGATGAAGAGCGCAGCTCCCGTATCCGCAGTGATACATGCCGATATATACACATCTTGAGTGCCATACCGTTAACGCTCGATACCTTCGCCTCATATCTACGCACTGCCCACATCTTGGTGGGCTCAAATGACATCTGGTACTCTTTTGTATGGGCAATAAATAATGGTGAGTCAGGTGCACGGATACGTGAACGATTGAGGAACAGGCATGACCAAAGTCACACAGCGCAATGACCGATGGACAACACACACCCCTTCCAATCTAAGCTCGTCCATCGTGACCACACTGAAAGAACAGATCGTTCACTGGCACTACCCGCCGGAACATCGGTTGACCGAAGACGAATTGTGCAAGACCTTCGGCGTGAGCCGCAGTCCAGTTCGGGAGGCGCTCCGGGTGCTGGCAACCGACGGCTTCGTTAAAAAACTTCCGAATCGGAGTTACGCGGTCAAGCAGTATACCATCGAAGAAATCGAGGAGCTGTACGAGGTGCGCTTGGCCTTGGAACTCTATACCGTCGAACGCCTCGCGACCAAGAAGCAGACGACACAGCTTGCGGCCGAACTCGCTGACCTCAAACAAACCTGGACCGAACTCTTGAAGGAATCGTCCAAGAAACCAGAGGAATTCGCCATACTGGACACGCTCTTTCACGATACACTGGCCCGAGCCTTGGGAAATAAATCCCTCCTGCGGCACCTTCGGACTATCAATGAACGGCTGAGGCTGTTTCGAATGCTCGATTTCGAGAGGCGAGACCGCGCTGAACACACCTGCCAGCAACATCTGGAGATTTTGGATCAGATTGTGGCCAAGGATGCCCCAGGCGCGCGTGCCGCCATGCAGAAGAATATCGAGGAAGGACGCCGCCTCATCCCTACAACGATCAAAGATGCGCTGGCCAGAGCTTACTTAAAGAATACCTAAAGGGCGCTGCCTAATCGCTGGTACGATAGTTGGCATCTTGGGTTCACCTCGCCCCACCCCTCCCAACACTCAACATTTTTCATACCCGTGAGAGTACGCACGAGCAGGACGTCCAGACAGATTGAACTTAGTAGATCAAATTGTATACAATCCATAGACCTGGCGCTGCTTGAAATACACCGGTTTGTCTGCCCGCACATCATGTGACATCCACCTTGGATTATTCCTGAGGCTCGGAGTCCCGAAAGAACATAATGATTCGAAACGGCCAAATGGTGGAAGGAGAACCATCCAACCTTAGTTCATCGATTGTCGCCACACTGAAAGAACAGATCATTCACTGGCACTACCCACCCGAGCATCGCCTGACCGAAGTCGAACTCTGCAAGACATTCAACGTGAGTCGGAGCCCTGTCCGGGAAGCACTCCGTGTACTGGCAACCGATGGATTCGTAAAAAAATTGCCGAATCGTGGTTACGTGGTCAGGCAGCATAACATCGTTGAGATCGAGGAGCTGTATGAAGTGCGACTAGCCCTGGAACTCTATGTCGTCGAATGCTTGGCAAAGAGGGGTCCTCTCAACAAAAATGATACGGAGGACTTGGTTAAGCTTAAGCGGACCTGGACTGGCCTGCTGAAGGGATCTTCCAAGAAAGCCGAGGAACTCGCCAGACTAGACACTCAGTTTCACGAGACGCTCGCCCATGCTGCAGGAAACAAGACGCTCTTGCGGCACCTTCGTACCATCAATGAACGTTTGATGCTTTTTCGTATGATCGATTTTGACAAGACCGATCGAGCCGAAAGCACATGCCGTCAACATCTGGAGATCCTGAAGCACATCGCCGCCAAGGATGGACGGAAGGCGCGCGCCGCCATGCAACAAAACATCGAAGAGGGGCGCAACAACGTCCATACGGCGATCAAGGATGCATTGGCCAGAGCCTACTCGATGAAAACCTAATGAACGCCCCGTAATTTCGGGACGATGGGGTACCCATCGTGCGCTTCCAGGCCCTTTCGGTCGGCATTCAGGTACCATCACATCCTTTCAGCGGAACCGTGCATAGCGTGTTCCGCCAGGCCTGCAATGTATCGCTAGAGTCTGGTACGCTGCTGACCCTACTCCCATGCCAGAAAGGCAATGTCCCTCACGGCATTCGCTTAGACACCTCATCTCATTTTGACTTCCTTCATACCCTTCGAGTTGGACAATCAGCCGCATGTCGGGGAGGAATACTCCGCATCAACGGAACTGAGTGTTCCGTCGATCTGCGACCTGCACGCCCCTGGCACATCGATCTCAAAGGGTTGCACATCGATCTTTGCCGGCCCACTCATGCTCAATCCTGGGCAGTTGCTTGGTCCGAATTGAAATTGCATCATTATAAAAGTGGCATGTCGGAGAATCTGGGTGCCTTTTTTCTATCAGAAGGACGGCCTGCCACGCCGGCGGTCTCGGAGATTCTTCTCCAACAGGGTGCCTACACTATCCCGTCGCTCCTACAGACGACATGTCGCCTCCAATTAAGAGAGGCCATGATCTCCGTTAAATCACTGATCGGACTTGGGTACGGCTTGACTCCCTCAGGCGATGATTTTCTCGTGGGTTATTTGGCCGGATTATGGTGTACGGCAGGGGCCAGCCTACCTCGGATGCAATTTCTGATGGCCTTAGGCTCTGAACTGTCACAAGTGTCACAGAATACCAATGAGATTAGCTGCGCCTATCTCCGATCCGCAGCCAAGGGCCATGTCTCTGAACCGATCGCGAAATTAGCGCAGCGACTGAACCAGGCAAACAATATGAGCCGCATCAGGGCAACCACACAAGCCGCGTTGCAAGTCGGCCATACTTCTGGCTCCGACGGGGTGCTAGGCCTGCTGTTAGGCTGTCTTGCGTGGCAGGGCCTGCCTCCTCATCTGATTTTCAGTGACCTTCTTCGTTTGTCTGTTCTTTGCGATTCAAGGGCCCAACCATGAAACCAGAATCGAAAGACGCAAGAGGTGATGAAACGATGTCCGTTTATCGAGCTGACTCGGTCTATGAGCCGAACCCTGGCTTTGCCCTTGACTTGGTATACAATCTTGTGTTCAAGTTAGCTGCCCCAATATCAGATATTAAGTCGGTCGTACTCTTCGGTCGTTCGTTCCTTGTTCTTAGACGAGGCATCACGCTGCTGGATTTGACGTTCGCCACATAAGCCATCGGCGGGAGGTCAACCCACCCGCCTGACGTTGACGCTGTGAGCCTGCCAAGGCGAGGCGTCGATGGGGGACTATCTACATGGCCAGGGCGACAAAAATAATCCGGAACTTCTACCGCGACTCCGTCTCGTTGATGCAGCTGTCTTCCACGATTACCAAACTGCCCGGTGTGGAACAAGCGTCGGCCATCATGGCCTCTCCCAACAATGTGACACTTCTCGTAGAAGCGGGCCTGTTGGCGGAACCCGTTGAAGCCGGCGCCAACGACTTGTTGATCGCTCTTCAAGGAAATGCCGAGGCACTTGAATCGGCGCTTGCTGCGGCAGAATCCGCGCTGAAGCAACCTTCCCCTCCGTCGACCGGCAATGAACAATCACGCGGCATGTCTCCCCGCAGCATCGAGATGGGGCTCGGGAACCTCGCCGGCGCAAACCTCGTTTTAATCTCCACGCCGGGCGAGTACGCCGCGGCGGAGGCCTTCAAGGCGCTGGGTCTCGGCCTCAATGTCATGCTCTTTAGCGACAACGTTGAGCTCAAGGACGAGATCGCGCTCAAACGGTTCGCCCAG
>CXWL01130514.1_pt1 | contig 10064 bp, 10 predicted proteins | sample 590931 | NCBI WGS metagenome assembly CXWL01 (sample SAMEA3498368, study PRJEB10139) | groundwater metagenome | biome: water well; material: biofilm material | place: Germany | collected 2015-04-27
GCACGAGCCGCTGGAAATACTCGACAGCGAAGAACGCTTCTCCCCCAGTTCCCCCCACGCCAGCCACGACCAAGGCCAACGCCTGGAGCTGCTTGATCGTGCCCTGGCCGAGTTGCCGAAAGCCTGCCGCGACAGCTTCCTGCTGCGCAAACTCGACGGGCTGACCCACCTGCAGATTGCCGAGCGCCTGGGTATTTCCCGCGCCCTGGTGGAAAAACATATCGTCAACGCCATGAAGCACTGTCGGGTGCGGATGCGCGAGTGGGAAGGGCACTGATCGCTGATCAGGTAAATTTTATTTCACTGTCCTCGTTTCCTATCAACACATGACCTGTTGTGCAGGTCTTGAAGGTATTCCTGCCCCATCGCCAAGGGGCTTATCCAGAGGACACTGGAATGACACAGGCAATTGCTTCGCCCGCGGTTCACGACCTTATCGGTATCGGTTTCGGCCCATCGAACCTGGCGCTGGCCATCGCTCTGCAGGAACGAGAGAAAACCCAGGGCAAGCTGGACGCGCTGTTTCTCGACAAGCAGGCCGACTACCGCTGGCATGGCAATACCCTGGTGACCCAGAGCGAACTGCAGATTTCGTTCCTCAAGGACCTGGTGACCCTGCGCAACCCCACCAGCCCGTACTCCTTCGTCAATTACCTGAAAGCCCACGACCGCCTGGTGGACTTCATCAACCTGGGCACCTTTTACCCGTGCCGCATGGAGTACAACGACTACCTGCGCTGGGTCGCAGCGCAATTCCAGAACCAGGGCCGTTATGGCGAGGAAGTACTGGCCATCGAGCCGATCCTGCATCAGCAGCAGGTCGAGGCACTGCGCGTGATTTCCCGCGATGCCCACGGTGAGCAGCACGTGCGCACGACGCGCTCGGTGGTGGTCAGCGCCGGTGGTACGCCACGAGTGCCTGCGGCGTTCAAAGGGCTCAAGGATGACAACCGCGTATTTCATCACTCCCAGTACCTGGCCCGCGTGGCGCAGCAACCCTGTGTGGACGGCAAGGCGATGCGCATCGCGATCATTGGCGGTGGCCAGAGCGCGGCTGAAGCCTTCATCGACCTCAATGACAGCTATCCGTCGGTGCAGGTCGACATGATCCTGCGCGGTTCGGCGCTAAAGCCGGCCGATGATAGCCCGTTCGTCAATGAGGTGTTCTCGCCGGCCTTCACCGACCTGGTGTTCCAACAAGTGGGGGCCGAGCGCGAGCGTTTGGTCGCGGAGTACCAGAACACCAACTATTCGGTGGTCGATCTGGACCTGATCGAGCGTATCTACGGGATTCTCTACCGCCAGAAAGTCTCCGGCATCGCCCGTCACGCGTTCCGCACCATGACCGTGGTGGAAAAAGCGGTGGCCGGCCCGATGGGTATTGAGTTGACCCTGCGCAACAATGCCAACGGTGACATCACCGTCAATCATTACGATGCGGTGGTGCTGGCCACCGGCTACGAGCGTCAGATGCACCGCGAACTGCTGGCGCCTCTGGAAGCGTATATGGGTGATTTCGAAGTGGCTCGTGACTACCGCATCGTGACCGACGATCGCTGTAAGGCGGGTATCTATATCCAGGGCTTCAGCCAGGCCAGCCATGGTTTGAGCGACACATTGCTGTCGATTCTGCCGATTCGCGCGGATGAAATTGCCGCGTCGTTGTATGAATACGACCGCAGCCGAGGCAAAGCGCGTTCGGTGCAGGACCTGCTGTTGGCCACCGCCAGCTGACAGACTGCACTTGTGACCCGGAGGGCTGCCTGATACTGTACAAAAAACCAGTATCGGTAGCCTTCCATGCAGTTGATCGAAAAACTCAGCATCCTCGCCGACGCCGCCAAGTACGACGCTTCGTGTGCCAGCAGTGGCGCACCCAAGCGCAGTTCGGAGGGCAAGGCGGGGCTGGGTTCAACCGATGGCATGGGCATCTGCCACAGCTATACGCCCGACGGCCGTTGCGTGTCGTTGCTCAAGGTGCTGCTTACCAACTTCTGTCTCTACGACTGCCAATACTGCGTCAACCGCCGCTCCAGCGACGTGCCCCGCGCGCGTTTCAGCCCGGAGGAGGTGGTCACCCTGACCCTCGATTTCTACAAGCGCAACTGCGTCAGCGGGCTGTTTCTCAGCTCCGGCATCATTCGTTCGGCCGACTACACCATGGAGCAGCTGGTACGGGTGGCGAAGCTATTGCGTGAAGAGCATGACTTCCGCGGCTATATCCACCTCAAGACCATTCCCGACGCCGACCCTGCGCTTATCGCCGAAGCCGGGCGCTACGCCGACCGGCTGAGCGTGAACATCGAACTGCCCACCGAGGCCAGCCTGAACACCCTGGCGCCGGAAAAACAAATCGTCACCATCAAGCAGGCCATGCAGACCATCTACACCGGCGAACAGACCGTGTTCAACGAACCTCGCGCCCCGCGTTTCGCCCCGGCTGGGCAGAGCACGCAGATGATCGTCGGCGCCGACGATACCGATGACAGCACCATCCTGCACGGCGCCGAGGCGCTGTATGGCAACTTCAAGCTGCGCCGCGTGTATTACTCGGCGTTCAGCCCCATCCCCAACAGCCCGAAAAGCGTGCCCCTGGCTGCGCCGCCTTTGATGCGTGAGCACCGTCTGTACCAGGCGGATTTCCTGCTGCGCAGCTATGGCTTCAGCGCCAATGAATTGTTCGAAGGCCCCGGCCATCTGGCGTTGGATATCGACCCCAAGCTGGCTTGGGCCCTGGAGCATCGTGAGGTGTTTCCCCTTGATCTGAACCGCGCCGAACCCACGCTTATTGCGCGTATCCCAGGTATCGGCCTGCGCACCACCCAACGCCTGGTGGACCTGCGCNNCGCTTCGAAGACCTGGCCCGCATGCGCTGCGTGCTGGCCAAGGCCAAGCCGTTTTTCATCACCAGCGACTACCACCCGCAACAGGCTGACAGCACCAGCGTGCTGCTGCGCGAACAACTGCGCGATCGTCCGCAACCGCAACAGATGGGGTTGTGGGGATGATCAGCCTGGAATGCGACAACCTGTTCAGCACCTGGCGCGAACAGGCGCGCTGGTTGCTCAGCCATCAGGTCGACCCCAGCCAGGTGAGCTGGGGTGAGGCCGAAGTGGCGGATTTGTTCGCCACTGACGAGGCGATTCCTGAAGGGCTCGGTCCGTTTCAGGCGCGGATTCCCAAGGCGCTGATCGAGCTGCTGGAGTCTGCGGCCTGCTATCACGGCGACCAGCGTTGGAGCCTGCTGTATGAGGTGCTGTGGCGGGTCAGCCATGGCGACCGCACGGCGATGCTGGCGGGCGACAAGCTGGGCAGCGAATTGCAGCGGCGCATCAAACAGGTCAGCCGTGAAGCCCATCACCTGCATGCGTTTGTGCGGTTCATCGCGTTACCGGCAGAGGCGGGGCCTGAACTGCCGGAGTATGTGGCCTGGCATGAGCCGGCCCATGACATCTTGAAATCGGCCAGCCAGCACTTTGTCGGGCGTATGGGGCGTCATCGTTGGATGATCGCTACGCCGTTGGATGGGGTGTATTACGACGGTGAACAGCTGATTCATCAGCGCGAGTGCCCCGAGGCGTGGCAGCAATTGGCGCAGAATGTCGAAGACCCGCACAGCGCTATGTGGCTGACTTATTACAGCCATATTTTCAATCCGGCGCGGTTGAATCCCAAGGTAATGGAAGGGCACTTGCCCAGCCGGTTCTGGAAGAATCTGCCGGAGGGCAAGTTGATACCGGGGTTGATCAGCGAGGCGCGCACGGGCAAGCAAAAGGATGGGCAGGCGAAGCTGGTGGCGGCGCGCCAAGGTAAGAAAATCTTAAGCGGGCATGGTTAAAAATGTGGGAGGGGCTCAGGCCAGTTCGATGGCGGTATTTTTCACCACCGCCAACTCCGGATGCGCCACCAACTTATCAATGTGCAACTCATCATTGTTCAGCCAGATCTCCGATACCACCCGGTAGTGCTCCATGTCCCGACAGCGCATGCGCAGGCTGTAGTCGAACGGCCCGCTGATCAACTGGCATTCGAACACCTGGGGGCAGGCTTTGATGCAAGCTTCGAAGGCCTTTTGCGCCGAGCGCCCGCTTTGGTTGGACAAGGCCACCAGCACCAGCAACGACAGCCCTGGCGAGACCATCTGCACGTCGATGATCGCCCCATACCCACGGATCACTCCACGGCGCTCCAGCTTGCGCACCCGCTCCAGGCAAGGCCTGGGGGTAAGGTGCACCAGTGACGAGAGCTTTTCATAGGTGATCCGCCCCTGATGGCGCAGTACTTCGATGATTGCCTCATCGATGCGATCCAGCGCGGGGGAGGTATGGGGTCCGTTGGCCTTGGTATCCATGGGTTTCACTTCAAACGGTTGGAAAGAAATTGCTGCAAGCGCTCGCTTTTGGGGTGGTCGAGGATCTCGGCGCTGCCTTGTTCCTCGACCCGTCCCTGGTGCAAGAACAGCACTTGGCTGGACACCTGGCGGGCAAAGCCCATCTCGTGGGTGACCATCAGCATGGTACGACCTTCCTCGGCCAACGTCTGTATGACTTTGAGGACTTCTCCTACAAGTTCTGGGTCCAGTGCGGACGTTGGCTCATCGAACAGAATGATTTCCGGCTCCATCGCCAAGGCCCGTGCAATCGCCACGCGCTGTTGCTGGCCGCCGGACAGGAACGCCGGGTATTGATCTGCCACGCGGCCTGGCAGGCCGACCTTGTCCAGGTACATCCGTGCGCGTTTTTCCGCCTCCGCCGCACTTACGCCCAGCACCCGGCGCGGCGCCATGGTGATGTTTTCCAGCACGGTCATGTGGCTCCACAGGTTGAAGTGCTGGAACACCATGGCCAGGCGCGTGCGCAGGTTTTGCAATTGCGCCTGATCCGGGGCACGGGTGCCGGCACGCCCTTGCTGCATTTCTATGCTGATGCCGTCCAGGGTGATGACTCCAGCGTCGGGCTGCTCCAGAAAGTTGATGCAACGCAGCATGGTGCTTTTGCCGGAGCCGCTGGCGCCGATCAGGCTGATCACATCGCCTTGGCGCGCGTTAAGGGAAACACCCTTGAGCACTTCGTGCTCGCCGTAGCGTTTATGAATGCCTTCGACTTGCAGCTTGATGGCAGCAGTTGCAGCCTTGGTAGCGGGTGCATCGACAGGATAAGTGGCCAGGGCCTGCGCGGACTGATTCATGGGTTAGCCTCGGGTAGGAACAAGAAAACGCATCCAGCGACGTTCGGCCAGTCGAAACAGGCCCACCAGTGCAAAGGACAGCAACATGTACAGCAGGGCAGCGATGCCAAAGGCCTGGAACGTCAGGAACGTCTCGGCATTGGCGTCGCGGGCCACTTTGAGGATATCGGCGACGGTGGCGGTGAACGCCAGCGAGGTGGCGTGCAACATCAGGATCATTTCATTGCTGTAGGCCGGCAACGCGCGGCGCAGGGCGGCGGGCACCACCACAAACAGATTCAAGCGCCAGCCGTGCAGACCGTACGCGCGGGCGGCTTCGATCTCGCCATGGGGGATATTGCGAATCGCCCCGGCGAAGATCTCCACGGTGTAGGCGCAGGTGTTCAAAACAAACGCCAGCAGGGTGCAGTTCAGCGCATTGCGGAAAAACTGGTTGAGCAGGGCGTTGTCCTGCACCACTTCAAGGCTGTAGAGCCCGGTGTAGCAAATCAGCAGTTGGATATACAGCGGCGTGCCGCGAAACAAGTAGGTGTAGACCTCCACCGGCCAGCGCAGCCAGAAGTGCTCCGAGACCCGCGCCAGTGCCAGGGGAATCGACAGAATGAAGCCCAGCACCACCGAGATGATGAACAGCCACAGGGTCATGGCCACGCCGGAAAGGCCCGAGCCATCACTGAACAGGTAGGCCAGGCCGTATTGCTGGAACAATTCGATCATCGCGCCATCCCCTTGATGCCGAGGTTATAGCGCCGCTCGAGGCGCTTGAAGATGCGGTTGGAGAGGGTGGTGATCACCAGGTAGACCAGGCCGGCAAGGATCAGGAAGTACAGCGGCTCGTTGGTGGTCTTGCCGGCGTTTTGCGCGGCTTTGACCAGGTCCGACAGGCCGATGATCGACACCAGCGCCGTGGACTTGAGCAGTACCAGCCAGTTATTGCCCAGGCCTGGCAGAGCGAAGCGCATCAACTGCGGAAACAGCACCAGATGAAACCGCTGCCAGCGACTCAGGCCATAGGCGGTGGCAGCTTCCAGTTGGCCGACCGGCACACTGAGGATTGCGCCACGGAAGTTCTCGGTGAAATACGCGCCGTAGATAAACCCCAGTGTGATCACGCCGGCGGTAAACGGGTCGATTTCAAAATAGTCCCAGCCGACGCGTTCGGTCAGGTCGTTGAGCCACAGTTGCAGGCTGTAGAAAATCAGCAGGATCAGCACCAGGTCCGGCACGCTACGGATCAACGTGGTGTACAGCGTGGCCGGCACCCGCAGCCATTTGGCGCTGGACAGCTTGGCGCCCGCGGCGAGCAGGCCGAGGGTGAGGCTCAAGGCCAGCGCGAGGAACGCCAGCTTGAGCGTCATCCAGGCACCCTGGGCCAGCATGGGGCCGTAGCCTTGCAGGTTGAGGAGTTCGTTCATGGGGGGAATCTCTAAAGGGCGCAGACATACCCCTGTGGGGGGGCTTTTGTGGGAGGGGGCTTGCTCCCGATGAGGGTGTGTCAGTTGATGCAGTTGTGACTGACCCACCGCTATCGGGAGCAAGCCCCCTCCCACGCAAATCTTTTCCCACAGGGATTGTGTTGGCTTATTCGTTGTAGATGTCCTGATCGCCGAAGTACTTCTTCTGGATCTGCGCGTAGGTGCCATCGGCCTGGACGGCGGCGATGCCCTTGTTGATCAGCGCACGCAATTCCTGGTCGTTCTTGCGCAACCCCATGGCGATATCCAGCGGCAGGGTCGGGTCCTTGAAGGCCGGGCCGGTCTTGAAGTCGGCGCCTTCAGGTTTGGACAGGAAGTTGAGCTGGGCTTCGAGTTTGTCGGTGAGGGTGGCGTCGAGGCGGCCGTTTTGCAGGTCGGCGTAGTTCTGTTCCTGGGACTGGTAGGCCTTGACCTGAGCCCCGAGCTTAGCCAGGTGCGCACGGGCATAGGCTTCCTGCAACGAGCCTTGCAGTACGCCGACCTGCTTGCCTTTCAACGATTCAGGCGTGTCGCCGAAGTCGGCGCTTTTGCGGGTGATCACCGAGGTTGGGCTGAGGAACAGCCGGTCGCTGAAGTCGATGACTTTTTCACGGGCCGGCGTCACGGCCATGGACGACATGATGGCGTCGAATTTGCGCGCGCGCAGCGCCGGGATCATGCCGTCGAATTCGTTGTGCACCCAGGTGCATTTGACTTCGAGCTTGGCGCAGATGGCATTGCCCAATTCGATATCGAAGCCTTGCAGGCTGCCGTCAGCGGCCACGGATTCAAAGGGTGGGTATTCGGGGAATACGCCGAAGCGGATTTCTTTCCAGTCCTGGGCGTGGGCGGCGCTGGCGCACAGTGGCAACAGCAACGCAGCGAAAAGTGATCGCAGTGGAATCATGTGTCAGTCCCTATATTTTGTAATTGATGTCAGGGCAGTAAAAAGGGTGCGGCTTGCATTCATTCGGTGACTCTTCGGTCGGGCTCAGAATGCTTGATGGTGGTGCTTTTTTTGTGTCGTTTACCCGGTGCTCAAAGCGCAAATTGCGCTGTTAAAACGAGCATTGCAGCGGAATCGGCTGTTGCACCCGCTGAATCGGCTTTTCAGCTCTGTAAGTCGGGCCTGCCCTCGGCGCAAAGGGGCAGGCCAGAGCGGTCTCAGGCGCGCTTTTTGTGCTGTGCGCGTGGCTGCTGGGCCAGGCGTGCGAACAGGTCTTTCGGGTCGGCCAGGTCCGGCACCAACTCCAACTCGCTGCCCACATCCAGAGCCTTGGCCACGTCGAGCACGTAGCGCAGGGCCGAGTAGTCTTCGATGGCAAAACCTACCGAGTCGAACAGGGTGATCTGGCGCTCATTCTCGCGGCCGGCTACCTGGCCGTTGATCACCTGCCACAGCTCGGTCACTGGCGAGTCTTTCGGCATGTGCTGGATCTCACCTTCGATACGGCTTTGCGGCTCGTACTCGACGATGACCCGGGCGCGCTCGACGATGCGTTGGTCCAGTTCGGTCTTGCCTGGGCAGTCGCCGCCCACGGCATTGAGGTGCATGCCTGGTTCGATCATCTCGTCAGTAAGGATGGTGGCGTAGGCCTTGTCCGCGGTCACGGTGGTGACGATATCCGCGCCCTTGACCGCTTCCGCCACGCTGCTGGCCAGGATCACCCTGATCGCCGGGAAGGCCTTGAGGTTGGCTGCCAGTTTGGCGGTGGCCTTGGCGTCGATATCGAACAGGCGGATTTCGTTGATGCCGAGCATGGCGTGGAAGGCCAGGGCCTGAAACTCGCTCTGCGAGCCGTTGCCGATCAACGCCATGCTGCGGCTGTTGTCTCGGGCCAGGTAACGCGCGACCAGCGCCGAGGTGGCGGCGGTGCGAATGGCGGTAGTCAGGGTCATTTCTGCCAGCAGCACTGGTTTGCCGGTGTCCACGTCGCCCAACGCACCGAACGCCATGACGGTGAGCATTCCGGCGAGGGTGTTTTTTGGGTGGCCGTTGACGTACTTGAAGGCGTACAGCGACGCGTCTGACACCGGCATCAACTCGATCACGCCATCCGGCGAGTGGTTGGCCAGGCGCGCGCACTTTTCAAAATCCTGCCAGCGCAGGTAGTCAGCGCGAATGTACTCGGCCATCTCGGTGATGCAGGTTTGCAGGCCTTTTTGCGAGACCAGGTAGCTGAGGTCGTTGACGTCGATATAGCGGGTCATGGCAAGACTCCTTATTGAAATGAGGGGCGGGCGGGCAGGTGCACTTCCGCGAGCATGCAGCGGGCACTGCCGCCGCCGATGCGTTCGATGTTGTCGATATTCACCACCACAGGCCGCGTATGGCGTTCCACATGCTGGCGCTGGGCCGGTTGCAGTGCGCCCCAGGCGCTGGCAGACATCACCAGCAGCGGCTGGCCGTCGCGGTCGTGGACTTCAAGCATGTTGCCGGCGAAGGCTTCCAATTGGTCGAAGTCGAGGGCGAGGATGTCCTTGCCGGTGTCGCGCAGGGAGCGTTCCAGGGCCAGGCGTTCGTTTTGGTCGGGCAGGGCTTGCAGGCACACCACCGAAAGGTCGCGGCCGACGCTCATCATCACGTTGCTGTGGTAGATCGGCGCGTGGTGGCGGTCAACCGCATGGAATACGCAGAGCCGGTAGTCGAGGCGTTCGGCGAATTCGCGCAGCGCATCCTGATGGGTGCGCCCGGAGTGGCAGGCGTAGCTGATGCGGTGTTGGCGGTCGAGCACCATGCTGCCGGTGCCTTCGAGGAATATGTTCTGTTGTTCGAGGTGGCTGAGGTCGATGGTGCTGTTGATCGCAAAACGTTGCTCCAGCACTTGCAACACACCCTTGTTGCGCTCCAGTCGTCGGTTCTGGCCTTCCATCGGGTACAGCACCAGGCTGCCGTCGGCGTGGCTGCTCCACCAGTTGTTGGGGAAGATTGAGTCGGGAGTGTGGGGCGCCGGAGTGTCCTGCACCACCAGCACTTCCACGCCGTGCTGGCGCAGGGTGTCGACATAACCGTCGAACTCTTCCAGCGCTTTCTGCTGTGCGCTGAGCGGGTCAAGGGGCGGGCGTTGAAAGCGGTTGTTGATCGCAGTGTCCGGGTTGAAGGCAAAGCGCGCCGGGCGAATCATCAAGACGGTGTTGGTGGTTTGCATGGGTGCACGGATCCATGAGTAAGGCGGTGAACAAAGATGCAGTGGGGCTATTTTGTGGCTTGTGCGGGATGAATCCCGGCTGAAACCCAGGGGCGGCTCAGCCGGGAAAGCTGAAAAGGGGGGTAGGCCAGCCGAATCGGCTGCGAGAGGTGGAATGCGGTCAAAATGCGGGAGGGGCAAGCCCCCTCCCACATTGGTACAGTGGCGCCTGTTATCGCGCCGTCAGCCAGGAGGAATCATGTCTACCGCCGTTCGTCTCGCCCAACCCACCGAT
>CXWL01002168.1_pt1 | contig 10060 bp, 12 predicted proteins | sample 590931 | NCBI WGS metagenome assembly CXWL01 (sample SAMEA3498368, study PRJEB10139) | groundwater metagenome | biome: water well; material: biofilm material | place: Germany | collected 2015-04-27
CGCATGTCGCTTGGCCATCCTGGTCACGCCCATGGCCAGCGTAATCGTGACGACGGCGGGGAGACCTTCCGGCACGGCTGCCACTGCGAGGCTCACCGAGGTGAGGAACATCTCAACCAGCGGTTCCCCCCGGAAATACCCGAGGGCGAACACGACTGTAACCACGCCAAGCGCCAGCCACAGGAGCGTATAGCCGAATTGTTCCAATCGACGCTGCAACGGTGTTTCGTCACGCTCTGCCTCGGCAGCCTTCTGAATCATGAAGGCAATCCGGCCCAGTTCCGTCTTGAGACCAGTCGCCACCACCAAACCACGGGCCTTACCAGAAACGGCGACGGTGCCCATGAAGACCATGTTGTGTTGATCGGCGAGCGGGACCTCGGTGGTTTCGAGCCGTTCCGCCTGTTTTTGCACAGGTGTCGATTCGCCGGTGAGTGAAGCTTCTTGAGCTTGGAAATTCGTCGTGTAGAACAGGCGAGAATCCGCCGGAATGCGGTCACCCGCTTCGAGGGCGATGACATCTCCTGTGACCAGTTCCCGTGCCGGAATGGACTGCAACGCACCGCTACGAATGACGCGGGCCGTCGCGACCGACATCTTGCGCAGAGCCGCCAACGATCGCTCGGCTCGGAACTCCTGCACAAATCCCAGCACACCATTGAGAAATACGATGGCCAGAATCGCCGCCGCATCGATCCAGTCTTCCAACAGCCCGGACACAATGGCCGCTCCGATCAGCACCCACACGATGAGACTTGAGAACTGCGCGAGAAAGAGTTTCAGCAGCGAGGGAGGAGGGGCGTCGGGCAGTTCGTTGGGACCTTCTTGCGCTTGCCGGCGTACCGTTTCATCGACATGCAGACCAACGTTGAGGTCTGTCTGGAATTCACCAGCCAAAGCCTCAGTCGGTTTGGCATACCATGCCATTGCACTCTTCATCTCACTGGACACCGGCAGTCTCTTCTCAATCCGCATACTGTCCCTTTCTCTAGGACTGTTCACACAGCAGGGTGCATGCCATGCATAGCATTCGACTATCTGACGTCCTTATGCTGTTCACTGTGGCGTTATGCCACGCCAGCAAAGGGCCATAGTGGTCAAATGCGACACAAAGAAAGTGGGAGTACTTGGAGGAGTGATTGGTTGCTGGTTACCCGTTAAAGAGAAGCCAGAGCCCCAGGACGTAGACGACGATCATCAACAGGCTATCCGGCTCAATCAGCCTGAACCGTCGTTCAGCCCGGTACATGATCCCCATCAACACACACCGATCCACAGCTGCCCCAAGCCGGCGAGTTCGGCAATCTGTTCCCATAGCGTAAGAGTTTCGTCCCTGCAAAGACAATCGCGCCGGCGGAGACGACGAAGAAAAGCCACGGAAGGAACATGCCCGTGTCTCCGGGGGGGGGGAGCCAGAGCAAAAGAAAGCAGACCGCAAGCGGGGGATACGCCAACCCAGCGGGACAGCGACAGTCAGGTCACCTTCCTGCCTGAGGCTCGCTCACCATTGATTGTGGAAAAAGAGGAAGTATCCGATCGCGACGACAATGGCTTGCAACAGGATCAACCAACGCATGAGGCCCCATTTGGTCTCCGCTGTGGCCTCCTTCATTCTCATCATCGCTTGTAAAGAGGGGTCTGAGAAGATATAGGTCGCGACCACTTCTCTGGCGTCCTCCCGACTCATGTTTCCCTCAAGCTGAACCTGGTCGACCGCTTTGTTGCGATCGCCTTGCGACAGCGCCTCCAATGCCTTCCTGGGAAGATCGTATGCCACTTTTGCCTCCTTCGTCGTCGTGGGGGAGAGTCTAGCAGAAACGATCGGCTCACGTCTTCCTGATTTCCGCAGTGACCTAAGTGAGACGCAGGGGTACCAAGGCCTAGATCCTCCCCTGGCCAGTTCCTCTATAAATGAGTGTGTGCTGCCCAAACCCCACACACCTCACACTCAATGAGGCCTCGAAGAGGAGGATGATCATGACAACCGTCACTGGTGGCTCAAATCCGCCCCTGGAACTTCCCGCTACTGATGGCAGCGTGGAAGCTCGGACCAGCCCTGGCGGCCCGCCCAGATGTCGATAAAGTAGCCTTCACCGGCTCCACGGATGTGGGAAAGATCATCCTTAGCGCGGCGGCAGGAAATCTAAAAAAAGTGTCAATAGAGTTAGGAGGAAAGTCGCCCAACATCGTGTGCAAAGACGCTGACGTGGAAGCCTGTACCCTGGAGTGGTTGGCGCGATTTTTTCAACCAGGGCCAATGTTGTTGCGCTGGTTCTCGCCTGTTCGTCGAAAAGAGTATCTTCGACAAGGTCGTTGAAGGTGTGGCGGCAAACGCGAAAAAGATCAAGATCGGGCCGGGTATGGATCCTGCGACTCAAATGGGTCCGTTCGTCAGCTAAGCCTGATACCGAACCGGTTCACTCGCCGCCTCGATCATCTTAGAACCTCTATGATTGCACGTTCACAGCGACATTCCACCAATCTTTTCGGCTTCATAGTAATTGTTTTCCCCCTCATCGACATGCGTGCGGATCAGGCGAAGTCCATTGCGTTCGAGAGCGCGCGTGTACGCAATTCGACCGAGTGACCAACAGTCGAGACCGGTGGTGACATCCTGCCAGATTCCTGTTTCGACAGGCGCCGTGAAGAGAAAATGCCCTCTCGGCTCAAGGATCTCCGATACACGATGGATGAAGGCCAGCTGCTCGTCCTCGCGTAGAAAAGACACGAGACCGATCGAGATGACCGCCTCGAATGTCCGCCCAAAGTAGTCACTGTCAAGGGCCGACGCGCATTGCGTGGGAATCGTGGGGAAACGTAATCGCAATTGTCTCAGCAATGTAGGAGATGTATCGATCGCCCATACCGCGAGCCCGGAGTCCACAAGGACCTTCGTAATGGGATACCCTCCGCCGCAAGCGATTTCGACGACGGGAGTACCAAACGGTAGAGATCTCGCCCAGCTCTGAACAACCTCAGCTCCTACACGGGACCGATCTCGATCCTCAAGATACGTCAGTGCCTGCGTTTCATAGAACCGTGCCACATCCATCGTCCGGTTGTTACCCTTCTTTAACAGCTTAACGTGTACGTTGCGTTTTTTGCAGCATCCCTATTCAGCGCCATGTCAGGCACGACTACTGCCCACTGCCATAGGTTTCACGAATAATCAAAACAGCGGGTGATGTGGGGCCGACGAGAAAGGGGCAGCAGCCGGCACCTCGCCGGCATTGCCAAGAAACCGCCAGGCATCACCTTCTTTCACCAGATAGTGGACTTCACGAAACCAACTGTCGAGCGTGAGCCGCTTTCCTGTGGATTCGTCGGTGCCATACAAACCACCCGTGCAGGTGACCTCTACACGGAGTTCGTCATTCACCCGCAGGACTTTGACATCGGAGAACAGATGGAGTGATTCTACGGCCTTGTAATGCTCAAATACCTCGCCCCACACCCGCCGCACGTCATTATCCTTCAACCCATGGTAGTCATAGTCGGGCGCATAAAACCGCATGAGAGCATCTACATCTTCTTTTTGTAACGCCGCTTCAGCCCGCTCGAACGCCGCAAGCAGCCCTTTCACGACAGGATGGCGCAGCAGACCGCCTTGTGCGATGACTTTCTTTCCCTCCACCTGTAACACCGTCTCTGGCAAGACTTGCACCTTGGCGGACGCCACCTCCGCCCCCAACACCGAGCACAAGACCAGACCAAGACCAATACGCGCCTTCAGCTTGCCATATTGCCGCACCGACACCTCCATCAACGAAGCGCATCGCCCGCCATGCGATCGGACAATGTTGTCTGCATGAGTGTCTTCCCCGATTGTTTGAAGGCTTAGGAGCGAAATGGCTGAACATCACCTGACTTACGCAGCATCTTGTTCACCTCATCAAGGTGCAGTTCTTCACCCACGATCATCTCGCGTGCAAACTCTTCCAACAGGACGGACTTTCCTTCAGCGATCTTCAGCAGTTCGTAATAGGCATCGATGGCGCCCTTCTCGTGCTCCATGCTCTCCCGCAGAATATCCCCCACGTCATGCTTCTCGGTTTCCAAGAGCGTCCCAATTTTCAGCGACGGGTGGCCACCGAGTAAGGTGACCAGTTCTCCGGCTTTGTGCGCATGGGCAAGGCTTTCGTCAGCATTGCTCTTCAGCCATGACACGATAGGAATGCGGTTATAGCCGTAGATCATGAGTGAGTAATGCATATAGCGCACGACTCCCGCTAACTCGTGCTCCATAATCCGGTTGAGAATCCCGACGGCACGTTGTGTGTCTTGATCGTTCATCAGATGTCTCCAATTACGCACCACCCTCTCGCCTGAAGAAGCGCGAAGGTACTGCGCTTGTGATGTTAACCGAAGCCGGGCTTCATACCACGGCCATTCCCTCTCAGCCATTGTAAGTCAGTAAGTGTACTGCAACCCCCCAGTGGATTCATCTCATCCTATCCCTCACGACATGAAAGACGTTGCCTGTGACCGAGCAGCTGTCAGCCACTACGCAGAATAAACGAACGTCTTTCGCCATTCTATTGCTCCATACGTCCAGCTCTACTGAAAGAATGCGAGAGCAATGGACATACTTAGATGCATTACTTGTGCCTATATCGAGGGCATCCATACCTTGATCAAGAAAATTGGAGCCGCCAGACGCGTCACGATTCGGTGAAGATCTACACTGGAGGTGAAAACCGCCACTCTGTCCATGGCTGGGGCGAACTGACGGAAATCAAGGGATCGGCAGAACGAATGGAAGAATGGTCGCAAGGACCGGTAGCGAGTAGCTCATTCATTGCCTCGAATCACCCCATCACGAAATACGCAATTCCTGCGGCAAGCACCAGAAATCCGATGAGCCACCGGATAAATCTCTGTTTCGCCGTGGCAAGGACTTGGTCCATCTTTTTCTTGAGGGCCGGCTTGGACGCGATGTAGATCTCGACCGCTTCCTTCGCCTCTTTCAGGCCGATATTCCGTTCCTGGCGAACCACCTTGATCGCTTTGATCACATTGCCCTGCCACAGCGCCTCAATCGCTGCTTTGGGAAAATCAGCAGAACGCCGTGGTTTGTTTGCCATGCTAGGACAATGCCTGAGCAGACGATCCTCTGTGCTGTTTATAACCGTTACGCAAAGAGCAGGCAATACTGTTGTCTGATAAGAGCACCCTTGAGTTCAAGTTGTCGTATTCGTGTGTCCGTTTAAAACTCAAAGGGAGGTAAATGCTGGAGTGATCGTGGAATTTTGAATGAGGGAAAAGCAGAAGTTGGGATGCCATACGCTTAACCTACCCTCTTCAGCACCAGATATTTCTTCTAGGGTTTTACCTAGTCTCGTCATGAAACAGTAGAGTCCCCATCCTACACCTCCTCCACTAACCTCGACTACTCAGGTATCCATAGGCCTTGTCATCACCGACACTCACCCCATCGTGCAACTCATTCTAATTACGTAGGAAGCTGCTGAGTGAGGAGAACGATCACAACGGGATTCTTGGCCGCAATCCGCCGTGGCATTCAACTTGCTGCCATGTGAACAGGACATGATCGGATACCTAAGGGGTGAACCATGAACCACGCAACAAATCCCATCACTGTTCGTATCGAGTGGTGCCGACGGCAATCTGCGCAGGCTCGCACAGAACCGGAAGTGGACGAGTGGAGCGCGGAAGCAGATGGACTGCGGGATGCCCTGATGAATAGTGACCATACCGACAACTATCGACAGTGCCCTCCCGAGATTCTCAGGCGGTACGTGCTGGGCTTCCAAGATGGGACAGCCTTGCTGCAAGCCGCACGAATGCAGCGCATGATTCATGTTGCCACCACCGAGACTCCACAACTGGGTCCTCGGATAGGAAAGGACATTCTACTGGGAGATGATCAATGAATTGCTTACGATGCAACGGCCTTGCCGTCAGTGACGATAGTTTCGCGGTGCAGACTGGCTCGCCAGCGGACTTTCACGGTTGGCGCTGCGTCAATTGCGGAATGATCGTCGACGATGTGATCCGTGACAATCGGCGCGTCACGTCACAGCCGAGGAGAGCCTCACATCCCGAGCGCCGCCGGTACGGTGGCCAAGCCGCGTAACGAGTATCACGCCACGAGCCAATGCCGAAACCGCATGCCCCCCGAGGCTACGGGAGAACAACCGGTGCCGTGTGTGACCATCATATCCGGTGCAACGCACTCTCCGACGTTAGAGTCAGGCTGTCGGCTTCGCTTCGCTCTGGATCCCTGGTCCATTCGCTTGAACGCAGGAGTTTCTCTCCCAGTCCTACGGCCAAGTTGCGATAAATGATCACACCGATATCTGGGCGACGCCGAATGAGATTCTCCAGGTCACGCCGGAGTAGCTCTGCAACCTCGATGTCGTTCACGGCTGTCGCGGTGGCGGAGTGATGCCTGGCCGAAAGGAGCGACACTTCTCCACAGGTCTCGCCGGTATGCACAGTACCAATCACGCGAGAAGAAGAGCCGCTGCTGATGGTGACGTGCCCTTGAAGCATAAGATAGAGCCGGTCTCCCGGATCGTGCCCGGAAAAGAGCCGAGCACCCGCCCCTATGTTCCTCACGGTGCAGACTCCCGCTAACCGCGTGGCCTGTTCGGTGTTCATCCCACGAAACAACGGCACCTCTTTGATCGCCTGCGCCATACGAGGTGCGATGACACACGTGGAAAACCCGCGCATCACGACATCGGCCACGGCCTGAACTGGCTCGGTCAACCCGAGTGGCCCCAACTCTTGCAACTGGTTCAAGCGCACCATTTTGACGATGTCGAGCCGTTCGACTTGATAGAACACCATGGCCGGCACATAAGCGACTGGAAGAAAATTCAGTTCCAGTAATGTCCGCTGCATACGAGGCGCGTAGGCGCTGACATCGATCTCGATGTACTCGCTTCCCATCTCCTCCCGACACTTGCGCTCCAGTTCGGCCAGAAGAAATCGCACCACATCATCGGCCAGCGCGATAAGCTCGAACACCCGCACCGTGTGCTCGACGGGGTCCATCGTGTAGCCGACGGCTCCCACGATGTGGTCTCCGGAACGGGCGAGAAAGTAACTGGTCTGACGAGCCTGGAGCTTGAAGAAGCCATAGTCCAACCGCATTGGTCCGAAAATCTCCCGATTCCGTACCCGACCCCGTTCGATGCGCAGCAAGGCAGGATACCCTTCGGCTTGCAACTGTTCGAGGCGATAGTCGCCGCCCATGGGATAGGAAGCGGAGTCTTCGTCGACGATGAAATCCGGCGTGAGCGGCGGCTGGCTCATCACGAGATTGGCCAAGGCATAGGCCTCGGGAATGATGCGCGGATTGTTGCGGCGCAAGGCCAGGGCATCGCCGAAATACCGAGCCAGCAGTGCAAAGCTCTCGCGGTGGTGAAAGAAATGCTTCAAGGGCAGAAAGCCTGTGGCAATGAAACCCTGAGCCAGGCTGATGCGCTGCGCATAGGGATGCACGGTGCGTGCGACGACGAGTCCAACGTGTAGACGATTCTTGATGGCCTCGATCCGCTTGTCCATGAGCAGCTTCCCGACCTGCATCCGGCGATAGTCGGGATGCACGGCAAGGCGGCCAAACTCTCCCACCAAGTCGGAATGGGCGCCGAAATCGAACAGCACGGAAGCCGTCCCGACGACACAGCCGACTTCCGTATCTTCAGCGACGAGAATGAGAGCATCATCGGTGAAGACGGAGCGCTTCAGCCAGAGTTCATCGTAAAGTTCGCGATGCGGATAGTCTGTGCCGTAGACCGAGAGAAAGATCTCGCGGATCTGGCCCACATCCTCTTCGCGGGCTTCTCGGACTCTGATCATGCTTGTCCCGTTGCGATGTCAGAAGGTGGCCGCTTGCTGACGAAGTTGCTGGCCCGCGATCTTGGCGATGGCGTGATAATACGCGGCCCCTACGGCCAGAGCTTCTTCATCGAAGTCGAACTTGCTCGAATGTGCCGGATAGCCTTCCCGGCCAGGAACTTGGCTGCCGAATCGGACATAAGCGCCAGGAATTTGCTCAAGGTAGTAGCTGAAATCTTCCGCCCCCATATTCGCCGTCTTCAGCGGCAACACATTCGCCTCCCCGACCGCTTCGATCGCGGCACGGCGCGCCATGTTGGCCGACTCCGGCTGATTGATGAGTGGCGGCGTTCCTTCTGTGACCGCAACGTGAATTTTCGCACCGTGCAACTGTGCGATGGATTCGGCAATGCGGCGCACGGAGTTGAGCAGTTGTTGGCGGACTGCCGGATCTTGAGCACGCACGGTCCCTTCCAGCTTAGCCTGCCCTGCAATCACGTTCGGCGCAGTCCCGGCGTGAAACAGGCCAACCGACACAACCGAAGGACGGGCCGGATCGATCTCTCGTGAGACAATGGTCTGCAACGCCATAATCATCAGACTGCCCACCACCACGGCGTCGATGCTTTCGTGTGGTCTCGCTCCATGTGCTCCCTGTCCGATGATTTCAATCATAAAGTTATCAGATGAGGCATTGACCGGCCCTTCGCTCACCACAATCGTCCCCGGGCGATAATGGCGATCCAGATGCCCACCGAAGATCAGACCGGCTCCATCGAGCACCCCTTCCTTGATCATGGCGATGGCGCCGGTCCCTTTTTCTTCCCCAGGCTGAAAAATCAGCCGCACCGGCGCTGGCAAGTCCTTCTCTTGGGAAAGCAGCGCAGCCGCGCCGAGCAACATCGTCGTGTGTCCATCGTGGCCGCAGGCGTGCATGACGCCATTGTGCACCGATGCGAACTCAAGGCCGGTTTCTTCTTGAATAGGAAGCGCATCCGTATCAGCCCGCAATGCCACACAGGGCACCCCGGTCTTTCCGCTAATATCCGCAACGACGCCGGTGCCTGCCACATTGGGGCGGCATTGAATGCCGAAGCTCTCAAGAAATAGACGAATCACACCAGCTGTCCGCGTTTCTTTCCAACTAAGCTCCGGATACCGATGCAGCTCTCTTCGCAGCGCAACCAGCCGGCTATACAGGTCTTGCGGAACTTGTCGCATGTAGCCTCTCTCCGTGCGCCGATTCGCACTGACCAAGCCCCCTCAACTGGACAACGAGACTTCATCCCTCCGTGGCCTGAACGCCTGGCTGATACGTGGCGTACACGTAGACCGGAATAGATAAATGGCCGAGATGTTTTTCAATCAACGGCTTTACCTCCTTCCAATCGAGCCCTCCGACGCCTGTTGCCAAGCGGGGAAGCGCAACGCTCTTGACTTTCTCGCTCTCGATCAACTTCGCGAAGGCTTTGAGGCAGTGATTGACGTTCTCAATCGTCGCCTTCCCAGGCTTGGCTCCGTGGCTGGGAGCAGGTTCCTGCGTAAAGAGGCTCACAATTCGCACCCCTCCGGCACCCGCCCAGGCCCACAGTTCACCGGTCTTCGGCGTAAACGTTTGGCAATAATGTCTGAAATCCTTGTACATGGCGGGCCATTGGCCTCGAAGACTCAGTGCCAAGCCATTCGCATAGCCGTCGTTCGGAGCCACACCGTGTGCCACCATTTCTGCTTTTGTCCGTAAAATGTCTCCCGTGACTTCCTTCAGCATTGAACCTCCTTCATGTTATGAGAATCGAAAACGTACGGATATCCCAATGGGGTGATGTCTCTCATCACCACTTTCCACGCACCCAACCGATGTCTTGCCAATTGCTGTTGCTTCCGCTATGTAAGACGGAAGCTGCTTCCTCTTCACCCGGATGCATGTGATGGTTCACATTCGACTGGCGACCGACGCGGACTTTCCCTCGCTGCTCCACATGCAACAAGCTGCATTCGGCGAATATGCGGGCGTCTACAAGGTGAGCGGGTGGACCACAGAAACCCTTGAGAGCCTGCAAGAGGATGCCAGAGAGAAACATATTTTCATGGCAGAAGTTGGGGGAGCGATCGCCGGTTCCGTGCGCTTCTGGACAGTAGCCGGCGTATGCGTGATCCGGTTGCTTTCCGTGAGTCCCACTCATCAGCGTCAAGGAGTGGGAAAGGCCCTCATCCACGAAATTGAACGAGCCACGACCGATGCCCACAAGTT
>CXWL01007813.1_pt1 | contig 10060 bp, 15 predicted proteins | sample 590931 | NCBI WGS metagenome assembly CXWL01 (sample SAMEA3498368, study PRJEB10139) | groundwater metagenome | biome: water well; material: biofilm material | place: Germany | collected 2015-04-27
ATAATGGAGAGAAGGTGAAAGCGAAGGACGAGGTCGTCGGTTCAATCCCGACTCTCGGCTCCAGAATCAGACTTTCAGACAAAACACCAACTTTTTGATGGGACGCGCGAAGCGCGTCCCACTGATTTCCCCCCGCAGAATTCAGGACTTTTGGCGCACTTGCGCGCACTAATTTGTTTTGGAGGAGGAGGTTCGAGCCAAAGATTTCTTTGATAGCAACCTTTTTAGCAAAAAGGTTGCTATCCAATGCAATTTTTTCCATATTTCCCGCGTCCTTTATCCACTTTTCCATTGGTTCGAGCCAATGTTTCTGCTTTTGTTGATTACGAGATATTTCCTCCTCCAGCGACTTTTTCTCGGACAATAATTTGGACTTTTCAGCACGATATATTTCTTTGTCTATATCTTGGTCTAAATAGCCGTCTAAAAGTCGCTGGAGCTTCACTGTGATGTCTTTGATTCGTTTCTCGTTCTTTTCAACAAAAGCAGAAACAGATTGGGCGGATTCCACTTTGTCTTTTTCAAGTCTTCCGTTTAGATAGTCCGCCCAATCTTGTGGCAAAGAAACTTTTTGCAGAAGTGATGAAATTTGCGTGTCTAAAGATTCTTGGCGAATACAGGGTTCAGGACATTTTTGAGTTTTAGATTTTTTGGTGCAATGGTAGTAAGTATAAAAATGTTGCGTGCCGTTTAGCTGGGTCTTCACCCTGTATTCGCCAGTGATTTGCATTCCGCATGACGCGCAAGAAAGGAGTCCGCAATATGCCTGCGGTTCATTTTTCTGTTTGTGGCGCGGACGACTTTTTCGTTTCATCACTTCTTGTACTTGGTCCCAAAGTTTCTTTGCCACTATTGGCTCGTACTTACCCTCGTAGATTTCACTATTGTATCGGAAGTGTCCGTAGTAAAAAGGATTAGAGAGGATAAAGGTTGCGCGGGAAATGTGGATTCTCTTTCCATTTTTTGCAACGAGATGGTTGCGCTCAAAATATTCTCCGATACCTTGCAGTGTTTGGTCACCTTTTGCGTACAGCTCAAATGCGTGGCGAATAATCGGCGCGGTCTTTTTATCCACGATAACGGTTTTCGTTCGCGAGTCATTGATATATCCCACAGGAGCAAGCGAGGGATATTCGCCGCGCCTTACTTTTTGGCGCAACCCTCGTTTCGTATTTTCGGAAAGAGAATCCACATAATATTTGCTTTGCCCGAAAGCGATGGAGAGCATAAATTTACCTTGTGGGGTAGGTTCAAACCAAAACTGGATGAATTTGAGGAACACTAGCTTTTTCTCGTCCACAAGGTAAATTATGCGTCCTCCATCGATAGAATTGCGCGCAAGACGATCCGGATGCCAAGCGAGTATGCCGTTTGCAAATCTTTTTTCAATCTGCTCAATCATATCGTTAAAAATGGGACGACCGGGAACTTTGGCAGATTGCTTTTCAACAAATTCGCAAACGATTTCAATATTTTCTCGCTTGGCAAAATCGCGCAATTCTTGAAGTTGTGCTTCGATACTCAAAACTTGCTTGTCTTCCACATCAGTGGACTTGCGAGCATACAAAAAGAATTTTTGCGAAGAGACATTTTCCATATTGGTATTATAGCAAAAATTCTTTGCTTCTGGCAAAGCAAATATTTAGGAAAAATTGCATTGGATTTCGAACCTCCTCCTCCAAAACAAATTAGTGCGCGCAAGTGCGCCAAAAGTCCTGAATTCTGCGGGGGGAAATCAGTGGGACGCGCTTCGCGCGTCCCATCAAAAAGTTGGTGTTTTGTCTGAAAGTCTGATTCTGGAGTGTTTTTATGATACCGCTCGAACCTACTTTATCAAAAATTCGTAATGAAGCCAATGTGCCACGCGCGGAGCGCGTGGTGGCTCTAAACTGCCTCGTACGCTCGTATCGTTCCGCCACTGCCTNNGGGTGTTTTTCTTTCGGGGTTCTGCCCTCCAAGTATTCGGGCAGGTGGCGGAACAATGCGGACGAAGTTTTGCAAAAACTATTTTTTGGGGAAAGGATTTTGCAAAACTTCGGCTCATTTGTTTTTGAATTTGGATGTCGCAAATGGAAAAGGAGGGGTTTGGGGAGGAATTTTCCATTTGCTCCTCTTTTTGTTTGGGGGGAATTCGGGGCGGACAGGTTATCCACACCATGGCCATTTGACAGAGTTTAACTATGGGAGTAATGTTTAAGTATTAACGCAAACACTTAAATACAAACATGTTAGAACCAGCGCAAATATCAAAAATTAAAGAAACCCTAAAGGCACAAAATACTTCTTTGGTCGATGTGTTTAGTTTGCTCGGGGACAAGAATCGGTTTCTCATTATTAAACTCCTTATCGAACAAGGAGAGATGTGTGTTACCGACCTTGCCAATGTGCTGGATATTTCAGTATCCGCGGTATCGCAACACCTGCGGATACTTGAGATGTCGAGGATAGTCGTGGGGGAGAAAATGGGTCAGATGATGTGCTACAAGCCGAAGATAGACGATCCAAGTATCAAGAAAATTATTAGTTTAATGTAAAAATAATATGACAAACAACACACCACTTAACATCAAGGTAATTGCCGGTAGCACCCGCGAGGGCCGCTTTAGCGACAAAGCCGCCGTGTGGATTGCTGAAGAAATTAAGAAACAAAACGAGGTTGCGGTCGAGGTGCTGGACTTGCGCGACTACGATATGCCGTTTTTTAACGAGCCGATGAGTCCGTCATTCAAGCAAGAGCCGTATAAGAACGAGGCGGTTGCACGTTTTACAAAGAAAATAGAGGAAGGAGACACTTTTGTGATTGTTACGCCAGAATACAATCACGGCACATCCGGCGTACTCAAAAACGCGCTAGATTGGGTCTATCAGGAATGGAACAATAAGCCGGTCGCCTTTGTGAGTTACGGAAGCGTCGGAGGAGCGCGAGCAATAGAACAATTGCGTCTTGTCGCCATTGAGCTTCAAATGGCACCGATCAGAAATTCCGTGCACATTCCTGGCGAGCAGTATTTCCAAGTGCTATTTGGCAAGATGGATGCGAAAGAATTATTCGCGCAACAGAAAGATAAAGCCGAAGCTATGATTGCTCAGCTTCTGTGGTGGGCTCGCGCTCTTAAAAAAGCTCGAGGATAAATGTCAATTATCAATTAAATGTAATTAAAAATTAACTTAAAAACACTATGAAAAACGTAACTATATATTCAACACCAACTTGCCACTTCTGCCATGCGGCTAAAGAATTTTTTAAGGAACACAATGTCATCTTCACTGATTACAATGTTTCGGAAGATTCTGCTAAGCGCGATGAGATGATTCAGAAAAGCGGACAGATGGGTGTGCCGGTTATTTTTGTCGATAATGAAATGGTAACTGGCTTTGACGAGCCAAAACTGCGAAAACTTTTGGAGATTAAATAAAACTATGACTGGACTTATCATTTCATCATTTTTTGCCGGACTCCTCACCTTCTTGGCGCCATGCACACTACCATTAGTGCCAGGATACTTGGCATTTATTAGTGGAACGGGTACCGACGAGCGTGAAAGAAATCGAGGTAAAATTTTTTGGAATGGGGTCGCATTCATCATTGGGTTTAGTCTAGTTTTCATTGTACTTGGCACCATTGCCGGACTTATTGGTCAGGCATTTGCTCCATATCAAGTATGGCTTTCGCGTATCGCGGGTATCTCCATTATTGTTTTCGGATTATTTATGGTTGGGGTTTTGAAAATCCCTTTGCTCAACAAAGAGCAACGCTTGAAAGTGCCGAGCATTTTCAAGCGAGGAAATCTGTTTGGATCATTTTTGTTCGGGAGTGCTTTTTCTCTTGGATGGACTCCTTGTGTCGGCCCGATATTAGGTTCTATTCTCCTCCTTGCAAGCACTTCTACCACCGCTCTATCGGGAGCATTTCTTTTGGGGACTTTCTCGCTCGGACTTGCTGTACCATTTCTCCTTATCGCTTTTAGTATAAGTAAAGCAGAAGCATATCTAGGAAAAATATCAAAGTATCTCAATATAGTTTCCGTGGTAGGAGGAATATTTTTGATTATTCTTGGAACGCTTGTGCTTACCGACAAAATGCCGGTTTTCTTGGCCTGGAGTTATCACTTACTCCAGTTTCTTCATTACGACCGTTTAATAGAATATTTATAAATTAGTAATTAAATAATAAATATGAAAAACAATTCTTATGAAAAAGGCTCATCAAATATTATTATCGCTATTATTGTTGTCGTTGTTTTTATTGGTATTGCTATTTATGCGACACAAGGAGGAAATAAGCCGAGCGACACCAAGACATCCTCTGTCTCAAGTGGAGAGTCTGCTAAACAAGTTGCTCCCGATTTTTCGCTCGACAAACTCGGTGGCGGAACCATTACTTTGGCCGAGTATAAAGGACGAAAGCCAGTTGTGCTCGACTTCTGGGCAACCTGGTGCCCCAACTGCAAACGGGATATGCCACATCTAAACGCATTGTATGAAAAATACAAAGACAAAGTTGAAGTTATTGGTATAGACCTTCAAGAAAATTCTTCTTTGGTACAAAAGACTATTTCCGATTGGGGTATTACTTTCCCGATCGCTCTTGATGCGAATGGTCAGACATCCCGTGCGTACGGAGTCAGATATACTAATTTCCATGTATTGATTGACATAGATGGCAATGTCGTTAAAGCCGTTCCAGGAGATATTAGTGAATCAGATATTACATCACTATTCAATTAAGAATATATTTATGGGAAAGACAATGAATCAAAATCAGCAAATAGTTTACACATGTAGCGAGTGCAAGATGAAGTATCACGACGAGGTAACCGCCAAGAAATGTGAAGATTGGTGCAAGAAAAATAAAAGTTGCAACTTGGATATCATAAAGTACGCAATAAAAGAAGACGAGCACAAAAATTTATGAAATCAAAAGATATTTTTAAATTAGTTGGTCTTCCAGTTGCTGTCGCATCATTGTGCTGTCTTACCCCGATTATTATCGTTTTGTTTGGACTTGGGTCGGTCGCAATAGCGGGATCGCTTGCCGATTCTTTATATGGTGATTATAAGTGGGTATTTCGTTTGGCTGGTTTAGTGCTTCTGGGGCTGTCAGTGCTTTCATATATTCGCCGACAAAAAGGTATATGCACTTTGGATGAAGCAAAGAAGCGTCGGAATGAAATCTTTAACATTGTAGCCGTAGCACTTACTATTGGAATTGTTGGATATTTTTTATGGCTTTATGTAATTTTAGAATATGCAGGAAAGTTTTTGCACATCTGGTCATAAATGTATGAAAATAAACACAGATCAAATCAAAATTATTGTTCCAATTCTCATTCTCCTCGGTTTTGGTGTTTTTTGGTACTTCATAAATCGCAATAGCAATAAAAACCCTGAAATATCTACTACTCCAAATTCTTCAGTTCAAAATGAGAGTGGCGATATGACGGGTAAAGAATTTGGTTTTGAAAACAAAGGGCTTAAAACAAACACGGCAAGGTTATCAATTCCTCTTGATAAAATTCTTGACGGAGGTCCTGGGAAAGACGGCATCCCTGCACTCACAAATCCAAAGTTTGTCAGTGTCAAAGAAGCTAGTAAAAATATTAAAGACGATGTTGATGGAATCGTCGTTTCATCTCTAAACACAGTCAAATTTTATCCTTATAACATAATGGTGTGGCATGAGATCGTGAATGATGTCGTGGGAGGTAAAACACTCGTAATTACTTTCTGTCCTTTGTGCGGATCGGCAATAGTTTTTGATGCTGAAATAAATGGGAAAGCCGAGCAGTTTGGAGTATCGGGAAAATTATACGAGTCAAATTTGCTGATGTATGACAAGAGCACAGAATCACTATGGTCGCAGTCCATTGGCACTGCTGTTGTTGGAGATAGAACCGGAGAAAAACTGTCTGTGTATCCATCACAAGTTGTGTCTTTTAAAATTTTGAAAGAAAAATGGCCCAATTCGGAAGTTTTGAGTACCGATACGGGATACGGTAGAAGTTATGATTTCTATCCGTACGGAGATTATAACAACAACGACAGTCTCTACTTTCCAATTTCTATAAAAGACAACCGCTTCCCGCCAAAGGAAATAATGTATGTTGTGAATGCTTATGATAAGTCAGTAGCTTTTCCAACAAAGCAGTTGGGTGGTTCTCCCGCCTCGGTCGATGTCGGCGGGAATAAAGTTACTGGAGCAATAGTTGATGGAGAAATTATTGTAAAAGATACGTCTGGGAAAATATTGCCCGGGTATCACGAAATGTGGTTTTCTTGGGCAACGCACCATCAAGAGGACGGCGTTGTTTGGAAAAAATAGATTAAACTTAGAGTATATGAAAACAGGAAAACAAATTATTTTTTTATCTCTCATCGCGTTTGTTTTGCATATTGTTTGGGAGAATATGCAAGCTCCCTTATTTCAAGGGTATGCGTCTTTTGTCGCACACTTTCCGATGTGTGCAGTCGGTACTGTAGGTGATGTTGTCATTACTTTGTTTGTCTATTTTATTATAGCTTTGCTAAAAAATGATTTTAACTGGATTGCCGCACTAAACAAAAAAGATATTGTTATTCTCGCTGTCGTTGGGTTCCTAATCGCTGTAGGGATTGAGTGGCGCGCCTTACTGTTTGGAAGGTGGGCTTACATAGGTGCCATGCCGATTTTACCGTATTTGAAAGTCGGTCTTACGCCGGTCATTCAGATGACCTTCTTATTACCCCTTTCGGTTTATTTCACTAAAATAATAATTGCCCATAAAAATGGAGATAAAAAATAGTTATGGAAAAAAATAAAGACAAATTAATATTTGTATATAATGCTGATTCGTCAGTCTTTGCGCAAGTTTCTGATGCGTTTAAGAAAGTGGCTACTCCAAGTAAATATGAGTGTAATCTTTGTATGGTTACTTATGGATCAATCTCCATGAAAGATGAGTGGAAAGAGTTTCTAAGCACATTATTATTCGAAAAAGAATTTCTACACAGAGACGAATTCCACGAAAAATATCCTGAGTTGAAAGAGGTAAAATTGCCAGCAATATTTATTTTAAAAAATACTGTTCCCGATACACTTGTTTCGGCTGATGACATTAACATACAAAAAGATATTGCTGGCTTAAAGAAGCTTATAAATGATAAAATGAATTTACTATGAACAAGAAAATTATTATTGCCGGTTTAGTATCAAGTGTTGTAATGGCCATGATGGAGATGGTGTATGAGGGCTTGTTCGGTGTCGGCTTTTGGTCTGCTCCTGTATTTATTTCGGCAACGGTATTACGCAACCTTCAGATCGTTGCTTTGCCTGTCGTGTTCAATCTCACCCCTGTGGCACTGGGCATGATGGGACACATGATGAATTCCGTAATTCTCTCATTCCTATTCGTATTACTTTTAGGTCGTTCTCTGCATTCTCCACTTTCTGGCGTAGTCGTTGGAACGCTGTATGCGCTCGCAGTATTTCTTATGATGTGGTTTATCATTTTGCCGTTTATCAATCCTGTAATGCTTAATCTTAATCCGGTCGTGTTCGCTCTCTCCCACATGATGTGGGGAGCTGTACTTGGAGCGATGGTGGCTCGCCCCGCATCTCAATAAAATTATGGATAAAAACTACGACATCATAATAATTGGTTCGGGGGCGGCGGGACTTAGCGCGGCTCTGTATGCTGGCAGGTACCGTACGAAAGTCCTTGTTATTGCTAAAGAATTTGGCGGAGAAACTGCAAGCGCCGGTAATATTGAGAATTATCCGGGTGTTCCAGCTATAGATGGATATGACCTTATGAATCTGATGAAGAAACAAACGTCCGCGCTTGGGGGAGAGCTTATAAATTCTGAAGTTACCGCCATAACAAGGCAAGAGCATTGTTTTGAAATAAAAACACCAAGTGCTACATATCAAGCGCATGGAATTATTTTTGCCACCGGAGCAGAAAGGCGACGTTTAGGGTTGTCAAATGAAAAAGAATTAACTGGAAAGGGCGTGCATTACTGCGTCACGTGTGATGGTCCGGTTTATAGCGGGAAGACAATCGCTATGGTCGGGGGTGGCGATGCTTCCGTCAAGGGAGCAGTTCTCGCCGCCGAATATGTAAACAAATTGTTCTTGATTGTCCGTGGTAAGGAAGTTACTGCCGAGCCAATCAATCTGGACAAGATGAAAAAACTAGGAAATAAAATAGAGTTGATATTGGAGGCGGAAGTTAAGGAAATTATCGGCAAAGAAAAATTGGAAAAAATTCTCTTGTCAAAACAGTTTAATGGTTCGGAGGAGCTCGTTGTTGACGGACTATTTGTTGAAGTTGGAGCGATACCAAATGTTGGATTGGCAAAATCTCTTGGAGTGGAACTTGATGAACATGGCTATATCAAGGTGGACAATATGATGCAGACAAACATTGACGGAGTTTTTGCCGCCGGAGATGCCGTCAATCATTTTGGCTCATTCAAGCAGGACATTACCGCCGCCGCCATGGGTGCCGTGGCCGCTACTTCCGCCTATAACGACAAAAAAATTCATGGAGAACTTTGTCAAATACACTGGCGTCCAGCTTCCGAGGTCGATCGGAAGACATAGATTATTAATTAATAACTAACCAAAAAATTATGCAAAATATGAAATCAATGATGATGCCGATGATCGTTCTTATGATCCTGATTATCTCTGCCTTGTTATTCGCGTGGCAAGGAGTGAGTATGCAGAATCGTGTTGCAGTGGAAGAACCGAAATTTCACGAACTTCAGAATGAGTACTTCACTCTTTCAAAAGCAGAGCGTGAGTCGGCTCCCACAGGATCAGAGCTTAATCAAAAACTCGTACAAATCCAAAATTATCCATCAGAGTTACTACGATTAAAGTTAGTAGGAATAGGCAAAATTCTTACTGGTATTCTCTCTGCACTCTTGGCAATCGCTTTTCTCCTCTTTATGATGCCGATTCGCTTGGCAAAATTAATGAAGGAAAACGGACAGCAGTAGAGATAGAGCAATAATCAGAAATTAACAAATTAAAATAAAAATCATATGAACAAAGAATACAAATGTGCAATGTGTGGTTCAGTAGCAAAAGATACGCCAGGGACATGTTGCGGGGCTGAAAGAAAAGAAGTTGCTTCTAATGTATGTGTAGCATGCCAGACGGGTAAGGGAGAACACACTCATCAAGGAATGGAAAAGAAAAACGAAAATAAGTGCGAGAGTTGTGGCCACGAGCATAAAGAAGACGGGAAGTGTGATTGCGGATGTAAAATGTAATGGAACATGTTCACCCAAAAACACCGACACTAGAATACAATTACATTACTGACGGCATCTATGTCGGCACCAACCAATGCTGTGTCATGGGTCTTGCTGAAGTATTAAAGAAAGAAAATATAACCGCCGATATTTCGTTAGAAGAAAATCGCCTCGATGCACCGTTCGGGGTTGATGTTTATGTTTGGATTCCGGTCGTTGATCAAATGGCTCCTACTCAAGACCAGCTTTCTTTTGGTGCGGAGTCAATCGAAAAACTTGTATCTCAAAATAGGAAGGTATATGTACATTGTAAAAACGGCCATGGTCGTGCTCCCATATTCGTGTCGGCTTATTTGATACGAAAAGGATATAAACCAGAAGAAGCAGTCGGTTTCGTTGCATCTAAAAGACCTAGTATGCATTTACGTAAACCACAGGAGGAAGCCATAAGAGAATATCACGAGAATTTTAACAAAGAAAAAGGATAAGTATTTTTAGGGAGCATCCCCGCCGTCTCCTCATTTTCCCCACGGCGGGGATATTGCGCGCGAACGGGAGGGTGGGTCAAGCGCATTTGCATTTGAGCCTCGGACATTTCCGCTAGGGCGTCCATGACTAAAGGATGAGCGCCGCCGTAAACCGAAGTCACAGAAATTCGAAGCCGAAGCGACACACTAAACACAATAATGAAAACGAGAAAGGGGGTTGGCTGAGCCGGTTGGTCGAGCCCTGCCGAGACGAGGCGAAGCTGGGGGAAGGATTCCTTCCTTCCCCCAAACAGCTGGCGCCCGAGCTCCGGCACCGCAGTGCCGTAGAG
>CXWL01110405.1_pt1 | contig 10059 bp, 7 predicted proteins | sample 590931 | NCBI WGS metagenome assembly CXWL01 (sample SAMEA3498368, study PRJEB10139) | groundwater metagenome | biome: water well; material: biofilm material | place: Germany | collected 2015-04-27
TCGACCAGTTCGATGATGTTCGATTTGCCGTCGCCGGTGACCCACAGCGATTCGCCCTTGGCGGCGGCGACCACCTGCTTGCCAACCACCAGGATGCGGTGCTCGTCGCCGGTGATGTAGCGTTCGACGATCACGCTCTTGCTGTCGCCCTTGCGGCTGGCCAGGTGATAGGCCGCGACCACGTCGGCCTCGGTCATCAGGTTCAGCGACACGCCGCGCCCGTGGTTGCCGTCGTATGGCTTGAGCACCACCGGCAGGCCGATATCCTGCGCTTCTTCCCATGCTTCTTCGGCGCTGCGCACCAGGCTGCCCTCGGGCACCGGCACGCCGCACGACTTCAAGAGCGACTTGGTCAGGTCCTTGTCGCTGGCGATGCTCTCGGCGATCGCGCTGGTGCGGTCGGTTTCCGCGGTCCAGATGCGGCGCTGCGCGGCGCCATGGCCCAGCTGGACCAGGTTGCCGTCGGTGAGGCGGATCGACGGGATCTTGCGTTCGGTGGCCGCTTCGACGATGTGCGCGGTGGAGGGGCCCAGGCAATGTTTGTCGACCAGGTCCTTCAGGATCGCCACTTGCGCGGCCAGGTCGTAAGGGGTATCTTCGATCGCTGCCAGCAGCAGCTCGCGGCCGGCAGCCAGCGCGGCGCGCCCGACATGCTCTTCGCGGGTGCGGAACGCCATCTTGTAGATGCCGGTCTCGCCGGTCGAACGGGTCTTGCCGAAGCCGGTGCGCATGCCCGCCAGGTTTTGCAGTTCGAGTACCACGTGTTCGAGGATGTGGCCGGCCCAGGTGCCGTCGCGCAGGCGCTCGAGGAAGCCGCCGTGTTCGCCCACGCCGCAGCGGTGCACCACCAGGCCGGGCAGCCATTCAACCAGCCGTTCGTACAGGCCGGGCAGGGTATTCGAGGGGAAGTCTTCCAGCGCGCCGATATCGACCACGACCTCGATGACCGGGCGGTAGGTCCAGATGTTCGGTCCGCGCAAATGCGTCACACGGAGAAAACCAAGGTCTTTCTTCTTTGTCATTTAATAATTTCTTGATAACGGCCCGCGGTGTGCTTCGCACGCGTGGACCGTTCTGAGGCTTTGCCTGTGTTTGACTGCATCTCGCTGCACTGGTGGAAAGCCGGGCTTTCCCCAAGCGCATCATGTTGTATACTTGCTGTAACGAAGCTTACCGCGCCGAACCGATTTCTGCCAGTCTGGATACGCCCTTGGGCACCTCCGATAGAATACCGTAGATTGCTTCCTTCCTCTGGGAGCGCCCTACACCGGCAGAACCTATCTGCAACAGTTTCGTCGGATAGAATCGGTCGGATCACTGCGCGCCTTTCCCCTTTTTTCGAGAATCCTTGCCTGTAACGGGCGGCATCACGATGACAACTCAACAACTTGTTTCCCCGACGGCGCTCACGGTTGCGGTCAGTTTCCTGCCTGACCAATGGTTACCTGACGTCGAGAAAAAACTTTTACCCGGGGAGAACGTTTTAAGTAGCGTTGAGGTTGACCTCGATGCAAAATTGCGTTTCACGAAGGGCATCCTGGTGGTCACCGACCGCCGCCTGCTGTCGCGCGCCCCGGGCGAATCCGACTGGCGCGAGTGGGCTTATCGGCCCGGCCTGCAGCTCAAGCATCATGACCATGCCGGCGTCGGCCATCTCGAACTGGTGGACCAGCAGGGCCGGCTGGCGGCCTGGCGCTTCACGCTGGGACAGAACCTGCACGCGATCCGCGTGCTCGACCAGTTCCGCGAGCAGCAGGAAAGCCACATCAGCGGCCGCGCGGTGCAGCCGGCCGAGCAGAACATCTGCCCGAGCTGCAAGGCGCCGCTCGAGCCGGACCAGGAAGAGTGCCCGATCTGCACCAAGGTGCTGTACACGCCGCCGTCGACCTGGACCCTGTTCCGCCTGTGGCATTTCGCCAAGCCGTACCGCGGTCAGCTGGGGCTGGGCTTTTTCCTGATGCTGGCCAGCACTGCGGCGCACATGATTCCGCCGTACCTGACCATGCCGCTGATGGACAATGTGCTGATCCCGTTCCAGAACGGCCAGCCGGTCGACCAGAAACTGGTGTGGATGTACATGTCCGGCCTGCTCGGCTCGGCGGTGCTGGCGTGGCTGCTGGGCTGGGCCAAGACCTATATATTGGCGCTGGTGTCGGAACGGATGGGCGCCGACCTGCGCTCGGCCACCTACGAACACCTGATGAAGCTGTCGCTCGAATTCTTCGGCGGCAAACGCACCGGCGACCTGATGTCGCGCATCGGCAGCGGCAGCGACCGGATCTGCGTGTTCCTGTCGCTGCACCTGCTCGACTTCGCGTCCGACGTACTGATGATCATCATGACCGGCGTGATCCTGTGCTCGATCAACCCGCTGCTGGCCGTCATCACGCTGGTGCCGCTGCCGTTCATCGCGTGGATGATCCACATCGTGCGCGACCGCCTGCGCACTGGTTTCGAGAAGATCGACCGGGTGTGGGGCGAGGTCACCAACGTGCTGGCCGATACAATTCCCGGCATCCGCGTGGTCAAGGCCTTCGCCCAGGAAAAGCGCGAGGCGACCCGCTTCCGCGAAGCCAACCGCCACAACCTGGCGGTCAACGACAAGCTCAATAAAGTGTGGTCGCTGTTCTCGCCGACGGTGTCGTTCCTGACCGAACTGGGCCTGCTGGTGGTGTGGGTGTTCGGCATCTGGCAGGTCTCGAAAGGCGAGATCACGGTCGGCGTGCTGACTCTGTTCATCACCTACAGCAGCCGCTTCTACGGCCGCCTCGATTCGATGAGCCGGATCGTCTCGGTGACGCAGAAATCGGCCTCCGCGGCCAAGCGCATCTTCGACATCCTCGACCACGTCTCGAGCGTGCCCGAGCCGGCCAACCCGGTCAAGCTGGACAAGATCGAAGGGCGCATCGACCTGCGCGAAGTCGGTTTCCGCTACGGCAACCGGGCGGTCAACCGCGGCATCACGCTCAACATCAAGGCCGGCGAATTCGTCGGCCTGGTCGGCCACAGCGGATCCGGCAAGAGCACGCTGGTCAACCTGATCTGCCGCTTCTACGACGTGTCGGAGGGCGCCATTTTGCTGGATGGCGTGGACATCCGCTCGTTCGCCGTGTCCGACTACCGCCGCAACATCGGCCTGGTGCTGCAGGAACCGTTCCTGTTCTTCGGCACCATCGCCGAGAACATCGCCTACGGCAAGCCGGGCGCCAGCCGCGCGGACATCATCGCCTCGGCGCGCGCGGCCCACGCGCACGAATTCATCCTGCGCCTGCCGCAGGGCTACGACTCGATGGTGGGCGAGCGCGGCCAGGGCCTGTCCGGCGGCGAGCGCCAGCGCATCTCGATCGCGCGCGCGCTGCTGATCGACCCGCGCATCCTGATCATGGACGAGGCCACCTCGTCGGTCGATTCGGAAACCGAAAAAGAAATCCAGAAGGCGCTCGACAACCTGGTGCAGGGCCGCACCACGATCGCCATCGCGCACCGCCTGTCCACCTTGCACCGCGCCGACCGGCTGGTCGTGCTCGACCGCGGGGTGGTGGTGGAAGAGGGCAGCCACGACGAACTGATGGCGCGCGAGGGCGCCTACCACCGGCTGTACGAAGCGCAGGCGCGCAACGTCGATACCGACATGGACGACGGCGACAAGGACTGACAGACATGGCGACAAGTACATTTCAATTAAGCCGCGACAGCTTCGGCACGCTGGTGCTGACCACCGAAGACGGCCAGCTGCACCAGGGCGTCTCGCCGGTGCGCGCGTTCCCGATCCAGTCGCCCGACCAGGGCATTTCGCTGGTGCTGCACGACGGCCAGGAAGTGGCGTGGATCGACGACCTGGCCGACCTGCCGCCCGCCACCCGCGCACTGCTGCAGGAGGAGCTGGAAGGACGCGAGTTCATGCCCGAGATCGAGCATATCGCCAGTGTCAGCAGCTTCGCCACGCCGTGCACCTGGTTCGTCAAGACCGACCGCGGCGACACCGAGTTCGTGCTGAAGGACGAGGGCGACATCCGCCGCATCGGCGAGGCCTCGCTGCTGGTGGCCGACAACCACGGCATCCATTTCCTGGTGCGGAACATGTTCACGATCGACAAACATAGCCGCAAGATCCTCGACCGCTTTTTGTAGACCCTGTTCACGGAGTGTGTATGCACTATTTGTTGTGTTACGACCTGGCCCCCGACTACCTCGAACGCCGCGGCGAATTTCGAAATGCACACCTGCAGCTGGCCTGGCAGGCGCAGGAGCGGGGCGAGCTGATGCTGGCCGGCGCGCTGTCCGATCCGGCCGACATGGCGGTGCTGATGTTCCAGGGCGAGTCGCCCGAGGTGGTCGAGGCGTTTGCCAAGTCCGACCCTTACGTCACCAAGGGGCTGGTCACGCGCTACCGGGTGCGGCCGTGGAGTACGGTGGTCGGCGACATGGCGTTTTCGCCGGTCAAACCTTGAGCCGCCTCGATCGGGGGACCGAAGCGGCGTTCACCTGGTCGGATTCGGTCGGCGATGTCGACTGGGACGAACTGTCCGCGCTGTTCGAGGCTTCGCCCCCGATGGGAAACAAGAAGGCTGGCGACTTGAAGACCGTATTCACCAATAGCATGTTCAGGTGTTTCGTGTTCCACGGCCGCAAACTGGTTGGGGTAGGGCGCGCGATGGCCGACGGCGTCTATTGCGCGTATATCTGCGACATCGCCGTGCTGCCGGATTACCGCGGCCTCAGCCTCGGCAAGCAGGTCGTCGCCGAGCTGCTGCGCCTGGCGGCCGGCCACAAGAAAATCATTCTCTATTCAGTTCCCGGCGCCGAAACGTTCTACACGAAATTCGGCTTCCAGCGCATGCGTACAGCGATGGCGATTTTCGAAAACCAGGGTCTCGCGATGGAGCGCGGCTACCTCGAAGAGAGTTAAGGCTGCGGGGCGCCGAGCGACGCCTCGAGCAGTGCGCTCATGCGCTTCCAGTGCGAGCCTTTCCAATACACCCGATGGCACAGATCGCAGGTGCTGAACTCCTGATGGTGCGCGCGCACCGCATCGGGCAATTGGTCGAGCACCAGCGCCTTGTCGACCGCGCGCAGCGGCGCGTTGCAATGCAGGCAGAGCGTGAACGGCGCGGCGCTGTCGCGCAGGCTGAAGCGGTCCACCACTTCGAGCAGCTGGTCAGCCGGGCGCAGCGCGTGGAGGTAGCGGCCGTGGACGACGCCGCGGCGCTTGAGCAGTTCGCGGTCGCGCGTCAGCACTGTGCGGGCGTCGGTGATGGCGAGCGCCTCGATCTCGTCATCGTCGATGTGGTTGTCGTACAGCGTATCGAAGCCGGCCATGCGCAGCATCCGCGCCAAGCCGCCGAGGTGGGCGTCGGCCACGAAGCGGGGCGCCGCCGATGGTGGCCCGCGCAGGCGCGGCAGCGTGGCCACATCGAGCGAGGCGAAGCGCGGATACACCGCGACCCGGTCGCCATCGCGCAGCAGCTGTTCGAACAGCGCCGGCGTTCCATTGACCAGCACCAGTTCGACTTCGGTATGCGGCACGCCCAGCGCCTCGATCATGTGCTTGGTGGTGGCCTTCTGCGCGCAAGGGCAGGCGAACTCCCGCTGGCGCCGCGCGGGCGCAACGAAATCGTTGAGCTCACCGTAAAACCGGAAAGTCGCCGTCACCATCGGGCAAGCCGTGCAATGTTAGTCAAATCAGGTGCTGGAAGCAGGTCCGACATTCGGACATTTTTCAGTGAATAAGTAAAGTATTTTCGCAGTGTTGTTTATTTGAACAAATCTTTCTGTCTTTCTAGCGAATGAGCGATAGCGAACAGAACAATGAGTTCAAAACGGCAATAGTGGATACCAATGGACGAGGTGCACAAAGCCTTCGCCAGTAACTAATTAATTGACTCCACATTTATTGCAAAGAACAACATCATGAAAATTTCGAAAATCGCCACCCTGACCGCCGTCGCATGCGCCATCTTCTCGAGCCAGGCCGCCTTCGCAGCTGAAGACACCTTCATCAATCCTGACTGGGCCAACAGCGCCTGGTACATCGGCGCCGGCATCGGCAAGACGCGCGCGAACATTGAAGACACAAACCTGAAGAACGCCCTGAGCGCGAACGGTGCGGTGATCACCAGCTATAACCAGGACCACAAAGGCACCGGCGGCAAACTGTACATCGGCAAGCAGCTGAACCAGTACTTCGCCATCGAAGGCGGCCTGTTCGACCTCGGCAAATCGAGCTTCAATGCGACCACCACCGGCGGCGGCGTGCTCAATGGCGAGACCCGCTTCCGCGGCGTCAACCTCGACCTGGTCGGCCAGCTGCCGCTGTCGCAGCGCTTCTCGGTGCTGGGCAGCGTCGGCATGAACTACGCGAAGGCCAGTTCGCACTACACCGGCAACCGCCTGTTCGCGGTGAGCGACGCTAACCCGAGCGAGCGCAAGCTGAACGGTAAGGTCGGCCTGGGCCTCGAGTACAAGTTCACCGAAGCGCTGGCAATGCGCGCCGAGGTCGAGCGCTACCGCGTCAAGGACGCAGTGGGCGCGCGCGGCAACGTCGACATGGCCTCGCTGAACCTGGTCTACAAGCTGGGCCGCCCGGCCGCCAAGCCGGTGGTCTACACGCCGCCGCCGGCAGCTGAGCCGATGCCGGCCCCGCAAGTCGTCGAAACCCCGCCGCCAGCACCGGCTCCGGTGCCAGTGTCCGAGAAAGTCTCGTTCGCGGCCGAAGCGCTGTTTGACTTCGACAAGTCGGTCGTCAAGCCGGAAGGTAAAGCCGCACTGGACGACCTGCTGGTCAAGCTGCAGGGCATGAACGCCGAAGTCATGATTACGGTCGGCCACACCGACTCGATCGGCTCCGATGCGTACAACCAGAAGCTGTCGCTGCGCCGCGCCGAAGCGGTCAAGGCCCACCTGGTGTCGAAAGGCGTCGAAGCGTCGCGCGTGTACACCGAAGGCAAGGGCGAGACCCAGCCGGTCGCTGACAACAAGACCGCCGAAGGCCGCGCCAAGAACCGCCGCGTGACCGTCGAAGTCGTCGGCAGCCGCCAGGTTACCAAGTAATCCTGCGACGCATCCTTGAAAGCCGCCCGGTGCAAGCCGGGCGGCTTTTTTGCATCTGCGCTGCCGGCTTGCCATTGTTAATAACTGCGACCTGAGCAGGTATTTCTGTATTGCCGATGGGATAAGTGTTGTTTATCCGGGTAAAGGTTTCTGTCATTCAAGCCTAAGCGCGCTACCGAACGGAACAGAGTGTCCGAACAGGCAATAGTGGCTTCCAATGGTTGTTTGACGACGTTGACTGACCACTAGATTCTTGATCCGCCTAGCGGATGCGTACGGCGCAGGTCAAGAACAACAACAGCTATCCAAAAAGAAGGAAATACACAATGAACGCTCTGAAGCGCTATTCCAGGACACTATTCTGCTCGGTCGGATTCATCGTCACCGCGCTCGTCGCCGGTTGCGGCGGCGGCGGCGACCAGGGCCGCGACCCGATCCTCGGCCTGCCTGCGGCTGATCTCGTCAGCGTGGCGGTGACTCCGGCCACGGCATCGGTCGCCATCGGCGCCACCCAGCAGTTCGTCGCCACCGCGACCTACAACGACGGTACTTCGCGCGACGTCACCGTCGGCGCGGCCTGGACTTCCGCTACCCCGGCAGTGGCCACCGTCAACGCCGCCACCGGCCTGGCTGCCGGCGTGAGCGCCGGCACCTCGGCCATTACGGCCGCCTTCAACGGCAAGAGCGGTTCCGCCACCTTGACGGTATTGGGGGCCACGCTGCAGTCGATCGCCATATTGCCAGTCAACCCGACGATCGCGGTCGGCGTCTCCCAGCAATTCATTGCGATGGGCACCTTCAGCAACAACACCACGCGTGACATCACGGCGCTGTCGACCTTCAAGTCGGGCACGCCTGAAGTCGCCAGCATCAACGCCGCCAGCGGCCTTGCGCTGGGCTTGAGCACCGGTACCTCGTTGATTACCGCCACCTCGGGCGCACTCAGCGGCAGCACCACGCTGACCGTGAACCCTGCCACCGTGACCCTGGTGTCGCTGGCACTGGCGCCGCAAGCGCCTTCGCTGCAGATCGGCGCCACCCGCCAGCTGAGCGCAACCGCGACTTACTCGAACGGCACCACGGCTGACGTGACCAACACCGCGACCTACTCCTCGGCTACCGTGGCGAACGCCACTGTAGCCACCGGCGGCTTGGTCAATGGCCTTGCAGCCGGCACTTCGGTGGTCACCGCCACCTTCGGCGGCATGACCGCCAACACCACCGTCACGGTCAGCGCGGCGACCCTGTCGAGCATCGCCGTCACCCCGGCCAATGCCAGCGTCGCGATCACCGGCAAACAGCAGTTCGTCGCCACCGGCACCTACTCGGACAACTCGACCGCGATCATCACGTCGAGCGTGAACTGGACTTCGGCCAATACCGGCATCGCAACCGTCCTCAATACCGGCGTCGCAACCGGTATCGCTGCAGGCAGCACCACCATCACCGCAACCTCCGGCCTGAAATCGGGCAGCGCGAACCTGACCGTCACCAGCGTCACCCCACCGGCGCCATCGGCTGCCGTCAACCTGCGCAGCGCTGCAAGCTTCGCCGTACTGGCTGGAACCGCGCTCACCAACAATTCCGGTGGCACGACCCTGATCACCGGCGATGTCGGTTCGCCGTCGCAAACGACGGATCCAACACTGGCCGCAGGCTTCACCAACTACAAGTCGGGCGCAATCCTGGCCGGCGCGCTGGCGGACCTGCAAACGGCAATCACCGACGCCAACGGCCGCACCTGCGACGTGAACTTCGCAGCCGACATCGACCTGGGCGGCGTGACGCTGGCCCCAGGCGTGTACTGCTACGCCGGCGCGATCAACATCACCGGCACCCTGTTCCTGAATGGTCCTGGCGTGTACATCTTCCGCACCGCGCAGACGCTGAACACCGCCTCCAATTCGATCGTTTCGCTGACCAACGGCGCAACTGCCGACAACGTGACCTGGGTGCCGGTTGGCCCGACCACGCTGGGCGCAAACAGCGTATTCAAAGGTTCGGTCCTGGGCCAGTCGGCTGCCATCACTGTCGGCGACAACACCACGCTGCTCAATGGCCGTGTGCTGTCCGCTGCCGCAGTCACCCTGCGCAATAACCAGATCACCAAATAAACATCGACCGAACGAAGAAAGAGGATCAATCATGAAAATTGCTAAAAACTTGGGCACGCTGACCGCGGTCGCATGCGCCATCCTGGCCAGCCAGGCTGCCTGGGCGGGCGAGGATACCTTCATCAATCCTGACTGGGCCAACAGCGCCTGGTACATCGGTGCCGGCATCGGCCAGTCGCGCGCCAGTATCGACGACCCACGCCTGAAAAGCGCCCTGACCGCAAACGGCGCGACGCTGAACAGCTTCACCACCGACGAGCGCAGCACCGGCGGCAAGCTGTATATCGGCAAGCAGCTGAACCAGTACTTCGCGATCGAAGGCGGCCTGTTCGACCTCGGCAAGTTCGGCTTCAACTCGACCACCTCCGGCAACGGCGTGCTCAATGGCGACGTCCGCTTCCGCGGCGCCAACCTGGACCTGGTCGGCCAGCTGCCGCTGTCGCAGCGCTTCTCGCTGCTGGGCCGCATCGGCGCCAACTATGCGAAAGCCAGTGCGCACTTCAGCGGCAACCGCCTGTTCGCGGTGAGCAATCCGAACCCGAGCGAGCGCAAGCTGAACGCCAAGGTTGGCCTGGGCCTCGAGTACAAGCTCAGCGAAGCGCTGGCGGTACGCGCCGAAGTCGAGCGCTATCGCGTCAACGATTCCGTGGGCAACCGCGGCGACGTCGACCTGGCTTCGCTGAACCTGGTCTACAAGCTGGGCCGCCCGGCCGCCAAGGCAGTGGTCTACACGCCGCCGCCGGAAGCCGCTCCGGTTTCCGCGCCGGTTGTGGAAACCTCGCCGCCAGCACCGGCTCCGGTTCCAGTGTCCGAGAAAGTCTCGTTCGCGGCCGAAGCGCTCTTTGACTTCGACAAGTCGGTCGTCAAGCCGGAAGGCAAAGCCGCACTGGACGAC
>CXWL01003156.1_pt1 | contig 10058 bp, 10 predicted proteins | sample 590931 | NCBI WGS metagenome assembly CXWL01 (sample SAMEA3498368, study PRJEB10139) | groundwater metagenome | biome: water well; material: biofilm material | place: Germany | collected 2015-04-27
CAATCGCGGCTACTCCACCGATGCAACAGAGCAGAAACCCGGCGGCTCCGGCCACAAACCAGGGCTTTACTCGCCTGAACTCTTGCGGCGTCAGCAACGGATGGAGCTCGACGGGAGCCCTCCACCAGCGAGGCGGGAGCGTCGTGCGGAGTGCGAGCTGTCGGTAGAGGATGACGTGATACCACAGGCCCGTTGGAATCCCGACGAGGAGGCCTACAGCCAAGACCCAGAGCCCCAGCTCAATCATGATCTGCGGCGTAACCACGACCGTGATGAGCGCGATCACACACAGACCCACCAGGCTCGCGAGGACCAGCAGCAGTTCAAGCATGAGAGGGATTGTACCGGAATCCTCTTGTAGGCGGAGGCGATTCGTCAAAAATCAGAACACCCACGCAGGATGCTCAAAACGTTCGTCCAGCAAGGCCGCAGGGGAATCGAAATCCTCAACGTACCCCTGGGGGTACGTTGAGGATTTCGATGAGCCGAGAACGAAGCTGGCGAACGTTTTCAGCATCCTGCTAGACAGGAATCATGCTTGGGTACGCCCGACGTAGCGCCCAAGCTGCGTGACGAACGGAAACCGCAGCATCATGAACAGGTTCAAACAGACCGGGGGACCCAGATGTTCGAGGCCGATCTTCATCCCCAGTTGCCCCAGGGCCGGTTCCGCGCAGTAGGTTCCGAATAACCGGTCCCACCAGGGCACATTGAATCCGTAGTTGCTATTGGTTTCACGCACGTCCACCGAATGGTGAATGCGGTGCATGTCCGGCGTCACGACGAACCACCGCAGGACGCGATCAAGACTCACCGGCATCTGCACGTTGCTGTGATTGAACAGGGCCGTGCTGTTGAGCACAATCTCGAAGGCGACCACCGCAAAAGTGGCCACTCCCAGCGCCAGTACCGCTGCGGCCTTCACCATCGTTGAGATCACGATTTCGACCGGATGAAAACGCACCCCGCTGGACACATCCAGGTCCAGATCGGAGTGGTGCATCATGTGGAACCGCCAGAGGATCGGAACCAGGTGGAACACTTGATGCTGGCAATAGATAATGAAATCGAGCGCCACCACCGCCAGTCCGAATTCGAGCCAGACCGGCCCCTCAATCCAATTCAACAGGCCCCACCCACGTTCCTGCGCCATGGCGGCGACTGCCACCACACCACCCATGAAAAACAACCGGGCGATCACCGTATTCAGGATCACGATCGTGAGATTGCCGCCCCATCGGCAGAGCTTCGAAGCCGTCAGCCTTCGTCGCGGCGCCAGCAGTTCCCATGTGGCCATGATGCCCAGCACGGACAGGTACGAACCTACTCGAATGAGGTCGTCAGAGCCCATACCACCCCCTGCTCATGCTGACTCCCGCTCAATCCAATGTTCGCGGATCAATGACCCCTGGAGCCTTACTACGCTCACGCATCACGACTGACCTGTAAAAAGGACCAGGGCCGGACCTTGAAACCGGATGATACGCCGAACCGATCGACCTCGTGCGAGCTAGAGGCCCAGGCCTGAGAGCCCTGGATGGTCATCCGGGCGACGCCCCAGCGGCCAGTGATATTTGCGCTCCGCCTCGCTGATCGGCAGGTCGTTGATGCTGGCGATACGGCGACGCATGTACCCCTGCTCGTCGAATTCCCAGTTTTCATTGCCGTAGGACCGGAACCACCTGCCGGCATCATCATGCCATTCATAGGCAAACCTCACCGCAATACGATTCCCGGAGAACGCCCATAACTCCTTGATGAGCCGATAATCCAACTCCTTGCTCCATTTTCGAGTCAAAAACTGCGCGATGGCGTCACGTCCAGCCAGGAACTCCGCGCGATTTCGCCAGATACTGTCTTGCGTGTACGCCATGGCAACCCGCTGCGGGTCGCGGGTATTCCAGGCGTCTTCGGCCATGCGAACTTTTTGAGCGGCAGTTTTCGCGTCGAATGGCGGTAGTGGTGGTCTCGGGGCTTCCATATCGCTCCTTTATTAGCTCATCGGTACAGTCGTTAAACTGAATGATTGTCGACCCTGTTCAGACAGTGATGCACGAGACGATTAATTGACGCATTGCTTGGCCTTGCCGACCACCGTCAGGGAAGGCCTGGGTATGCCGCTAATCTGCATATAGGAGCCTATTGGCGCTTCCTTGTTCGTGAGAATCGTGGATACCCGCATCCAGGAAGCCGCTTGATTGATCGAGCAACCGGAAGCCCGTGCCGTGCACAAGGCATCACAAATGGGGATGCTGGTTTATGCAGACACCAGCCCTCCTTTGATCTACAACGATAAATTGTACACGTGAAAATCTTCTTCTCGTGTCCACTTCATGGTCTCGTAGAGTCTCTGAGCTGCCATGTTGGTGATTGCCGTCGAGAGTTTCAGACGAATAGCACCGGCCGCGCGGGCCTTATCTGCTGCCGCCTGAAGCAACAATGTCCCCACGCCACGGCGACGCGCCGCTGGCACGACAAACAAGTCGTTGAGCACATAGATGGGAGCGGCTCGCACCGAGGAAAAGCTGGGGAATAGCTGCGCAAAACCCAACGGAGCACCATCCGCTTCTCGCACGAGCAAAACCACAGACTGATTCTGAGACATTCGGTCTGACAAGAACTGACGAGCGAGAGCTAAGTCAGATGACGTACCGTAGAACTGACGATATCCGTCAAATAGCGGGACAAGCTGCTCCAAATCAAGAGTTGTTGCCTGATGGATGCTAAGGGCCATGTGCTTCCTCACTAAAACTCCAGACTCCTATATTTCCCCGTAGCCCTATCGTTTCTCAGGCGGGATTGTCTTAATCTTGGCCGAAAACCGCTCATGAGTCGCTGAATCGACCGGCCGATGTTTCACCTTCGTGCCAGCCGGATCGTTCCCGAGGAAGTTGTCGCCCTTCCAATTCGTCGAAGGCCTGATTGGCCGCGGGACAAATCCGCCGCCGCAATTGGGGCAGACATTTCCCAAAACGCCCTCGACACAGACCACGCAGAAGGTGCATTCATACGAACAGATCCGCGCCTCAAGCGACTCAGGCGGCAGAGCCTTGTTGCAATGTTCACAAGTCGGTCTGAGTTCAAGCATGGGATCCTCGATGTGACGCTACCTAAGACGGGCAATCAATGGTTCCTGGAACCTTTATCTGCTCTCAGAGCCCCGTCAAGTAGTCCACAAACTGCTCTGCAAAAAGAAAACGGCGGACGTTGTTGTACGTGACTTCTCGGACAAGGCCAAGGTTCGCCAACACTTGAAGCTTCCCCTCCAAGTCTTCATGCTCGTCCAGGTAGTACGCCAGATAGAAGCCCTGACTGTTGTACGCCCAGCCGCGTTTGAGAACAACGAACTCCCGGCTGCTTGGATGATTCCGCAGATCCTCACGCATCTCTTCTAGGAGGGCGGGCATGAGCCGCTCGGCCTTCGCAAGGCCTGGCTGAGAAGTGTTGACCACCCCCTTACCTTGAGTCAGAGCAGCCGCGGCGGCCCGCTCCGCAGCGCGCTTCCAACCCTCGAGGACGGCTCGGCTGAACCGGATGGAGTCGTTATCGATCAGTTTGGCGCAGGTCTGACAGAGCCAAATGCCGTTGGAGGAGTCGGCGCGTTGTTCTGGGAAAAGATCCGCCTCGTACCTGGCTCCGCCGGGCGAAGCAGCCGAAATATGTGCTGCAACCCCGATGTTCACGACGCCGGTGGTATCCATCTGAGGCCCACTGGTCGTTTGGCGGCATTCCGGATTCGAGCAGACGAAACCCACGCGCTTCGCAAGCAACTCCTTCGTCGCTGTAGAAAAGTCATCACGCATAAGATCAAAATGATTCTATCTGCCTAACGGCCAAGCTAACGGACTTCGGCTAGCGACATTGATTTCAAAACACACGCCCAACCGCCGCTTCGGTTGAGCGATTTGCTAGCCCACTTCTTCTAGTGAGCGCCCAGAGCATGGGGCTAGGCATTAGGATTGACTTCAACCAGCTATTACAGACCACTAGCCATTGCATTTCAGCGTTTGGAGGCCGCCCTCAACGAGAAGACTTGGCTAAGTTCCTCGCTGTGCGCTCGCATCATGCTACGAAATGCATTTGTAATAATAAGGCGAGAAACACGGTCTTCATTCTGAGAAATGGACGCGACTATATTTGAGCCCATTGCAAGATCGTGTATTACTTCAGGATCATTCATCAGCGAACCATGTGCTTCGCTTTCTCCTTCCCATACTGTCTCTCCGCTTCGTGCATTAACAACTTTCAAGCTTAGACGATAATGTCCCTCGCTATAATTGCCTGAATAAGTGTCATGGATGTCGAGTCGAACGGGTTGGACTGTTCCAGACAAAAGAAAATCGAGCTTATCCCTTATTCCAGAAGCCAATAAGCCTTCCGTTGACTCAAAAATATTAATTCCAAGGCTTCGCAATTCCGCCGTGACAGTTTGCGTCGCTATCGGATATTCTTGCCCTGCTTGCCATCCCCGCATCGGTTGCCTTTGGCTGAAGTAAGAACTTACAAAAGTCTTCGTTCCCTGACTCGTCTTAATACGAAAAGGTGAAAGAACTACATTTCTCGTTTCATTCAAAATGAGGTTTTTAACAGGCGGCTCGTTGGGAATAATAGGCATAGGTGCGCTGGTACAACCTGCTATAGCCGCGAAAATTAAAAACGATAGACCTCTCGCCAGCATCACCCACCTCCTGGACATTCAAATAGCTCCTGGAACCGTTATCTGCCCCCATACCCCTTAACGCTGAACCTAGCTGCGCGCTAATACGATGTCAACGACCCATCCCTTTGCCCGTCTATTAGGAGGCCTGGTTGGTCCTTGAATGCACGCATTTCTCCTCCATTTGCCATCTCCCTTGAGGGCGGGCTCGGTGGTCTCCCACTGCGCGCGTCGAACGACCACCGCCTTATCGTGGGCGTTCCGTGAGCACAAGGGACCAACCAGGCCACCCTCTCCCCTCACAGGCTGGAACATCGGTGAGATCCGCAAGACGATGAACATCGCTTCCTTGCCGACGGGTGACGAGAAAAAATGGTATCAGCGGCTGTGGGCTAACTAACACCGGCGCTGAAACGACAACGGCGAGGTGTGGGACTCCCACACCTCGCCGTGTCTTACTTGACGCCAACCATGCGGCTGACGCTGTTGCCCTAATCCAGTCTGTCTGGTCTATCTGGTTGGTCTGGTCTATCTGGTTGGTCTGGCCTTTCTAGTTCATCTGGTTAGTTTTGTTCAACCAAAAAACCAGACAGACCAGACAAACCCAATAACGGTCTTTTTAGGCTGGACGGCCATTTTGAACAGCCTACATATTCCCCTAGCTCCGGATCGAAAGGGAGAACGTCGTCTGTCGCGTTGTTGATTGATACGCGAGAGAGACCGAAGGTCCCGTTTGTGCAGGAGCCGCAGGAACCGGAGGAGTCGTAGGAGCGGGATTCGTCTGAGTCCCCTCAGCCTGCTGCGTTTCGCCTGCCTTCTCGTTCTGCGATGTCTTCCCGAAGTTCTTCAGGAATTGCGAGAAGTATTTGCCGAGTTTGTCCGTCTCGATCCGTGCGCTTTTCGTCGCATCCAACACTTGCTGCACGATCGACGACGTCTGGCTTGGCACGGACGCAGGCGCCGCACCCTGGGTTGGCACCGTGATACCAGTCGACGGAGACGGGATCGCCGCTGCCGTCGTCGGCGCCTCACCTTGGGTCACGGCTTCAGTCGTTGGAGCCGGAGATGGGGTCGCAGGGACTGTGGTATCGGAAGACGGAGCAGGGATCGCCTCTTCCGTCGTGGGTGCCGGACCAAAGGTGACGGCCTGAGGTGTTGGAACAGAAGGGGTCGTCGCAGGAACCGGGGATGTCGACACCGGGACCGGGGTACCGGTCTGGCTGGCCGCCTCTCCGGTCAATGCTGCAGCAAAGCGCGTCACCGTCCGTTCGAAGTCGACGCTCAGGTCCAGACCGGACAGGGAAGAGTAGTTACCAAAACTATCCGCAAGCTTTGAGGTCTTGGCCAGGGCCGCATCATCCTGTCCGCTCAAGACTTTCTTAAAGATGTTCGCCACTTTCCGAAACAGTTTGGAAAGGTCCTTCACCTCTTGGTCGTTCAGATCGCCTTCGACCGTCACGCCGAACTCTTGTTTGAGCGAGTACTCGGCATACTTCGCCTCGATATCCGTCGTCGTGCCGTTGCCTGCGGCATGGGACTTATAATTCACCGCACGGAAATCGGATTCAATATCCGCTGAGAGGGTAATCTTGTCACCTTCCGCCGTCGTCACGCTCAACCGACCCGAAAAGTCGGTCGACACAGCGACCCCGCCGACCTTCGTATCCAATCGCTGGGCACCCGTATTGTTCGAAGATGACAGGTTGAAGAACTGGGTGGGATCGACTTGGGTCAGCGCTTGGATAGACATGAGATATCTCCTCAACTCATTAGGCTCACTGCAACTTGCCGCGTACCTCTCCTATCGGCGCCCACTAGGTTGAACTTTAGTGCGGGGCCTGCTTGTGCTATATATAGTAAATACGATCTGCGATAAGACCATCGGCTCCATGCCCCACAGAGGAGGGACCGTGATGACACAACGTACTGTTTGGGCCCTATTTCCGGTACTTCTGCTGTTGGCCTCCGGCTGCACGCTCAAAGCCACCGTCAAGGAAACGACCGATACCACCTCCAATGTGACAGGCACGACGTCCGGCCGCACCTGGTGGAATGAAGACGGGCTCCTGCATCCCGAACATAAGCTCACGGCCTTTCTGACCCTGAACGAGGCCAATGTGGAGCAGGATCTGGCACGAGGGCGAGGGGAATATGCGACATCGCTTGGCACCCTTCTGGGATTGCCGGACGACCAGCAAGCCGCCTTTCACACCAAGGCGCAGGCGAACTTCGAGGCGCTCACCACATCCGATCGAGACACCCAAGTCCAACAGATACGAACGCTGGCTCGTTAGACATTGAATAAGGAATAATCGACCGATGCTCCCATTTCGACGAATTTTTCATCCCACTGACTTCTCATCCGCAGAGTCGTCGACATTTGCCCATGCTGTCAAACTCACCTGCCTCGTACAGGGTGAACTGACGATGATGCATGTCGACCCCACGGTCGGGCGCAAAGACTTCGAAGATTTCCCTCGCATCCGGCCACTCCTCGCTCGCTGGGGAGTCTTGCCGGAAGGCAGCTCGAAAGACGATGTCGTGAAATTGGGAATCCAGATCAAACGAGTCCGCGCCATCGCAGACCATGCCACAGACGCCATCCTCCAGCAGTTGATGGCCCAGCCCTCAGACCTGTTAGTGCTGTCGACGCACCAGCGCGAAGGCTTCGCTCGACTCACGCACAAGGCCGTGGCCGAGCCCTTATCGCGCAAGACTCAGACCAAAACGCTCTTTGTCCCGACTGGCGTCGAGGGGTTCGTCTCAACGGAAACGGGCAAGATCAACCTCACCCGCGTGTTGATCCCCATCGTCCATACGCCGCACCCGCAACCGGCCATCGATCTTGCCGCAGAGCTGGCAAGCGCGTTGGGCAGCGAGAATGTCTTATTCGAACTGGTCCATCTTGGGAAAGAAGCCGATCTCCCGAAATTCACCAAGCCTGAGCGCCCAGGCTGGTCGTGGGAGACCCTCGCAGCCAAGGGCGATCCGGTCGAGTGGATCTTGGCCGCTGGAGCGGAATTCGACGTAGACCTGATCGTGATGATGACGGAAGGCCACAACAGCCTGTTCGACCTGCTTCGCGGCAGCACCACCGAGCGGGTGGTCCGTGGGGCACGCTGCCCTCTGCTCGCTATTCCAGCCTGAGTTGATGGTTCCGTCTGCTCGGCTCAATCTGCTCGTTCGGTCTGTCCGCCGCGCCCAGACCCAGCACGGTTCGCACCACCACCCCGTCACGGAACACGACGAAATTCGTTGGCACCGCCGGTATCCGCGGTCCCGGGAGAATCACACCGGCCAGATTCAGCGGGTCGCAGGCGGACAGCTTGACCTCCTGAGCCAGACCGAAGCCGGTCTGGCGTAACGCCCGCATCGACTGTACCGCCTCCGGCAATGCAAATTGCTCCCCGACAAATCCCGACACGAAACGTCCCCCTCGGATCTCGCCTTGCAGCTCCATGCGCCGATATTGCACCAGCAGATCGCGCCAGGACTGAACCAACGATTCACGGACCAGCAAATCGCGGAACACCACGCCATACCGACGAAGGAGTTGGCGCGCAACGGACTCGATACGAGGTGATGCGTGATGAGTGATGGATGATGCCCCAGACACCAAGCGCTGAGCGCTGATGGCTGAAGGCTGATAGCTGCCAGCTTGCCTCAAGAGCGACCACCGCCCAGCTGAATGACGGGGCCTGCGAGACCGCCCTCGTCCTTCTGCTCGACGGCGACGCGGATCCATGAGCGCGCGAAGATTATCGAACCCATCGGCCGTGACCAGGCCGGTGGCCACGAGTTCCCACAGCCCTTCTTCCACTTCCGTCGGAAGATGGTTGGTCATTCGCACGAGATCGGCAAAGAAGCTTGCCCCTCGCTCAGACAAGGCGCAGCGCAGGTCTTGCGCCACGGCACTCAACTGGACAAAGGGGTCAGGCCCGGACGATGCGGCGTCAGCGTGAAAGGCCTCCATCAACCACTCGTTCTCCTCACGTGGAAAGACACCGATCGGCGCCACACTCGTCGGGACGATCCGACGTCGGTCAAGATCACCGCCCTGTGCCAACCGCGGATGAGGAGACAACCGGCCCCAACTGACCGCCCCGCTCAGACAGAGCCGGTCCAGATACTCCGGCTCATATTTCGCCAACCGCGCTCGTAACAGATGTGGCTCCCAGGCCGAGGCGGCCGCTTCGAAACCGGCCAACTGCGCGATCACGTCAGCCAGCCCCGCCTCTCCATGCAGGCGAGCCCCAGGCGCCACATGTTGCCACCGCAAGAGAAAGGACATGAACTCAGCCGCGGTGACCGGCTCGATTTCCTTCCTCAGCCTGCCAATGGTCAATCGATGGATGCGGGCCAGCAACCGGCGATGGCACCACTCGGACGCTTCCGTGCCCGACAATGCTGAGCCCTGAGTGCTGATTGCTGAGCGCGGCCGGAACTGGCCGCGGAGGACTTGACCGGACGCTTCGAGGCGAAGCAGAGAATGAGAGACCGTTTCAACCGGAAGGTGCAATCTCGCTCCAAGTTCACTGTCCATCGTCGGTCCGATGCTTTCCATCCAACCGAGCACGATAGCGTCGAGCGTCGTCTCATCGCCTCCCACCAATGCCGTTTCGACCTGATCCTGATGTTCCTTCGCCACCCAGCCTCTTGCCTCTCGCCCCTCGTCCCGAGCCACCAACTCAATTGCCCGCCCTTCCTCTATCAATCGTGGCAGGTGCATCGCCCAGTCCTTGAGTTCCTCGACCGGCAACCAGACCAAGGTAAGCAAGGCATCGTGCAATTCATCCGGATCGCGCACGACGGGCCAGGATTCGCGCTGCACTTCCTCAATGGCTGCAGGGTCTAACGCCCCGACCTCGCCGGCCAACTGAGCCGGCAGCGTGCGCCGCATCTCCACCGCCCGCGCACGCCGCTCTTCCAACGGTGCATCGTCGAGAAACGCATAGGGGTTGGCATTCAAGATCTCGTGCGAGAACGGCGAGGGGATCGGCGTATCGACCGCCACACAACGAATGGCCCCGGCTTCAATCTGCTTGAGGATTGCCGTCAACCCGTCGAGATCCATCGCCTCCGTGAAACAATCCCGCAGGGTCTCGTTCACGAGCGGATGATCCGGAATCTGGCGAGTGCGCTCCCCGACGATATTGTCCTGACAGGCGATGGCATCAGGGAAGACGGCGCCGAGCAGATCCTCCGCCTTCATCCGTTGAATCTGCGGGGGAACTTTTTTGCCATGGGAAAAACGCAGCAACAGCAACGCACGGCTCACATTCCAGCGCCAGCGGGTCATAAACATCGGGGCCTGAAGCACGGCGGGCAGCAAGACCTCGCGAAGCGTCTGGCTATGCAGGAAGCCGAACACCGAATCGAGCGGGAAACTGTGCTTCTCGCC
>CXWL01115789.1_pt1 | contig 10058 bp, 8 predicted proteins | sample 590931 | NCBI WGS metagenome assembly CXWL01 (sample SAMEA3498368, study PRJEB10139) | groundwater metagenome | biome: water well; material: biofilm material | place: Germany | collected 2015-04-27
ATTGATCTTTGGTGTACTGATCGTTGAGGACATCCTGGGTATCGGCATCATCGCGTTGCTGTCGAGCATTGCGGTCAGCGGTACGGTCAGCTCCGGCGAAGTGTTTTCCACGGTCGGCAAGCTCTCGCTGTTCATGATTGTCGCGTTGGTCATCGGGATTTTGCTGGTGCCGCGGCTGCTGGCGTATGTGGCCAAATTCGAAAGTAACGAAATGCTGCTGATCACCGTGCTGGGGCTGTGTTTCGGTTTCTGTCTGCTGGTGGTGAAACTGGAATACAGCATGGTGCTCGGTGCGTTCCTGATTGGCGCGATCATGGCTGAATCGCGACAACTGTTGAAAATAGAGCGTCTTATTGAGCCGGTTCGCGACTTGTTCAGCGCAATCTTCTTCGTCGCCATCGGCCTGATGCTTGATCCGATGATCTTGTTGCAATACGCCTGGCCGATCGCCGTGATCACTGTCGCGGTGGTGCTCGGCAAGATGCTGTCATGCGGTCTTGGCGCCTTTATCGCCGGCAATGATGGACGCACCTCATTGCGTGTGGGGATGGGCCTTTCGCAGATTGGCGAGTTTTCTTTCATCATCGCTGCGTTGGGCATGACGCTGCAGGTCACCAGTAATTTCCTCTATCCGGTCGCCGTGGCTGTGTCAGTGATTACGACGCTGCTCACGCCGTACCTGATCCGCGCGGCCGATCCGCTGTCGATCAAGCTTGCTGGCGTGATGCCGCAACGGCTGGGCAGGGTGTTGGGGCTGTACGGCGAATGGCTGCGCAGCATTCAGCCGCAAGGCGAGGGGGCGCTGCTGGCGTCGATGATTCGGCGGATTTTGTTGCAGGTGGGGGTCAATCTGGCGTTGGTGATTGCGATTTTCTTCTCGGGTGCGTATTTCGCCGAGCGCATGTCCGCCTGGCTACAAGACTGGATCATCGACCCGAGTTGGCAGAAAGCATTGATCTGGGGTGGGGCACTGCTTTTGTCGCTACCATTCCTGATCGCCGCCTATCGCAAGCTCAAGGCGCTGTCGCTGCTGTTGGCAGAGATGGGGGTGAAGCCAGAGATGGCTGGCCGCCACACGCAGCGAGTGCGTCGGGTGATCGCCGAAGTGATTCCGATCCTCTCGCTGCTGGTGATCTTCCTGCTGCTGGCAGCCTTGTCGGCCAGTATTCTGCCTACCAACAAGTTGCTGGTATTGATCATCGTGGTCGCTGCCGCCGTCGCGGCGTTGCTCTGGCGCTGGTTCATCCGCGTGCATACGCGGATGCAGGTGGCGCTGCTCGAAACTCTGGAGAACCACAACGAGTCGTCCGGCCATTGAAGTTTGACCTGTAGCAGCAGGCTGCCCCAGCTGCTACAAAGTCGAGTCTCAGCTTTCCAGCCAGACGTCGCGCGCCCAGTGCCACACCGATTCCCAGGTTTCTTCGGCGATCAGTTCTTCTTCGGCCTGCCAAAGCACCACGGTGCCGTCTTCTTCGACGAGGTAGTAGTCATCACCGTCCTGGCAGATCGGAATCATGCTGCGATCAACACCAGCGTCCCAGGCGTTGGCAGCAACGTCTGGCAGGTAGGTGTGGGATTGCGGGTCGGTGACGGTCACCGGCTCCAGGCTGCCGTAGACCACGTCGCTGACGGTCAGCNNCTCGCTATAGATGCAACCGCGAAATAGAAAACCCCAGCCGAGGCTGGGGTTTTTATTACAGCATGCTTAACGCAGTGGGGATCAGCCGTTCTGGCGGATACCGGCCACCAGCCAAGGCTGGTTTTCGCCCTGTGGACGTTCCATGTTCCAGCTTTCGCTGAACACTTCGCCCTGGTCGAAACGCGAGGTCTTCGACACGCCGCTGAAGGTCAGGGTGGCGATGGTCTTGTCGGCACGGTCATCCACGCCGTCCAGTTGAACATTGAGGTTATCAATGTAGGTGGACTGGAAACCTTCGCCCAGGTCAGCGCGTTCGCGCTTGAGGAACTCGAGCAATTGCGGGGTCACGAACTCCGCGATCTTGTCCATTTCGTTAGCGTCCCAATGCTGTTGCAGGGACTGGAAGTGGTTGCGGGCTGCTTCAATGAAGTTCTTTTCATTGAACCAGGCCGGAGCGTTGATTACCGGACGAGCGGCAACCGGTGCAGCCGAAGCGCCGAAGATCGAACCGCCCGCAGGCTTGTTCTCGAACACTTCACGCTGCATCGGCGCGTGGCCAGCCGGAGCCAAATGCTCCTGCTGCTTGCGACGACGAGCGGCAATGAAGCGGAAGACCAGGAAGGCAATGACCGCCATGATCAGGATGTCGAAGATCTGCATGCCCTGGAAGCCGTCGCCCATGAACATCGATGCCAGCAGGCCGCCCGCAGCGATACCGGCCAGAGGGCCGAGCCAGCGCGAAGCACCGCCAGCCTTGGCGGCCGCGCCAGCGGCACCGGCAGCACCAGCGGTCGCCGCAGCGCCGCCCATGCCTGGAGAAGAAGGAGCCATTTGGCTGGTCTGGTGAGTCGGCGCAGCGCCGGAGCTCTTGCCGCCACCAAAGCGCTTGGCGTTGGCGTCCAGGCTCATCGTCAGGCCGATGCACAACGCCATGGCGATGCTAAGAAAACGTTTCATAAAGGGAATTCCCATTTGTGGATGGCACGCGCGCCATGTTGCACAGGTGAAGTGTTACTGGCTAGCGGCAGAGTGTTTCGGGCTTTTGCCTGACAGGCTGCGTTCAGCTCAGTCGGTACGTGTAGGGCTATGTTCTTTTGTCTGTAGGACGGGGTGCTTGGTTCAGTAGAAAAGTCGTTTAGCGGCGTAGTGCCAATAGAACTACGCCCGCTGATATCAGGCCGATCCCAGCCCATTGCCGCAGGTCGAGTCTCTCCCCCAGCAGGATCACCCCCAGTACTGCCACCAGCACCACGCTGAGCTTGTCCACCGGGCCGACCAGCGAGGCCGGTCCGAGCTTGAGCGCACGGAAGTAGCAGATCCACGAGGCGCCGGTCGCCAGCCCTGATAACAGCAGGAACAAATAGCTTTTGCCGGAGATCGATCCCAGGGATTGATATTGGCCCGTTGCGTACAAAATCAAGGCCAGGCTGACCAGCACCACGATCGTACGCAGTAGCGTCGCGAAGTCGGAATTGACGTTTTCAATGCCGACCTTGGCAAAGATCGCGGTCAGGGCCGCGAAAGCTGCCGACATCAGGGCCCAGAATGTCCAGGAGGAAAAGAAACCCGAGCCCATGTCGATGATTTCCTCAGATGGCCTCGAGCTTGGCGTAGCCGAGCATCAGCCATTTGCTGCCTTCGCTGAAGTTCACTTGCACGCGCGCCTGGGCGCCCGAACCTTCGAAGTTGAGGATCACCCCTTCGCCGAAGACCGCATGTTGCACTTGCTGACCCAGGCTGAAAGCGGTTTCCGGGATCTCTGCGCCAGCGAACATGCTGCTGGTACTCTGCTTCTGGCCGCTGAAAGGACGACTGACGCTGTTGGACAGGCGCACTTCCTGGATCAGACCCTTGGGCACTTCGCGAACGAAGCGCGACACTTTGTTGTAGGTTTCGCTGCCGTACAGGCGCCGGGTTTCAGCATAGGTCATTACCAGGTTCTGCATGGCGCGGGTGATGCCGACGTACGCTAGGCGACGTTCCTCTTCAAGGCGGCCGGGTTCTTCCAGGCTCATCTTGTGCGGGAACAGGCCCTCTTCCATGCCCACCAGGAACACGTAGGGAAATTCCAGGCCCTTGGCGCTGTGCAAGGTCATCAACTGAATGCTGTCTTCGTGCTCGTCGGCCTGGGTGTCACCGGCTTCCAGTGAGGCATGGCCGAGGAACGCGGCCAAGGGGGTCAGGTCTTCGTCTTCTTCGCTGTTTTCGAAGTTGCGCGCGGCGCTGACCAGTTCCTCAAGGTTTTCTACCCGNNCGCCCAAGGCGCCCGCCGCACGACCGGTCAGGCCTTTATTGGCGACCAGCTGGCGCATGGCTTCCCACATCGACACATCACTGTGACGGGCGTGGTCGCGGATGGCTTCGACGGTCTTTTCGCCAATGCCCCGGGCCGGAACGTTGATCACCCGCTCCAGTGCCGCGTCATTGCCACGACCTTCGAGCAAGCGCAGGTAGGCCATGGCGTTCTTGATTTCGGCACGCTCGAAGAAGCGCTGGCCGCCATAGATGCGATACGGAATGCGTTCGCGCAANNAGGGCTTCTTCCAATACCCGCGATTGGGCGTTGGAGCGGTACAAAATCGCGATATCGCTGCGGGCCATGCCGGTTTTCAGCGCGCTCTCGATGGTTTCGACAACATAACGCGCTTCATCGTGTTCGTTGAACGCAGCGTAGAGGTTGATGGCTTCGCCGTCACCGCCGTCGGTCCACAACTCTTTGCCCAGGCGCCCGGTGTTATTGGCAATCAAGGCGTTTGCCGCCTTGAGAATGCCGGCCGTGGAGCGATAGTTCTGCTCCAGGCGAATCACTTCAGCGTCAGGGAAATCGGCTGAATACTGATGGATATTTTCGATTTTCGCGCCGCGCCAGCCGTAGATCGACTGGTCGTCATCGCCCACTACCATCAGGCTGTCGCCGCCCTTGGCCAGCAGTCGCAACCAGGCGTACTGCACGGCGTTGGTGTCCTGGAACTCGTCCACCAGCACATGGCGGAAGCGTTTCTGATAGTGCGCCAACAGGCCCGGATGGTCGCGCCACAGATCGAGGGCGCGCAGCAGCAGTTCGGAGAAGTCGATGACGCCGGCGCGCAGGCAAGCAGCCTCATAGGCTTCGTAGATACTGCGCATGGTGCCCAGGAACAGATCGCCGCTGGCCTGGATGTGTTGAGGGCGCAGGCCTTCATCTTTCTGTCCGTTGATAAACCACTGCGCCTGGCGCGCGGGCCAGCGCTGTTCGTCCAGACCCAGCTCGCGGATCACGCGCTTGACCAGGCGTTGCTGGTCGTCGCTGTCGAGGATCTGGAAGGTCTGGCTCAGGCCGGCTTCCTGCCAGTGTGCCCGTAATAGGCGGTGCGCCAGACCGTGGAAGGTGCCGACCCACATACCGGCCGGGTTGATACCCATCAACTGCTCGATGCGATGGCGCATCTCCGCAGCGGCCTTGTTGGTGAACGTCACCGACAGGATGGAGTGGGGCGAGGCGTTTTCGACCTGGATCAACCAGGCGATACGGTGCNNGGCGATACGGTGCACCAGCACTCGGGTTTTACCGGAGCCAGCACCGGCCAGGACCAACTGACGCCCCACGGAGGCCGCTACAGCCTGCCGTTGGGCATCGTTGAGGGAATTCAGCAAAAGGGAGAGATCATCGCGCATCGGGGCATTCTAGGGTGCCGCGTCAAACCGGGCAAACCGAGCTTTGCATTTACCGATGAAAGAATTGCCGAGAGCGACCGCTCGGTCATTTCTCGCCAGCCCTCACAGGCCGTGCCCCCGGCAGTTTCGGGGCAANNGTGCAGCCCATCGGTTGCCTGGTTTTTATCCGCCGTGGCGGTTTGGTCAGGACCATTGCTTGTGTATGCTCCGGTGATGTTTCGGCCCAGCGTGGCCACTTCTTATAAGAACAAGATCCTTGCCTATGACCCCCAACTCCAGCCTGGCTGGCGCCTTTGTCGAGCCGCAGGTTATCCGCAAGCAATACGCCATGGAGCTGGCGGTTGAGCGCACACGGCTGCTTTATCAGGGCTCGCTGCTGCCGACGTTGTTCATGTTACTCAACGGCCTGGTATGCGCCGGCCTGCTCTGGAGTCCGCCGCGCTCTTGGCTGATCAGTGTCTGGCTGGTGTGGCTGTTATTACTGGTGGCATTGCGGGTCATTCAAGTGGCGGCCTTCGATTCGGCGATGCCCAGCCGTCAAGCCCAGCCAATCTGGCGACGCATGTTTCTCTTGGGATCCGCCGTCAGCGGCCTGACCCTGGCCGCAGCCGGCATCGCCCTTGCGCCCACCGACAATTTCCTTCAGCAAGCCTGGGTGTTCGGCCTGATCGGTGCGGCAACACTCTCGGCCAGTGTGGCGTATGCGGTCAGCGCGCCGGCTTTTCTGTCGTTTACCCTGCCTTGTCTGCTGCCAGCCGTTGGTTATCTGTTTTGGGGAGCGAACGAACAACAGCAGGGATGGGGCTGGCTTGGTTTGATCCTGCTGGGCGCCCTGAGTGTGGTGGCATGGCAGGTCAATCGCTTGATCCATGGACGGTTATTGCGCCGCTTCCAGAATCAGGCGCTGATCGAGCACCTGCAGCAGGCGCAAAGTGATAGTGATCAGCTTAACCAGGCCCTGGCGCGGGAAGTCGAGCAGCGCCGCGAGGCGGAAGCGCTATTGCGCGCCGCACAGGTAGAGCTGCAAGGCCGGGTGGCGCAAAGCAGTCTTGAACTGGACGACGCCAATCAGGCTTTGAGCAAAAGCGAAGCCCGTCTGGCGTTGGCGCTGAAGGCCAGTGAATTGGGCTTGTGGGACTGGAATCTCCAAACCGATGAAGTGCACCACACCCAGCTTGAAGAGTTGCTCGGTATTGAGCCGGCTTTCGTCACCGGGATGCCCAGTCAATTGAAACCGCGCTTGCATCCTGAGGACTTACCGCCGCTGCGGCGGGCGTTGGTGGAGCATCTGAAGGGGCGCAGTGAGGACTATCAGATCGAATATCGGGTGCGCCATGGCGACGGACATTGGGTGTGGATCGAAGATCGGGGGCGCGCCGTGCAGCGCAGCCCGGCAGGGCGGGTGTTGCGCATGGTCGGGACGCGCCGCGACATCAGCGTCAGCAAAGATCTGGAGGAGCAACGCCAGTTAGCGGCGACGGTGTTTGAAGCGGCCAGTGAAGGCATCGTGATCCTCGACCCGAACTACATGCTGATTGCCGTCAATCAGGCGTTCAGCCGGGTCAGCGGTTATCAGATGGAGGATCTGCTGGGGCGCAATGTGGTCGAGCTACCCTGCAGTCGTGATGCGCGTCGGCACTTTCCATCGATCCAGAAAGCCCTGGAGCAGTCGGGTCATTGGCAGGGAGAACTGGTCGAGGCCCGTAAAAACGGTGAGCTGTATCCGCAATGGCTGCAACTAAGCGTAGTGCGCGATCGCCGAGGAAACGTCAGTCATATAGTAGGGTTCTTCGCCGATCTTTCGGCGCGCCGCGCCGCTGAAGAACGAATGCGCTACCTGACCCACTATGACGACCTGACGGGCCTGGCGAATCGTTCGTTGTTCCGTGAGCGCCTGCATGAAGCCCATCAACGCGTGCAGCAGGGAGGTCGCAGTCTGGCGTTGCTGCATATCAACCTCGACCGTTTCAAGTTACTCAATGACAGCCTTGGTCATGATGTGGCCGACCAACTGTTGCAGAAGATGGCTCGACGCCTGGTCAATGCGCTGCCGGAAGCGGACACCATCGCTCGCCTGTCCAGCGATGAGTTTGCCGTGCTTTTCGATGCCTATGGCAGTTTGTCGAGCCTGGCGCGGGTGGCGACCCGACTGGCGAATAAGCTGCGCGTGCCAATGACCATCGAAGGGCATGAGCTGGTCGTGAGTGCGTCGATGGGTATCAGCATGTTGCCGGACAATGCCCGGCAAATTTCGACGCTGGTCAGCCAATCGAATATGGCCATGCAGCATGCAAAGCATTTGGGAGGTAACAACTTCCAGTTTTATACCGACAGCCTTCAGGCCAGTACCCTTGAGCGATTGCAATTGGAAAACCAATTGCGCAAGGCCATTGAGGAGCAGCAGCTTAAAGTCTATTACCAGCCCAAGCTGTGCCTGGCCACAGGTCGCCTGAACGCCGCTGAGGCATTGGTGCGCTGGGATCACCCAACGATGGGGCGGGTGCCGCCGGGGGATTTTATCGGCCTGGCCGAGGAGACCGGGCTGATCGGCGCGATTGGCGAGTTTGTATTGCGCCAGGCCTGTTGGCAGGCGTGTGAGTGGCAGCGTCAGGGGCTGGAGCCGATCCGGGTGTCGGTCAATCTATCGGTCCATCAATTGCGCCAGGGCAAGTTGGTCAGTCTGGTGCGCCAGGTCCTTGATGAAACCGGACTAGCGCCGCACTACCTGGAGCTGGAGCTGACCGAAAGCCAGTTACTCGACAGTGTTGAGCACATCATCGTGACCTTTCGGCAATTGCGCGATCTGGGGGTAAAGCTGGCTATCGACGATTTTGGCACTGGATATTCGTCGTTGAGCTACCTCAAACGCATTCCGGTGGATTACGTGAAAATCGATCAGGCCTTCATTCGCGGGCTTGGCGAGGGCGATGCCGACGTGGCCATTACCCGAGCAATCATCGCCATGGCCCATGGCCTGTCGCTCAAGGTGGTGGCTGAAGGGGTCGAGCGAGTCGAGCAGCTCGAGTTCCTCAAGGCCGAACGCTGTGACGAAGTGCAGGGTTATTTGATCAGCAGGCCGATGGAGGCCGAGGGGCTTGGGTGTCTGCTGCGTGAGCGGGATGCCGTTCAAGTCTTGAAACGTCAGTGAGCCTCCCGAAAGTCATAGGTGCACTGTCGGGAGGTTAATGAGGATTTACTGGGTGACCAGCACTTCATCGATGTGCTGGATTAGTTGGCCTTTATAGTGGATTCCAACGGCGCTTACAGGGTAGTCGCCTTCAACTTTGTATTCGACAAACTTGTCTGTCTCGACCTGAATGTTGATTCCATCGTTGCTTTCCAGAATCAGCTCCAGTGGTAGATATGGCGTGTCCTGTACCGGGCTCTTGACCAGCTTCGGCGTGATGCCCGGGTGGGCAACGGTGACGGTTCCGTAGACACGGAAATTAGGCTTTGTGCCGGGCATGCGATCGATTTGTGCAGTCCAGTTTTTGCTTTTAATAGTCATTGGTTAATGCTCCATGATTAAAGATTAATTGCTCCCTGCGCATGGGATTTAACCAAGGCACTTCTGATTTTCGCGGTATTTAATTAGTGTGTTTGTAAGGTTACATATTTGGCTTGCGCAACTGGGTTGAGTGCCTGAATAACTGGTCAGGAAGCCTGGTTCGAGGGGTGGCAGCGGATAACGCGCCCGCCTGACAGTGCTACATGAGGTGCGCCCAGCTGAAATCGAGGGACGCGGTTACGCATTGGGCAGGCAAAAAGCGGATTCTTGTAGTATAACTACAAGCGTACTACCTCCCCGGCGCCAGCCCCTACCGACGAGTCCTGCCCTTTGAACCTGTTGCAACATATCGCCCAGTCTCGCCACCTGTTACGCAAATCGGAGCTCAAGGTTGCCGATCACGTGCTGCTTGACCCTGCGGCGGTGATGCACAGCTCCATGGCGGATCTTGCCCATAGTGTGGGCATCAGCGAACCGACTATCGTGCGTTTCTGTCGCGCCATCGGTTGTTCCGGCTTCCAGGATCTCAAGTTGAAACTGGCGCAGAGCCTGGCGGCCGGCGCGAGTTTTGGACAGTTCGCTATTCACGAAGACGACTCGGTCGCCGATTACAGCCTGAAAATTTTCGACACCACCCTGCACACGCTGATGGAGGTTCGCGAGAAGCTCGATCCTGTGGAGCTGCAGCGGGCTGTATCCTTGATGTCCCAGGCCCAGCGTGTCGAGTTCTACGGTTTTGGTGCCTCGGGTGCCGTGGCGGCGGACGCCCAGCATAAGTTCTTCCGCTTGCTGCTCACGGCCGCGGCCTATTCCGACCCGCATATGCAGGCGATGTCGGCGGTGACGCTCAAGCCCAGTGACGTGGCGATCTGTATCTCCCAGTCGGGCCGCTCCAAGGACTTGTTGATTACCGCCAACCTGGTGCGTGAAAGCGGCGCGTCTTTGATCACTCTCTGCCCGAGCCAGACGCCATTGGCTGAGCTGTCGACTGTCAATCTGGCGATCGACGTGCATGAAGATACCGAAATCTATACGCCACTGACCTCGCGGATCGCCCACCTGGTGGTGATCGATGTCCTGGCCATGGGAGTTGCCATGGCGCGCGGACCGAGCCTGGTCAATCACCTCAAGAGCGTCAAACGCAGCCTTCGCAGCCTGCGGCTATCGCCCAAGTCGGTGAAAGCGCTGGATGACTAAGCCCGGATGAGGTCAACATTCATCTGTCTGTAACCCTCGCGCCGCCAAACCGTCATCCCC
>CXWL01122086.1_pt1 | contig 10058 bp, 10 predicted proteins | sample 590931 | NCBI WGS metagenome assembly CXWL01 (sample SAMEA3498368, study PRJEB10139) | groundwater metagenome | biome: water well; material: biofilm material | place: Germany | collected 2015-04-27
GGCGCGGCGCGGAAGTCTTCGCGGCGGTGCAGCAAAACAACAGATTCAGCCTTGCCGACGAAATTGAGGGCCCAGTCGAGCGCCGAATCGCCGCCGCCGCAGATGACCAGGTTCTTGCCTTCGAACTGGGCCGGATCCTTGACGCGGTAGTGCAATTGCGTGTTATCGAACACGTCGATGCCGTCCACCTTGATGGTGCGCGCCTGGAACGAGCCGACGCCGGCGGCAATGAAAATGGTCTTGGTGATGAACCGGGTGCCGGTCGACGTTTCGACGTTGAAGCGGCCGTCTTCGCGGCGCTGCACGCCCGTTACTTCCTGGCCCAGGTGGAAGGTCGGTTCAAACGGCTCGATCTGCTTGAGCAGGTTGTCGGTCAGTTCCTGGCCGGTGCATACCGGTACGGCAGGGATGTCGTAGATCGGCTTGTCGGGATACAGTTCCACGCACTGGCCGCCGACGGCAGGCAGCGAATCGATGACGTGGGCCTTGATTTCGAGCAGGCCGAGTTCGAACACCTGGAACAGGCCGACGGGGCCGGCGCCGATGATCACGGCATCGGTATCGATGGCGCCGGCAAAGGAACTGTTGGCAGCGACACTGCCTGCTTCGTGGTTGGGCGTAATGGACATGCGTACTTCCTGTGGAGAGTGAACGGTGTGGCGCGCTTAGCGGATCAGCTGGTCGAGCTTGTCCTTGACGTCTTTCCACTGCTCGGCGTCTGGCAGTGCCGGCTTGGTCTTGGTGATCGACGGCCAGCTGCGCGCCAGGTCAACGTTGATCTTGATGAACTGCTGCTGATCGGCCGGCACGTCTTCCTCGGCATAGATGGCGTTGACGGGGCATTCGGCCACGCACACGGCGCAGTCGATGCACTCGTCCGGATCGATGGTCAGAAAGTTCGGGCCTTCGCGGAAACAATCTACCGGGCAGACATCGACGCAATCGGTGTAGCGACAGCTGATGCACGATTCGGTGACAACGTGGGTCATAACAGTCCTATCAAATGAGGGGTGCAGCGTGCGGGCGGCGCGTGGGGCGTCCGCCGACGAGAGCAAAGCACTGTATTTTAAGGCAATTCGCGGGTTCTCACAAATTAGGCTTAGACACAATACACATAAGCAAATGCGGGGCGTGGGCGGGATGTTGAACAATTTTTAAGGAAAAAAGCCGCCCGCAGGCGGCTGGTCGGGGCGTGCGCGGTTAGCGCAGCAAGGGGGCGGGGGGCGCGTCGGCGCGTCCGTTGCGCGCGCACCAGGCGGCCAGCGCGTCCAGTTCGGCCGCCAGCAGGCTTTGCACGTCGTGGTATTCGGCCAGGTTCATGGTGCCGCAGCAGGCGCTGCGGTCCTGCAGCGCGCCGGGCGCGTCCTGCACGGCCGGCAGCAGGTCGGTGCCGGCCACGTGGTCGTCCGACAGCGCCACTGGCGATTGCACCACTTCGCGCAGCACGAAGCGGTTGCGGATCGCGTTGCGGTAGTCGACCGGCTTGCCGTCCGCGTGCGCCAGGCGCAGCATGGCGTTGACCACGTCGGCGTAGCTGGCGCCGTGGTCGGGCGCGGCCAGCAATGCCCGCAGCAGCAGGCCGCGCAGATAGGCGCCCACCTGGTGCAGCACGGCCGCGCAGTCGCGCTGGGTAGGGTCGCGCTCGAAGGCGAACAGGTCGGCCAGGATGTCGTACACGGCGCCCGTAAATACTTGCGAGATGGCGTGCACCTGGGTACCGGCCTGGGACAGCGTGATGTCGTTGTCGGCGTTGCGCAAGCCGTTGGCGCGCCCCAGCGCCAGGCCGAATTCCTCGGCGATGTCGGCCAAAAAGGTCTTGTCGTGCAGGCGCGCCTTGGTCTGGGCCACGATCGCCTCGCACAGGTCCAGCTGCGACAGCGACAGGAAGATCGCGGTCAGGTCGCCAAAGGCTTCATGCAGGCCGCCCGTCTGCGGCGGATTGTCGGCCAGCAGCCAGTCCGGTTTCAGGCCGTCAAGCACGGCGTGCGCCGTTTCGTGGGCCACGATGTCAAGCGAGCGGCAGGTATAGACGCGCTGCTGCTGGCCGGTGGGGACAAAGTCGCCAAACTTCAGGCAGCACTGGGCGCGGCTGTAAAAGGCATTCATCACGTTTGGCAGTCCGTAGGGGAACACCGCCAGCGGCGCCAGGTCGGCGCTGCTGTTCCACTGCCACGGCAGGGGCGAGTCGTCGCTGCCGTCGGCCAGCGCGCGCTGGTACATGGTGAGCGTCTGGCGCACCACGGCGTACGTGTGGACCGCGTCGAACTGGGGCGTGTCGGGGGCGGTGACGAAGTCGCCGAACACGTTCGGGCTGACTGGCGCGATACCCGGTTCGCCATAGGCGATGCGGGCGTCGCGCGGGCCATCGAGCACCAGCCCGGGCAGGTAGACCTTGCGGATGCCGATTTCGCCCACCGACGGGTCTTGCTTCCACATCAGCACGCGGGTGCCGATGCCAAACGGCGACGGCGGCTCCTCGCCCACGCCGATGCGCGGGCGTCCCGGTTCGAGCGTCAGCGCGGCCGCCTTGCGGTGGCGGCGGTAGGCGGCGCTGGGGGTGGGGACGTAGCCGAGCGGGGGTGCTGCATGCTCGGCCAGGTCGGTTTCAACCAGGGTGATGCGCTGTTCCATGGCAACCTCCGCAAGAGTGCGGCCGCATCCTGCGGCCCTACGCGAAATAGTGCAGCGGCAACCAGCCGCTTCCTTTGATGCCAATCAATAGTTTGTCGTTAAAGAAAGTACAGCGCGGCCATGGCCACCAGCGTCGGCGCCAGCGCGCCCAGCAGCAGGCCGCCGACGCCGATCGACTGGTCTTCGAAGCCGTCGCGCAGCAGCGACACGCCAGCCGGGTTGGGGGCATTGGCCACCACGGTCAGGCCGCCGCCGGCCACGGCGCCGGCCATCAGCATGTATTTGGCTTCGTCGGTCATGCCTGCAATCAAGGAGCCCAGATAGGTCAGGGCGGCGTTGTCGGTAATGGCGGTCAGCGCAGTGGCGCCGACAAACAGGGCGCCCGGCTTGAGGCTGGACACGATCGGTTGCAGCCACCATTGCTGCATGCCGCCCAGCACCACCAAGCCCGCCAGGAAAAAGCCCACCAGCAGCGCTTCCTTNNGGGTGGTGGGCAAAGGCGACGACAGCGGCCAGAAAGGTCAGGTGGATCGCGGCCACCAGCGGCGGGATCGGCGCGGGGCGCGCGGCGCCGGGATCGGCATCAATGATGTGGGGGCGCAGCAGGCAGACCACGGCGGTGGCGTTGACCACCACCGCCAGCGCTGCCTTCCAGCCGAAGTTGGCGGCCATGAAAGCGCTGCTCCAGCCCCAGGTCTTGGCTACCATCAGCACTGGCGGCGCGGCAAACGAGGTCAGCGTGCCGCCAATCGAGATATTGACGAACAACACGCCCAGCGCGGCGTACTTGAGCCATTCCGGCATCGTGCTGTCGGCGCGGAAGATCAGCGGCGCGAGCATCAGCGCGGCCAGCGTCATGGCGGCCGGTTCGGTAATGAGCGAGCCGATCAGCGGCACCAACGCCAGGCACAGCCACACCTGGACCACGGCGCTGCGCAGCGGCACCAGGCGCGCCAGTGCGGCAATGGCGCCGCGGATCGATTCGAGCACCGGCTTGGACGCGGCCACCACCATGATCACGAACACGAACAGCGGTTCGGTGTAGGTGCGCGATTCGGCGTAAGCGATGGCCTGGGTGCCGCCTTGCACCAGCGCCATGGCCACCAGCAGCACCAGCGCCCACAGGCCGAACACGACTTCGACTTCGGCAAAGAAATGCCACAGTCCCGCGTGGCGCGGGAAACGGTCGGCCAGGCGCTCGAAGGACTTGGTGGCAAAGGTGTGCGCCAGCGCCAGGGCGAACAGGATGGCGGCGATCAGGTCGATGTCGGTCATGGATGTGGTTTTGATTGGCGAGCAGACATTATATGCGGCCCGTAGCCGGTGGTATGATTGCCGAAATTGACAGGGAAAGTTCTACATGGCAGACATCAGCATCGTACAAGAGCACAAGCTCACACCGAAAAAAGCGCGCGAAGCGGCGCAGAAAGTGGCGGACGCCATTTCCGAAGAGTACGGCCTGGCCTGCGAATGGGAAGGCGACGTGCTGCATTTCGAGCGCAGCGGCGTGCAGGGCCAGCTGACGCTGGAAAAGAAGAAGGCGGAAATGTTTATCCGGCTTGGTTTCCTGATGAGCGCGTTCGCGCCAACGATTCAGGCCAAGGTGGAAGAGAATATGAAGAAGGTGTTCGGCACGGCCTGACAGGACCGTGCCGGCAAGGGCAATTAGCCCTTCAGGTCGTCGATCAGGTCGATGTACTGCTGCATCGCCTCATCCTTGCTGGTGCCTTTCAGCGCTTCCCAGGCGTCGAACTTGGCGCGCCCGACCATGTCGGTAAAGCCGGGGCGCTTGCCTTCGGCGTCGCCCGTGGCAGCCTGCTTGTACAGCGCGTAAATCTTCAGCAGCGTCATATTGTCCGGACGCTCCGACAGGTTCTTGGAATCGGCCTGGGCCTGGTCGAACTGTTCTTGCAAACTCATAAAGTCTCCTGTTGGCTAATAAATGTTGCTGGGATATTGTCGCTAGAGTAATGTGCCTACAATCTTATCGCAACAAGCAACATATTGCGCTACATAATAGCCCCATCGCTGTTCATTAGAGGAGACGCTCCATGTTGTCGAAAGCTCTGTCCGCATTTAGCCGCAAAAAGATGTCTACTGTCGATACCGCCTGGCTAAGGATGGATTCTGATGGCAACCTGATGATGATCGTGGGCGTGTCCATGCTCAGCAAGCCGGTCAGCGTGGAAGGGCTCAAGCATGCGCTCGAATCGCGTTTTCTGGTCTACAGCCGGTTTCGCAGCCGGGTGGTGAGCGACTTGTCCGGTTCGTGGTGGCAGGAACAGGAAGTGGACCTGAATGACCATGTGATCCACACCGCGCTCGCTGCCAGCAAGAACAAGGGCAGCAACAAGCCGGCGCTGCAGGCGCTGGTGGGCAAGCTGTCGCAAGAGCCGCTGAACCCGGACAAGCCGCTGTGGCAGATGCACCTGGTCGACAACTGCCTGGGCGAAGACGGCAAATTGCGCCAGGCGCTGATCATCCGCATCCACCACTGCATCGCCGACGGCGTGGCGCTGGTGGGCGTGTTCATGTCGATGTTCGACAAGTCCGAAGACGAGCCGGCGCACCCGCTGCCGACCCCGCGCGCGGCCGCTGCCGCCACTGCTGCGGCCGAGGAAAATCCGTGGGAGCAGATCATGCTGCCGGTGACGGCCGCCTCGATCAAGGCGATCGACCTGTCGTCGAGCGTGTTCCTAAAGACCATGGGCATGATGACCGACATGGACAAGCTTCCCGCGCAGATTTCGACGCTGGGCCAGACGGCGGGGCAGCTGGCCATGGATGCGATCAAGCTGACCACGATGGACGAGGACAGCCGCACGCGCCTGAAGGGCAAACCGAACGGCAAGAAGCACGTGGCCTGGAGCGAACCGCTGCCGCTGGCTGAAGTGAAGGCAATCGGCAAGGCCTTTGGCTGCTCGATCAACGACGTGCTGATGGCCAGCGTGGCCGGCGCGCTGCGCGCCTATCTGCGCGAAAAGGGCGACGACATCGGGCACGACTGCGACGTGCGGGTGATGGTGCCGGTCAATCTGCGCAAGCCGAGCCGGCGCCAGAAGCTGGGCAACGCCTTCGGGCTGGTGCCGCTGGTGCTGCCGGTCGGTCTGGAAGACCCGGTGGCGCGCCTGTTCGAAGTGCGGCACCGGATGAACGAATTGAAGGGCAGCTACACGGCGCTGGTGGCCATGTCGGTGCTGGGCGTGCTGGGCGCCACGCCCAAGCAAGTGCAAAACGAGATCCAGAATTACTTCACGCGCAAGGCGACTGCCGTGATGAGCAATGTGCCGGGACCGCAGCAGCCGCTGTTCATTGCCGGCAGCCAGCTTGACCAGTGCATGTTCTGGGTGCCGCAATCGGGCGATATCGGGATCGGCGTGTCCATTCTGAGCTACAACGGCGGGGTGCAGTTTGGCATCGTCACTGACGACGCGCTGGTACAAGATCNNGACAACATCATCAGCCGCTTTGCGCCAGAGTTCGAGAAGCTGGTGATGCTGGCGCTGATGGGCGACTGGGAATAGTCAACAAGTAGTCAACAAGAAGTCAAAAAGTGGTCTGACCCCGGTGCTTATTTGTCGGCGGCGGCGTCTTGTTCCTGCTCACGCTTGGCTTGTTGCTCGGCGTCGCTGTCGCGGAACGGGTAGGTGGCCACGGCCACTGCGCCCTTGCCGACCATGACGCCGCCCTTGACGGCGGCCGTGCCGACCGCCACCGTGGTGCCCACTACCGCACCGGTGACGGCAATGACGGTGCAGCCGCCCAGCGTGGCGGCGCACAGCGCCAGCAAGGCCAGGCGGACGCTGCGCATTTAGACGGCCAGCAGTTCGACGTCGAAAATGAGGGTGGCGTTGGGCGGAATCACGCCGCCGGCGCCGCGTGCGCCGTAGCCCATGGCCGCTGGAATGGTCAAGGTGCGCGCGCCGCCCACTTTCATGCCTTGCACGCCTTCGTCCCAGCCCTTGATGACCTGGCCGGCGCCCAGCGAGAAACGGAACGGGTCGTTGCGGTCCTTGCTCGAGTCAAATTTGGCGCCCTTGCTGCCATCGTCGTTGCGCAGCCAGCCGGTGTAGTGCACGGTGACGTGCTGGCCTGCCTGGGCTTCGGCGCCGGTGCCGACCGTGGTGTCTTCGTATTGCAGACCGGATTCGTTGGTGATGATGGACATGGTTTTCCTTGCTGGTTTGATTGATTGGCGATTGTAGTCGATGGCGTGTCAAAGCGCTATTCACGCCGCAAGCGCGCGGATTTCGATTATGCTTCGCTCTTATTGCTTTTTTTGAACGATTTCTACCATGACCCAGCCCACCTCCAGCCCTGTTGCCACCGCCTACCGCCGCGCCCTGGGCGCGCAGTTCAGCGCGAAGATGCTCACCCTGTCGTTCATTCCACTGCTGCTGGCGCTGGTGCTCGGCTTTGCCATCCTGTATTTTGCGGCCACGCCGCTGATGGACCTGATCCAGAGCCTGTACGACCGCTATCAGCTGAACGGCTACTTTGGCGCCAGCGCCTTCAAGATGATCATGGTGCCGCTGATCCTGATGGTGGTGCTGTTGCCGCTGACCTTGATCATCGTGACGGTGATCATGAACGTGGCGGCGATGCCGGCCATCGTCAAGCACGTGTCGGCGCGCCAGTACGCCACGCTGGAAGAAAAGAAGGGCGGCACCATCCTGGGCGGCCTGTGGCTGAACGTGGTCACGATGCTCAAGTTCGTGCCGATCTGGCTGGTCACGCTGCCGCTGTATATCTTTCCGCCACTGGCGGTGGCGGTGCAGGTGATCCTGTTCGGGCGCCTGAACGCGCGCGTGATGGCCTACGATGCGCTGGCCGACCATGCCAGCGCCGAAGAATTTACCACCATCGTGCGCACCCACGCCAAGAACCTGACCATGATCGGCGTCATCTGCGGCGCTGGCGGCGCCATTCCCGGCCTGGTGTGGCTGGGCGGCGCGGTGACGCTGCTGTTTCCGATCCTGGCGCCGCTGTCGGTGTGGCTGTTCATCATGGTGTTCATCTTCAGCGCGCTGTGGTTCCAGTATTACTGCATGCAGGCGCTGCAGGAGCTGCGCGCGGCCCGGCCGGACAAGGAAGCGGTGGCCGTCAGCGCCTGAGCGGCGTTCGTGGCACACTGTCGGTGCGGCGTACTCAGCCGTTGTTTTTTTGCGAAAAACAAACAGCTGCGCCCACTTTTCTTGAACACAGCTTCGTGCCGGAGGTCGCGATGTGGTGGAATGGTAGTCCTGCGTCGACCGGAAGCCATATGACATTCCGGTGACATTTTGAGTAAATAAAGCGACACGATTGAGCACTCGATCCTACCGACAGGCCTGTAGCACGATGGCGAAGGTGATGCGGTGATTGCAGGTACGATTGATACAGCCTGGTATAGCCATCATGGACAGTAATCGTCGGCTTCGACGACCCCGCATCCTGGTGCGTGCGGTGCGCAAGGTGCGTAGGTTACGCAGCCTGAGCGCGCCGTCAACGCGCCCGACCCCGCATCCCCACCTGTCGCTGGTGCCCGAGGGACCGCAAGAAGAAGGTGAAGGCATGCTGGAACAAACACAACTGACCGAGGCGGCGCCTGCGCCGGCCCCGCCGCCGCCGCCGCGTAAAAAGCGCAGCCGCATCAAGCCTGCGCTGATTTTGCTGCTGCTGATGCTGGTCTCGATTGTCGCGGTCTGGGCCTGGCGCGAGTCGCTGACCTCGTCGATGCAGGCGCGCGTGTTCGCGCGGATGGCCAAGAAGATCACTTACCAGGTCGGGCCGGGTCCCAGCAACGCGATCCGCTTCCCGCACGACAGCCCGTACGACGAGCGGCTCGGCTACGCCAAGCTGCCCGACTATCTCGACAAGCTCAAGTCGCGCGACTATGAAATCGCGGCCCAGGCCCGCATTTCGCCCAAGATGGTGGAGCTGGCCGACATGGGCTTGTTTGCCACCTACCGCGAAAAGACCAAGGTCGGCCTGACCATCCTCGACTGCAAGAGCGGGCCCTTGTTTTCCAGCCTGTTCCCGGAGCGTTACTACGCCGGCTTCGACGCGGCGCCATCGCTGCTGGTGCACAGCCTGCTGTTCATTGAAAACCGCGAACTGCTCGACACCACCTACCCGAAGCGCAATCCGGCGGTCGAGTGGGACCGCTTTTCGAAGGCCGTGTTCGACAAGTCGCTGCAGATGTTCCTGCCGGGCGACGACAAGCGCTCGGCCGGCGGCAGCACGCTGGCCACCCAGATCGAAAAATACCGCCATTCGCCGGACGGCCGCACCAGTTCGCTGTCTGAAAAACTGGTGCAAATGGGCTCGGCCACGCTGCGCGCCTACCAGTACGGCGAAGACACCACGCTGGCGCGGCGCCAGATCGTGATCGACTACCTGAACACGGTGCCGCTGTCGGCCAAGCTGGGCTACGGCGAAGTCAATGGCATCGGCGACGGCATGTGGGTCTGGTACGGGCGCGATTTCGCCACCGTCAACAAGACGCTGAAAGGCAAGATCGACAGCCCGGACGCGGCGCTCACCTACAAGCAGGCGCTGTCGCTGATGATTGCCCAGCGCCGCCCCGCGCACTACCTCGGTGCGGGCGACGAGGACCTGGAAGAGCTGACCAATACCCACTTGCGGGTGCTGGCGCAGGCTGGCGTGATCACGCCGGCGCTGCGTGACGCCGCGCTGCGGGTCAAGCTGGCGCCGTCGACCGGCTCGGGCGTGACGCCGCCGGCGGCCAACACCTTTGTCTCGCGCAAGGCGACCAATGCGGTGCGCACCCACCTGGGCAGCCTGCTCGGTGACGGCCGCCTGTACAACCTGGACCGGCTTGACCTGTCGGTGGTCAGCACGCTCGACTCGGACGCCCAGCAGGCCGTCACGAACAAGCTGCGCGAACTGCGCGACGCCGCCTCGGCCGAAGCGGCCGGCCTGACCGGCAAGGGCATGCTGGGCAACGGCGATCCGGCCGCGGTGGTGTACAGCTTCACGCTGATGGAACGCGGCGAAAACGTCAACTACCTGCGCGTGCAGACCGATAACTACGACCAGCCGCTCGACATCAACGAGGGCGCCAAGCTCGATCTGGGGTCGACCGCCAAGCTGCGCACCATGGTGACCTACCTCGACATCATCGACCAGCTGCACCAGCGCCTGGCGGGCATGGACGCGGCCGAACTGAAGGCGGTCGTGGTCGACCGCAAGGACTTGCTGACGCAGTGGGCGATTGCCTACTTCCAGGCGCTGCCCAAGGACCACGCGCGCGACTTGCCGGCCATGCTGGAGGCTGCGCTCGACCGCAAGTATTCGGCCAGCCCGAACGAAGGCTTCTTCACCGGCGGCGGGCTGCACACCTTCGGCAATTTCAACAAGAACGACAACGGCAAGATCATGGCCGTGCGCGATGGCTTGAAGGTATCGAACAACCTGGTGTTCGT
>CXWL01034251.1_pt1 | contig 10057 bp, 8 predicted proteins | sample 590931 | NCBI WGS metagenome assembly CXWL01 (sample SAMEA3498368, study PRJEB10139) | groundwater metagenome | biome: water well; material: biofilm material | place: Germany | collected 2015-04-27
AGCCACTGCTCGTCAAGGCGGTGGCCGGCGGCGGCGGCCGCGGCATGCGCCTGGTGCGTGATCTCGCCGATCTGCCAGCGGCCATCGCCGGTGCCCGCCGCGAGGCCGGCCGCGCGTTTGGCGACGACCGGCTGATGCTGGAACGCTTGATCGACGGCGGCCGCCACATCGAGATCCAGATCTTTGCCGACGCCCATGGCAACGCCGTGCACCTGGGCGAGCGCGACTGCACGGCGCAGCGGCGGCGGCAAAAGGTGATCGAGGAAGCGCCTTCGCCCGTCGTCGGCGCCGCGCTGCGCGCCGCGATGGGCCGCGATGCGGTGGCCGCCGCGCTGGCGGTGGGCTATTGCGGTGCAGGCACGGTGGAGTTCATCGTGGACGGCGAGTTGAAGCACCACTTCCTGGAGATGAATACCCGGTTGCAGGTGGAGCACGCGGTCACCGAATGCATCACCGGGATCGATCTGGTCGAGTGGCAGTTGCGCGTCGCCGCCGGCGAGCCGCTGCCGCTGACGCAGCAGCAGATCACCTATAGCGGCCACGCCATCGAAGCCCGCCTGTATGCCGAAGATCCGTACGAAGGATGGCAGCCGCAAAGCGGGCGCATCGTCGGCTGGCGGCCGCAGCGCGCGCAGATCCGCATCGACCACGGCATCGCCGAAGGCGACGAGATCACGCCCCACTACGACGCCATGGTGGCCAAATTCGTCGCCCATGGGCGCGACCGGGCCGACGCCATCCGCCGCCTGACCCGCGCACTTGAAGACGTGCCCCTGATCGGTGTGCCCAACAACGGCCGTTTTCTGCGCGATCTGGTGAACCACGCGCAGTTCACCGCCGCAGCGATGACGACGACCCGGCTCGACGAATGGGCTGCCGCGGGTGAGCCCCTGCTGCAGCGCCCCGCGGTGCCCGATGACGCGTGGCGCCTGGCCGCCGCGCTGCGCGCCGGGCGCGGCGGCGTGCGCCCGGCCAGCGTGGCCGCCTTCGACTTGACCCTCAACTGCCAGGGCCAGACGCGCACGCTGCGCGCCCCGCCGGATGGCGTCGTGATCATGTCCCACGAAGGCGATCGGCTGCGCTGGGCCGCCGACGGCGTGCAGCACCAGGCCATCGCCATCACCGACGCCGGCCGGCTGCACCTGACCCTGCAAGGCAGCGTCTATACGTTCACCGAGCCCTCGCCCTGCCCCTCACGTGCACCCGCCGCCGACCCGCGACGCGCCTGCGCTCCGGTGGCCGGTATCGTGGCCCAGGTGGCGGTCGCGCCAGGCGACGCGGTGGCGGCCGGCCAGCCGCTGGTCTGCGTGGCGGCGATGAAGATGGAAATGTGGCTCAACGCCAGCGTCGCCGGCACCGTGCGCAGCGTGCACGTGCAGGCCGGCGTCGCGGTCGCCGCAGGTGCGCTGCTGGTGGAACTGGAGACCCCGAAATGACCGACAAGGCGATCCTCACCTGCGCCCTGACCGGCGTGCTGACGAACCCGGCGCAACACCCGGTGCCGGTGACGCCGCAGCAGATGGCCGCCGAAGCCCGCGCTGCGTACGACGCGGGCGCGAGCATCATGCATGTCCACCTGCGCCGGCAGGAAGCCGGCTGCGGCCACCTGCCGAGTTGGGACCCGGAGGTGGCGCACCGCGTGGTCGGTGCCATCCGCGCCGCCTGCCCGGGCGTCATCATCAACCTCACCACCGGCGTCGTCGGTGGCGATATCACCGGCCCGCTCGCCTGCCTGCGCCGCGTGCGGCCCGAGATCGCAGCCTGCAATGCCGGCAGCCTGAACTACCTGAAGATCAAGGACAACGGCGCATGGGCCTGGCCGCCGATGGTCTTCGACAACCCGGTGGCCAAGGTGCAGCAGTTTCTGGACGTCATGCGCGAAACCGGCACGCAGCCCGAGTTCGAGTGCTTCGATACCGGCATCGTGCGCAGCGTGGCCATGTACCGCCAGGCCGGGCTGTTCAGCGGCGTGCCGGCCGTCAATTTCGTGATGGGCGTGGCCAGCGGCATGCCGTGCGATGCCGACCTGCTGGCCCTGCTGCCGCGCTACGCCCCCGCGGGCGCCGTGTGGCAGAGCACCTTGATCGGCCGCGCCGAGGTCTGGCCGGTGCACCAGGCCACCGCCGATCTGGGCGGCAACCTGCGCAGCGGGCTCGAAGATACCTTCTACCTGCCCAGCGGCGAGCGCGCGCCTGGCAACGGCGCGTTGATCGAAGCCCTCGCCGCCTGCGCCCGCCGCGCCGGGCGCGAGATCGCCACGCCGCGCGAAGCGCGCAGCCGGCTCGGCCTGCCATGACCACATCCCTGCAACCCCGGGACGCCGCCGAACAGGCGCGCCTGGAGCAGGCGCTGGTGGACCTCTTCGAGCGCCAGATCACCTTCAACCAGGTGCTCGGGCTGAAGATCGAATCGGTGCAGCCCGGCGCCGTGCGCGCCCGCTTCGCGATGCGCGCCGAGCTCGTCGGCCACCACCTGCACGGCCGCCTGCACGGCGGCGTGACGGCGGCCGTGCTCGACGCATTGGGGGGCCTGGCGCTGATGGTCGGCATCGCCGAGCGCCATCCGCACGACAACACACAGCAGGTGATGCAGCGCTATGCCAGGCTGGGCACGGTGGATATGCGTGTGGACTACCTGCGCCCGGGGCTGGGTGCGCACTTCATCGCCAGCGCCGACGTCACGCGCCTGGGCGGCCGCATCGGCTCGACCCAGATGCGGCTGGTGAATGACGCGGGCACGCTCATCGCCACCGCGGCGGCGGCCTATATGGTGACTTGACGCGAGGATGCAGAATCCGCGCTTTAGCCTCAAGGAATGAGCCGTGGATTTGAAGGTGCCGATCGTGATTTCCGATGAGCTGACCGAGGACATCATCATGTCCACCGGGTCGCTCAACCTGGCCAGCGGCGAGATCAACCGGATCGAGTACCAGGATTACGACGCGGTGGCGCGCGGCCTGCCGTTCGAGAGCGAGGCCTACGAATTCACCAGCGGCACCCTGTCCAACGGCGGCAAGGATGTCGAGTTCCGGGTCGATGTGGACAAGACCACCGGCCAGTATTCGGTGAGCGCGAGCGAGCTGCTCGAGATCAAGGTGCGCGCCGCGGCGCTCTTTGCCGGCGTCACCGGCAAGGCCCTGCTGGCCAGCGCCGACGCGGCGGCTGCACCGGCGGGGGCCGGCGAATCCAGGCCTCGCGGCAGCCGCACCGGCCGGCTGCACTGACCGCCGTGGCCGCGCTGCGCGCGCTCGCCCTGGCGGCTGGCAGCCTGGCCATCGCGGTGGCGGCGGTCGGGCCCGACGTGGTGCGCAGCCGCACCGAAGCCGCGCCCCGGGCCGTGACCCCGCGCGCTGCGCTGGCGGCCGACGAGCAGGCGCATGTCGAGATCTTCAGGCGCAGCTCGCCCTCGGTCGTGCACATCACCTCGCTGGCCGCGCAGCGCGAGATGTTCTCGGCCAATGTGCAACAGGTGCCGCGCGGCACCGGCACCGGTTTCGTGTGGGATGAACGCGGCCACATCGTGACCAATTTCCACGTCATCCAGGGCGCCAACGCGGCGCGCGTGACGCTGGCCAACCAGGCCACCTACGACGCCAGCCTGGTGGGCGCCTTCCCTGACCGCGACCTGGCCGTGCTGCGCATCGACGCACCCAGGGACAAGCTGCCGCCGCTGGCCGTGGGCAGCAGCCGCGATCTGCTGGTGGGGCAACGCGTCTATGCCATCGGCAACCCGTTCGGCCTCGACCAGACCCTCACCACCGGCATCGTGAGCGCGCTCAATCGCGAGATCGAATCCTTCAACCAGCGCACGATCCGCGGCGTGATCCAGACCGACGCCGCCATCAACCCGGGCAACTCGGGCGGGCCGCTGCTCGATTCAGCGGGGCGGCTGATCGGCGTCAATACCCAGATCGCCAGCCCCAGCGGCGCCAGCGCCGGCATCGGCTTTGCGATCCCGGTGGACGAAGTCAACCGCATCGTGCCGCGGCTGATCCGCGACGGCCGCTTCGTGCGCCCGGCGCTGGGCGTCACCGCCGGCCCGGCCAACCTGCAGCGCGCGCTGAACCTGCCCAAGGGCGTGCCGCTGGTGCAGGTGGCAGTGGGCAGCCCGGCGGCCCGTGCGGGCCTGCAACCCTTCCGCCGCGGCCCGCGCGGCGAGGTGGTGGCGGGCGACGTCATCACCGCCATCAACGATGAGCCGGTGGCCGACCTCGACGACATGCTCGCCCAGCTGGAACGCCGGCAGGCCGGCGACACCGTCACGCTGACCATCTGGCGGGCGGGGCAGACGCGCAAGCACGCCGTGGTGCTGGCAGCGTCCGACTAGCCCACCGCCGGGCCGCCCCAAGGCGGGCTGCGCCACCTCGGGGGGCAGCGAACGCAGTGAGCTTGGGGGCCCTAGGACGCGAAAGATTCGCGCCGCCCGCACGACCCAGGGGCATGAACCTGCCACACACCCCGATGACCCGCCGCACACTTCTGCATCTGCTGTACGGCCTGGGCCTCGGCTCGGCCGCCACCGCGTCGATCGCCGCATCCACGCCGACCCGGCCCGACCGCATCGACTTGACCGACGCCGAATGGAAAAGGCGACTCGGCGCCGCCGCCTACCGCGTGCTGCGCGATGAAGGCACCGAACCGTCGCACACCAGCCCGCTGGAGCGCGAAAAGCGCGCCGGCACCTACCACTGCGCAGGCTGCGAATTGCCGCTCTTTGCGTCTGACGCCAAATTCGACAGCGGCACCGGCTGGCCCAGCTTCTTTGCCGCGCTGCCACAGGCGCTGGCCACCAAGACCGACTACAAGATGATCCTGCCACGCACCGAATACCACTGCGCCCGCTGCGGCGGCCACCAGGGCCACCTGTTCAGCGATGGCCCCCGGCCCACCGGCCAGCGCTATTGCAACAACGGCGTGGCGCTGCGCTTCGTGGCGGCGGCGGCATGAAGGCCGCCGCCACCCTGCTGCTGGCGCTGGCCTGCGCCGCCGCCGGTGCCCAGACCGGCGCTGCCACGCCGGCCACCGCCAAGGCCACCTTCGCGGGCGGCTGCTTCTGGTGCGTGGAAGCAGATTTCGACAAGGTGCCCGGCGTCATCTCCACCACCTCGGGCTATACCGGCGGCACGCTGGCCAACCCGACCTACGAGCAGGTCTCGGCCAAGCACACCGGCCATGCCGAAGCGGTGGAAGTGGTCTTCGACCCGGCCCGCGTCAGCTACGAGCAATTGCTCGAAAAGTACTGGCGCAGCATCGATCCCACGACCAAGGACGAGCAGTTCTGCGATATCGGCAACCCTTACCGCACGGCCATCTTCACGCACGGCCCGGCGCAACACGCCGCGGCGCAGGCATCGCTGGCCGCATTGGCCAGGAGCAAGCCGTTTAAGCAGCCGGTCGTGACCACGATCCAGCCCGCCGGGGCGTTCTATCCGGCCGAGGCCTACCACCAGGACTACTACAAGAAGAATCCGGTGCGCTACAGGTACTACCGCAGCAGTTGCGGCCGCGATGCGAGGCTGCAGCAGCTCTGGGGTTGACGTCCGCGGGTTTGCCCGCCTGGAGCCGTCGCGCGAGTGACAGGCATGCTTGGCGCCAGCGGCGATAAGCGCTGCAACCCGCGCCGAGGCCTGCCATGCCCGAACCCGAACGCTCCAGCTACCGCATCTGCCCGCTGTGCGAAGCCTGCTGCGGCCTCGAAATCCGCACGCGCGGCGACCAGGTCATCGGCATTCGCGGTGCCCAGGACGATGTCCTCAGCGCCGGCTATATCTGCCCCAAGGGCTATGCCCTGAAAGACCTGCACGAAGACCCGGATCGCCTGCGCACGCCGCTCATCCGCCGCGGTTCGGAGTTCGTCGCCGCCACCTGGGAGCAGGCCTGGGACGAGATCGAGCACCGCCTGCTGCCGCTGCTGCAGGCGCATGGCCGCGACGCCGTGGCGCTGAGCGTGGGCAACCCGTCGGCGCACAAGATGGGGCTGCTGCTCTACTTCGGCCGGCTGGCGCGCTCGCTGGGCACGAAGAATGTGTTTTCGGCGTCCACGCTCGACCAGATGCCCAAGCAGTTGTCGTGCGGCTGGATGTTTGGCCACTGGCTGAGCATTCCGGTGCCCGATATCGAGCGCAGCGGCTACCTGCTGGTGATCGGCGCCAACCCGGTGGCCAGCAACGGCAGCCTGTGGACGGTGCCCGATTTCCGCGGCAAGGCCAAGGCCTTGCGCGCGCGCGGCGGCAGGCTGGTGGTGATCGACCCGCGCCGCACCGAGACGGCGGCCGTCGCCGACGCCCACCATTTCATCCGCCCGGGCGCCGATATCTTCCTGCTCGCCGCCATGGTGCACACGCTGTTCGACGAAGGCCTGGTGCGGCTCGGCCGCCTGGCCGGCCATCTCAACGGGCTGGAGCAAGTGCGCCACGCCGTGCAGGGCTTTGCCCCCGAGCAGGTGGCGGCGCGCTGTGCCATCGCTGCCGCCACCATCCGCCAACTGGCGCGTGACCTCGCCGGCGCCGCGCAAGGTTGCGTCTATGGCCGCCTGGGTACCTGCGCGCAGACCTGGGGCACGCTCAACTCGTGGCTGGTGGATGTGCTCAACGTTCTCACCGGCCACCTCGACGAGCCCGGCGGCGCGATGTTCAGCCAGGCAGCCGCCTTTGCCAGCAACACCACGGGGCGCCCCGGCAGCGGCCGCGGCATCGTCACCGGCCGCCACGCCAGCCGCGTCAGCGGCGCACCCGAGGTCTACGGCGAGTTGCCCATGACCTGCCTGGCCGAAGAGATTGAAACCCCGGGCGCGGGCCAGGTGCGCGCGCTCATCAGCGTGGCCAGCAACCCGGTCTTGTCGTCACCCGGTGGCGCGCGCCTGGCGGCGGCGCTCGGGCAGCTCGACTTCATGGTCAGCCTGGATATCTACCTCAACGAGACGACCCGCCACGCGCACGTCATCCTGCCGGGCCTGAGCCCGCTGGAAGACAGCCACTACGACGTCGCCTTCCCGCAGCTCTCCTGCCGCAACCACGCGCGCTACAGCGCGCCGGTCTTCGCGCCGCCCGCCGGCCACCCGCCCGAGTGGCAGAGCCTGTTGCGCCTGGCCGCCATCGCCAAGGGGCTGGGTGCACGTGCCGATGTGCTGGCCCTGGACGACGCCCTGTGCGCCGATGAAGTGCACCGATCCGCGGGCGACAACGCGCCCGCCGTGCTGCAGGCGGTGGCGGGCCTGCGCGGCCCCGATCGCCTGGTGGAGCTGGCGCTGCGCTCGGGACCGCATGGCGACCTGTTTGGCCAGCGGCCCGGCGGCCTGACCCTGGCCCGCGTGCGGGCGGCGCCGGGCGGCATCGACCTCGGCCCGCTGCAGCCGCGCGTGCCGGACATGTTGCGCACGCCCAGCGGCAAGATCGAATTGGCGCCACCGGCCCTGCTGGCCGACCTGCCACGCGCGCTGGCCGACCTGGCCACGCCCGCGCCGGAGATGGTGGTCATCGGCCGCCGCGACGTGCGCAGCAACAACAGCTGGATGCACAACCTGCCCACCCTGGCCAAGGGCCCCCTGCGCTGCACGGCGCTGGTGCACCCGGCAGACGCCGCACGGCTGGGCCTGGCCACCGGCGGATCGGCGCAAATCGACGGGCCGCACGGTGGCGTGCAAGTGGTGGTGGAGCTGAGCGACACCATGATGCCCGGGGTCATCAGCCTGCCGCACGGCTGGGGCCACAGCGAGCCCGGCACGCGGCTGGCGGTGGCCGCCGAGCGGCCGGGCGTCAACCTCAACGCACTGCTCGACGACCGCCAGCGCGACCCGCTCTCGGGCAACGCCGTGCTCAGTGGCGGGGAGGTGCGGTTGAGGTCTGTGGGGGGCCCAAACTCGCCCGATGTGTCTCGGGACACACACCAATGAGTCCGCTGACAATGACTTTCACACAACATCCTCCGCGCATTCTGTACGTAACTGCTGAATCCAGTCAGAAATGAACACACGCACGAAATTGGCGATTGCGGTGACCACCGCCTGTGCACTGGGATTCGCCTACTGGAAATTGGCCATCCCCACACATCGAATTGAAATTCGATCCGAGTTGATCATGTTGGGCGATCTCGACGCCGATCATCGCTGGACAGCGAATGACCTCAAGAAGCTTGAGAGTTCGATCAATGACCCATCCGCACTGCCTGATGACCTCGCTTGGCGAGTCGACATGAACCAAAATGGGCTCGTTGACGTTGAAGACATCCGCATTCTGCGCGCTTTGGTTGCCACGTCTGGTGATCCGTATGCAGCGGAAACGAGCGCCCGTTCAAAGGATTCTTCTTTCCCTAGACCACGTGAACTTTATCGCTACGCATCAGGCACTGAATTCCGCGCTCGTCCACTCTGGGCTCTGCCCTATCCACTCGCGGCAGATTCAGTCCTCGACTGGTTCGCGAACATTCCACCCCCGACCAACCGAGCCTCCTACGCTGACGCGTTGGGCGCCGACATCTACGCGGAGGCGATTCGATTCGATCAAGGATGGCGCAAGCGCAAGTCAGCCCTCGATCCGATTGAGACCGAGTACTCGAAGCGAAAACTCGCTCACATCAAACATCTCTTTGAGGCGGGCGAACGATTCGAACTCTTACTCGCGCTGATTGATGCGGTCGAAGATGTCGAAACCCTGACCGTGCGAGGACAACCCGACTTCTCTCTCAAACTTCTCACATTGCGGGATCACATGCGCGAGGTGCTGTCCTCGCCACTGTACGCGGCATTCAAGGCCCGGAAGGAGGACTGGCGCGCCGTCTTGAAAGCGGTCTCAGCGCACATAAAGCATGACCTTGATCTGACCTACGACTTCGAGACCTTGCAGCCGCCACGCGACCTGACACATCTTGAGAACTACCTGCAGCGAGCTGAGTGGCAGTATTACAAGAGCACTACCGGCGAACGGGATTTTTCGGCGCTGATCTCGTACGCACAACATGACGCGCGTTACCTGCGTTCGGTATCAAGAACGAGTCAAAAGTTTCACGATCTCAATGTGGAAAATCACAATCTACCGATGGTCCTTTTGTTTCGCGAGGCACTTCGCCTCAAGGGCGGCGACAAAAAGCGGGCAGTCGGCCTGCTGGATGAAGCGATTCGGATTCCATATGCGTGGGTTAAGTCGATTCCACGGGACGCACTTCCGAGTTCCTTGGCGCTCGATAATTTCCTGCTGCCCGGTAACAAGGAAGATGGAGCCGACAAGAGTCGACACTGGAACGTCTTCGGCGGCGTGTCTCTTTACAAGTCACCGCAAGAGGCATTCGACCTTGCCCTCAAGAGGGAAATGCAAGATCTTCGCAATGACAACTATTCAGAAGATGGAATGCGTGAATTCTTTCGTGACATGATCGCGAATCTTAATGGTATGTACCATGTGATTACTGTCAATCCAGCTTTGCTCTCGACTCATCGCAGATGAGTTTCTCGCTCGTCCAGCAATCAGGCCTTTGTGATCGCCAACTCGATGGCAGCAGTTGCATTCGGCTATCCACCCTTGTGCCAAACCCGCGGAGTGGCCAAGCTGGCGAGGAATAGATACTTTCAAAGGCCCTTCTCCCGCCACCGTGGAGCAGCCAGGCCCGTCGACCGCGGCGCTGAATCTGGCCTCGGGGTCGACACCGACCCGCTGAGCGGTGCTGGACTCGGTGAACCCAACCGCACAGGCCCGTCAGAGGGCGCCTCTACGACCCAGCCGTGGCGATTGGGCCGCTTTGACCAAGGCCTGAACGCTCCAGGTGCAGCCGGTCCCCCGACCCCGTGCACTGCGCAGCTCGGCCGGCGATGGGTTCGGCGCTCCCAAGCGGAGTGCGGCAGGATCTCCCAACGCGCTGGTGCGCGTAGCGCTGCGCGGTCATACAGAGCCAGCTGCGTCGTTGACCCTTTCTGTCACTGCAAGCCCGAGATCGTGGCGACGATCTTCATCTTGCCGCCGCGCTTCGAGCAGCGCTCAAAGCCGAGACTCCAAGCAACGATTCAGGCCGAGCGGCCGGGCGTCAACCTCAACGCACTGCTCGACGACCGCCAGCGCGACCCGCTCTCG
>CXWL01021372.1_pt1 | contig 10056 bp, 10 predicted proteins | sample 590931 | NCBI WGS metagenome assembly CXWL01 (sample SAMEA3498368, study PRJEB10139) | groundwater metagenome | biome: water well; material: biofilm material | place: Germany | collected 2015-04-27
AAAGCCGCCACCGCCATCACCCAACAGGACCGTCACGCTCCCGGCGCCCATGTTCGCGGTCGCCAGGTCGAGCTTGCCGTCGAGGTCGAAATCGGTCGCCACGATGAATCGGGGTTGCGATCCGGTGGCCGGCGACACGGGAGCGGCGGTGAACGCACCGGCACCGTTGCCCAGCAGGATCGTGACGTTGTCGGACCCTCGATTCGCAGCCGCGATGTCGAACTTGCCGTCGGCATTGAAATCACCCATCACCACGGAATACGGCTCAGTCCCAACCGTAGGCGGCGTAAACGTTGCGTCGAAATAGCCATTGCCCACGCCCAGCTCGATCTCGACCGAGTTGGAGTTAGCGTTCGCGACCGCAAGGTCGGGCTTGCCGTCGCGGTTGAGGTCGCCGACCGCAATGGAGCGCGGGCCACGCACGGTGGCGAGCCCAACGATGGGGACGAAGCTGGCCGAACTGCATCCGATCGCGGGTGCGGCGCCCGACTTCTCCGCCGGGCGCATGAGCGCGGCGGGTGCTGCGAGCGCCGGCGAGGACATGCCGGGCACTGGCGGCACCGCGCTGGCGCAGGTCAAACCCAGTGTCAATGCGAGTATTCGGGCGATCATGCGGGCGCATCCTTGTCGCTTGCGCGCTCCCGAATCCATCGCTGCCCAGGCGTGCGCTACGCGCGCATCGCTGCATTCCGATAGCGGGAACACTGCGAACCCAGTCTGGGGGCAGGAGCCACCCCACGTGTTGATGCAGATCAACGGCGCGAGACCGCGCAAGGACACACGGACAGCGGAAGCGAGCCCGAACACGACGATGCACTCGGCGAACACCTCGCCGTGCAGGCCGGCAAGACGCCCTATGTGCGCTTCGATCTCAGCGACTACTCGGTGCCGCACACTTACGTGCGCCGCACCCTATCCGTCATCGCCAGTGGAGCGGCAAGTGCGCATCTTCGACGGGATGAGCGAGTTGGCCAGCCACCCGGGCAGCTACGATCGGGGCGCGCAGATCGAGATCGCCGCGCACCTGGCCGCACTGGTCGCGCACCAGCGCTCATCGACGACGTTGCGAATCGCCTCGGTCGGTAGCGCGGGGTTGAATTTGACCAGCGCCACGTGTAAGCGGCTGAGCAAGGCCGCTTCGCCACGCGTCTCACGACTCACGCTGTCAGTCTTGCAAGGACCCCCAGCGACTAGGGCGCACCAGCAGCCACGCGCAGGCCGCCAGCGTGAGATAGCCGCCGCTCCACTGCAGCACGAGCGTCCAATCGGCGGCATCCAGGCGCCACGGCAGGTACATGGCGCTGTCCGGTCGCAGCGAGTGGATCAATCCGAATGCGCAGAAGAGCGCGCCGATCGTCAGCGCGAACGCGGCGCGGCGGGCGCGGCCGTCGATGACGGCGACGGCGAAGGCGGCCCAGACCATCGACGTCAGGATGAAGCCGTTGCCGAGGACGATGATCGTGAAAAGGTCCGAGCGGCCGTGCGCGGTGTCAGCCCACAGCGCCGCGAAGCGCTCGGGCGGCAGCAGCGCGGGATCGGTCAGCTTGATCGCGACCATGCGCGCGATGGCCGGGAAGAAGCTGAAGACGACGGCGGCGGCGTACCTGGGCGGCGTCGCGACGAAGGCTTGCACGGTGATGTTGATCGCGACATAGATCAGGATCGGCGCCAGCACCGCGAGCGGCAGCATGCCGACCAGCGCCGCCAGCACGCCGAGCATGCCGCCGACGCCGATGAACACGCCGGTCGCCAGCGTGTAGCCGTGGCCCGCGCCCATCGCCTTGTAGGCCGGCTGCCCGATGTATGGCGTNNATGTATGGCGTCGTCTGCGCCACGCCGCCGCAGACGCCGGCCACCAGCGTCGACAGCGCCTCGACCAGCAGGATGTCGCGCGTGCGGTAGTCGTCCCCGGCCGCGCGTGCGCTCTCGCTGACATTGATGCCGCCGACCACCATCAGGATGCCGAACGGAATCAGCAGCGGCAGGTACGGCAGCGCATCGGCCATTCCGGCAACGAAGCCCAGGCTCGGCCAGGGAATGTTCAGCGCAAAGCTCAAGGCCGTCGGCGCGCGATAGGCGCTGCCGAGCGCGCCCAGGCTGCCGAGCAGGTAGTACAGCGCGGCGCCGATCGCGACCGCGAGCACCACCGCCGGCACGCGCGCAAATCGATGCGCCGGCGCCAGCAGGACCACGAGCACCAGGCCGACGACCACGAAGCCGACCACCGGCACGCGCAGGACTTCGATCAGCGGCAGGAAGCCCATTAACACCAGCGCGATGCCGGCAATCGACCCGAGCAGGCCAGCGCGCGGCACATGGCGCGAGACCCAGTCGCCCGCGAACGACAGCACGAACTTGAGCGCGCCCATGATCACGAGCGACGCCATCCCCAGTTGCCACGCGCGCATGCCGGCGGCCTCGGCATCCAGCCCGGCCTCTTTGAAACCGACGAAGGCCGGCCCGAGCACCAGCAGCGCCATGCCGATCGACGTCGGCGCATCCAGGCCGAGCGGCATCGCTGTGACATCCGTGCGGCCGAGCCGTCGGCGCAGCTGGATCGCCATCCCGGTGTACAGCAGGTTGCCGACCAGTACGCCCAGCGCCGTGCCGGGGAACATGCGCGTGTAGACCACGTCCGGTGGAAACCCGAACGCGCCGATCAACACCGTCGCGATGAACGCGAGGATCGACAGATTGTCGACCACCAGCCCGAAGAAGCCGTTGATGTCGCCGGCGCGATTGGGGGCGACCTGGGTGTCGGTGAGCATCGCGGGCTCCAGGGTGGACAAGAACGTACTTCCGCAGATTACCCAGTCTTGCGCAGATCAGGAGCCCGCAGCGAAACGGCTCGGTCCGAGTACTCTCACGACGCCACCCCCAGCACCGCACGACCACGCGGCGCACGACTGACCAGCCACGCGCCGAGCAGGCTCTCGACGACGCCGATCAGAAATACGGTCGCCCCCATGACCACCCCTTGAAGCGGGTGGTTGTAGAGCAACGGCCGCATCTGTTCGAGCTCCTTGAGCTTGGCGGCCATGACCTCGGCGTTGGCGCCGCTGTCGCGGATCTGCATCGCGTAGAACTCCATCAGGCGTTCCGGCAACGCGTCGCCGGAGTACACCAGGAACATCCAGGTGGTGATCCCGAACAGCACGCCGGCGACCGTCGACACGCCGACGCCGACCGCCAGCGCGCTGCCGTAGCCGAGTCCGCCACGCACCGCGCTCTCGCGCCGCATCGCAAAATAGGTCGCACTCAGGCACAACATCATGCCGGTGTAGCCGAACAGCTCGCTGACCTTCATCCATTCGGTGCGCATGCCGAACAGGAATTGCGGGGCGAACATCAAGACTGAAATGGCGGCGCCTGCGATCAGGCCGTGGCGAATCAAAGTACGCACGTGGGTTCCTCGGTGGTGGGTCCGGGGGATGACCCTACGGCGGTCGGCGAGGCCGCCACCATCGCCCGAACGGGTGATTTATGGGTGATTCGCTTCGCGGGTAGAGGAATTCGGGGCTCCAGAGCCGTTCAACAGGCCCGCCCGCCGTGCCGCTGCGAGCGCACCGGTGCGCCGCGTGGCATCGAGCTTGGCGTACAGATTGGCCAGGTGGGTCTTGATCGTGTTCTCCGACAGCTTGAGCTCGCGCGCCATTTCCTTGTTGCTGAGTCCGCGATCGAGCAACTGCAACACGTCGGTTTCGCGCGGGCTGAGCTCGATCGCAACCGTCATCGTGCTCGCCGATGACGTTGGCGCTGTGACTACCGGTCGCGGCGCTGCGATCGGGGATTCGCTTCGCGGGAAAAGCGAATCGCCCGCAACTGGCTTTTCAGTGCGGCCCTGGGCTATGCGCACGCCGATCGCCATCGCCACGATCGCGATCGCCGCCGCGATCAGCTCGCGGCCCCAGCCGAGCACCAACGGCGCCAGACTGACCAGCCACAGGCCAGCCAGCACGGCGCCCGCGAGCAGGCCATAAGCCAGCACCGGTTGCAGAGACTTCCAGTTCATCGGGCAAGGATAGGCGCTGCAACCGTGCTCTTGTGGGAGCGGGCTCGCCCGCGATCTTTTCGCTCTGGCTACTATCGCGCGATCATTCAAACGGAACCCTTTCGGAGCGTCGCCATGAGCGTGACTTCGCTGTTGCAGGACTACGCCCGCGGCAACAACACCCTGGAGGCCGTCACCCGCGCGCTGATTCAGCACGACGACTGGATCGTCCCCGCCGCGCACGCGGCCATTGCAACCGGGCGCCAGCGCTTCGACCGCGCGCAGATCCTGAGCCAGGACAGCAACATGGCGGCCGACGAGCTCTGGATCTACAGCGACGATGCCGCGCTGCAGACCGCGATCGACGCCGGCGTACGCATCGGCACGGTCGTACGTCCGGTCGGCGGCATCGAGCTCTACGGCGCCCTGGCCAAGCTCAATGTCCGCGCGCTCAAGGTCGACATGGGTTGCCCGATCGAGCAAGCCTGGTTCATCGGCGCCGACGCGTTCGGCCTGATTTCGCTGTGGACGCAGGCCCTCGCCGTGGAACGTGCGCTCCAGGCCGAGCCGTCCGCCGAGCGCACACGGACCCTGCGCGACTTTCCGGGTTATCTCGTCCTGTTCCACGCTGAGCACGACGCGATCGCCACTCTGCAGAACGTCGGCGGATACAAGAATCCCGCGATCCTGTTCACCGCGCTCGATTGTTGCGAAGCCATCCACGGCAAGCACCCGCACCTGCAACGCCGCACCTGGACCGGTAGCGAGCTCGCCCGGCATCTCCCCAACCTCGGCGTCGACGGCGTGGTCACCAACCCCTTCGGACCCGGCCCATGCCTCGGCTTCAGCGTTCCAGGGATGGAGCAGATGCTGGGCTGAGCGTGCGCGTTGGCGGGGCATGCTGCAGGCGGATCGAATACGAAGGCACCCATGGCACTCCTCTTCCAGCGTTCACGTGTATTCGTGCTGTTGCTGGTGGTCGCCAGCCTGACGTCCGGCTGCGCGGCCATCGAAAGCGTGCGCCTGGAGCGGGCGGCGCAGAAAACGCACATGCCGGCGCTGCAGCGAGCGAGTTCCGAACAGGACTTGATCGGGATGGCGCGGGCCAGCCGCGTGTTTGCGGAGGCCGCGACCGAACGGCGATTGCGGATCTACTGCGCCGACTCGCGCAACGCGTCCGATTACGAGTGCCTGCTGCGCAACGACGACCCGAGCGACGATCGGGAACTGATCGAGGTCACCGGCAGCCGCATCCAGGCGTCGGATGTGGTGACCAACAACCAGGAAGCTGGCGTCGACGAGGGCGACATCGTCAAGAAGCTTGGCGACCGCCTGATCGTGCTCCACGCCGGCACGCTGCATGTGATCGGCCTGCATGAGGGCCAGCAGGAGACGCTGGCGCTGCTCGACTCGCTGCGAATCGCGGTGGACAGTTTTGGATCCAGCACCTGGTACGACGAGATCCTCGCCGCCGGCGATGGCGTGATCCTGCTCGGCTACAACTGGGACCAGGAAGTGGCCGAGCTTTCGGTGTTTGCGCTGTCGCCGCAAGGCAAGCTCGCGCATCGCGGTCGCTACTGGATCCGCGTCGGCGACTACTTCAGCGGGTCCAACTACGGTGCGCGCATCGAGGGCGAGAACCTGCTGCTGTCGCTGTCCACGGTGCTGGCGGAGACCGGTACGCGCTGGCCGATGTGGTCGCGCCGGGACGTGGCCGATCCGCAATGGCAGTCGCTGGTCGAGCCCAAGGACCTCTATTTCCCGCTGGCGATCACGCCGGCGCCGCATGCGCACCTGGTGTTGCGTTGTCCACTCGCGGCGCTCGCGGACACCGATCTCGACTGTCGCGTCACCGGCATCGTCGGCGGGGAAAATTCGGAGTTCTACGCGTCTGCCGACGCTGCCTATCTCGCCATCCGCGAGTGGGATCCGAAAGCCCTGCTCGATCCTCGGTTCGATGCCGACCTGGCCGACTGGGACGATAGCCTCGCCGACCTGCGGGCGCACCGCTACACGGCGATATACCGGTTGCCGTACGCCGAACCGGACAACGTGGGTGTGACGCGCCTCGAGGGCATTGCCGGCGACCAGTTTTCGTTCAAGGAAGACGCGCACGGGCTGTGGGCCGCGACCACACGCGAGATCGTGCCTGGCCATCGCGAATTGCTCCTGCAGCGAGTTGAACGCTCGGCTTTCGGTCCCAGCCTCGGCTCGCGGGCGCTGGAGATCGCGCGCTTCGAGTTCAGCAACAAGTTCCCGAACTTCAGATTCAGCGAACAGGCCCTGTGGGTGGGCTCGCAATGGGAGTTCCCGCCCGAGGAAGGCGCGGCCGGGGTCCTGCCGCCGCTGATCCGGCAACCGCTCGACGGCACCCGCACACAACAGATCGAGCTCCCGCATTCGGGCGAGATGATCGAACCCATCGGCGATCGCGTGCTGATTTCCGGCATCGACTCGCAAGATCGCTGGGGCCTCTCGCTCATGGACGACCGCAGTCAAGCGCATCGCCTGTCTTCGCTGACGTCGGCGACACACGCCAGCTCGGAAACGCGCAGTCACGGATTCAATCGTGCGCGCCTGGCCTCCGGGTGGGTGTTCGGCATGCCCGCCGTGGCGGTAGCGGCCGCGGAGCTGGAGGAGACCGACAGCGACCTGGCGCTGTTCCAGGTCGAGGCCGATCAGCTGGTCGCGGCCGGCGTGCTCGACATGCAGCACGCCTTCGCCTGCGCGACGCATTGCGATGAATGGTACGGCGAAGCGCGGATCTTCTTCCTCGGAGAACGCATCATCGCGCTGAGCGGCGCGCTGATGAAGGAGGCGCGCTTGGCCGGTGGCAGACTGGTGGAGGTGCGACAGGTCGCGCTGCCCTGACGCAGTTGCGCGCCATCTCATCGCCAGACAGATAGACCAAGCAGAATCGTCCGCGCAAGCACGGACCCACAAGAGCGCGCGTCTCGACCTGAGAAAAACCCCTGCGCACGCGCGTCCTGGCGACAATCCCCGCCAGAGTACCTACCGTCATGCGCAGTCAGCTGGTCAATTGGATCCTCCGTAGCGTCGTGTTGATGGCCGTGCAGTCAGGCGCGCCCGCGAGCGCAACGGTCGTCGTCAACGGCACCGAATTGAGCTCCGCCGAAGTCTCGAGCCAAGCGCAACAGCTCGGCTATGCGATTCCCGACGGGCGCTATTGGTACGACCACCTGACCGGGGCCTGGGGGCGCGAAGGGCTGGGGACGGCGGGGTTTACCGTGCCGGGACTGGCCCTGGGCGGCGCGCTGCGCGCGGATGCGTCCGCGGGTCGCACCGGCGTGTTCATCAACGGTCGGCAACTGGCGGACAGCGATGTCGCCGCGTTCCAGGCGCTGGGTATCCCGGTGTATCCGGGGCGCTACTGGGTCGGCGCCGACGGCACTGGCGGCCTCGAGGGCGGGTCGGCGAGCTTCAATCTGCGGCTGCTGGCGCAGCAGGCGGCCGCGGCCGGTGGGCGTGACTCGATCTACCGCAGCTACGGCGGCGGCGACAACAAGACGTCGACGTGGATCGGTTCCGATGGTTCGCTGTCGCACAGCACCACGATCAACGGCAAGACCTACGACTACGACATCGGCGATTGAGGCAGCGCGCCGCACGAGGATTGCCGGCCGCTACGACCCGACGCGCGGATGGACGTGCCGGCGCATAGGTAGTACAGCCGGCGCGCGCCTCGCGCGACCAGTCGGTCAGTCCAACTTCTTGATCGTGATCGAGGCGTTGGCATTGACCTGGGTGCCGCCAGCAAGCGATTGCAGGGTGACGGCGGCGGCCGAACTGTGGTTCCTCACGGTGACGACATCGCCGGCAGCCATCGCGAGAATGACGCTGCCATGATTTTGCTGGGTCCCGGCGCCGGAACCGTACACGCCGCCAGCCACTGGAGCACCGTTCAAGAACAGCGAGAACTGGTTGGGCTCGACGGCCGAAATGTTGAATTCGATTTCATAGACACCAGCGGATGTGACCACGATCGTGGACGTTCCGGCTACGTGCGCGATTCCTGCGGACAAGACGCCGTTGTTGCTGAACAAAACGTCGGCCTCGATCGCCACGACCATCGGCGCCTGATTGTAGATGTAGGCAAACGCCGCGAGCCCACCGCCGGTGGCGCCCGCTGCTCCGGTGGCTCCCGTGGGGCCAGCGGGACCGACGGGACCGGTTGGGCCTACTGCGCCAGCGGGGCCAGTCGGACCGACAGGGCCGGCCGCGCCGGTCGCTCCATTCGCACCGGTGGGGCCCACAGGTCCTGCGGTGCCAGTCGCGCCAGTGGCGCCATTGGAACCCGTGGCGCCAGTTGCGCCCGAGGGACCGGCGGACCCGGTTGCGCCGGTCGGGCCATTGGCGCCGGTCGGGCCCGCGGGTCCGGCCGTTCCAGTCGCTCCCGTCGCGCCGTTGGCGCCCGTTGCACCATTGGCACCGGTCNNGGGTCGCACCTGTCGGGCCGTTGGCGCCCGTCGCACCGATGGCACCCGTCGCACCGATGGCGCCAGTCGCACCGGCGGGGCCGGTCGCCCCGGTCGGGCCGACTGGTGGGGTGGCGCAGCGGCCGAGTACGCCGCTGACGCTGTCGAAGCAGACGTACTGGTCTTCGCTGGTGCTCGACGGCAGTGCGGGAATCAGCACGCTGCCGTCGCTGTTGACGCGCAGACGGACGACGTCGCTCGGCTGGCTGTTGATCTCGAATCCATCGCCGGTCGCCAGTTGCGCCTCGATGTCGGCGGCGCCGGCAAAACTGCTGAACAGAACGGCCTGGACCGCCAGCGTCAACGGGTGACGCAGCAAGCGCATCGAAGACATGGACTGGCCCTTGTGGTTAGTCGCGCGGTCGCAGATGCACTGCCGCCAGGGCGAGCATCGTCAGGACCAGGAGGAGAAGACCGATCGCGGACAGCGCCGGCACCGGCCGCAATTCCTGATCGCCGAAGAAGCGTGGCGTATTGCCCTGGTCGATGCTGTCGTAGAACGCCGGCGGACCCGGTGCGAGGTATTGCCCGGTCAGCGGCGCGCCGACGTCCTGCACATCGACGCGACTGATCGACTGACCGCCGCCGGCCGCCAGTTCGAGGTAGCCGACCGTGCCGGCCGCGCTGCTGCGCAACAGCAGACGCTGGGTGCCGCCGAGCAGGTCCAGATGGTTCGCGATGAACTGGGTGCCGCCGGCCGGCAGCAACAGCGCGTGGCTGGTGGTGGCCTGCACGATGAAACGATAGAACTGATGGTTGCCGACGACGCGGCTCTGCGTGCTGCCGCAACCGTCGCCGATGCGCAGCGAGCCAGTTTGCGGAATCAACGCCGCCGCCGCATTCAGATCGCGGCTCAGGGAGATCGAGCCGGTGCCGCCACGGAGGGTGCCGGTCGCAGTGAAATCGCGCGCGCTGGTGAGACTGCCGGCGCCGACATCGAGCGCTCCGCTGATCGTGAGATCGCGACAGCCGACGTCGACCGTCGCGTTGCCCAGGTTCAAGCTGGCGCCCGCGCCGACAATCAGTTGTTGCGCAGTTGCGGGACCGGCCAGCGCGAGCCACGCGAACAGCCAACCGACCACCTGCCAGGGAGGGAATCGACCAGGATTTTTCATCGCGACCCCGCCTGCCAGCGGCCAGGCGCCGCGGTGACGACATCATGCTGGCGCCGCTGAGATGCGCCTATCGGCAGCGTTGCGTTATTGGGAAACAATTGTAACCGGATGCCTCGACTCCTCCAGCGCCTTCGAGGCCCTTCATCTCCGGATCGATGGCGAGGCAGGAATTCCTAACCCGCTCACCCTGAGCAAAGCGTCCCAACGCTTCACCGGGACGCGTCGTTGAAGGGCGAGGGGTGGTGACGACTAGCAGCCTGTCGGGCTTTCCTCATGAGTGCGCCAAAGTCGATTTTGGAGCATGGCAAAGTCCGTCGATGCGAGTCGTTGCTACGGAAAATGAGTGCTTTCTGCCTTGGCCATGCCCCAAAACCGCCTTCGGTCCTTCGGATTGCGCGGCTGGACGGCGTCTGCTGCGTTGCGACGCTTGCCAATGGAAGAGCCATTGGCTGCG
>CXWL01120162.1_pt1 | contig 10056 bp, 6 predicted proteins | sample 590931 | NCBI WGS metagenome assembly CXWL01 (sample SAMEA3498368, study PRJEB10139) | groundwater metagenome | biome: water well; material: biofilm material | place: Germany | collected 2015-04-27
GTTAAGTCTGAACAATGATTTTACCTCATTATCATACTGATCATAGGTAGTTTTATAGAAGCGTTCTTCTTCCTGCAGTGTATATAGATACAGTGAAGTGTATAGTAGAAAAAAGAAAACAGTTGTTGAAGCAATCAACAAAAGTAATTTGAAATACGTATTTAATTTAAATAATCTGTTCATAAAAATTAGACAAGTGAAAAAATATAATCGAAAAATCTTACGAGTTTTTTTGTAGGATATATCACTTTTTTTAGCTGGCGCAAGGTAGGCTTTTTTTATTCAAAAAAAAACCCAATCGATTAAACTAATGCAGTTTATCACATTTATGAACTATTTATCAACTAATTTAACCCAAAGCTTAAATCAACCTGCATTTTAATTATGAATTTATCTCCTAGATTCCATTGAGGTTTTTATCTCATCTTTTTTGATTTTTTTTCCGATGAACCAGCATTGCAAATTCTAATTATTACAAAATCTAGAATTGGAAATTCTTACATAAAAAAGTAAACAGCTTCTTGAAATTTTTTCCATAAAAAACCCCAAAGAGCATCTAACTTTTGGGGTAATTTAAATTTATTTAATCAACTCTATCTAATAATTACAAAGGAATGTTTCCGTGTTTTCTATTAGGAGTAATGCTTTCTTTATTTTCAAGCATACTAAAAGCTTTTATCAGTTTGCGTCTGGTGTCTTGCGGTAAGATTACCTCATCTACAAATCCACGTTGCGCTGCAGTGTACGGATTTGCAAATAAATCGGCATATTCCGCTTCTTTTTCTAAGAGTTTAGCTTCATGGTCTTCGGCCTCGTTAATTTCTTTTTTAAAGATAATTTCTGAGGCTCCTTTAGCTCCCATTACGGCAATTTCAGCAGTTGGCCAAGCAAAATTCATATCGGCACCAATGTGTTTCGAATTCATTACATCATACGCACCACCATAGGCTTTGCGTGTAATTACAGTTACTCTCGGCACCGTTGCTTCACTTAAAGCGTACAACAATTTTGCACCGTGAACTATAATTCCGTTCCACTCTTGATCGGTTCCCGGCAAAAAGCCCGGTACATCCACCAAAACTAATATCGGAATATTAAAACAATCGCAAAAACGAGTAAATCGTGCTGCTTTTTTCGAACTGTTCACATCCAGACAGCCAGCTAAAATCATCGGTTGATTGGCTATAATTCCNNCTCTGTGGCAAATAACTCAACAAGCGCTTCAAATCTTCCAGACATTCCACATCATTGGTAGAAGTAATATGCGCCACACCAGATTTAGTAGAATGCGAACTTGCTCCACCCAATTCCTCCGAAGTCACGGTTTCATTGGTTACTGTTTTCACCACATTCGGACCAGTAACGAACATATAACTGGTATCTTCAACCATCATGGTAAAATCAGTCATGGCTGGAGAATACACGGCTCCACCGGCGCAGGGTCCCATAATAGCAGAGATTTGCGGAATCACACCGCTAGCTTGTACGTTTCTGTAAAAAATATCGGCATAACCACCCAAAGAACGAACACCTTCCTGAATACGAGCTCCACCAGAATCATTTAGTCCAATCATGGGCGCTCCCATTTTGACCGCCATATCCATCACTTTACAGATTTTCTCAGCATGAGTTTCGGATAACGAACCACCAAAAACCGTAAAATCCTGAGCGAAAATATAAACCAATCTACCATTTATGGTTCCGTATCCGGTAATGACTCCATCGCCGTAATACAATTCTTTTTCCATTCCAAAATCAGATGTTCGGTGCGTCACCAACATCCCAATTTCTTCAAAAGAACCTTCGTCCATCAAATAATTCACACGTTCTCTTGCCGTCAGTTTTTTATTCGAATGTTGTTTTGCTATTCTGTTTTTACCTCCACCTAAATGAGCTTCGGCAATTTTATGATTTAATGTATCTATTTTGTCTTTCATACTATTCTTTTTTTAACCGCTAATCCGCTATTTTTTTATAAAATCATTGTTTAATTTAGTAAGCGTACGATTTTTTGATCTTCAAAATATTGTTTCAAAGCGACCTTCGCAGCGATTTCGGCTTCTTGCGCTATTTGATTTTTTAACATTGCGGCACTGTAGTAATTCTTTACAAAATGCGTGTCAAATTTCCCGGAACGAAACGCCTCATGTTCAAAAACAAATTTCCCAAAAAGCAATGTTGTCTGCACGCCTTCTACATGATAGTCTTCAATGGCCTTAATCATAATTTGAATCGCTTCCTCGCGAGTTTCTCCATAAGTGATTAATTTGGCCAACATTGGATCATAATAAATAGGAATATCCATACCTTGCTCAAAACCGTTATCCACACGAATTCCTTCGCCAACAGGCAATTGATAGACATCCAAATGACCCACACTAGGCAAGAAATCATTCATCGGATCTTCGGCATACACACGTAATTCCATCGCATGTCCTTTTATTTTCAAGTCTTCCTGTTTAATTGCCAATGCTTCTCCCCTTGCCACTCTGATTTGCAGTTCCACTAAGTCGGTTCCGGTAATCCATTCCGTAACGGGATGTTCCACTTGCAAACGAGTATTCATCTCCAAGAAGTAGAAATTATTATTTTCGTCTAATAAAAATTCGACAGTTCCAGCTCCTAAATAATCACAGGATTTAGCTACTAAAACGGCTGCTTCTCCCATTTTTTTACGCAATTCCGGTGTTAAAACGGAAGAAGGAGCTTCTTCAATCACTTTTTGGTGACGACGCTGGATGCTGCATTCTCTTTCGAATAAATACAACACATTACCATGACTGTCTGCCATCACTTGAATTTCGATATGTCTTGGCGAACCCACATATTTTTCGATAAAAACAGAACCGTCTCCAAAAGCAGCAATTGCTTCACTAATGGCGCGATCCATTTGAGATTCGAAATCAGCTTCGCTTTCTACCACACGCATTCCTTTTCCACCACCTCCAGCAGAAGCTTTAATCAGTATAGGAAAACCAACTTCCTTGGCAATGACTTTTGCTTTTTCGACATCAGTAATGGCTTCATCAAAACCGGGAACCATTGGAATATTGTATTGCTTAACGGCATCTTTGGCCGCTAGTTTACTTCCCATGATTTTTATCGCTTTCGACTTTGGACCGATAAAAATGATGTTGTTTTTTTCGGCTTCTTCAGCAAAATCTGCATTTTCACTCAGGAAACCATAACCCGGATGAATAGCATCTACGTTTAAAGATTTAGCAACCTCTATGATTTTACTTCCTAACAAATACGATTGACTCGAAGGTGCTTCTCCAATCCAAACGGCTTCATCTGCAAATTTTACGTGCGGTGCATTTCTGTCGGCAGTTGAATAAACTGCTACTGTTTTTATGCCCATTTTTTGTGCGGTTTTCATCACCCTGATAGCGATTTCCCCTCTATTGGCAACTAATATTTTTTTCATATTTAATAAGACTAAAAGAATAAAGACCGCTTCGCTGCAAGAGCAAAGAAATATAAATTCTTGGTTCTTTTTATCTTGTATCTTTTATCTCTACTCGAATTCAATTAACAACTGTCCTTTATCCACGGCATCTCCCATCACTACCGAAATGGTTTTGATAACGCCATCTCGCGGAGAAAGAAAACTGTTTTCCATTTTCATGGCACCCAAAATAATCAGGTTGTCNNACTTGTTTGGTAAGTCCCGTTTCGAATCCCATTTCCTTAATCAAAATATCCAAAGGATTAGAAATGGCAACGGTATACGTGTTGTTGTTTACCTTGACGGTGTAGTTTTTTTGAAGAAAATCAGAAGTGATGATTTCCGCTTGATAAGGAGTGTTTTCGTGTAAAATATGGAACTTATTCGTTTCCACACGCACAGCATCCAGTTGTGAATCACTTTCCTTTTCCAAATCAAAATGAAAAGTGTCGTTTACATTAACTTTATAACCAATACTCATTTGTTTCTATTTTAGAATCGTAAAAATAAGTAAAAGAAAACGTTTTCGTAAAGCTAAAATTAAGTTTTATGCTAAATAGGTATAGTTTAGGCAGAAAAATTTATAACACTAATAATCCAAATTCTCTAAGAGTTTTAATTGGTTTGGAGTACCAAAACAATTCGAAGTCCTCCAAATGTGATTCGAAATCAGCTTTAACTTCTTGATAATTATAAATTTTAGCATTCGAAACAGAGATTTTCTGTAACATTTCTACCAACCATTCCCCTTCCTTTTTATTCGTTTGAATACTGAAACTTTCTTTTTTATCATGGAAAGTCAAAGTCATCATTTCCCAGGAATTCCCTTTTTTGGATTTAGTAAAATGTTCTGTAAATGGCTTCCCGCCTAACCAAACGATTTTTGCTGTAGGCTTGATGTTGAAATCATCGTCTTCTTGCAAAGCGTCAAAAATAAAATCAGGTGAAATTTTAGTTTTTGGAATTTTAAACTCAAACCAATCCTGCAACTCATAATCAAAACAGATTCCGTGCATAAAATTGAACAAGGATTTCTTGAGTCCAAAACTAAACTTATCATGGTCGATTCCTGTGGAATCGGTATAATTAATATCGTTATTAGCGAAAGCTCCAATCGCTTCGGTTTCCTTTACCACACCGAATTTCTCTGGATATAAGCCAACAGGACTATGCGCGGTCATCGCAAACTGATGCCAAAATCCGGATTGTAATACACCAACTTCAAATAATTGACGAACCATTTCCAGACTGTCCACGGTTTCCTGAATGGTTTGTGTAGGATAACCGTACATCAAATAGGCATGAACCATAACGCCAGCTTCGGTGAAATTCCGGGTGACTTTCGCCACTTGTTCGACCGTTACGCCTTTATCAATCAATTTTAATAATCTGTCCGAAGCGACTTCAAGACCTCCGGAAACAGCAATACAACCAGAAGCTTTTAGAAGTAAACACAAGTCTTTCGTAAAGCTTTTTTCGAATCGAATGTTCGTCCACCAAGTCACCGCTAATTTCCTGCGAAGGATTTCGAGTGCCAAAGCGCGCATCAAAGCCGGAGGAGCAGCCTCATCTACAAAATGAAATCCGTTCTCGCCCGTTTGAGCAATCATTTCCTCCATTCGGTCGCACAATAAATTAGCAGCAACAGGTTCGTATACTTTGATATAGTCCAAAGAAATATCACAAAACGTACATTTCCCCCAGTAGCAACCGTGCGCCATAGTGAGTTTATTCCAACGTCCGTCGCTCCACATGCGGTGCATTGGGTTCACAATTTCGATAACCGAAATGTATTTATCCAAAAGCAAATCAGAATAATCGGGCGTTCCCACTTGCGATTGTTTGTAATCGTGTTTTAGAGAATTATTTTTGTAAACTACTTTTCCCTTTTCTAAAAGGAATGTTCGTTTATATTGCTTCTCGACTGCGCTCGAAGAGACAGCGTTTATTAGTTCTTCAATTGGTGTTTCGCCATCATCCAACGTAATAAAATCGAAAAACTCAAACACTCGAGCATCCGAAAGCGAACGCAATTCGGTATTTGGGAAACCGCCACCCATTGAAATTTTAATACTCGGACAATACTTTTTCACCCATTGTGCGGAACGAAAAGCCGAATATAAATTCCCTGGAAACGGAACCGAAATCAAGAATAATGTAGGTTGAATGGTTTCTATTCTCTCTTTTAGAATCGAAAGAAGTAAGTTATCAATATAGGTTGGTTCTTGTTGCAAGGCTTCGTACAATTCGTCAAAAGAATTAGCACTTCTTCCCAAACGTTCTGCATAACGACTGAAACCAAAATTAGCATCGACACATTCTACAATAAAATCAGAAATGTCTTCCAGATACAAAGTTGCTAAATGTTTAGCTTTATCCTGTGTTCCCATGGTTCCAAAAGCCCAATCGAGTTCTTCCAATTGCGCAAATCGGGACGCTTCCGGCAAGAAATCCTCCTGACAAATTTGAAGTGCCAATGTTGGATTTTTTCCTTGAAGGAAAGCAATAACTGGATTGATCGTTTTTAGATATTCATCTTGTAAAGCGAAAATACGTTTCGAGTTGTCTGAGATTTCTCCAACGTTAATCTTTAAACCTGAAACTTTAAACAAATTTTCAAGTCCTTCTTTCGAAAACAATTTCAAAATCACTTCGATACCCAAATCCGCTTGAACAGACGCAATGTTTTTGGTATTCAGAAACCCTTTGATATATGCAGTTGCCGGATACGGCGTATTCAGTTGGGTAAAAGGAGGCGTAATGAGGAAAAGTTTGGTTTTCAAAAGAAATAAGTTTGGTGCAAAAATAAGGTAAATTATGAAACTGTAGTAGTCAGGTTGTTTAATAAGAAATTATATATTTACAACGCTTAAATGTTAAAAAATGAAATATAAATTACTTTTGGTTATTTTGTCAATGTGTTTTTCAAGTTATGGACAAGATTTTCAATGGGTAAGACAAATAAAAGGTCTTGAGGATAAAACTGAAACTGCAAGTTTCATTGAAGTAGATAATAACGGAAATACATATACATTAGGAAAATCATATTCTATTGAGTATGATATTGACCCGACATTAAATGGCGTTCAATTAATTAACAATCAAAATTCATCAGTATCAAATCCAGAGGATATTTATTTAATTAAATTAAATGCCAATGGAGATTTTATTTGGGGAAGAACATTAAGTGTTTTAAAAGATGACGAAAGTGTTTTAGGATTAAAATTTGATTCTCACGGTAATATATATGTTTTGGCTTTTATTACGGAGTTGTATCAAAATCAAACTCAAATCAATGGGTATGGATTTATAAATGTAATAAAAATTGATCCAAATGGAAATGAAGTTTATAGACGTAAAATTCAAAATCAGGGAAATCTTAATGCCGGTAAAATATACGCAATTTCTTCTTTTGACATAGATAGCTCAGATAATATATACATAACTGGCGCTTTTCAACACACCGTGCTATTAGATAATAATCCTCAAAATAACCTTGTTGCAAATGGAAATTCAATGTATGTTCTTAAATTGAATCAAAATGGTGATATATTGTGGGCTAAAAATTTAAATTATAATATTTCAGGTAAAGTTTCCTTAAATATTGATTCTAATAACGAAATCAATTTATTGTTCAATTGTATTAATAATAATAATAACGGTCATTCTTTAAACATATTAAAATTAAATAATTTCAATGCGAATCAAATTTGGTTAAAAACAATTGAGGATGCTTTTTTAAGTAATGTTGCTCTTGATAGTAATAATAATTTTGTCATTACTGGAATAGCATCAAATAGCGTAATTGTAGATTTAAATCCAAATCCAAACATATCAAATGTTATTCAAAATAATAGTTTTATTTTATTCTTCGATTCAAATGGAAATTATTATGATTCAAAATTATTTGATTTAAATATATCCTTTAGTGCAATTGAAATTGATAATTTGAATGGCTATCATTTTGGAGGCTCTTTTAAGAACAGCAATATTGATTTTGATCCTTCATTAGATTATTACTATATGTCTTCATTAGGATTTGATAATAATGGATATTATAATGATGGATTTTATTTAAAATTAAATTCAAATAGAGATTTTGCGCAAGCGTCGATAATTGGAACTCCTCCTTTTAACAATGGTACTTGTTATTCTTCCCACATAAATTCAATTAAAACATTTAATGAAAATATTTATATAGCTGGCGAATTTGCTGGAAACTGTGATTTGGATCCAACATTACTTAGTTCTTATTTATTAAATTCATTTAATAATAATCTTATAAATTCAGATGGTTTTATTTTAAAATTAGGAAATTGTGATACTCTTCCACCGAGCGGAGATACCAGCCAAATTTTCTGTTCTTCAGAAAGCCCAACAATAAAAAATTTAACTCCAAATTCATCTTCAATAAAGTGGTATGATTCAGCGACTTCTACAATTCAATTAAGTAATAATACAACATTAATCAACGCTCAGACTTACTATGCTTCAAAACAAGTTGGAAGTTGTCCAGAAAGCCAACGATTAGCTGTAGCCGTAAGAATCAATCAAACCCCAACTCCGCCAATAGCATCAAATCAAACATTTTGTCAAAGTGAAAATGCTCTTATTTCAAATATAATTATAACTGGCCAAAATATTAATTGGTATGATTCTTTAACAGCTATGAATTTATTACCTAATTCAACCATTTTACAGAATACTACTACTTACTATGCAACACAAACAATTAATAATTGTGAAAGTGAAAGAACTCCGGTAAGCATTAGTATAACTACAGAGCAATTACCATCAGCCACCTCTCACCAAACTTACTGTATCCAACAAAATGCAACAATTAGTAGTATTGCAATTATGGGTCAAAATATAAAATGGTATAATGCTTTAACTAATGGAACTCTTTTATCAAACACAACTCCACTACAAAACGGAACCACTTATTACGCATCGCAAACCATTAATGGCTGCNNTCAAAATCCAACTCTAGAAAACATTGTAATTTCGGGTAATGAAATAAAATGGTATAATTCAGCCGGAGTTCTTTTGTCTAATACAACTTCTTTGCAAGACGGCGTGACTTATTATGCTTCGCAAACAGAAAACAATTGTGAAAGCTCAAATAAAGCAGCTATTACCATTTCACTTATAAACACTTTGCCTGCAAATAATTATGAAGAATTATTTTGCGATGATTTGAATGACGGCAACGAGAAAGTGAATTTATCAGACTATAATTCTAAGTTAATTTCAAATACTTCAGGATATAGTTTTTCTTATTATTCGACTTTTTTAGGTGCAGAAAATCAATTGACAGGTAATCAAATAACTAATTTTTCAAATTACAAATTAGCTTTAGGTGAGAACAAAATTTACGTTCGCATCAACTCAAATACGCCTTGTTATGCCATTGTTGAATTAAAACTAACCCTTTTATCAAAACCAAAAATAACGATTCCAGATGTTGTTCCCATTTGTGAAAACAATACAATCACGATTAGTGCCGGTTCAGGTTTCGATTCTTATTTATGGTCAAACGGGGCAACAACATCTTCGATACTTGTTACAAATCCAGGAAATTATTCCGTTACAGCTACTAATAACTACAGTACTATAACTTGCTGGAGTACAAAGAATTTTGAAGTACGAAAATCAAATATTGCCATCATTACTTCGATAGATACGCAGGACTGGACCGATAATCAAAACACAATAAGCATTTTTGTAACCGGTGCAGGCGATTTCGAATATTCAATTGATGGTACGCATTTTCAGGACAGCAATCAATTTTCGGCATTATATAGTGGTGAATATACCGTACATGTCAGGGATAAAAATGGTTGCGGAACCGCCACAGATGAAGTATTTTTATTGATGTATCCTAAATATTTCACGCCAAATGGAGACGGTTATAATGACAATTGGAATATTAAATTTTCAGAACTAGAAACCAACTTGACTGTAAAAATATTTGACCGTTATGGAAAATTATTAAAAGTTTTAATCCAAAATAACAATTGGAACGGAACCATGAATGGATATGCCCTTCCAGCAGATGATTATTGGTTTATCGCAACAAGAACAGATGGAAATGAATACAAAGGACATTTTAGTTTGAAACGATAACAAATTATCAAAATTTATGTTCTTTTTTGCTGACCATCAACAATGAAAATAGAGAAATACAGGCTGCCGTACTCAAATAAAACCCAACATAAGTCAAACTATACTGAGTTGCTAACCAAATTGCAATCATAGGAGCAAAAGCAGCTCCAATGATTCCTGCCAAGTTAAATGCCAAAGAAGTTCCTGAATAACGAACCGTTGTAGGAAACAGTTCAGATAAAAAAGTTCCTAAAGGACCGTATGTGAATCCCATCAAAGCCATTCCAACACATAAAAATAAAGTCACAAGAACTGTATTGCCGGAATTCAAGAAAAAAGAAAATGTAAAACCAAAAATAGCAATAGCAATTGTTGCGTAAATAAGCATTTTTCTTCTGCCGATACGATCCGCAATTAAAGCTGAAACAGGAATAAAAAGTGCAAAAAACAATACCGAAAACAATTGTATCAATAGAAAATCTCTTTTGGAATAACCCAAATCA
>CXWL01016100.1_pt1 | contig 10054 bp, 10 predicted proteins | sample 590931 | NCBI WGS metagenome assembly CXWL01 (sample SAMEA3498368, study PRJEB10139) | groundwater metagenome | biome: water well; material: biofilm material | place: Germany | collected 2015-04-27
GCCAACAATCTTGCGGTCTTACTGGTCGATCATAAAGGGGATCCTCAAAGTCTTCAGAAGGCATTTGCATTGAGCCGAGACTTCGAGAAAGAGGTTCCGCATCCTCTCTTCCTCGATACGCTTGGTTGGGTACAATTCAAGATGGGACAACATGACGAGGGCATCCGTTTATTGAAGTATGCCGTGTCCAAGTTTCCTGACGCATCCGTCCTCAATTATCATCTCGGGATCGCCTTCTTTCATTCCGGCAACGCCGTTGAAGCCCGTACCTACCTTTCAAGGGCGTTAAAACAGGCTGACCAATTTGAAGGGCGACAGGAAGCGGAGCAGGTTTTTGCGCGGATTAAAGGGTAAGGAGTATCTCATGGCTCTTTCGGTTCGAGTAAGCGTCTGGCGATCCATCATGGTGGCAGCGGGAATGGTAGCTGGCCTGTCCGTTCCTTGTGGCGATGCTATTGCGTCAACACCGGGTGACCCAGAGTATCGCCTAGGCCCGGAAGATGTCGTGCAGGTGTCTGTATGGAAGGACGAACAGCTCACGCGAGAAGTTGTCGTCCGTCCGGACGGGGTATTTTCGTTTCCGCTCGTCGGCGATATTCAGGCGGAGGACCGCACGGTCGAAGAAATTCGCAGCGACCTCGTGAAGCGGCTGACCAAATATATCCCAAATCCGAACGTGTCCGTCGCAGTGATGAAGATCGTCAGTTACAAAGTGTATGTCGTCGGGCGAGTCAACAAGCCGGGTGAGTATCTCGTCGGCCACTATACAGACGTACTGCAAGCGCTGAGCCTTGCCGGCGGATTAACTCCTTTTGCAGCAGAAAACGATATTAAGGTCATGCGCCGAGTCAGGGGTGAGCAACAAACTATTTCCTTTCGCTATGGAGATCTTCGGAAAGGGAAAGACTTGGAGCAAAACATCATCCTCCAGCGCGGTGATGTCGTTATGGTACCGTAACCAATGCATGGGAGGCATGAGGTTGGAGGTCGTGATCGACTTCGATACGTTAGAGGCATCGGGCAGTTTACGTTGCTGTTCTCGCTCTTGGGATACGGCATGGCATTCCAAAGCGAAGCAGCGGAATGGTCACTCGCGCCCTCGCTCAGCGTGAAGGGAGTCTACAATAGCAATTTGCTCTTGACTCCGTTGCCGCATCGTGAAAGCTATGGATATTGGGTTTCGCCGTCCACTGAGTTCGCAGGAAAGACGGAACGTCTTGATGTTAGCAGCCGGATGGCTGCCGATTTTGTCGGGTACTTCGGGGGGCCGGAAGTGGATAAGACGTTTGAAAACGTGTTCGTCCCCATCTCGGCCCGGTATAAACTGGAGAAGGACATTCTGGGGTTTACCGGTGGGTTTGTTCGTGACAATACACTCTTGGGAGAGTTACAGGAAACTGGGGTTGCTCTGGATTTTACTCAACGCAATCAATGGTCGGCCAATCCCACGTGGACGAGAAGTTTAACAGAGAGATGGTCGCTTCAGATGGATGGCCAGTTTTCCTATACCACGTATGATGGAAGCCAGGCTCGCTTGGTCGATTACCGATTGGTGGGCGGTTCTGGTGGGGTACTCTATCAATTGACTGAGCAGGATCAGATCCGATTCACTGGCTCTTATTCTGAATTTCAGACCGTGAACTCATTCTTACGAGCCAGCTTCCCTGGTGTGAGCATGGGCCTGACCCATGCCTTCAGCGAGTCATCGTCAGGCACCATCTACGGTGGGCCCAAGTTTCTGTCGTCCACCGTCGAATTCGGAAATAGCGTGGAAATCACTTCGCAGGATACGGTATGGGTTGCGGGAGGAAGGATCTCCAAACAGTTTGAACGCGCCACGATCCAGGGATCGATCGCTCGAGACCTTAGCCCAAGTGGATTTGGATTGATCATTGCCACCAATCGAGCCGAGGTGGCGAGCTCTTACCAATTGTCGGAAACCGTGACCGGTTCTCTGAGTGTCGTTGCGTCTATCGCCTCTGGAAAATCGGAGGCTGCGACTGGAATTGTGTTTCGAGATCGGCGATATGTCAGTGTGAGGCCAGGAATTTTATGGAAGGTTTCTGAATGGTGGGAGGCGGAGGTGTCCTACATGTATCGGTGGCAAGATTTTGACCTCTCTCCAACGCAGAATCCGGCAACGCCCCATACTGCTCAATCCCATGCTGTGACTATTATGGTGACCTATTCTCCACCCAAACTTTCATTCTCTCACTAAGCACGAAGGCTATGGAACAGACACAGATTTCGAAACAGGCATCCGAACGCACCATGAGTTTGAAGGACTATCTGGAAGCCTTTCGTCGACGCCGTACGCTTATTCTCCTGACTGGCTTAAGCCTCTTGACCATATCCCTGACGGTGGCGTTTCTCTGGCCGCCGACCTATAAGTCGACGGCCACTATCTTAATTGAGGAGCAGGAGATTCCTTCCGACCTCGTCCGTTCGACCATCACCAGTTATGCCGATCAACGGATCGAGATCATCAAGCAACAGGTGATGAGCCGCACCACCCTCTGGAAAGTGGTCGAGCAATTTAATCTCTACCACGATCAGCTGAAAAACAGTCCGGCTGAGGAAATCGTCAAACGCTTCATCAAGGACATCGAGGTGGAAGTGATCAGTGCCGACGTCGTGGATAAGCGCACACAGCATGCAACCAAGGCGACCATCGCCTTTACGGTGGCGTATCAAAACCGATCTCCGGAGTTGGCGCAGAAGGTGGCGAATGAGCTGACCAGCTTGTTTCTGGGAGAAAATCTCAAGAGTCGCGAGCGGCAAGCACAGGAGGCGACATCATTTCTTCAGCAGGAAGCGGAAAATCTCTCTCGCCATATCGGTGAGATTGATGCAAAAATCGCGTCGTTTAAACATCGAGCCGGCGGAGCGCTTCCTGAACTGATGCCACTTAATCAGCAGATGATGAATCAAGCTGAGCGCGAGTTGATGGATATCGATCAACAGATCAGAGGCCATGAAGAGCGCAAAAGCTATCTTGAAGGAGAATTGGCGACGATCAAGCCGAACACTCCGATTCTATCCGTTACGGGGGACCGTATTTTGGACTCCTTCGAGCGCTTACGGGCGCTTCGTGCTGAATTTGCGGGAGCAGCCGCCAATCTGTCACCCGACCATCCTGATATTATGAGGATGAAACAAGAGATTGATGCCTTGGAGAAAGAAAGCGGACAGGCCCCTGATGCGGAGGAGGTCTCTAAACGCCTTATCGACGCCCGTACCGCTCTCGCGGCTGACATGGAACGGCTGGGGGGTGAGCATCCTGATATTCTCCAAGCGCGGAGGAAAATTGCCGCGCTCGAACAGGAAGCGGGTCGGCTCACAACCGTGCCGCTTAAACCTCCGACTCAGAGACCTGAAAACCCCGCCTATATCAATCTTCAAGCCCAGCTGAATTCTTCGACTTCTTCGTTGGAGGCCCTTCGTAAGACTCGTGTGGATGTGAAACGCCGACTTCAGGGATATGCCACGCGTTTAGAACGGGCTCCGGAGATTGAACCCGAGTACTTGGTGCTGACGCGGGATCGGGATACATCGGGCCAAAAGTATCAAGAAATCCGCTCGCGATTGTTGGAAGCGAAGGTGTCGGAAGGGTTGGAGGTGCAGCGGAAAGGCGAACGGTTTTCGTTGATTGATCCCCCAAGTCTTCCTGAAAAGCCGTTCAAGCCAAATCGGTTGGCGATCGTTCTTCTCGGCGTCATGCTTGCCGTGGGTAGTAGTGTTGGCTCAGCGGCTCTAGTGGAATCACTCGATCGTTCTATCCGCACACCTGAACAGCTCGTTTCGCTGACGCAGCAATTTCCTTTGGCGGTGGTTCCTTTTATGCCCAATGAAGAAGATTTCTCTCGGACGAGAATGCGACGGCGCATTATTAACACTGCAGGAATCAGCGCCTTTGCGGTGATGCTCGCCATAGTACACGTCTTCTTCATTCCGTTGGATGTACTGTGGTTTGCCGCACTGAGGCGATTTGGGGTGGGTTAATCGAAGGAGGATCATGGATCGTATACGAACCGCACTGGAAATGTATAAAGAGTCCGAGGGCACCTCCTCCGGGAGGTCCACCTCGAGACAAACTGCGGAACACTCACTTCTACCTCCAATCACCTACACGCACACGAAGTCACTCACGATCCCTCTTCCTGTCCTGCGTCGGCATCGGGTTATGGCTGCGTACAAGTACGGACCATTTATCGATGCCTATAAAATCCTTCGTACGCAGGTCACGCAGCGGCTTCGGGACAATGGATGGAATACGGTGGGTGTAACAAGCCCAGGCTATGGAGAAGGGAAGACGCTGACAGCCGTGAATTTGGCCGTGAGCCTCGCGATGGAAACGACGCAGACGGTGCTCCTCGTCGACTCGGATCTTCAAGATCCCACGGTGCACCAGGTATTCGGGTTACAGAACAGTCTTGGTCTTGCCGACTACTTGCTGGACGATCAGCCGGTCGAAGATCTCCTGGTTCATCCAGGAATAGGCCGATTTGTGTTGTTGCCGGGAGGACGCGCATTGTCAAACTCCACTGAGATCTTAACGTCGCCCAAGATGTTGGCTTTGGTTGAAGAGTTGAAACATCGATACCCTTCTCGAATTGTCGTGTTCGATCTGCCTCCGTTGCTTCACACGGCTGATGTGTTGGCGTTCTCCCCCTACACGGATGCACTCCTCATGGTGGTGGAGGAAGGGAAGACGACGGGTGACGAGCTGCAGCGGGCCTTGGGGTTGGTCAAGAATTCCCGTCCCGTTCTTGGAACGGTGCTCAATAAAGCCGGCAGATCCTCTCTCAGCATTGCGGAAATGAAAATGAGGTTGGCTACATAGTTGGTGATGGTGAGCCGCCAGCAACACGCTCATGTATGAATCATTCTACCACCTAAAGGCGAAGCCATTTGCGCTCTTGCCGGACAGCAGTTTTCTGTACTCCGGTTCTGAACATCAAGCTGCGTACAGTTTGCTGGAGTATGGCCTCCTGAGCGAGGCGCCGTTTATGGTTCTCACCGGCGAGCCTGGTCTTGGAAAGACATCTCTTCTTCAGAAGCTGATTGCGGAGCACGGAACTAGACACCGGATCGGCTTGTTGACCAACGCGCGCTACGACATCGAACATCTGTTACCGTGGATTCTGTTGTCTCTGGGATTGAGTACCAAGCGACTTGATCCGATCGAGGCCTATCACATATTCTCCGAGTACCTCACTCAAGAGTCGAAGAGTCATCGCCGTGTCATTCTCATCATTGACGAAGCCCAAAATCTGGGGGCTGAACTGCTCGAAGAACTCCGACTTCTCTCTAACTTGAACGATGGCAAGACCTTAAAGTTGCAGATGATCCTCTCTGGGCAACCGGATTTGTATACGTTGTTGCAGCGCATTGACATGACACAGTTCGCGCAGCGGGTCGTCGTCGATTATCATCTGAAACCACTGACGGATGTTGACACGGGACACTATATTCGTCATCGACTAGGAGTCGCCGGTGGACCGGCGTCTCTTTTTACGAACAAGGCCTGTGCGCTAGTGCATCGCTTGAGCCAAGGCAATCCACGCCTGATCAATCAAGTGTCGGACAGAGCCTTAACCTACGGATATGCCGAACAAGCCAAAGTCATTACGTCAAAATTGGTGGCTCAAGCGGCGCTCGATCGTACGAAGGGAGGGATTCTTCCTCTAGCGGCTAAAGAGGAACTGGTTGCGTTGGCCGCGACTCCTGAGGATACGACCGAGGTTGATGACACACTGAGGAGTCTCGGGAAGGACCCTAACACCGAGGAGTCGTTCGACTCTCGTCGCCCCGATTCTCCAGAAGAGGCGTACTCCCTTGGAGTGGCGCTCAAGAGCCGCAGTCGGTTTAAAGAGGCTATGGACATGTTTCATGTTGCCGCGCAGGGCGAGTCGATGTGGCTGAAGTCTCATGCTCAGGTCGGTCTCTGTTATAGAAGGATGAGAGAACATCAAGCGGCTATCCAAGCATTTCGCACGGCGCTGGAGGATCAGTCTGCTCCGTCAAACGAGAGTATCGATGTTTTGTATTTTCTTGGGCACAGTCTGGAGTTTACAGGGCAGACCGATGAAGCGCTTGAAGTCTATAGTCGCATCAATCAGTTGAATCCAGGGTATAAGGACGTTGCCGATCGAGTGGTGGGGTTGCGGCAAGTCCTGAAAGATGCAGGCTCAAGTGGGGAGCCTGCCCTGCTGAATAGCTCAGGGTCTCGAGGTCCGGTTAGGAAGTTTTTGCGTTTTCTAATCGGCCGCAAGAACTAGTGGTTTCCATACCAATAGCACCCACGATCATCTTAACGTGCGTGTCTTCTCAATGGTGGTCTCACGTGCCTTCCAGACAACACGTAACGTTTTGATAAATAAATATAGATTCTTTGAATCTCCTCGATCCAGTGTTAGCATGTTCTTGGAATCGACGGTATCCATTCTGCTTTTCTTCACAGATCCTCTTGTTGGTTCAGGAGGACAATGAAATCATGCCAGATTCGATAGTGAACTCGGCTGAGTTTGAAGTAGGTCCGGCGGAACGATATGAGCGGGGAGTCGCGCTCAAAAAGGCGGGACTGCATAAGGCCGCGATCGAGCAGTTTGAGATGGCTGCCGTCGATACGTCATTAGCCGTGAAAGCTCATGCGCAGATCGGGCTCTGTTATAAGTTATCCGGCCGATATGAGGAGGCGGTCTCGGCGTTTCAGAAGGCGCTCAAATCCACACCGGCATCATCGAAGGAGACCGTTCAGATTCTCTATGTCCTCGGTCGAACCCTGGAATCGTTAGGTCGGGTCGCAGAAACACTCGAAGCCTATCGTTGGATTAGGCGAGAAGATCCAGCCTATCGAGATGTGGCTGAGCGTATTGAACAGCTCAGCTCTCGTCGCCTGACGGCGGCCACAAAAAAAATCTAGTTCGAGTCGTCTGCTATCTAAACAAAGAAGCGACTCGCAATTCGTATTCGAACCCTTGCCGCCGCAAGCAGATGAGTTTTCGCCGGCTAAGTTCATCCACCAGCGAGAACACCTGATTCCAGGTGAACTCGGGAAGATAGGAGAGNNGAATCATGAGGCTCTGTTCTGAAGGCCGGACTCCATCGAACGGCCATGACGCGAACGATTCCTAGCACCAGCACAATGCCGCAAAGCACCGTCAGCGCTTGCCAGTCTCCTCCTTTGAACCACTGAGAAATCACTTCCGTCAGCATGACGACCAGGATCGTATCCACGATGAACGTCACCTTGACGCGACCTTCTCGGAAGTAAGTCACCGTTGTTTTGAATACTTCGACAAGGGCCAGCAGGATGAGCGTATTGACGATGATCTGTCGTAACACAACTTCGGCTGAGTGATCGACGAGCAAGCGGATATGCAAAAATGTCTTTAGTGTGCCACCCGTCAGAGCGGTCAGGAGCGTCAGAATCACGAGGCTAAGCACGCCTTTCATAGCCCAGCTCCATACCTCGAGAGGATCGAGTTGAGCGACCCGACGCCAGAGAACTCCACCATCAAACAGACGAAGTGCTTCGAGTGCTGGCATAGCTTCCTTCCTTTCCGTTGTCTCTGCGTAGGAGGCTATCGGGCCATCGTTCCAGAACGGTCACGAAGAGGTAAAACTTGTGTTAACTGCATAGTTGCGGTGTGGTAGGCTCATTCCCCATATAGGAGGTCGTATGGACTGTATTCTGATTCGCCATGGCATTGCGGTAGAACCCGACGAGTGGGAAGGAGCAGAAGAAAATCGTCCGCTTACGGAGAAGGGCAAAAAGCGTGTCAAGCAGGCCGCTGTAGGGCTCGCAGCACTCGACTGTAAGCCGACCCATCTCCTTACGAGCCCGTTCGTGCGGGCCTACGATACGGCGAGGATCCTGCGTACGGTCGTCTGTCCGGTTCTGAAGGTTGAGACACGGGAAGAGTTGGCCGTCGGAGCGAAGCCTGAGCAACTTGTTGCATTACTCAACAGCCTCCCATCCGACTCGGTGGTGGTCTGTGTGGGACATGAGCCTCAGCTTGGTCAAGCTGTGAGCCTGTTGCTCTGTGGGAAAGTCCTTCCCAACTTTCCTTTCAAGAAGTCTGGCGCTGCATGCATCGAGGCAGAGGGCATCATCAAGCCGAATCAGGGGCGGTTGCGCTGGTGGTTGCCACCGATGCAGCTGCGGGTCTTGGGCAAGCGAACGCGGATACAGAAACAGAATGAATTGTCTTAGGACTGAACTGCTTTCGGACCGATGGGAGGTTTGTGGTTTTGTAACACCGGGAGAATATACCCTCGAAGCTCGTTCTGGATCTCTTCGGGAGACTTTCGCGCGTCGACGACGTTAAACCGAAATTCCAGGGCCATCTTGTCGAACTCTCCGATCAGCAGCGATTGGTATTTCTTGAAACTATCATAGAGGTCCCCTCCGAGACGGAGATCCATGCCGGATTCCCAGTAGTTCATTCCCGTCGTCTCGATGACTCGCAGCGCCAGAGTCTCGACGTCAATGCGGAGGTAACACACGAGGTCTGGAATCAACGCAAATCCGAACACGTCACGGATCCATTTTCGGTCGGCGCTTCGCACAAAATCACGGGCAAGCGCTGTAAAGATATAGCGGTCCGCCAAGACAACGAAGCCTGATCGAAGAGCCGGAATGATCTGATGTTCGAGGCGATCAGCGAAATCCGTGGCATAGAGGAGACTGAGCGACCAACGATCAAGAATATTGCCTGCCTTCGCCACCTCGATCGTCTTGGACATGAGGTTGGAACGGGTCCAACCGGTCGTCATCACCCCGTAGCCCTGGACCTCCAGCCATTCCTTCAACATCTCAAGGTGCGTTGTTCGCCCTACTCCGTCGGTTCCCTCAATGGCGATCAACTTGCCTTTCAGGTCACTCGGATCGAGATACTTCAAACCGTCTCCAAAAAAGCGTGCGTCGGCCATAGGTGCCTCGTCTTGGTTTATAGCCACGGAGCGCCGCTTCCACGAGCGCCCGCATGTGCTCTTGCTGAGTTTCGATTTCCAATGTCGCATCCATTGTCAAGAGACCATATTCGTCAACGATCTTTCCGTACTCTGTGAGAATTTGCGATTGAAAGAGTCGGAAACTTTCGGTGACGTCGGGGCTCAGATCCATGTCCATGCCGGCTTCATAGTATTTAAACTGGCCGCGAGTACCTCGCAGGAGTCGTGAGATGGCGACTTCAATAGGGACGTTGAAGTAAAACGCCATGTCGGGCTGGATGGCAAATGCGTAGAGTTTCCGAACCCACTCGTTCGCCACGCCACGCACGACGTCGCGTGCAAATGCCGTATAGATGTAGCGATCTGCCAGGACGATCATGCCTGCCTTCAAGGGAGGGAGAATCTGATGATACAGGCGGCTGGCAAAGTCCGTCGCATGCAACAGGCTGAACGTTGTCGGGGTGAGGCTTTTCGACTTTTTCCCTCGTTTCGTGGTTTCCTTCACAAGTTCCGATGAATTCCACTCGGTAAAGAACACCTTGTGGCCTTTGGACTCAAGCCATTTATGCAGCAGTTGGAGTTGGGTGCTTTTGCCTGATCCATCGATGCCTTCGACAATGATCAGTTTGCCTGGATGAGGATGAGGGGCTGTCGTGGGTAGGTGGGATTCGTTCATGATTGTCAGGTTTCCTGCGGCAGTCCTAAAAATTGAACCCGTCGGCGGAATACTTGCTCGAACAGGTCGGCTCTGCTCTTTGCTGCCCACAACTCCATCTCGGCATCCCCGGTCAGTTGAACCTCGATCGTGATCTGCTTCCCCAACTTGACGTGCACGGCTTGAGCAAGCGAGAAATGGGTTCGATCGAGTCCGTCGGCGATCCGTAACAAGGAGGCCAGGATCTTGACGACACGTTGCAGACGTGGTGTCAGACGGTTGAATTCTTCGTGTTTCAGCGCCGGCACGGATCGCCGGTGGTAGCGGGCGACGGTGGCGACCACATCGATGTCCTCGGCCGTCAATCCTCCTAAGTCACTATGCTTGATCAGGTAGTACGCATGTTTGTGATGTTGCCTCGGGTTGATGAGGTACCCGGCA
>CXWL01037422.1_pt1 | contig 10053 bp, 7 predicted proteins | sample 590931 | NCBI WGS metagenome assembly CXWL01 (sample SAMEA3498368, study PRJEB10139) | groundwater metagenome | biome: water well; material: biofilm material | place: Germany | collected 2015-04-27
GTGGGCCGGGACCTGTGAGAACAAGCAGACCTTCCCGCCGGTGCCGACCTTGGTGAGCACGCCGTTCGGGACTGTCTGGCCGGCAACGAAGTTGAGACTCGATGCGTTCGGGCGCGACGAACCGCACGGAAACACCGTCAGGAATCCTGACGCCGTCGACTCAGTGACCGTCACATTCAGCGCCACCGCAGACGCCGACAACGGCACCCCAGCGCGCCCGCCGACCGGCAACTCGAACACGGAACCTCCGGCCAACAACCCGCCACCAACGAACTGGTCATCGACAGTCACCCCATCCCCACGCGAATCCAACACCCGACCCGGCGACACACCCACGAAGGCGACCGGCTCCGGCGCACGAAGACGCGCGACGAACCCCGTCGTGTGGATACCCCACACGAGAAGCCGTCCGTGCGAGTCGAGGCGAGCTCCAAGCGTGATAGCGCCACTCACCTCATCGAGCATGAGTTCCGAGACGTGCCCTTCTGGCCACCCGGTGGCCGACGCCGGCGTGCCGTCGTCGTTCAGCACGACAACTCCTGGAAGGCCATCGACAGTCTTCGAGTCGAAGAAGTTCGCCACCACCAAGAGATCGCCGTTCGGCAATGTCATGACCTCACGCGGGTAGCGGAGTCGGACAGCCGTCGACTCGGCGGCGTTCGAAAAAGGCGTGTCAGGCGTTCCGTCTGCGAGAAAGCGGAGAATCAAGGCGTGCTGAGCCGCAAAGGTATTGGCGTTGATGTTGCCGACCACGACAAGCCGTCCGAGCGCGTCGACGGTGGCGCTGAGTCCGATATGAGTGACCGTGGAATCTCCTGTGTAGGTCACGGTGCCGTCACCACCGAACGAGGTGTCAGCCTCGCCTGAGGCCGTGACTTTTTCGATGACCAATAGAGCTGGATGAACCGGCGACAGACCGACGACGAAGAAGCCGCCGTCGGGCAACATCACAGGATCATGTTGTGGGTGTCCGGCCAACAGCAGCCGGCCGGGCACGCCCGACGTCGGTGAGAACGTGTTGTCGAGAATTCCGGCTGGTGTGAACCGTGCGACCAGCGGCTGGGAGAACGAGTCGATCCCCGTGACGACGAGGCGCCCGAATGCATCGATTGACAGATGGGAGAACGCTGCCAGCGGGCCAAACGCGATGATCACATTGAACGTCGGATCGACGGTTCCGTTGGCAGTGAGGCGGACGATGCGGGAGTCCCGCGTGACGACAATGGCACCTGCATCCGTGACGTCGACATCGCGGACGAGACCGTCGTCCGACCCGAGGTCGACGACTCCTCCGGGCGCGCCGCCGAAGCCAGTGTCTCGCACCCCCTGCTGGTCGAGCCGGATGACTCCTCGCGGAGGTGCGCCGAACGCTCCATTGAATGCGACGACCATCGACCCGTCGTCGAGAAGATCCAAAGCGTCAGCACGCATCTCGGCGTCCAATCGGACCAGCCCAGGCGACGCCACAGGTCCGAAGGTTGCGTCATACGCCGCTGGGCCTGCGGCGAAGGACCTGGCCGGTGGACTCATCACGCACAAGAACGACGACACCAGCGCCGCAACGAAACCTCCCGACATGACCGGTCGTCTCATGCCTGCCACGCCCTCCTACCATCCCGACTCGGCGACGCTACCAACACACCAAGTCCACGACAGACGATCAACAGTCTCCGACAACGCACACCATGCGAACCAAGGTGCCGACCCCAAGCACAGAACGAGCGAACATAACGCCAACCGTTGTCTCACATCCGACGCGAACAGAACGGCGCGTCTGAGCGCGACACATACGGCCGGAAAGAGGTTTGGGCGCTCACGTCGGCACACGTCGCGCGGCCGAAGGGTCGAGCATCGACGCGGCCATGGCGGCAGTCGCCTTCGGGCGCTCCCCCAACGACCGCACGTAGCCGGCTGTTGTCGCCTCGCCCTTGTGGCCGACGTACCTGGCGATGTCGATGATGTCGAGGCCGGCTTCCGCGTAGAGCACGGTGACGGCTGTCCGCCGGCCGGTGTGCGTCGCAATGCCCTTCGGGTCGATGCCCGCTCGCGTTGCCGCGCGAGTCACCGCCTTCGCCGCCGCCTGGCGGTTGACCAAGCCACCGTGCTCGTTGGTGAACACCAGCGACACGGTCTGTCCCTCGTACGTGTGCGTCGGCCACGCCTCGCGACACGCCAGTCGCTCAACTGCTTGTGCCTTGCGGCGCGCTCGCAACAACTCGACCACTCCAGCCGACAGGTGGTGCGTGCCCGACGCGCCGGCGTTCTTGGTCGGGCCGAGCACCATGCCGACCATGTGGACGTAGATCCCGGCGCGGCGAACGATCGCGACGCCTGCGTCGAGATCGAGATCCTCCCAGCCGAGCCCGAGTGCTTCAGAGACGCGCCAGCCCTGCACGAACAGCAGCGCGACAACCGCACCAAGGCGATCGTCCGATGCCGCCCCGACCAGGTGGCGCGCGTCGTCGGACACGAGCGCGCGTCGAGCACCACGGACCACCTTCGGCGCCGCCACACGATCGACCGGGTTGGAGGCGATCAGCTCGTGGATCACGGCCTGCTCGAGCACCTGGTGCAGCGTCACCCGCACGTCGGCGACCGTCCCTGACGCGAGCCCGGACTTCAATAGGTCCGACTGCCAGCGAGCGATGCGCTCCGGCTTCAACGATCGCGCCGGCAGCTGGCCGATCGTCTTGGTGATCCGCTCGACGCGCTGGCTGTAGGTGCCCAACGTCGAGGCCCGTACCCGATGGCGAGCGACGACATCGAGCCACCAATCCGCCAGTTCGGCCACCGTTGCATCGCGATGGAACGTCGACGACTGGATCTGCGAGAGCTCCTCCAGCTTCACGGCCCTGCGAGCGATCGCCTCCTCGCGTGTCTTGCCACGAACGCGCTTCGGCCGGGCGCTGCCGGGAGCAACGTACGTCGCCCGCCACGAACCATCGGCGTCGAGGTACACCGAACCCTCGCCGTTCGATGCCTTGCCGTGCACCCGCACGCTGCCGTCGCGGCTGACACTTCGCTTGCCGTTCGCCTTCCGAGCCATGGTTCGAATTCCTCCAAAACCGGGAGCAACGCCGGGAGCAACGCACCCCAAAACGGGAGCAACCGGGAGCAACCCTGGGAGTGACACGCTACAACGCCGGTGGACGTCCATGCAACGAAAGACCTGCTCAGAGCACCTAAGTTTGTACGTCGATGGACTTCGGTGAACGTCCACGAACACCCTTGGCGGAACGGGAGGGATTCGCAGCTTAGGGCGGCGACCGGCGGCGGACCTGCTTGCGCAGTCGGCCCCGCACGGGCGACTCTGCGCCCCTCGCCATCCCGGCGATCGCGGATCTTGCGGTCGACGACCGAGCCGAGTGCTGTGTCGGGCACCTTTCGCCGACGCCTCCGTTGGACGGCGTTGAATGGGTCGGCGATCTCGTCGGAGTCTCGAGCTGCAGAACCGGGTGCGTCGTGAACCCGGCTGCGGTAGGTGCCGTTGACTCACCGTCTGCGAAACCGGATCACCTTGCGAGAGCTCCCTGTCGTTCTCGCCGTACGTGTGCCGGCCGTCATTCGCGTAACTGAGAACCTTGTCCTCTTACGGCGGGTGTTCGCGCTCCGTCATCGTCCTGACTCTCCTTGAGACTCTGCCGTGGAAGCGGGCAACTCCGCCCAGACAGCTCGGCGTTCGTCGTCGAGAAGCTCGCGATGGGGCACGCCAGGGAACAGCCGTTCACGCGTTGCCATCGCCTCTGTGACCATCGTGACGAAGCTCGCGAACACCTGCACCTCGCCCTCGCCTCGACGAGTCGTCGGATGGTCGAGTTCGGTGTAGTCCGACCCCTGGTACCAATGCGAGCCGAGTTGGCTCAACCAAATCGCCCACCACTGCAAGACCGGTGGAGGTGCTGCCAGCACGACCACACCATTGACGCGGTCCGTCCAGCCGCGCCGCTGGTGGTCGTTCCACCAGACGCCGGAGTTCTGCTGCTGCAGCTCGAGCAGGTCGCCCGCTGGGTCCGCGGCGAGCAGGCGATCGAGGCCGCTCGTCGCGAGCCGCACGGTCCCCTCCGAGGGCTTCTTCTGGGCGAGGAACCGTTTGAGCTGGGTGATCGCCGTTCGGTTCAGAGGCGCAAGGTCAGCGTTCGCGATCACGATCGGAGAGGACTTGTCGGCGTCGAACGGGTTCGGAACGAGCAAGGGGTGATCGATCACCACGATCGTGCCCCGCTGGCGCTGAAACGCAAGCGACCAGCACAACCGACCGAGGAGCCAGGCCCCGGCGGGATCGGTGAGCACGTGCCAAGTCTCGTGAAAGTAGTTCGTCGCGTACCTGTAGTCGGTCGACGGCCGAAGGGTGAGCACCGTGAAGGCGCGGCCGTCGAGGTTGACGTGCCGCCGGTGCAGCTTCACCGGTCGAACCTTTTCGCTCTTCATGCTGTCGAGTTTGATGCATTGAGTGAGCAAGTGCGCGACGAGTTCGGCGACGGTCCCGCTCTCTACTGACCAGCCGGAGGGCGTGTTCGCGGCCTTCTGGGAGCGGGCTGGCGCAGCTACGCACGCCGGCGATGCGTCGGCAAGCTCGTGTCCAGGTATGCGCGCTCTGAAGCGCAGGGCGAGGACCCAGTTCAGGGTCTCCGGGTCCTCAGCGATGAACACCTGCGGCGGGATCGTCACGAACGACCGCACACGCTACGGAACGGGCCACAACGTGGTCTTCCGGGCCAGGTCCTGGGATGTCCAGAATCCCGGTTGTGGGTTGTCGGTGCAGCCACCCTTGGCGTAGAGCGCGAGTCGTTCGAGGCTGTGCTGCGAAAGCATCTCGATGGCATCGAAGAACGCGTCAGGCCCGGCCGCTCGAAGCGCGGTGTCGCCCTCGCTGGGCTGCTTCGGAAGATGGCTGGTCAGAAAGACCAACGGCACCTCGCCGCGGGCACCCTTCAGCGCATATGCACGTCCAAGGGACTTCCACACGGTGTCGGTACGAAGCAGTCCACCTCTGTGGCTCGTGAACGCGCCCGACACGTCGAAGAACCAAGTTGCTCCGTCCACGTCGGTGGCAACGAAGTCCACGGTGACGCCGGTGTTGCGGATGCGTCGATTGCGCTCGGCGATCGTGAACCCGGCCTCCTCGATGAACTGCTCGGCGAGCTTCTGCGCTGCCTTTCCTTCCTTCATGGCTCGGCTCCCGAAGTCCTCGGCGCAATCGAGGTCCATCGGCGGCTCCTCTACTGTGCGCCTCCGGCTCGCCTGAACCTCGGGCACGCTGGGCTCTAGTGCTTCTTGGACACGACGACGCGCAATCTCGACGTAGCTGTCATCGAGGTCGTAGCCGACGTAGCGCCGTCCGAGACGGGCGGCCGCGACGAGTGCCGACCCACTTCCCATGAAGGGGTCGAGCACGAGATCATCCTTGAACGTGTACAGGCCGATGAGTTGCTCGGGCAACTCGACGGGGAACGGAGCAGGGTGACCGACCCGGCGCGCACTCTCAGGTGGAATCGACCAGATGTCCAACGTCATGGCCATGAAGTCCTCGGTCATCAGCGTGCTCTCGTGCGGCAGGCCGTCAGCGGCGCGCTGCTTCACGGAGCGGGCACGGTCGAATCGCCCCTTGCTAGCCACGATCACGCGTTCGCTGATGTCGCGGAGCACTGGATTGGCAGCGCTCCGAAACGAACCCCAGGCACATGAACCGCTGGCGCCTTCTCCCTTCTGCCAGATGAGTTCCCCCCGAAGTAGCAGCCCGAGGTCGTGTTCGAGGATGCGGATCACATCGGCCGACAAGCTTCGATAAGGCTTACGGCCGAGGTTGGCCACGTTCACCGCGATGCGGCCTCCAGGCTCGAGCTTGCGTACGCACTCGGCGAAGACATCGGTCAGCATCTCGAGGTACTCGAGGTAGGAAGCGGGTACGCCCTCTCGCTCCAACTCCTCCTCATACTGCTTGCCGGCGAAGTAGGGCGGCGACGTGACCACTAGCGCTACCGATCCGTCGGCGACGCGATCCATGTCTCGTGCGTCGCCGAGAACGAACGGCTCGTCTACCGGCAACGGCTGTGGGACGTCCTGGTCGTCGGAAAGCTCCGGTGCACGAAATCTCTCGTAGAACGGCGTTGAGTCGTGGCTCTCCCGGGCGCCCACGCCGAAGTTGGAGGTAGTCGTCCTTCGTCGTTCCTTCAACTTTCCCTCCTCACGTGGGCCACTCGAGGGTAGCCGAAGCCTTCACGACTGATCGAACATACGCGCGTCGTTCGCTCAGCTGCTACGGCTCATCGATCGAGTGCGCGGCGCGCCTCGGTTCCCGCCAGAATCTGTCGATCAATGTCCTCATGATCCACAGTCCACTCGTTGGGCCGATGACCCTCCACCGTCTTGGCGCCCGACTGCACGAACTTGGATTCGAAGTCGTGGTTCCGGACCTGCGGGGGGCATTGACGGGACCACGCCCGCAGTGGCGCGCGATCCTCGACCTGGCGATCGCCGCTGCCAGTTCGGTTGACGTGATCGTGGCGCACTCCGGTGCCGGTGTCCTGATGCCCTTGCTCGCTGAGCAGTTGAGCCCGGAGGTGGTCGCCTTCGTCGACGCTGTCGTCCCCGGTGACGGGCTGACCTACCAAGCATCCGACCCGTTCATCGAGTTCGTCGACTCGCTGTCCCACGATGGACCGTTGTTGCCGCCGTGGCACGAGTGGTGGGGCGACGACGTCACGGCTCGCCTGATCCCCGACGGGGACCTGCGCGACCAAATCGCCGCCGACACGCCACGTGTGCCGCGATCGTTCTATGACGATCCGGTGCCGCTGCCGAGTAGCTGGATGACGCGTCACGGCTGCAGCTTCCTGCAGCTGAGCCCTGCATATGACGACGACCGGGCGCGAGCCGAAGCATACGAATGGCCGACGGCTCGAATGGCCGGCCAGCATCTCGACGTCGCTGTCAAACCATTCGCCGTTGGCGAGAGCCTGATGAGCCTCATCGAACGAGCACGGTCTCACTGATCCTTGGTCAACAGGGCGTAGGCGCCGTGAGGATCGGCTTGACGCCACTCTCACCTGGCTCTCACCTTGCGATCACGAATCGATGATCCACCTGCCCGATGGTGGGCCCATGCGATTCATCGTCACCACCACAGCGTTCACGTCCCTGCTCGTGCTGTCGAGTTGCACGCCGTTCGAGGCTCAGCTCCCGGGTTCGGGTTCGGGCTCGTCGACCACACCGGCCACACCGGCCACCACGGCCACCAGCACCAGCACGAGCACCGCGGGTACCGGATCCGTCGCCGCAACGGACGAGCTGCAGTTGGCGCTAACCATCCATGTTGAACGCCGCGACACCGAGATCAACAACGAGGCGGAGTTCGATGCCCATGTCGCGACGCTCGAGACGCTCTCCGACCTCGCCGCAACGTACGACGTGATCCTCAACTTCGAACTGTCCAGCGCCTTCGTGGAAGCGATCGACCAGTGGGGCAGCACGTTCATCGAGGACATGACCGCCATCGGGCACGGGATCTCACAGCACTCGGGCGACCAGACCACAGCGGGGCTCACCGGCGAAGCGCGGGTCGCCGAGCTCACCGAGCAACGTGAAGCGATCGAGGCCCACGGCGTGACCGTGAACTACGTGTCGGGCGCCTGCTCGACCGACGACGACTGGGTGGAGTCGGCCGTCGCCGCCGGGTTCTCCGCCGTCACCGGCATCACTGAGTACTGCCTGGCCTCGCTCGACGATGCCACGCTGCCCGACGGGATGGAGTGGATCCGCGACTGCACCAACCCCTCCATCTGCCACGACCCGATCCACGTGGGCACCGAACGGGTGCTTCACCCGTGGACCACCAGCACCTCCGCCGGCTGGCTGAACGACGACCCGAGCGGCGGCCTGGTCATCGTTTCCGCCGACGACGCCACCGGGTTCGTCACGATGTCGCAGACCGGTGAAGCCGATCTCGCCACCTCGCTCGAGCAGTGGATCGAGATGCTCGACACCTACACGTCCTCCACGGTGGACGGACAGCTCAACGTGCTCAACACCGTGCTCTCCATCGGACCCGAGCCCGAATGGGAGGTGGTGGAGGCGATGTTCGCCGAGGCCCAGGCCCGCCAGGACGCCGGCGAGCTCACCTGGGCGTTGCTCAGCGACCTCGTGGCTCAGGCCGTGGCCGAGGCGCCGACCCAGGCCGCCGACCCGGCCGTGGTGTACACCGACACCAGCTCGGATCTAGGGGAAGGCCTGCCGGCCGGCGGCGGCTCGTGCCTCCCCCCGGCCTGCAAGCCCACCGGTGGCACGCTGCCGTGAGTCGGTCAGCGGGCGGTGTTGCGCTGGTCGCGCCAGGTGATCCACTCCCTGACGAGCCCGAAGTCGTAGGCGGGCCCGTTGATGCCGATCGTGAACAGGGTGAAGCCGGCCGCCAGCAGGTCGTCGCCCACCTGGTCGGGACTCGCCTCCACGGCGGTCGACCGCTCGATCGCCTCGGGCGCACGATCGACCTGGGCACACCAGGTGTCGAGCACCTCGTTCTTGTGCCGCAGGGTGGGTGCGTCACCGAAGCCGTGCCAAACGTCGGCATACTGCGCGACGAGCTTGAGCGTCTTGCGCTCACCGCCACCGCCGATGAGGACCGGGATGCGACGGGTGGGCGCCGGGTTCAGCTGCCCCAGGCGAGCGGTGATGCGCGGCAGTGCCTCCCCGAGCGCGGCAATTCGTGAGCCGGCGGTACCAAAGCCGTAGCCGTACTCGCTGTAGTCGCGCTCGAACCATCCGGCGCCGATGCCGAGGATCAACCGGCCGTCGCCGATGTGATCGACGGTGCGGGCCATGTCGGCCAGCAGCTCGGGGTTTCGGTACGAGTTGCAGCTCACCAGCGCGCCGATCTCGACCCGCGACGTGGCCTCGGCCCAGGCGCCGAGCATGGTCCAGCACTCGAAGTGCTTGCCGTCGGGCTCGCCGTAGAGGGGGAAGAAGTGGTCCCAGTTGAACACGACGTCGACGCCGGCCTCCTCGGCGGCGACGACCGCGGCGCGGATCTGGCGATAATGGGCGTGCTGGGGGTGGAGCTGCACGGCGATGCGGATGGGCCTGGTCATGTGGCCACCTTTCGGTCGATGGGTGATGTGTCGGTGCTCCACGCCGGCTCGTGATCCACCCCGAAGAAGTTGAGCTCCACCGTGAGCCCGTCGGGGTCGTGCACGAAGATCTGGCAGAGCGCGATCTCGGCGAAGTAACGCTTGTAGTGGCCGACGCTGAGCTCGTCGAGCCGTGCCGCGAACTGCTCCGGGTCTGTGGCGAGGAAGGCGATGTGGTCGATGACCCCGGAATCGGTGGTGGACGAGGCCGGGGTGGTGCCAAGGTAGAATCGTTCGGACTCGGCGATCCCATGGGGTCCCATGTGCACCTGGACGTTGCCGTTCACCCCGAGCCAGTAGCCGGGGAACGGGAACGGCGGTCGATGCATCACGTCGAGGCCGAGCACGTCGCAGTAGAAGTCCTTGGTGCGCTCGAGGTCGTTGGCTCGCACGAAGTAGTGGTTCAGTTCGGTGACGGGCACCCGGTTCCCCTTCCGCGACGATGGGCGAGCCCCATCGTAGGGAGCGGATCGCGAACGCCCACGCTCAGCGAGAGCCGCCGGCACCCCGGCGGAGCAGCACGCGTAGAGAGACCCAAGCCGGCGGTGCTCGAGTCGACACACCCGTGCTCCCGAAGGACTTTGGTACGTGAGCTGCCGATTTCAACGGCTGCCGACGACTTCGACGAGTAGGGCACGAAGACGTGTCCGTAGTCGTGCGGCGGCGTCGTGCTGCAAACGTTCGGTCAGCGCATTGACGGCAGAGCCGCCAGGCCCGAGCTCCCGCCACAACACAAGGCGCAGATCACGAAGCGTAGCGCTGTCATCGAACTCGGATGGCTCGACATCCTCGGCGGCAACGATCTCCAGACAGCGCCAGAGATCCTCGGCGTCTCGCCACTCCGTGCGCACTGCCCGAACGAGCGCCTTCATGGCCAACGTCCCGATCGCATCGGGAAGCACCACGGTCGTGTCCAGTCGGGCGCCGTCCGTGA
>CXWL01131169.1_pt1 | contig 10053 bp, 9 predicted proteins | sample 590931 | NCBI WGS metagenome assembly CXWL01 (sample SAMEA3498368, study PRJEB10139) | groundwater metagenome | biome: water well; material: biofilm material | place: Germany | collected 2015-04-27
GACGAAGTGATCGGCCGCAGCTGGCGCATGCTGCTCGGCGCCGAGACCGATGAAATCGACGTCGCCCGCATCGCCGCCGCGGTCGGGCGCACCGAGTCGGTCAGCGCCGAACTGCAGTACCACACCAAGTCCGGCGCGCCTTACTGGGTCGAGCTCGAGCTGGTGCCGTTCGCCGACGAGGGCGGCGTCAACACGCACTGGGTGGCGGTCGGGCGCGACATCACCGAGCGCAAGAAGTCGGAAAACCACATCCACCGGCTGGCGTTCTTCGACGTGCTCACCGGCCTGCCGAACCGGCGCCTGCTGATGGACCGGCTCGACAAGCTGCTCGCCNNCTGCTCGCCAGTGCGCAGGGCGGCTCCGGTTTCGGCGCAGTGATGTTCATCGACCTCGATCACTTCAAGAACATCAACGACGCCAGCGGCCATGCCGTCGGCGACGCCTTCCTGCGCACCGTCGCCGGGCGGCTGTCGACACTGGTGCGCAAGGGCGACACGGTGGCGCGCATCGGCGGCGACGAGTTCGTCGTGCTGCTGGCGCAGCTGGGCTACGACAGCGACAGCGCCGGCGTGGCCGCGCTGGTCGTGGCCGAGAAGGTGCGCCACGCGGTGGCCGAATGCATCGAGATCGACGGCCAGTCGTACAGTTCCTCGGCCAGCATCGGCGTGACGCTGCTGCCCAAGATCGGCCAGACCGTGCATGACCTGCTGCGCGGCGCCGATATCGCCATGTACCGCGCCAAGGCCGATGGCCGCAACGGCGTCGCCTTCTTCGAGGCGACCATGCAGGCCGAGGTGGAGCGGCGCCTGACGCTGGAGTCCGACCTCGACGCCGCGCTCGACAACGGCGAACTGGCGATGCACCTGCAGCCGCAGGTCGACAGCGCCGGCGTGCCGGTCGGCGCCGAGCTGCTGATGCGCTGGCGCCGCGCCGACGGCAGCATGGTGGCGCCGGACATATTCATTCCGCTGGCCGAAGAGTCGGGCCTGATCGTCGTGCTGGGACAGTGGGCATTGCGCCAGGCATGCCTGGCCCTGCTGCAGCTCGAGCAGGCGGGCCACGCGATGCCCTTGTCGGTCAACGTCAGTCCGGCGCAGTTCCGCCAGCCCGAGTTCGTCGAGCAGGTGCGCGCGGTGCTGGCCGAGACGGGCGCGCCGGCCGCGCAGCTGATCTTCGAGGTGACCGAGGGCCTGCTGATCGAAAATCTCGACGAGACGATCGCCCGCATGCACGAACTGGCCTCGCTCGGCATCCGCCTGTCGATCGACGATTTCGGCACCGGCTATTCGAGCCTGGCCTACTTGAAACGGATGCCGCTGTACGAGCTGAAGATCGACCAGGGCTTCATCCGAGATACGCCGGGCGACGCCAACGGCACCGCGATCGTGCAGTCGATCATCGCGATGGCCGGCCACCTCGGCCTGCGGGTGGTGGCGGAAGGCGTGGAGACGCGCGCCCAGGCCGACTTCCTGCGGGCGAACGGCGCGCCCGGCATGCAAGGCTACCTGTTCGCGCGGCCGATGCTGCTGGTGAATCTGCTCGCCTGGCTCGATACGCGGCCGGACGGCCAGCTGCCGGCGGACCGGCGCGCCAGCCTGACCGACGCCTGAGGAAATCGCAGCTAAGGAATGACTCTGGCCCTGATCGGGCGCGCTCGCGCCGGCGCGAGCGCCTGACGCCAACACACTGGGACACGCTGTAAGCTTCGCTGCCTGCCCGTGCAGATCACCCTCGTCGTGCAGTCATGGGCGACCAGCCTCACCCACCGGTGCGGGCGGCGCGGCAGAGGGAGCGCACTCTGCCGAGAGCCGGACAAGCCCATCGCGCTTCGTCGCCTTATGCGTTACCGTGCACTCTATCGCAGAATCGGGCAGCCGCTTGGACAGTTGAAGCGCATTCGTCCCGCCGTATCCGCACCACAACCACTTTTCCTCCCCCGCCTCGAACTCGTTTGATGCAGTGCCGCCGCCCTTAAAGACGGTGGTTTTCTCGGGACGCAAATATGCGATCTGATCAGGGTGTCCGCGCATCAGGCCGCCGCTAGTCAGTCGCGCCAGGGAATGCGATGTCCCAAGCCATCCATTTGGCGGGCGAACGATCTTGACCGCGCCCTCCTCAAGAATAAGCGGGCAGGCCACTGGTTCAGAACGTGCAGCGCCAGACGCCATTAGCATCGCGGCAATGGTCAGATAGAAGGGGAATGGGCGAACGCAATTCATCTCAACTCAATCACGTAAAATGCCTGCGCCGCATTACTGGGCGCTCTCGGCGTTCCGTCACGCTTCGTCAGGCCAAGCGGAATCAGGCGCTTGGAAACGCGCGGCTTGTGGGTTGTGTCATTTTTCCATTGATCCATCGCATAAAATCCAGTACCAGCTGAAGCGAGTTAGAACGCGGCATGATTTCCGGTGTCCAGGCGAGGGTAGCGCCCCTCGACAAACGTTGCAATGGCCGTGCCGCGTGGCAGACTCGTTATGTCGATGACGCGCGCGCCGGCACGCCATGCCGATGTCGGGATCCCGGCAAGCCCCGGCGCAAACTCCTTGATGAGAGCAACGCAGTCGCCGCTCGGTACTGCACTCGAAGCATTTCAACAAAGGGAACAACAACGCCAAGCCCATATCTATCGTTCATTCAACCATCGCTGCGCAGTGCGGCAATCGGGTCGAGCGCGGCGGCCTGGCGGGCGGGGAACACGCCGAACGCCAGCCCGACCCCGACGCACAGCGTCACCGCCAGCATCAGCATCAACGGCGACCACGCCACCGACCACGCGGCCAGCGCGGCGATGGCGTAGGCCGCAACCGCGCCCAGCGCCACGCCCAGCAGCGCGCCGCTCACCGCAATCAGCAGCGCCTCGGCGAGGAACTGCTTGACGATGTCGCGCCGGCGCGCGCCCAGCGCCCGCTTCAGGCCGATCTCGCGGCGCCGCTCGAGCACATTGGCCAGCATGATGTTCATGATGCCGATGCCGCCCACCAGCAGCGACACCGCGGCGATCGAACTCATCACGATGGTGAAGATGCGCTGGGTCTGCTGGTGCTGGCGGTACAGGCCCATCGGCACGATCAGGTTGGTGTCGTCGGCGCCCGCGTGGCGCTGCTCGATCAGCCGTTGCAGCACGCGCGCGGCGATGTCGGGCGCGCTCTTGCCGTCGAGCCGCAGGCTGATGCCGTCCACTTCGTCCTCGAGCACGCTGAAGCGAAAGCGCGCCCGGCCCGTCTCCCACGGCACGAACAGGCGCTCGTCGTCCAGGCCCAGCTTGACGCCTTCGAATTCGGCCTTGTCGGCGGCGCGGTCGCCCAGCACGCCGACCACTTCGAGCCACTGATGATTGAGCTTGATGCGCGCGCCCAGCGGGTCGGCGTCGCCAAACAGCGTGCGCGCCAGGCGCGAGCCGAGCACGCACACCGGCGCCAGCGTCGCGCCATCCTCGGCGGCGAACCAGCGCCCGCGGGCGACGCGCACGCCGCTGTGTTCAGCGTACGCGGGCGAGACGGCAAACGCGCCGGCGATGGCCACGGTGGCGCCGCGCGCCAGCTGGTCGACCTTGATCTCCTTCTTGAACGCGACCGACAGCGCGCCCGGCACCACCGACAGCGCCGCCGCGCCGTCGGCCGCCGACAGACCCAGCGAGCGCGTGCGGATTTCCTTGAGCCGGTCCGGCGTGATGCTTTTTGCTTCGATCAGCACGTTGTTCAGGCCCAGCTCGGACACCAGCCGCAGCGCCTCGCGCTTGCTGCCTTCGCCCACCGCCAGCATGGCGACGATCGCGGCCACGCCGAACACCATGCCCAGCAGCGTCAGGCCGGTGCGCAGCTTGCGCCGCTGCAGCTCGGCGAACGCTTCCATCATCAGCGCGCGGTTCATGTCGGTTTCTTGTCCTTCTTCTTGTCTTTGTTGTCGGCCACGGCCGGCACCAGCAGCACCTGCGCGCCGGCGGCCAGGCCCGACTTGATTTCGCTGCGCACCGGCCCGCGCTGGCCCAGCTCGATCACTTGCCTGACGCCGGGCGCCTTGTCGCCGACGAACACGCTGAAGGCGGCGCCGTCCTGCACCAGCGCCAGGTTCGGCAAGGTGAGGGCGGCGGGGCGGTCGACCAGGCGCACGGTGGCGTGCACGGCCTGGCCGGGCGTCAGGCCCAGCCGGGCGGCGACGGCCGGGTCGATCGCCGCTTCCAGTTCGCTGTACTTGACGGGCGACTCGCGCGACCTGGCGCTGGCGTTGCTGCCGACCTTGGTGACCTTGAGCTCGAACTCGGTGCCGGTGCCGGCCAGCCGGGCGCGCAGCGGCAGGCCGGGCTTGAGGCCGAAGGTAGCGCCTTCGGCCACGCTGAAGGTGGCGATCAGCTGGCTGGTGTCGGGCAGCTTGCCGAAATCCTGGCCGGCCATCAGGCTGGCGCCCAGTTGCGGCTTGCTGCCGTCCCATTTCGCCGTCAGCAAAAACACGCCGTCATGCGGGGCGACCAGTTCCAGCGNNGTTCCAGCGTGGCCAGGCTCTTGCGGCGCTGCCCGGCGGTCAGGTTGACGCTGTCCTTCTGCGACACCATCACGGCGCGCTCGGCCGCCGTGCGCACGTCGAGCTGGCCGGTCTTCCAGCCCAGGTAGGCGCGCTTGTTCTTGAGAAAGCCCGTGTCCTGCAGCGCGTCGAGGATCTGGTTGCGCGTCAGCACGCCCGCTTCGACCTTGATGTCGGCGTAGCGCTCGCTCAGGTCGAGCTCGCCGCGCACCTTGGCGCTGTCGGCCGACAGTTCGGCGCGGCTCATGGCGGCCTTGTCGACCAGCGCCTGCGCGCCCAGCTCCTTGCGCAGCAATTCCGTTTCCGCCTGCGACAGCTCCATGCGCGCCTGCGGCGCATCGAAGCGCGCGATGACGTCGCCCTTCTTGACGGCGCGGCCTTCGTCGACCATCGCCAGCAGGGCGCGGCGGTCCCAGCCGATGCCGGGCACCGTCAGCGGCGTGCTGGCGGCGGCCTTGATCTCGCCGTCCACCTCGAGCGTTTCGCGCCAGGGGCGCGCGGCCAGTGTCTCGGTCGGCGCGCGCGCGGCGCCGTCGTCGCCGCAGCCGGCCAGTGCCAGCGCCAGCGCGGCCGCGCAGAGCAGCTTGCCCATCATGCTTTTCCTTTCGGCGCCAGCAAGGTCACCTGGACGGCGCCGCCCGGCTTCACCCCTTGCGGCATGCCGTCGAACTCGAGCTCGACGTCGCGCACGATGACCGGCTGGCTGCGGCTCTTGCCGTGATAGGTGCGGCCCAGCCGGCTCACGTGCGCCTTGAACGCGGTGTTGGCGCCGGCGAACGTCACCCGCGCCGCCTGGCCGACCTGCACCGCCGCCGCCTGCACCTCGGGCACCCTGGCCATCACGATCAGCTGGGTCGGGTCGGCCACGGTGGCCACCGACAAGCCCATCCAGACCTGGCTGCCGGCGGCGAATTTTTCGCCGCCGAAGTGGGTCCGGTACAGCACGATGCCATCGTGCGGCGCTTTCACCGTCAGGCTCCCCTTGCCCTTGCTCAGTTCGGCGATGGCGCTGTCGTGCTGGGCGATTTCGCTGGCGATGGTGGCCGCTTCGGCCTTGCGCGCGCGCGCCTGGGCGTCGCGCTGGCGCACGGCCAGCACCGCCAGTTCCTCGGCCAGGGCGCGCTCGATCACCAGCTTGTCGTAGTCGACGCGGCGGATCAGCTCTTTCGGCTGGCTCGCCTTGCGCTGGGCGCGCTCGCGGTTCGAGACGGCTTCGGCGACGTTCAGCTCGGCGTTGCGCGCGGCCTCGGCGTGCTCGAGCCGGAGCTTGGCCAGCGCGCTCTGCTTTTCCTTCAGGCCGCCGCGGCGCGTTTCGAGCCGCGGGTCGACGTCGTTGGCGCCGAAGGTCGCCACCGGCTGGCCGGCCTTGACGGTCGCGCCCTCCGGCGCCAGCTGCGCCAGGTTGTATTTCCAGATCTCGGGAATGGTCGGCGGCGAGATCGGGTACGACACGCGCGAGGCGATCTCGCCTTCGATCGGCAGTTCGGCCGGCGCCGGCGCGCCCGCCTGCGGCGCCGCCTGCGCCAGCACCGCCTCGACCAGCACGCTCATGCCGGCCACCAGCGGCAACGGGTAGTCGGCCGGCAAGTCGATGTCGAGCCGGAAGTAGCGTCCGCTGCCCCAGCTGGCGCGCGCTTCCGGCGCGTTGGCGATCGCCGCGATCTGCGCCGTCAGGGCGGCGCCGGGCAGGGCGTCGAAGCCGAGCCGCACGCGCTGGCCCTCGGCGATGGCCGGCCGGTCCGCCTCCAGCGCCCAGGCGCGCACCCGCATCTTGCCGTTGCCCAGTACCTGGCCGACCGTGTTGCCGGGATAGGCGCTCGCGCCTTCGTCGTAGCGCTCGCCGTTCCATTCGCTGTAGCCGTGCACCACCACGCCGTCGCGGCTGGCGCGCACCTGCACCTGTTCGCGTCGCGCGATATTGAAGGCGATCGACAGCTGCAGCTTCTTCGCTTCCAGCCCGGCGTCCTGGCGGCGCCGCGCGACCGCCTCGGCGGCGATGGCGCCGGCCTTCTGCCTGACCTCGAGGTCGAGCGTGGCGCGGGCGTGCTCGGCCTGGTAGCGGTCGAAGTCGAGGCCGGAGATCTGCGCGCGCGGCAGGGCGGCGTCGACCCTGGCCTTGGCCAGCGCGGCGCGGGCGGTGGCCAGTGCGCGCTCGGCCTCGACCGCCTTCACCTCGAGTTCGGCGGTCTCCTTTGCGGCGCGCGCCATCGCCTGTTCCGCTTCGATGCGCTGCTGGGCGACGTCGGCTTCCTGGGTTTCGATGCGCAGCAGCACGTCGCCTTTCTTGACGAGCGTGCCTTCCTCGACGTAGTTGCGCAGCACCACCGGCGACGAGTTTGACGGCGGCACCAGGATCGGCTGCGAATCGACGGCCTCGAGCACGCCGGTCAGCAGCAGCGGTCGCGTGGCCGGGCTGGCGGCGACGCCGGCGTGCCGCGCATGGGCGATCCGCGGCTGCGGCCCGGACACGAACCAGGCCAGCGGCGCCAGCACCGCCGCGCTCAGCAGGGCCAGTTTCTTCACGTGTGGGCGCCGACGATGCGGCCGTCGTGCAGGTGGATGGTGCGCCCGGCGCGCGCGGCGATCTCGGGATCGTGGGTGACCATCACCAGCGTCTGGCCGCCGGCGTTCAGCTCGCTCAAGAGGGCCATCACGTCGGTCGCGCTTTTCGAGTCGAGGTTGCCGGTCGGCTCGTCGGCCAGCAGCAGCGCCGGCTGGTTCAGCAGCGCGCGCGCGATCGCCGCCCGCTGCAGCTGGCCGCCGGACAATTCGCCGGGCCGGTGCTCGAGCCGGCTGCCCAGGCCGATGCGCTGCAGCAGCGCGCGCGCGCGCGGCTCCGCGGTGGCATCGGCGCTGAGCGCGTAGCGCTGCGGCAGCAGCACGTTTTCCAGCACGGTCAGGCGCGCCAGCAGGTGGAAGGACTGGAACACGAAGCCGATGCGGCGGATTGCGCAGCGACGAGGCGGCGTCGTCGTCGAGCTCGCCCACCTGGTCGGCGCCGAGCCGGTAGCGGCCGGCGTCCGGGCGGTCGAGCGCGCCCAGCACGTTGAGCAGGGTCGACTTGCCCGAGCCGGACGGGCCCATGATGGCGACAAATTCGCCCGGCCGGATCGCCAGGTCGATGCCGTCGAGCGCGTGGATGGTGGCACCGCCCTGGCGTTAGGTCTTGCGGATGCCGCTCAGTTCAACCATGCCGGGCTTGCTCGCTGTCAATTAGATGCCCGATGTTACCTAGGAATCAATGTTGAAGCAATCGCAAAATTATGGCGGCGCGTGTGGCATTGCTCGGCATTGGCCTGCTCGGGCTGGCCGCAGCGCGTCGGCGCGCAAAAAAGAGCGCGCAAGGCTCAGTCGAACATCTCGCCGGACGTTTTCGCGAATGTCCTGGCGAAGCAGTTGAACAGGCGCACGCCCTCGGGTGATTCGAGGAAGCGCTGCGCCCGTTCGGCCAGCAGTGCCAGCGATTCGCCGTCGGACAAGGCGCTTTCCCAATGGTCGAGCCGCATCTGGTTCTCCAGCAAGCTGGTGGTGGCCGACATCGTTTCCTTGATGACGTGTTCGAGCAGCTCTGCTGCCTGGTCGGTCGTCGGCGGGCGCTGCATCGCCAGCGCGGCGACGAGCGCCGTCAGTTCGGCGGCGCATTCGCGGCGCGTGACGTGCGTCGCGGCGCGGTCGGTGATGTGGCCCGGTGCGGCTGCCGGCTGATCGCTGATTGTATTGCTGGTCATGGTGAACTCTGGTCGAATGGGGATGCTTCAGCGTGCCCGGGTCCACGCTCCGGGTCTGTTCGGTAGTTAACGCCTGGGCAGCAGGGCAGGTCGCCGCGCCCCGGTATAATCCCGCGATCCCCAGACTTCATCTTCAGCCCCGCTTGAACAGCCCCACCGCCATCATCGCTTCCGGATTTCGCCGCGACCTGCACCGCTGGCGCCAGCTCGTCACGCCCGCGTGGGTCGCCGGGCTGGCCGCCGGCGCGCCGCTGGTGGCGCCGCCGGGCGGCCCATGGCGCCTGTTCGAGGTGGGATTCGGCGCCATCGATGCCTTCGGGCGCGGCCACATTCCCGGCGCCGGCTACCTCGACACGAGCGCGCTGGAACACGGCCCGCTGTGGAACAAGGTGCCGGACTGCGCGCTCGAGCAGTTGCTGCTGGGCCTGGGCATCCGCCACGACGTCTGCGTGGTGTTGTACGGGCGCAATCCGCTGGCGGCGGCGCGCGCGGCGCACCTGATGCTGTACGCCGGCGTGGCCGACGTGCGCCTGCTCGACGGCGGCTTCGACGCCTGGCAGCGCGCCGGGCTGCCGCTGGCGCAGGGCGCTCCGCGCCGGTGGGCGGCGGCGGCCGATTTCGGCGCCGCCGTGCCCGCCCATCCCGAATACCTGCTCGACATGGGACAGGCGCGGCGCCTGCTGGAGCAGGCCGACGGCGCCCTGGTCAGCATCCGCACCTGGAACGAATTCATCGGCCGCACCTCCGGCTACAGCTACATCGACGCCCGCGGCGACATCCCCGGCGCGCGCTGGGGCCGCACCGGCGACGACGACGACATCAACAGCATGACCGAGTTCCACCAGCCGTGCGGACGCATGAGGCCGGCCGCCGACCTGGTGCGCATGTGGGCCGACGCCGACATCCATCGCGGCCAGCACACGGTGTTCTNNGGTAGGCTGGGCCGGTCGACAACCCAGATGAGACCGCCATGCCGAGCCCGCCATCCTGCCTGCCCCTGTTGCTCACCGCCGCCACCGCCGTGGCCGGCCCCGACGAGAACCAGCTGGGCAAGGCGCAGGGCTACCCCGCCGGCACCGCCAGGAACTGGTTCCACGATGAGGCGCTGCGGGTCGGCTCCTTCACCAGCCAGGGCGAGATCCCGGGCATTTTCAACGGCAAGGCGAACGTGCTGCCGGCCAGCGCGGCGCCGATGCGGCTGGCGCGCAGCGAGCGCGAGGCGCCGTTCCGCTGGGAGGGCGCGCACGGCGAGCGCCTGACGGCGGACGACTACCTGGCGCGCCAGCGCATCATGGGCCTGATGATCATCAAGGATGGCGTCATCGAGCTCGAGCGCTACCAGTACGGGCGCGGCGCGGCGCAGCGCTTCCTGTCCAATTCGATGGCCAAGTCGATCGTCTCGCTGGCGGTCGGCATCGCCCTGCACGAGGGCAAGATCGCTTCGCTGGACGAGCGCGCCGACCATTACGCGCCGGCCCTGGCCGGCACGCTGTACGGCGAGACGACCATCCGCAACCTGCTGCGCATGGCGTCCGGCGCCCGCTTCGAGGAGCGCTACGACGGCCAGGACGACCTCGAACGCTGGGGCCGCGCCGTCGTCGGCGCCGGCGTGGCCGAGGCGGCGAGGGCGATCACGGTGCGCGCGGCGGCGCAGGGCACGCGCTTTTCGTACGCCAGCGCGGAATCGGAAATCCTCGCCGCGGCGCTGCAAGGGGCCACCGGCATGAACCTGAGCGACTACCTGGGCCCGCGCCTGTGGCAGCCGATGGGCGCGGAGACGTCGGCGCTGTGGCGGGCCGGCAAGTCC
>CXWL01118292.1_pt1 | contig 10052 bp, 10 predicted proteins | sample 590931 | NCBI WGS metagenome assembly CXWL01 (sample SAMEA3498368, study PRJEB10139) | groundwater metagenome | biome: water well; material: biofilm material | place: Germany | collected 2015-04-27
GCCTGGGCAAGGCCGACGATATCGGCGGGCTGGTCTACCTGAACTCGCTCGCGCAGTACGTGCCGAGCGCGAGCAACATCCGGCGCTATGCGGAGATCGTTCGCGAGCGCTCGATCCTGCGAAAGCTCGTGTCGGCCAGCGACGAGATCGCGACCAACGCCTTCAACCCGCAGGGCAAGCCGGTCGACAAGATCCTGGACGAAGCCGAACAGAAGATCTTCAACATCGGCGAAGAAGGTTCGCGGATGAAGCAGGGCTTCCAGAGCATGGACGCCCTGGTGGTCGAGCTGCTCGACCGCGTGACCGAGATGGCCGAGAACCCGAACGACATCACGGGCGTTCGTACCGGCTTTCACGACTTCGACAAGATGACCTCGGGCCTGCAGCCGGGAGACATGATCGTGCTGGCCGCGCGCCCCTCGATGGGAAAGACCTCGCTGGCCATCAACATCGCCGAACACGTCGCGCTCAACGAAGGATTGCCCGTTGCCGTGTTCTCCATGGAAATGGGCGCGTCCCAGCTGGCAGTGCGTATCGTCGGTTCGATCGGTCGCATCGACCAGGGCCACCTGCGCACCGGCAAGCTCAGCGACGAAGAGTGGCCGCGCCTGACCGAAGCCATCGAGAAGCTGCGCACCGTGTCGCTGCACATCGACGAGACGCCGGGCCTCTCGACCAGCGAGTTGCGCGCTAATGCGCGCCGGCTTGCGCGCCAGTACGGGCGCCTGGGCCTGATCGTGGTCGACTACCTGCAGCTTATGTCGACCAGCACGAGCGGCGACGAGAACCGTGCAACGGCCGTGGGTGAAATCTCGCGCGGCCTGAAGATGCTGGCCAAGGAGCTCAAGTGCCCGGTGATCGCGCTTTCGCAGCTCAGCCGCGGCGTGGAAAGCCGTACTGACAAGCGCCCCATGATGAGCGACTTGCGCGAATCGGGCGCCATCGAGCAGGACGCGGACATCATCATGTTCATCTACCGCGACGACTACTACGACAAGAACAGCAAGGAGCCGGGCGTGGCGGAGGTGATCATCAGCAAGCACCGGAACGGCCCTACCGGCACCATCAAGCTGGCCTTCCTGAAGCCGATCACCAAGTTCGAGAACCTGGAAGGCTACAGCCACAGCGACCAGTACTGACGCGCGTCAAAGAGCCGAAGGACCTCGGGCCTTCGATGGCCATGTCTGCGGTTCAGGTGGCGTCGTCTCCACTTGCCGGGCCTTCACCTGGCGCAACAGATCGGCCAGCGTCTTGCCCGGTTCGTCGCGAAAACGCTGGGGCAGTACCTCGACCGCATCCATGCGGTCGACGCGGAAGCCGCGAAAGTCGTTGCGCAGCTCGCACCAGGTCGAGAGCGTCCAGACCTTTCCCCAGTAGAAGCAGCCGAGCGGCCGCACCGTGCGCTCGCTGGCATCGCCCGATACGTCGCGGTAGTTGAGGCGCAGCTTTTGGCGCGCCTGCACGGCCTCGCGCAAGGCCTGCAGTCGGGCGCCCATGACGTCGTCCAGCCCCAGCGCGGGCGCATAGAGCGCCAGCGCCTCCGCCGAAACGCGCGCGGCCGGCGGCAGCACCGAGAGGATCTTGCCCAGCCCCGCTTCGATGTCGCGCGCGAGCGCCGGATCGACCCAGCTCTGCGCGAGCCGCGCCGCCGCCACGAGCGCCGAGGCCTCGTCCTGCGTGAACATCAGCGGCGGCAGCTCGAAGCCCACGCCCAGCCGGTAGCCAACGCCGGCTTCGCCCTCGATCGGCACGCCCTGGTGCTGCAGGTCGGCCACGTCGCGGTACACCGTGCGCTCCGACACCTCCAGGCGCTGCGCGAGAAACGCGGCCGTGGTGAGCCGGCGCCCGCGGATGAGCTGCACGAGTTGGAAGAGGCGATCGGCGCGGCGCATCAGCGCGTTCCGGAGAGCTTCTTGGCGAAGTCCTCGACGAAGTAGCGCTTGCCGCGCTGCACGACCGTGTGGCCCTCGGCTTCGAGCCTCGCCATCTGCGCCTCGATGCCGCCGGGGTACTTGGGGTTGAGTTCGCCGCCGATCTTGAGGGTGCGCCAGTAAGGCGTCCCGTCCTGAGTCTTCGATTCTTCGGTGGCGTGCGCCACCATGTGCGCAAAGATCGCCGTGGTCACGGTGCAGCCGATGGTGGCGCGATGGCGCACCGCGATGTCCTCGCCGATGCCGAGCACGGTCGCGAGCCGGCCTTCGGGCACGCCGCGCATCGCGTCCTCGACCTCGCGCGGGGAGGGCGTGGCGATGGTGCCCTCGCCGTGGCGCTTGCGCATGGGCGGAGGGATCTCCTTGACGCTCGGCAGATGAGGGTAGCCGGCGAGCCTGTCGCGCCAGCTCTTCTTCATGCTCATGCAACTCCGATGTGGATCGCCACCTTGTCCGGTCCCTCGTAGGCTTCGAAATCGCTGCGGTAGCGGCGCGCGATTTCCGGGTGCGCCTCGAAATACTGCCAGATGCGCTGCCAGGTGGCGATCACCATCTGCGGCATCTCGCCCTGGCCGGTGAAGACGAGGTAGTCGCCGGCTTCGATCTCCACGCTGTCCACGCCGTCCGAGACAGCCACGCCGACGGTGATGTCAAAGGGACCATGAGCATCGGACTCGTAGGCGGAGTAGATGCCGAAGATGCGCGTGTCGCCCGTGCGGTGGGGCGTCGATTCATAGGTCTGCTCGCCGAAGAAGCGACCCCACAGCGCGCCGATGCGGGCTGTGGCGGGATCGTTCTCTTCGCGATTGGTCGTGCGGGCCGTGAGGCCGGCGACGCGGAAGGCGTCGTGGTGTTGGCGGGCGGGTTCCATGGATTCTTCTCCTGCGTCTGCAATGTTCTGTCTAGGTGATGCCGCTCAAAGGGCGAGCATTTTCAGGTCGGCCTTCATGGTTCGGGCGATCAGCGCCATGTCGGCGTCGGTCACGTCGAACATACCGAAGCGGAACTTGTAGCCCCACTGCTTGGGCGTCTCGATGAAGGCGAGGCGCTCGATCAGCGGCGCGATGGGCGCNNCAGCTTGCCGTGGCCGACCTGCATGAAGCCGAGCGGCCGGTGGTCGCGCCCGCGCCGCGCATGCTCGGCGCTGGCGACTGCAATCCAGTTGCGCTGTGCCATGGCGGTTCAGGCGAGGGCGTGAAGGCCGACCTCGTTGCCTTCGGTGTCGCGCAGGTGGGCGATGAAGCCCATGCCCGGCGGCAGCGCGGACTTGGGGGCCACGATCTGTCCGCCGGCCGCCTCGACGCGCGAGAGCACGGCGTCGATGCTGGGCATGCAGTCCAGGTAGATGCGGATGCTGCTACCCGCGCGAGCAGAGGCACTTGCGCCGGCCTGCAAGGCGCCACCGACGCCCGGGGCGTCATACGGAAAAATAGCCAGCGCCTCGCCGCCGAGACTTTCGCGGCGCAGCTTGCGCGCCAGCACGGTTTCATAGAAGGCCTGGGCGCGGTCCAGGTCGCTGACCGGAATCTCGAACCAGGTGATTGCGTTCTGCATGAGGAGCTCTCTTTCGTTGTGTTGGAAGGAGCCTCGATGGTGCGAGCCGCCTCCTGACAACGTCTTGTCAGGAGCCTGTCATCGCGGGCGAAAAAAAGCCCGCGATGCCCCCTGGGGGCATTGCGGGCTCGATGGCCGCGAGTCGCGGTTTTTTAGAGCACGTCGCTCGCGAAGTCGGCCAGGCGCGAGCGCTCGCCGCGCGCCAGCGTGATGTGCCCGCCGTGCGGCCAGCCCTTGAACTTGTCGACCGCGAAGGTCAGGCCCGAGGAGCCTTCCGTGAGGTACGGCGTATCGATCTGCGCGAGGTTGCCCATGCAGATGATCTTGGTGCCCGGGCCGGCGCGGGTGATCAGCGTCTTCATCTGCTTGGGCGTCAGGTTCTGCGCCTCGTCGATGATCACGTACTTGTTCAGGAAGGTGCGCCCGCGCATGAAGTTCATGCTCTTGACCTTGATGCGGCTGCGGATCAGCTCGTTGGTGGCCGCGCGGCCCCACTCGCCGGCGCCGCCGCCATCGCCCTTGGCCAGGAACTCGAGGTTGTCGTCCAGCGCGCCCATCCAGGGGCCCATCTTTTCTTCCTCGGTGCCGGGCAGGAAGCCGATGTCCTCGCCCACGCTCACCGTGGCGCGGGTCATGATGATCTCGGTGTAGCGGCGGTCGTCCAGCACCTGCGTGAGGCCCGAGGCCAGCGCCATCAGGGTCTTGCCGGTGCCGGCGGTGCCGGTCAGCGTGACGAANNGGCGCCTCGAAGAAGACGAACTGGTTGATGTACAGGTTGGGCACGATCGGACCGCTGATCCGGTAGAAGGTGTTGCTGCCGCTCTGCCAGCTCTCGACGGTCTTGCTCTGGCGGGTCCAGAAGTCGGGTGGAAGGGCGAGCGAACCCGCGTAGAGCAGGTCGCCGTCTTCGAGCGTCTTGTCGTTCTGGTAGTCGTCGGCGGCCAGGCCCAAGGCGCGCGCCTTGACGCGCATGTTGATGTCTTTCGACACCAGCACCACTTCCTGCTTCGGCTTGCCGGGACGGTCCTTGGCGTATTCGTCGCGCAGTGCGTGCACGACACCCAGGATCTGGTTGTCGGCCTTGCCTTGGGGCAGGCTGATCGGCAGCGAGTAGTCGAGCGGGGCGGTCTGGAAGAACAGNNTTGCGGGCGACTTCGGTGGTCCCTTTCTTGTGGCCGTCGAGCTCTTCCAGCACGATCATCGGCAGGAAGATGTCGTGCTCCTCGAAGCGGAACAGGCACATCGGGTCGTGCAGCAGCACGTTGGTGTCGAGCACGAACAGCTTGGCCGGACCGGTGGATTTGCTGCGCTTGGGGCGTACGGGTGCCTGAGGCGCGGCCGCTGCGGGAGCGGGTGCGTAGGTCGGGGCGGGCGCTGTGGGGACCCGGGTCTCGACCTGGATGGCGGCAGGTTGCTGCGGAGCGGGGGCGGATGCAGGCGCCGGCCGGGACTTGGCCCGGCGCGACGGACGCGCGGCTTCGCCGCCACCTGCTGCCTCGGAGCTCAGGTTGTCGAACAATTCCAGCGGCTGTGGTCCGTTCGAGGTTGTTTCGTCAGCGCGCTGGTCGCCGGAGCGGCGCGACCCCCTGTGCGAGGACCGGGCAGGCGCGTCGATCGCGTCCGGCGAGAGCAATGCGGCGCGTTTCGTGGGGGCGGGAGGCAATGGCATGTGTGGGGTCGCTCGCAGGAAAGTGGAAACCAAGAAACGAAAAAGCCGCCTGAAGACCAAGGCGGCTTTGTTCGGGGGATGCGGTCGTGGAGCTCAACGGCATGAGGCCATTATGCACACCGCAGACGACGCGTCAGGGGCTCTTTGCGGCTTTTACGTACTGCGTTGGGCATTCCCCACGCAATCCATCAAAGCGGCCCCTGGCCGCGTCTTGCAGCGTCAGGCGGCCTTCTTGAGCGCCTTGACTGCCTTGAGCACGTCGTCGACGTGGCCCGGAACCTTGAGCCCGCGCCATTCGGCCTTCAGGATGCCGTCGGCGCCGATCAGGAAGGTGCTGCGTTCGATGCCCTTGACCTTCTTGCCGTACATGATCTTGTTCTTGACCACGCCGAACATGTGGCACATTTTTTCTTCGGTGTCGGCGATGAGTTCAAAGGGCAGCTCGAGCTTGGCCTTGAATTCGTCGTGCGACTTCATGTTGTCACGGGAAACGCCGAAAACGGTGGCGCCGGCTTTTTCGAAGTCCTTGTAGCGGTCGCGAAACTGCATGGCTTCGGTGGTGCAACCCGGAGTGTTATCTTTCGGGTAAAAATACATGACCAGCACGTGGCCGAGATGCGAGGTATTCGAGACCTTGAGGCCGCCCGTGGCGTTGGCGTCGAATTCAGGAATGGGTTTGTTGACAACGATCGCCATGAAACTTGTTTTCTCCGTTAGATTCCATGGATCGAGTTCTTCGGGGCAGACTCGATGCACGGAGGATTGGTCGTTGCTAACTTTGGGGTAGCTGGCCTGTTCGCAACCCGCTATTTTACCCCGAAAATACCCCTCTCAGTCAGCCGACGGGCTCTCGATCAGCAGGGCGGCGATCACATGCCGGCCTTCGCCAGCCAGGATGTTGTAGGTCCGGCAGGCCGCCGGGGTGTCCATGGTCTCGACGCCGGTGCGCCGCGCCATCAGCGGCTGGAGCCAGGCAGGCTGCGGAAAACGGATGCGGGTTCCGCTGCCGAAAATGATCAATTCGGCCCCCAGTTCGGCAAGCTGCGCGAAGTGTTCCGGGCCGAGATCGGCGAAACGGGCGCAATTCCATTCGAACCGTTCGCCGCGGGAGCCGACCACGACGCTGCCCTCGACCTTTTCGTTGTTGATCGCGACCCAGCCGGGGCCGTGTGCGGTGAGGGACTGGGCGTCTGATTTGTCGGGCTGGAGCTTCATCTGGTCACTGTGAACTGTGGTCAAATTATAGGTTTTCCCCAGTGACACGAGGCCTGCAGGGGCCTTTGATCCTCGCGTAAACCCGCCCGGGAGGGCCCTTTGAAGCAGCTCAAGAAATCGGCCAAGCTGGCCAACGTTCTCTACGACATCCGCGGTCCCATCATGGACGCGGCCAAGCAGATGGAGGACGACGGCCAGAAGATCATCAAGCTCAATATCGGCAATCTCGCCGTGTTCGGCTTCGATGCGCCCGAGGAGATCCAGCAGGACATGATCCGCAACCTGCCGAATTCGGCGGGCTATTCGGACAGCAAGGGCGTCTTCGCCGCGCGCAAGGCNNTACCTCTGCGACGAGGCCAATGGCTGGATGCCCAACCTGGACGACATCCGCGCCAAGATCACGCCCCGCACCAAGGGCATCGTGGTCATCAACCCGAACAATCCGACCGGCGCGCTCTATTCCGACGAACTGCTCAAGAGCATCGTGGCGATCGCCCGCGAACACGGCCTCGTGATCTTTGCCGACGAGGTCTACGACAAGGTGCTGTACGACGGCGTGAAGCACACCGCCATCGCCAGCCTGTCGACCGACGTGCTCACGCTCACCTTCAACTCGCTCTCCAAGAGCTACCGCTCGTGCGGCTACCGCGCCGGCTGGGTCGTGGTCTCGGGCGACAAGCGCGCCGCGCAGGACTACATCGAGGGCCTGAACATGCTCTCGAACATGCGCCTGTGCGCCAACGTGCCGGGCCAGTGGGCGATCCAGACGGCCCTGGGTGGCTACCAGAGCATCAACGACCTGGTCTGCGACGGCGGACGCCTGCGCCGCCAGCGCGACCTGGCCTACGAGCTGATCACCGCCATTCCAGGCGTGACCTGCGTCAAGCCGAGCGCCGCGCTCTACATGTTTCCGAGGCTCGATCCCGAGGTCTATCCGATCATGGACGATCGCCAGTTCTTCCTCGAGCTGCTGAAGGAAACCCGCGTGATGCTGGTGCAGGGCACCGGCTTCAACTGGGCCACGCCGGACCACTTCCGCATCGTGTTCCTGCCCCACGAAGACGACTTGCGCGAGGCCATCAACCGCATCGCGAAGTTCCTGGAGCAGTACCGACTGCGCCGCAAGACGGCATCCTGAAATCTGCCGGTCACGGCGTGTGCCGTGGCCTTGCCGGCGACACCTGAAGCCCGCCCCCTCCAAACCATCAACGCCATGAGCGCGACTCTCCCAATGAAACCCATCCAAGTAGGCCTCCTCGGCGCAGGCACGGTCGGCAGCGGCACCTTCAAGGTGCTCCAGCGCAACCAGGAAGAAATCAAGCGCCGTGCCGGCCGCGGCATCGAGATCACCATGGTGGCCGACCTGGACACCGCCCGCGCACGCGAAGTGGCTGGCGAGGGCGTCAAGGTGGTGGCCGATGCGCGAGAAATCATCGCCAACCCCGATATCGACATCGTCATCGAGCTGATCGGCGGCTACGGCGTCGCGAAACAACTGGTTCTCGAAGCGATCGCAGCCGGCAAGCACGTGGTCACCGCCAACAAGGCGCTGCTCGCGGTGCACGGCACCGAGATCTTCGCTGCCGCGCACGCCAAGGGCGTGATGGTGGCCTTCGAAGCCGCGGTGGCAGGCGGCATTCCGATCATCAAGGCGCTGCGCGAAGGCCTCACGGCCAACAGCATCCAGTGGCTGGCCGGCATCATCAACGGCACCACGAACTTCATCCTGTCCGAGATGCGCGACAAGGGCCTGGACTTCGCCACCGTGCTGAAGGAAGCCCAGCGCCTCGGCTACGCCGAAGCCGATCCGACCTTCGATATCGAAGGCGTCGACGCCGGCCACAAGGTCACGCTGATGAGCGCCATCGCGTTCGGCATCCCGGTGCAGTTCGACAAGGCGCACATCGAGGGCATCACCAAGCTTGCGGCGCAAGACATCAAGTACGCCGAGCAGCTCGGCTACCGCATCAAGCTCCTGGGCATCACCAAGCGCACGGCCAAGGGCATCGAGCTGCGCGTGCACCCGTCGCTGGTGCCGTCCAAGCGCCTGCTGGCGAACGTCGAAGGCGCGATGAACGCGGTGGTCGTGCACGGCGACGCCGTCGGCACCACGCTCTACTACGGCAAGGGCGCCGGCAGCGAGCCGACCGCGAGCGCGGTGATCGCCGACCTGGTCGACATCACCCGCCTGCACACGGCCGATGCCGCGCACCGCGTGCCGCACCTGGCCTTCCACCCCGACGCGATGAGCGACCTCAAGGTGCTGCCGATGGCCGAGGTGGTCACCAGCTATTACCTGCGCCTGCGCGTGGCCGACCAGGCCGGCGTGCTCGCCAAGGTGACGGGCCTGCTGGCCACCGCCGGCATCAGCATCGACGCCGTGCTGCAGCGCGAAGCCGACGAGGTGGGCGGCGAGGGCTCCACGCAGACCGACCTCATCATCCTCACGCACGATGCGCGCGAAGGCACCGTCGACGATGTGCTGGCCGAACTGCAGGCACTGCCTACGGTGCTCGAACCCATCGTGCGCATCCGCAAGGAAGAGTTGAAGTGAACTACCTGAGCACCCGCGGCCACCCTGACCGCAAGCGCTTCTGCGAAATCCTCCTCGAAGGCCTCGCGCCCGATGGCGGCCTGTACCTGCCGGAAACCTACCCGCAGGTCGATGCCGCCACGCTCGCCAAATGGCGCGAGCTGCCGTATGCCGAGCTCGCCTTCGAGATCCTCTCGCTCTACATCGACGACATTCCCGCGGCCGACCTGAAGGCCATCTGCGCCAAGACCTACACCGCCGAAGTGTTCGGCACCGACGAGATCGTGCCGCTGCGCGAGCTCGAAGACGGCGTGTACATCGAAGCCCTGTCCAACGGCCCCACGCTGGCCTTCAAGGACATGGCGATGCAGCTGCTGGGCAACCTGTTCGAGTACGAACTGGCCCGCCGCGGCGCCGAGCTCAACATCCTGGGCGCCACCAGCGGCGACACCGGCAGCGCGGCCGAGTACGCGATGCGCGGCAAGAAGGGCGTGCGCGTCTTCATGACCTCGCCGGACGGCCGCATGAGCCCGTTCCAGCAGGCGCAGATGTTCAGCCTGCAGGACGAGAACATCCACAACATCGCCATCACCGGCGTGTTCGACGACTGCCAGGACATCGTGAAGGCGGTGTCCAACGATCTGGGCTTCAAGCGCAAGTACCGCATCGGCACGGTCAATTCGATCAACTGGGCGCGCCTGCTCGCACAGGTCGTCTACTACTTCGCCGGCTACTTCCAGGCCACGGCGAGCAACGACAAGCCAGTGAGCTTCACCGTGCCCTCGGGCAACTTCGGCAATGTCTGCGCGGGCCACGTGGCGCGCATGATGGGCCTGCCGATCCAGACGCTGGTAGTCGCCACCAACGAGAACGACGTGCTCGACGAGTTCTTCCGCACCGGCATCTACCGCGTGCGTGGCGCGGCCGACACGCACGAGACCTCCAGCCCGTCGATGGACATCAGCAAGGCCAGCAACTTCGAGCGCTTCGTGTTCGACCTGGTGGGCCGCGATGCCGGCAAGCTGCGCAAGCTGTTCGTGGAAGACCTGGGCCTGGAAGGCCGCTTCGACCTGAGCGCCGATGCGGCGTTCAAGGACGCGGCCGGGCGCTTCGGTTTCGTGAGCAGCCGAAGCACGCACGCCGACCGCCT
>CXWL01013483.1_pt1 | contig 10051 bp, 19 predicted proteins | sample 590931 | NCBI WGS metagenome assembly CXWL01 (sample SAMEA3498368, study PRJEB10139) | groundwater metagenome | biome: water well; material: biofilm material | place: Germany | collected 2015-04-27
AATCCTGAGCCATCCAACGAGGTCCGAGAGCCCCGATTCACCTGATCAATCGCAAGGGCCACTGAGACATCATGGCAGAAGTATAGGCAATCTCCCGCAAGTATCGATCTTCAAGTAGTTTGCGACACGCGGGAAAATTCGAGATTTCGTGGAATATGACGGAAGATCGCTAACTTACGTGCTCGCGTGGGCGTTGGTGACTTGCAAGTAATTTGCGAAAAACACGTCAGAATCGGAATAAATTCGCAAATCGACCTGCGCCGTGAATGACCCCTCACGAACGCTTCAAACCCGCTTCAATTCGACGTTTTTCCGTTTAGGAAGGTCTCTAGCGGCCAACTTTTCATTCTTAAAATGAGAATGACGTAAGAATGAGCCTGAAGCGCCTTGATCGAACCGCCTAAATAGTGCGTTGTCTCAGCTCCTGTCGCGGCACCAAGTAATTTGCGAGTGATGGAAGCGGCCTGTGGATAGAGCGGGTCTCATTCTCATGGAAAATCCTCTAATGTTGTGAAAGTTGATGGTGGTGTATCTAATTAGATATAGGCGGGCACCAATGAGCGGTTTTCTTGCCACCATTATAAGCCACTGACTTCGACCCGCTCAGTCGTATAACGAAACGATTCAACCGACATGCCAAGCGCGGAGGCAATCGATTGGAGTATGGACTGGAACATCACGTGCCCTTTCTGCATCGCCTCGGCGCGTGACGTGCGCCCCATTGGGGTAGCGGCCTCTTCTGTAGAATAAATGAAGAGTGGATGCTCTGTGAACGCATTGGCGTTTATCCGGTTTTGTTCTCGGATCTTTGGCCGGATCGTCAGTTCTGTGCCGGTGCATCCTGGTATATCGCGAACTAAGGCCGTGATGGATAGATAAAAATCGAACGGCGGCCATCCACTCACGGACTCATATTTTTTAGGCTCGGTGGTGACGAGGTGCATGGTTGAATCTTTGATTTTTAGGTCGAATCCTCGATCGAAGAGGGCTGCGGCGATGGCATTGTAGGCGCGGTCAGAACCTGATTGACTGATCGTCGCCCGGACATCAATAGTGGAGGTTCGAATCGACGGGACACACGCACTCAAAATCAGTAATGTCGCCAACATCGCCAGGCGTTGAACTGTCACGCTGATTGCCCGCATTTTCATCTCTCCATTATAGGACAGGTCGGGCAGGCGCCAACCAGATACCAGATTCGATGATTCATGCAGAACTGGCCTCTTTTTTAAGAGGTGTGGAATCCCTTTGCTGGCGCTGATATTCATCATGTTCGTACAGTCGTTCAATCACTTGCCGGATTGTACGCCGCGTCTCCTTGTCTTCTGATTCCAAGAGGGCCGTCGCGTGTTCGAGAATGCTCCGCTGAGTGTCGCTCAGATCTTTCCAGCGCACAAGCAACATTCGTAGCGCAGGTGGCAACGTGCGCTGATAGTGAGCGCTCTCTTCAGCTGCTACATCAGTAAACTCAGGCCCCTGGCCGCTTTGCAGCCATTCTACAGACCGGCCAGTCCGGTACGCCACTTTATAAAGCCAGACATCAGGTAGGCGTTTTTGTCGGATAGCTGCATTAATAGCTGATGGAGCGATTTCTAGTTCTCTGGCGAGCGCAGCAAGCGACTTAACTTCAATAGATGACATCATTCTATCAATGATTTCGCGATGTTTCATCAGATGATAAAATTATAACGTATAGCTATTGACATCATGATAATATTATCATATAGTCTCTTTTGTAAGTTGTCATTGAGACTATACATCATGCTGCATCAATCTTCATATCAAACCCGCGTCGTTCGAGCCGAACTCATTTTGAAAGGCTTCACCCTTTCTGAAGTGGCGCGACGCTGCAATGTGACTCCCGCCGCTGTATCGCGAGTCGTGGCGCGACAGTCCTCTTCACGCAAGATTGAATGTGAGATCGCACGGATGCTCGGGCGCTCGCGCCGCGAACTCTTTCCGCGTATTCGCTGGGAGGTAGCAATGGAGAGCCTGCAAACCAGGTTAAAGGGTGAACCTCATCCGAAGGATGCAGCCTAATATGATTGGCAATCCAACTATCGTCAATCCAGCTACTGTTCGCGACATGGTCCCCTTCAGCTACCAGGATATCCAACTGAAGGAAGCCTGCTGGATTAACGGGAGGCCGTATTACACCCGTCGCGCGATCGGTATATTTCTGGCCTTGGCTCGCCCTCAAGAGGGTGTCGATAGAATTATTCAACGCAATCCCTATATTCGTCAGTTTTCAGTACACGTCAATCTGACGTGTACTGACGGAAAGGCCTACGACGTCGAGGCCTATGACCCTATCGGCCTCCAACTGATCATTTTTGAGTCCAACCAGCCGAAAGCCCGTGAATACAAAGTTGCCGTGGCCCATTTGGTTTGGGCCTACATGAACGGCAAGTTGCATGCCCCGGTTGATCCTGGCTATGGGCCTCAGCTTCGGGCGCTTGATTTGGTTCCGTATGGGCAGAAGACGTTGGCGGTCGAGGTCTTGGCGGAAGTCCGGCACTGTGTGCGCGCCACGATCTATCGGCATCGGGCGATGGATCGAAAGGGGCAAGACCCGAGCGCGAAACGCTATCCGACGTTGATCGATCGGTGGGATCGCCGGTTCCCGCGGGAAAAGGCGATCGTGTTGGCGGCGCTGGCGGAGGGCTGGCAGATCATTCGAATTTGGCGAAACGCGTTGGGTGCGCCCGCGCAGCCATCGCTCTATATGGTGTCCGCGCTGGCTCGGCGGATTCACCTCTCGACCGTGAGTGGGGCTTAAATGGATATTGCCTCGTTCCATCCTGGGGTATCTCCTCAACGTCGCCGGGAAATGGCGACGGCGATGCGACAAGAGATGGAGAAATATCTGGATATTAATGAGCCGCCAACTCGCCGATTCGAATTCATGAATGGCACGCCCGTCTTGTTTCACAACGCTACTGCGGTAGCGCTTTTGTGTGAGTGGATGATGCAGGCGAGCGATCATGAGTTAAGCCTGTTGAGCAGTGAGAATGTTAACGCCGTGATTGATGCCGTCGTTTTCGATGAAGGACAGCTTATCTCGTAACGGAGATCCAAATGGCCGGTCATGCCAACTATCTCAATTCTTCTGGACTCCCGACGACGAAGGCTGAATTGGCCGCCTTGCTCAGGTCGAAGGAGGAAGCCCGTGAGGCCCTCTATTTCGTGCTGCATTCGCTGCTGATCGACTATGACGCGGAGATCCTCCGCGTTCGCTTTGCGCTCTCGCAAGCTCCGGACCCTCACGTGGCACCTCTTAACGAAGGAGTCTCTGGTGGCTGATCACACTAACATCCTCACTCACGCCGAATTCGAGAAGCTGTACCGCCGGAAGTTAGCGGCATCGGCGAGAGCCCGAGTCTGTCTTCGATCCGCGCAATTCGATCCCGCATCCATTGCTGCTCGACTTCGCGCATTGCAAGCTCGCACAGGGAGAGCGACAGGAGATGCTCTACGCCGAGCCGGAGCGCCTCAGGGGAAGGATCGCGAGCAATGAGATCGAATATCTTGGGTTGTACCGTGCAGAGTCGTTCGTACTCATCGACCCATTCCTTGTATGTGCGCTCAGCCATTGATTCCTCACAGCAAATCGGCGGAGTGATCCTCTGCCGACGTGGCGAGGGCGCCGGTCGCCTCACGGCGATCGACCTCTTGCTCCACCGAGCCCCCCGCGCTGAATGCTTGACCGGCCTCCGCGCGGGGACGCCCGTTTCCTGCTCAGTGTATGCCGACTCGTTTGTCCATCGCAACATCGCCGCGCAGCCCTTCCCACTTACCACTCTACGCAGCCCAGGGGGCCGTCTGAAATGAGAAAAATGCACGACGTTTCCGCTCATGACACGTTGAAGGACGCCCTCGCCGACGTGGTCTTGCATTCGGCGGTCTCGCCGAAGGCGCAGGCCGATGAGCTCGGTGAAAGCCTTTCGACGGTCTATCGCTGGGGCGATGCCAATCAGCCGGATTGTTTCCCTCCCATCACAAAAATCATTCCGCAGGCCCGCTGCACCGGCAACCTCGCGGTGGTGCGATTTTTCGCGCGCCGCGTCGATAGCGTGGTCGTCGAGCTCAAAGACATTCGCCCGAGCCGATCCGGTGCGTCGTGCGAAGAATCCGTGGCCGCGCATATGGCCGATATTGTGGTGGAGATGGGCGAACTGGCGGCCCAACTGAGGGCCTCCTTCAAGAACAAGCACATGTCGGAATCGGAAGCGCGGCGCAGCCGGAAGGAATGTGAAGACGTCGTCGACCGCGCCGCCACGCTCATGAAATATCTGGAGTCTATCGAGGAGTCGTCACGGTGAACGAGGCCTGGGTGACACGCGATGAAGCGATTGTGTTGACGGGATTGTCGATCCCCTCGCTCTATCGTCGTGTGGCCGAGGAGTCCTGGCTCACGCGCCGATCTCCCAACAGCCCGGAGAAGGGCCGCCCCATGATCGAGATCGCCGTCTCCTCTCTCCCTCAATCTGCGCAAGCCCTCTATTGGTCCAAGCATCTCGTGCCAGCGGCCGAGTCGGCGGGCGATCCGCTGAACATGGCGGAGATCCCGGAGCCGTTGCGTCTTGAAGCGCGGCGCCGGATGCAAGTCGTCACGGACTTTCTCGCGCTGATTCAGCAGGCGCGCGGCATGAAGCATGAGCTGGCTGAGGCGTTCTGCCAGGAGCGGGAGATCACGGTCTCGACACTCTACCGTTGGCAGGCGGACTATCGCCGCGGCGGCATCGCGGCGCTGCTGCCGAAGTGGGGCAAGACGCGCGGGCAGTTCCTGGCGCTCTCACAGGCGCTGCAAGCCTTCATCAAAGATGAATACTGCTCGCTGAAACGGCCTTCGCCGACCACCGTCTATCGCCACCTCGTCACGCTCTGTGCGCACCTGCATGAGCCGGTGCCGTCGCAGGCCACGGTCAATCGGTTCCTGCTCACCTTGCCGCCTGCGGCGCTGGTGCTCGCGCGCGAAGGCCCGAAGGCGTTCCGCGCCCAGATGGAGCCGAAATGCCATCGGGATCTGAACGCGCTGCAACCGAACGAATATTGGTGCGGCGATCATCGCGAGATGGATCTGTTCGTCCGGTCCGACGATCGTGACGGCGCGAAGATCTTCCGGCCCTGGCTCACCGCCTGGCTGGATCTGGGTACCAGAACCTGTGTGGGCTATGTGGTGCGCCTCGTGCCGAACAGCGATGGCATCGCCCTCGCGCTGCGCGCGGGCATTCTCCGGTTCGGGGTCCCCCAAGAACTCTACATCGATAACGGCAAGGATTACCGCTGTAAATACCTCAATGGGACGCAGAAGACCTCGCGCAACGTGGCACTGTCTGCTGATGTGACCGATACCCTCGCGCCCGGCGTGCTCTCCCCGCTCGGCGTGTCGATCACCCATGCGAAGCCGTATCAGGCCTGGTCGAAACCGATCGAGCCCTGGTTCGGGCACACGTTCCCGGAATGGGAAAAGTCCTTGCCCGGCTATTGCGGCCAGAACGGCAAGGCCCGACCGGAAAAATTGACCGGTGAAATCAAGCGCGGCGAGTTGCTGACCTTGGCGGAATTTACCCGGCGCGTCACGGAGCGAATCGAAGACTATCACCGCACCGAACATAGCGAGCTCGGCCGCACGCCGCTCGCGGCCTGGCAGGAGGCCGAGATTGTCCGGCCGAATCCGCGCACGCTCGATCTGCTGCTCATGCGGCAGCGGAGCGTGAAGGTCTACCACCAGGGCATCAAGCTCCACGACCGCTACTTCTGGCATGACGACTTGATTCTGCATATGGGCCACACGGTCGATGTGCGCTTCGACGATCAGTTGGGCCGCGTGCTCGTGTTCGCGCAGAACACATTCGTCTGCGAGGCGCTGAACGATCCGGCGATGCGCATGGGCGCGACCCGTGAGGATCTCTCCATGCTCCATCGAAAGAAAAAGGCCGCTACACAGACCATCAAGGCCTACAACGAGTCTCGCGGGGTGCTGCGCAATCCTGATCACGTGCTGGCCCAGATCGCCGCCGATGCGCGGGCAGGCAAAGTGGTCATGCTCCCGGCACCGGAGCCGACGCCGGCCGGCGTGCGATCCCTGCCGAAGATGCTGCCGGAACTCGATCGCGCCGCCGCCTCCCTCTCGCAATCCCAGCCCGCCGCGGTGCCGACTCCTGCGCCTACCAGTGAGCCGGCATCACCCCGCCGCGGGCGCCGCCAGGACGTGCCGTCTGCCCGACCGACTTCGGGCGGGACGGCGCGGGCCGCCGGTGCTGATGTTGCTGCCTCAATGACCCGTGAAGACCTGTTGAAGGAGCTGGTCGGCTAATGGCCCTGTTGATGAGCCCACAAAACGAAATCATTCTGGAGCGCGTGTGCAATCTGATGGAACGCCGCGAGACCGCCGGGCGGCCGCTCACGCAAACGCAGATCGCCGGGACTTGCGGCCTGAGTCCTGCGGTGATCTCGCATTTCTTGAAGCGCAGCTATGATGGCGATGTGGACAAGGTGGCGTTGCTCTTGAAGGCCTTCGTCGAACGCGAAGAGGCGAAGGATGAAGGCGGGCTGCTCAAGATCCCGTTCGTCGAGACGCGCCCGGCGAAAGCGATGCTCCAGGTGATCAAGTACTGCCACAAGTACGGCCGTATGGGCGCGGTGCTCTCGGGTTCGGGTACCGGCAAGACCACCACGATCCAACAGGCGATCAAGGAGGATCCCTCCATCCTCGTGGTGACGGCCTGGGCCAGGCTCGGCGCGATCGGCGTGCAGCAGGAACTGTGCGATGCGCTGAAGATGAGCGACGGCGGCAACAGCCGCGCCCTCATGAAGCGGTTGAAGCACAAGCTGACCGACAAGGGCCGGTGCCTCATCATCGACGATGCCCATACCTTGGCGTTCGGGGCGCTGGACGCGATCCGGTACATCTACGACCAAACGAAAACCGGCATCGTGCTCGTCGGCATTCCCTCCCTCGCGCGGCATCTCTCCAGCAAGAGCGAAGAATACGAGCAGCTCGCCTCGCGCGTCGCCGGGCGCGTGCATGAATTGCCGGAGTTCTCCCTCGACGATGCGCGGCTGATGTTCGAGGCCGTGATGGGCGAGAAGGATGTCGAGCGCGCCATGGCCCTGCTGAAGGGCGATCCGCAAACAATGAGCAGCGGGCGGCGGCTCGGCAATCTGTTGGAGGACGCGGGCAAGTTCGCGAGCCGGCGCGGCGCCGCCATGAGTCTGGATGATGTGCAGAAAGCCTTGAGGTTGGCGGCATGAAGTGGGATTCGGTATTTGCAGTGCTCGCAGGTTTGGGGTTGCAGATCGGCCTTATTTTGAGCGGCAGGCCTGGGTGGGCACCGATGTTCTTCGGTCTGAGTCTAACGTGGACGATCATGGCATTTAAGCGTTGAGGTTGGCAGCGTAGTGGAAGGGGTATGGGGATACAGGGGTAATGGGGCATGGGATGCGGGAGACGATACACGTGAGACGACGACGGAAGAGTCCAGTTGAGACGGTCGATGCCTGGAACCGTACTGTGAAGGTCGGCGACCTGATCGAGTATCGCGGCTATCCGGAGGCAGCGCCGCAGCGATTCACCACGCGCACGGTGGCGCAGGTACTGATGAATCATACGGCGGTGGTCTGGCTCGACGGAAAGGCTGGATGTGTCTGCGTCGAGGCTTGCAAGCCGGTACCGGCAACGACGGAGGAGCAACCGGCATGAAGAAGTCGCCTTCAACTGAAGACCTCACCGCGACCAAGATGGTGGAAGCCTTCGAAGCTGGGGATAGCATCGCGGCCATTGGCCTCGCGTTCGACTTCGAACGCAATTTTGTTGAGCAGCTTATTCGGCGAGTGTTGGTATCGAGACGGAGGCGTAAGTGAGCACCCTCGATCAACAACTGGCGCGGACGTTTCGCGCGGCGCGCTGGGCCGCCTCGGACGGTTTTGCCGTCTGCAAGAAATGCTTCGATGGCTTGGATCTGCAACTCATCAAGCAGTCGTTGCCGAACGATCCCTCGATCTGGCGCTATCGGTGCGCGGTGTGCCGATGGGAATTCTCGGATCTGACCGACACGGTCTTCGCCACATCGAAACCGGTGACGCTCTCGCTCTGGGCCTATCTCGTCCTGCTCGGAGATCCTGGCGTATTACTCGAACGCACCCAGCAGTTCAAACGGCGCATGTGGGAACTCTCCGCGAAGATCAAGGGTCGTCCACTCACGATCACCTGGCGCGAACAGTTGGAGGGGTATGGGATTACCGCTGAGAAGCTGAGGAAATATCTCGATCGGCAACGGAGGACCACATGAACCTCTTGCAAGTCACTGGCTATCAACCATCCGCGCTGCGTGCCAGCTATCCGCTCGGGCCTATCGTCACGCATTTGTGCGAAGGGCGCTGCTGCGGGAATCGCACGGCGCCGCTGTTTGTGTCGCTCGGCGTGAAGGGCGCGCTGATGCTCTGTGCCGACTGCCGCGCCTGGCAACAGCGGATCATCCGCGCGGTGTTGCCGGAGCTCAGGAGGGAGCGATGAAAACCATTCTGTCGCAGACGGATCTCGATCGCGCGAACATTCAGGTGGCTTGGTCGATGGCCCACAAGATGACCAGCGACCAATACGATCAGCTCTGCCGCGTCACCGTCGATCAGTGGCGGCGCGAATCCCTGGAGGATCCGGCTGTCGTCCTGCGCGAGGCCTGTCATGGCTGAGGAGCCGGACGAGACAGGCACGGAGACCGGCGCGGCGATCGAGGTCTCGTTCCCGATCGAGCGCGCGGTGCGGCTGGTGAAAGAGATCGAGTTGATTCCGCGCTTCATGTTGCACGAAGGGAAGAAGCAGATCCGCGATCTGTTCGGCCTGCGCGACACGTTGGCGGAGCAATTAGTCAAGATCGCAGCGGAGAAAGGGATCACGACATGACGTTACTCGATATTGAATCGCTCGCGAAAGCCTATGCCGACCGGCGCGCGCTGTTGGCGGAGCGGCTCACCGCCCTGGATCGCGATCTGGCCGCCGTGAAAAAGAAGCACATGCGAGAACTGAAGCGCCATGTCGCGCTGACGGCCGAGACGGAGCTGATGCTGCGCGAGGCGATCATGGAAACGCCGGAGCTGTTCGACAAACCGAAAACGCGCGTTGTGCATGGCATCAAGGTCTGTTTCCGGAAGGGCAAAGGCAAGATCGAATGGGAAGACGACGCGCAACTCGTCGCCCTGATCAAGAAGAAGTTTCCGGACTTCGCGGATGATCTGATCATCACGACAGAAAAGCCCAGCGCGACCGGACTGGAGGATCTCGACGCGGCGGAGCTGCGGAAGCTCGGCGTGACGGTGGAAGAGGCGGGCGAACAGGTGGTCGTGAAACCAGTCGAGACGGATATCGAGAAGCTCGTGAAGCTGTTGCTCAAGGGCGCGACGGACGACGCCGACCTGGACGACGCGGCATGAACGAGTGCCCGAAGTGCGCCGGGCTGTTGATCGCCGAGCGGGATCTGTTGCTGGGTGAGTCGATCAGGTGCCTGAACTGCGGATGTGGAGGTGGGGCGATGCCAAGATTTAAGACGGAAGAAGGCAAGCAGCGCTGGCTCGCCTCCATGGCGGCCCGGCGCGGGAAGACGCTCAAGAAAAAGACCGCGGCGATCGAACTGGATGGATCGGTCTCCATGAAGCGGAACGGTTCCGGGGCCGGTATCGCCGGTGCGCTCGAAGAGATCGAGTCGAAAATTACGGCGCTGGAACAGGTGAAACGGAATCTGCTGCAGGCGCAGCAATTGGTGAATCTATGACGGACACATTGCGGGGTGGAGCAGGGGCAGCTCGCCTGGCTCATAACCAGGAGGTCGCAAGTTCGAACCTTGCCCCCGCAACCATGCCTCTCTCTCCGGACGAGCGCGCGGTGCTCGATGTGCTGGTGCGGCATCGCGGGCGCGAGGCGGCCATCGGCCTGGATGCCGTCGCCGGCATCGCCGGCATTTCGGAGCGCACCGTGCAGGATATCATCGTGCATTTGATCGAGCGGCACCATCATCCGATCGGCTCGGCCGTCAAACACCCGATGGGCTACTAC
>CXWL01009217.1_pt1 | contig 10050 bp, 12 predicted proteins | sample 590931 | NCBI WGS metagenome assembly CXWL01 (sample SAMEA3498368, study PRJEB10139) | groundwater metagenome | biome: water well; material: biofilm material | place: Germany | collected 2015-04-27
GGCTTGGTGGAGGGCACCCACAACCTGCTTTATTTTATCCCACGATTCGGGTGCCGCTAAGAGCTACCAAAATGGGTTGAGGGGCCCACTACCTCAATTTTTTACACCGCCCTGCCGGTTCCTGCTATCACCTATGAGGCGTCACGACACAGCGTGATGGGTTAAGGATCGAAGACTCGGATTTGCCAATTGAGGGACATGTGCGTTACTATGCCTCTGATTCAAGATAAGGTGCAGTCAATGTCTATGCAGCAGCTAAACTATCAAAATTTTGTGCCCATTGTGGCCTTCCTGATGAGGAAAGCTCGTGGGCAACCAACGTCGTTCCAAGAAATCCCTTTCTCCTTCTTCCTCTCCATCTCCTGACCGCATCCACTCCGGGGTAGCTTCCGAGTGTGTGTCCCTCACTGGGTCTCGCACGAGACCTTATTCTTCGCCATTTCCCTTCCGGCAGTTGGGGCGACCGCTTCGGGAAGGGGAACGCCAACTGCTCACAGTGCTCGCTGGCGAGTGCGTGGCCTCTATTCTCATGCTTCGCATAGAGGCTGACAAGAAGGAGGAGCCTGCCAAAACAATCCCACCACCAAGCATCACACGGAAAGGAGGAGGGAATGGCAACATGTAGATTCTGTAAGGGGAAATTCAAATCGGAACAGGGAGTCCGAGCCCACATGAAATGGTGTGATCGATACCTCACCGAAAAAAGCAAAACGGTGACTGCCTTAGGCAGCGTGCCTGAGGCAGCCTCAACGCCTTCCGTTGAACCGAACCTATCCGCCGGGCCAGATTGCGCCGCGCCGCTGCGCGCTTTTGAAAAGGCGATGCACGAGTTCTCGACAAAACAGGAGGTGCCACAGACCCCACAGCAATTGCGTCGGTCAATCCTCCAGGCGGTGAAAGCACAGGTCGTCGATCGGTATCAATCATCGTCTGGGATTGTGACGTCGATGATGCGTGGAGCCGCGAAAATGGCGATCGAGCAACAGTTGGCCTCGCTTCCCCTTGAGGAACTTCCATTTGACGAAGCATGCGAGTTCGCGGCCGCAACCCGCGATCGGCTCTATGCTCCTACATTCAAAAGAGAAGCGCATGAAGCCGAGCAACAACATGCCGAACAGGAGTCACGGCGCCGCAAACAACTTGAAGAAACGGCGGCAGGGCACCGAGCGGCTGGCCGGAAAGCCACTCTTATTGAGCAGGCCATCGGCCAGGCCCGGGCACGGTGTGAGGCCAAGCAGATCGTCGGACGGAATCGGTTGAGTGTGCTCGTGGACATCGAATCGCAACTCACCGAGTTCCTGACCGGCAACGAGCCCGTCCCTGACGCGAATGCGATTATCCAGGCGGTGATCGACCCCCGCTTCGTCGAAGCCGAGGCAAAACAGGACACCGCGCGGGCGAAAGCAGATGAGCGGTGGTATGAGGAGTTGGCCGGCTTCCTGGTGCTTGGAGTATTCCTGTCAGCGCCGCTGGTGGCTCTGTGGTGCCCCACGCAGGCGTTGGTAATCCTGGACTGGATCGAGCGGACGTTCGGCCTCACCCGCACGGCCGAGGCCGGTGCACCGAACCCAGAGGCGTCAGAAACGACCCCGCCGCCCGCCAACATGGAGCCACGACCTCCCAGCAAGCGCCGGCAAAAATATCCGGACGCGCCGCCCAGTCCCTGGGCGAACTCTGTGGGGGGGGGCGAGCCGGGTCACGCATAGAGCCAGCCCACCGGGAGACCATCCTGAGCGATATGTCGTGAACCAGGGCACAGGGGAGCATAAATTCGGATAACGTGGGGCGCCGCGAGCAATTCACTCGAGCTTGGCCGTGATGCAGGGGCAAACGCCTCCACATTCTGGATACTTGCGATGGCCCGCTGATTAAGAGTCTCGTCGAGAACCTACCTGAGGACACTCAGCAAGACCAATCAGCAGCAAAAGAGCAGGATTTGTGATTGTGTACCTCACCATGGGTCATGCTGTGTCAGGGTGTTTTGGCACCAGGTTGGCACCAGAATCGAATACTGGTGGTTCTTAATCTATCGTTTACCAGTAAGACTGGTCCATTTCATTAGCACATCACTTTTACGATGCATGTTTTTCCCCGGCTCCCTGAATTGGGCAAAGATGGGTACTAGACTTAGGTTTTCTCCCTGTTCTGAAAGGCTGCAGACGACCCAAACCGGTCGATAACCGAATTGAAAAGCGGCTGTTCAGCGCCTGCGTTTTGCGGTAGGGAGGTTCTCCGTTCGCTGGAATGTGTCGGTCAGGCGGCGGCAAACAGAGGATCGTCCTCAGCGAGGAGGCTCGTGAGCGCCAACAATCTGCGATCTGGCCGCGGGCCTTCAACAGACCAGCCCGGTAGGGGCGCACCAATTCCTCGCCAGAAATAGCACGGCGTCGTCGAGCCTCACGGTCGAGTTGTTGAGCAATCTGCTCCCGCGTCACCTCAAGAATATATTCACTCTCTCAGGGAGCCGTATCGATACCTTGTGTACTAAATATGAGTCATATTCCATCTATGAGAGGCCAAGCCCTGTCTAGTACCACCCAAGAATGTCCCAGGGAGGCGGGCGGGCGTTTGCAGTGGGCTAGGGATGTAAAACTTCTCAAGGCGGTATTACGCCGATCCGCGCAAGATGCCATGATTTATGGTTCTATGAGTGCAACTCATTGAACTGACGATGATGAAGCCGTATAGTTCAGAAAATTGATGGCGTGTAATACGGCCATAAATTGGCAGATCAGGCTCTTATGTGGATCCGCCTAAGCAGTGTTATGTCGACACAAGCGGGATTGCTCCCTCAGGAGCGGAACAGGATCGTGAGGACGAGATGACAACAGGGCGCAAACCAGTCGGTGACATCAAGCACTACAAGCACATCTCCATTCTGATCAGCATTGTACTCGCCATGGTGGGCCTTGCGCTGGTCTGCCTGAACTCATCCATCGGTCACCAGACGGTGCTGAGTTATCTGGGTCCGACGCCGACGTTCGGTGTGCAACTGTTCTTTTGGGGTGCACTGGGGGCTGCTATCGCATCTTCATTATTTCTCGCTCGGGATAAAGAGGAGAACGAGCTCGAGAGCCTCAAGGAGAAGCCGGATTTGTCGGCGCTTCGCTACCCGACCGACATCGACGTGCACCTGTATGCTCACCGCATAGTGACAAGTGCATGCTTGGCTGTCATCGGAGCGATCTTCCTTTATGCTGGCCTCAGTTACTTTGATGTGCCAGCGAGCCTACCGACCGCAAAGCAACGTGCCTTCTTCATCCTGTTTGCCTTCTTGATTGGCCTCTACCAAGGGAACTTCGTTGCCTTTCTCAGCAAACGCTTCCAGAAGATCCTGGAGAGATCGGCTACGGCGGCGGATCGGGAGCGGCCCGAGAAGGCCGGTAAGCGGTAGTGGCATGCCAGCGACATAACAAGCCGCTCCAGGCGACAGCGACAAGCACGCCGCCTCTGAGCGCCAGGGCGTAATGGCGACAGAACTGAGGACCGCTTTACGGCGATGCGATCTCGGTGCCCAGCTTCAGCACTTGGCCGATGGCACTCCTCGACCCAAACCCGAAGTCCACGACCGATCGCTGCTGGAAGGGGGGGCTTACGCCGATCCGTAAAGACGACGATCTCATCGCGGTAGTGGAGCGGAACTTGTTCTGCTGCAATGGGTTAGGGCTGGCGATCGGTGCTTGCCAGCCGGTTTAGGCAGAAGTAGACAATCTGCCGTAACGGGATTATACAGTCTGTCCAAACATTGCCAGGCAAACCTTTGAGCGACTTCAGTTACCGCCCCCTTCGATATCGCGACCGATGGTTCGCCTACCTAAACTTGCTGGGGTTCACGAACCTCGTCCAGACGAGAACCATTGAGGATGTACTTCCTGTTTACTTTGAGGCGCTACATCGGATGCGTGCCGCATGCAATCTTGGTAGGAGTGCGGTTGGGCTACTCAATTCTTGGTTCTCGGACACCTTCATCATTTACTCGCGCTCCGATAGCCTTCAGGATTTCAAGCACGTGGAAAGCGCGGCAAGAATTTTCTTTCAGTTGCTTCTCATCAAAAATATTCCGGTTCGCGGCTGTATCAGCCACGGCAAGCTTTACTCGCAGGCAAAACGAAATGTTTTTGTAGGCCCCGCACTGATCGAGGCACATCTCTACGGCGAGGCCCTTGACTGGGTAGGTTTTTGCCTGGCTCCAAGTGTTGAGCAGAAATTGAAAGACGAGCTGCCTCTAGAACAGCGAGCGCACTACCGGAAGGTCTCAGACCGCAACATTTTGAGAGCGGCGCCAGTTGATCATTTGTATGCATTCGCATTCAACAACGGGACAGTAAACGGAAAGAATCCATATCGCGCGGCTTTGCAGACCATGCGGGCAAATGCACCGTCAGAAGCGGCCCAAAAGTATGCGAACGCTTTGGCATTCCTTGACAGGTTTGCCTAACCCTTCGCTCCAGCCGAACTTCCGCACTTGGCCGTTCTGCGCCCGTCGGCATCCGACCCAAAGCCGAAGTACACGACCGACCGCTTCCAGAGGGGGGCTTACACCGATCCGCATAAGAATCCGTGATAAATGGTCCCACCGTCGCAACTCTTTGAAACGATGGTAGTTATGGCGTATTGTTCGCAAACAGCAGCGGCGTGTTATACGGACAGAAATGGTCGGATCCACCTCTTACGCGGATCCGTCTAAACATTGTTGGGCGACATGAGCAAAGTAAAGGGGAGTTCGTGATGAAGCAAAAACCCGATGCCTCGCCCGTTCAAGACACGGCAGACGCCGACATCAAACCCACAGCCCCAACTTTGATCGCCAACTTGGCGTGGCTACTCCAGCATGGCAGGAAGCGTTGGCGTCTCGTTGCACTTGCCTCTCTGATCGTCATAGGGGGATGGTTACTAACCACCGCGTCAGGTTTGATAAGACTTCAGAGTGTGACGAACGCGCTAATCGACTTCCGGATCCAGCGCACGGTTAACAACTTGCGCCTGAGCTATCCCAAGGCACGCGACAGTCTAGGCAGGGGGTCCGGGCATTTCGGTGAGGTGGATAATGATATCGAGGCGATCTTAAAGCTTGATCCGCGGAACGGCCATGGTCTCTACTACGCGGGCGAAGTTAAGCGGATCACAACTCAGTCCTTATTTACACCGAAATCATGTTTGATAGGGTCCGCCCTCGCCGCGAAACCACTACCACTCGATACATACGAGAACGACTTTGCGCGCTACATCGATATTGAGAAAGCGCAGCCTGATGCCATGCGCAAAGGAGATTATTCGGCGGAGACCTGCTACTCGCGGCCGGAGGGTTATTGTCCACAGCGCACAGCATGGGTACACCACCTCCTTGCAAATGATCGCTACGAAGAGGCCATGGCATCCACTGACGTCAGGGCAAAAGGTGACAAGCTCCGTCGCGCTCTGGAACACGCTAAGGCTGCTGCGGAACTCTACAAGGACGAGCGCGGTCAGCCGGGCTTCGGCCAATGCAGGCCTACCACCGTGCTGATCGAAGACGCCAAGAGAGAGCTCGCTGCTCTGAAGCCGTGAGCGACCGCATGTCGCCCAACAATCTGTTGCAAGGGACGCGCTGGAGCGGCCATCATGTTTTCCACCACCGCGCTCGGCGCGCCTTTGAACAAAAACGTTAATGTGACAGGGCTGAAGACCGCTTTATGGCGGTGCGATCTCGGCGCCGAACTTCCGCTCGTGGCCGGAAGCAGCTGTTCAGACCAGCGAGAAAACCTCAATCTCGTACCCAGCCTTACCCGATTCGGGGAGTCAATCAAGACTCGAACGACACCGTTCGGCTTGGGCAGTTAGGGCGGCTGGTTTGCAGCATTTTGAGTGGCTGCTTTGGAGCAGAATCGGTGGCCACCTTGAGTAGAATACGCAGGGGTCGAACCTACGGCCCGCTGATTAAGAGATGCCCTGTTGACCAAACTCAGCCCACCCAGGAGCCTGTATCTGAGCAGAAAAACAAGAAATCGGAGTAATCGAGCTCGTGCTGGATGCGCTTGGGTTGGGGGATTCCGGTAGCAGAATGGTAGCACGCACCTGAAAAGATCTTGCCTTAGGTGGGCATTCAGATATTGGCTCATAAGACGAAGAACCTGAGAAGATTCTCCAACATTTACTTAGGTACTTTGACATGATCTGCGGAGGAGCAACCCGGTTCCAGTTATTCATCAGCCTCGTTCGTGTGGAACTAGCCGATATCGACAAGTTGTGAGCAATCGTTGTTTCCCTCGCCGATGCTGGGAGGATTACCGCATGATCACCTTCCCGCCCTTCCCCAGTAGTAGTAGATCGAGATATTTGGGAAAATCGCGTCCTGAGTATTCTGCCCGGCGACGGTGAAAAGTACCCCTGCCGCGCCTACCCAATGAACGCCCAGGCGATACTGGATCGTCGGTTGTACACCAAGCGAATTGAATCCTTTCGCCCACCCACGTTAATTGTGTGGCCATCGGATCGTCAGGAGAGTCCATGGAATCCGACCAATTCAAGGTTATAATCGAACCCTCGCGCGTCATCGAGAATGTGCTCGATAATCAACCGCGCGTTGACGATGTCGGACGGATACCTCGTTTGGCCCGCATCGCTGCCGGGAATAGCATACGAATAGAACACACCTCCACTCACGCGAAACGCGTTGGAGGTTCTTGCGGAACATGACCCCCCTTGGTCCATGTGAGTGCGCCGAAATTGGAAGGACGGAAGCCGAACAAGTGGTGCAAACCAGCCCGGGGGGCTTTCGTTGCCGGGTATCCATCGACTCGTCGGCAACACAATCATATTGAACGTCGCCACAGAGGGACGTCAGCCGTCGGGGTCCTGCAGAAGGGGACGGTATTTGAGATAACCCTGAGTGTCACCGAGACCCGAGTCGGTCGTGACAGGACCTCCAAGACCACGATTGAAGCGGGTACTGTCGCGCGCCCACCAGGTAGATTTAGAAAGACCGACCTTCAGCTCCAGATGATTCGTAAGGCCATAGGCCATCGTCACAACGGGGGCAAGTTGGTACGAATGCGTGTTACACAATCCGGGTGAGCAGAAGGTAGGCGAGCGCTGAGAGGAATGCAGCAACAGGCAGTGTCACCGCCCAGGCAAGGACCATGTCCCGGACGGTCGTCCAACGTACGGCACTCACGCCTTTCAACAATCCGATCCCGATGATCGCCGAGCTGCTGACGTGGGTTGTCGAGACAGGCAGTCCCATCAATGCCGAGACGAACACGAGAGACGAGGTTGCGAGATTTGCAGACAATCCTTCGCTGTGATTCATCTGAGTGACCTTTTCAGCAAGCACTTTCGTAACGCGGAGTCCTCCGAGGTAGCTGCCGAGCCCCATGGCCACTGCGACACCGATGATCGCGGCACTCTGCGCTGCGACGCTGGGCCATGATGCGATGGCGCTCCCGAGCAATAACATCGCGGCAATCTTGGGCGCGTCATTCGTCCCGCGCGCCAAGGAAGCTAACCCGCTCGAACACCAATGGATGCTGTCCAATCCAACCGTGAGCCCGCTCAGTCCAGCTCGGTCGCACTGAGCCGGAACAGCCATCACCGGTCGCCCCAGAGTCGTAGTTTGAAAAAGCGTCCGCGTCGCCCCCTGTCCATCGATCATAACCAGCGCCCGAGCCGTCGGCATCACACACAGGCAAGTTCCTTCCCAACGAGCCGCCAGCCTTCGCGTGAGTGGATGCAGCACGAGAGAGAGCGCCAACGCCAAGAGAGGGCTCAGAATGAGCGGCAGAACAATTTTCTTTCCAATCCCCTCCCAGAGCAGTCCCTCTCTTCCGAATGCGATGAGGCCCGCCCCGACGATGGCCCCAGTCAGCGCATGAGTGGTCGAAACGGGCAGTCCAGTCCGCGAAGCGACGAGGACCCAGAGCATGGCGCCAACGAGCACAGCCACAACGAGATTGGGCGAAGCAGAGACGCCAGGTGCCAGCAATCCTTGACTGAAGGTCTTGACCATGGCCGTGGCGATTACTCCTGAAAGAACAGCACCAAGAACCGTCCATGCTGTCCCCCAGAGAATGGCCGCGCGATACCCCGTCACCCCGCTTCCAACAAGGGTGGCGATGGCCTTGGAGACATCATTAGCTCCGTTGGCAAACGCCAATGCCAGTAGCAGCACGAAAGCGACGATCGAGACATCCATGGATTCGTCCTATCCTCTCGAGGCTGTTCCAGCGACCGCCCCGCCACAGGAAGAACCCGCGCCTGCCGTGCAGCCGTAGCAATGGTTGCGTGTGACAATCTGGCGTTGATTCAGTTTCACTGGATCAAAGTCACGAATATGGGAGGGCAAGCCGAAATCTATCGGCAGTTCGAGCATCTGATTGAAGTCGCAGTCATAAAGCGTGCCCTCCCACCCGATGGAAATCATCGACCGACACATCACGCCGGCGGCCGCTGCAGGGTTGAAGGCGTTGGCCAACCGCTCCATATACTGCTCGTAGTTGCCGCTCTCCACGAGAAATTCGAGATATCGGCTCACCGGCATGTTGGTGATCGTATAGAGATGGGTGAACTCGACGCCATAGCGAACCCGGAGTTCTTTCCGAAACTGCGCTTCGATGGCCTCTTGCTTGGGAGGGAGAAAGGCGCCGACCGGATTGTGCACGAGATTCAAGAGCAGGCCGCTCTCGGGGCGGCCGTAGCCCAGTCCATTCAACAGGCGCAGTGCCTCGATCGACTTCTCGAAAATGCCGTCGCCCCGCTGCGCGTCGGTCTGGCTGGCACGGTAGGAAGGCAGTGAGGCAATGATTTCAACCCGATGAATCGCCAGAAACTCCGCCAAGTCTGCCTGTGAAGGGATCAGGAGCACGGACAAATTACAGCGATCCATCACATGCCGGCCGAGTCCGCGAGCTTGTTCGACCAGCCATCGAAAATTGGGATTCAGTTCCGGTGCACCCCCCGTGAGATCGACCGTGGGAATGTCGGTTGTGGCGAGCGCCTGTATGCACAGCGCTGCCGTTTCTCGCGACATGCGTTCGGTCCGATCCGGGCCTGCATCCACATGACAGTGCTTGCAGGTCTGGTTGCAGAGTTTCCCCATGTTGATCTGAAGCACCGTTATCCCGGTCGCTCGAAGCGGGAAGAGGCCGGCTTGATCGAGTCGGGTCGCAAACGACATATAGCCGGGCGTGTTGGCGAGCAGCTTGAGCTGTTCTGAGGCGGAGGCCAGCGGATGCTGCCCCCCCAGCAGGGTCAGCGACATGTCGGGGTCCTCACACACACAACAATCCCTCTCACGAGCCACGCCACCTCAGCGTGCATGTGTCACCGCGGTCAAAACAGTTTCAGGGAATCGCACCTCGCAACACCCAAAATTCAGGGCCTGCCCTTGCCGATTCGCTAACGCCCGTTTGACGGTCGGAGCAATGCGATAACAGACCTGCTTGCCTTCCCGAAGTCCTTCGACTAACCCGGCATCGCAAAGAATGCGAAGATGATGGGAAATGTGCGGCTGCGGGCAGCGCAATTCCCGCGCAAGCTCCATCACGCATTTCTCTTCGACCAGCAGGGACTCCAGAAGACGCAGTCGGGTCTTATCCGCCAGCGTTTTCAGCACCGTGGCACATTGGCCCGTGGTCATGATATCGCCTGTCGAGGCACGCTTCATCAACAGCAGGCTCCATCGGGGGAACAACTCACAGCCTCACCGCTGACCATCTGGCCCGCGCGATTGATCATCGCAAAATGAGGCGCGTAGCCGTCGGTTTCTAATACGCCACGCGTTTTGGAACAAATTTCCAACGGTTCGCCCCGGCGGTAGACATGGTGGTCATCGTCGTGCGCTTCCAGGAACGGTCCGGCCAGCAGCGCGAAATCCCCTTTCCACACGCAGGGTGCTTGTCCAGGAAGCACCGCCACCCATCTCGGATCTGTCTGGTCGAGCGTCACCGGGTCTTGTGACAAGATAAACAGCGGTGCAAACGGCGGCTGGCTCAGCACGAGAGCTGAGTCCGATGTGAGTGTTTGAGGGGCTCCGCGTCGGTAGCTTGTGCCCCGTTCATCGACCACGCGGCTGAA
>CXWL01012909.1_pt1 | contig 10050 bp, 9 predicted proteins | sample 590931 | NCBI WGS metagenome assembly CXWL01 (sample SAMEA3498368, study PRJEB10139) | groundwater metagenome | biome: water well; material: biofilm material | place: Germany | collected 2015-04-27
CTCTAGCACAGGAGTGCATTCGCAGGGGTGCGGAAGCCCAATTTCGGGCTGTAGATTTGAACATTCCCGTTCAGCTTGATAAAGTGTGTGAGGATTTTGCAGTCAAGAATCTAGAGTCTAAATTAGCAGTAGTTAATGCTGCCGGCAACCTCGCAGTAGGCTCGTATCACGACATGCATTGGCACGCGGTACAAGAAATGATGGACCTTATGTTGATCGCTCCGATGCGAATTTGCCACAGGCTAATTGGCCCAATGCGTGAACAGGGCGGGGGCCGAATCGTAAATGTGCTCAGCATTGCTGCCCAGCACACTTTTTATGGCTTGAGCGCCTATTCAACTGCCAAAGCTGGACTTCGAAAATTTGGTGAGACATTAAATGTCGAATATCGAAAGTTTGGGATACATTGCACGTCGCTAATCGTTGGGGCAACCGACACGGCGATATGGGATTCGTTGGAGCTCACGCCTGAGAAGCAGGATATGCTCAGCCCAAAGGCGATTGGAGAGACAATTCGCGATTTGATTCATATGCCGAATGGCCGAACCGTAGACGAGGTGGTATTGATGCCGCCAAAGGGGATTTTGTAAGAATCCTCCATAATTTCCAAATGCCCTTCGAGATTCATCCAGAAATCGAAAAAGCCTGGACTCCGCCAACAAATTGGTACGTGGACCCTCAGGAATTTGAGCGAAGCAAAGAGTCAGTTTTCGCCAAAAGTTGGCAATTTGTTGGAGACACAGACAAGGTTAAAGTTCCTGGGCAAGTTCATCCGTTTACGCTTTTGGAAGGAGTACTAGACGAACCACTTGTTTTGACTCGCGACCGAGACGACCGAATTCATTGCGTATCCAATGTCTGCACACACCGAGGGAACATTGTCGTGGAAGGAGATGGAGTCGAGAATTCGCTCAGGTGCCGTTATCATGGAAGGCGATTCGGGCTTGACGGAAAGTTTCAATTCATGCCGGAATTTGATGGTGTAGAGGGGTTTCCATGCGAAGCCGATCACCTTCGAAGCGTTGGATTGCAGCAATTTGGAAAGTGGCTTTTTGCCTCCGTAGCTCCCGAAAGCAGCTTTGAAGATTGGTGCGGCCCAATGACTGATAAAGTTGGTTTTCTTCCATTTGGCGAGTTCTTCCAGCATCCAGCACGAACTCGAGACTACATGGTTAAGGGGCATTGGGCACTATATTGCGACAATTACTTGGAGGGCTTTCATATCCCCTACATCCATGCCGATTTGAACGCAGTGCTTTCCTATGATGATTACCGCTACGAACTTTGGGACCGCGGCGTTTTGCAGGTCGGAATCTCCAAAGGCAGCGAGGCCATTTTCGATTTGTCAGCTGATCATCCAGATTTTGGACAAAACGTAAGCGCATATTACTTTTGGATGTTCCCAAATTTGATGTTGAACTTCTATCCTTGGGGGCTCTCTGTGAATGTCGTTCGACCCGTTGCGCCAGACCTGACCCGAGTCTCATTCATCGGTTATGTTTGGAAAGAAAACTTTATGTGGGATGGTGCCGGTGGAGCTTTGGACAGAGTCGAAAGAGAAGATGAAGCCGTCGTTGAGATGGTTCAAAAGGGTATGAACTCGAGATTCTACAACCGAGGGAGATATTCGCCCAAGCGTGAGATCGGGACGCATCATTTTCACCGGATTTTGGCAGCGGCTCTATTTGGGAATGCGCGGACTTGACCGAGCTATTGCTTCGATAGGAGATAAGGAAAAGGGATAAGGGACAAAACTGAATTCGAATTTGTCCTTTATCCATTTTCCTTTATCCGTGACGGTCCAAAACCTAAAGTTCCTTCTCAACTTTCCGATGATCAATGTAGGATGAGTTTTGCAATTGAATGCCAGGATCTTCACGTTCGCTACCGTTCAAAATCAGGCAAGCCAGTAGAAGCAGTTTCTGGGCTCTCGTTTGAAGTTCAGAAGGGAGAAATCGTCGGTTTCTTAGGGCCGAACGGTGCTGGAAAGAGCTCGACGCTAAAGGCATTGATGGGCTTTCTTGAACCAAAGGCAGGCAGCGCACATGTTTTGGGTTCTGCTGCGGGTTCAATTGAATCCAGACGTCGAACGGGATATTTGCCAGAAGTAGCGATGTACTATCCATTTTTGTCGCCACTGGAAACACTCACTCTGTATGGCGAATTGCAAGGCTTGAGTGGGAAGGGCTTGAGAAATGAGTCCTATGAGCTTTTAGAACGAGTTGGCCTAACAGGAAGCGTGAAAAAACAAAACCGCACACTTTCAAAGGGAATGTTGCAACGTGTCGGCATTGCCCAGTCGCTGCTTGGAAACCCTGAACTTCTCATTCTCGACGAGGTGACAAGCGGACTTGACCCAATCGGCCGCAGAGAACTCCGGAGCTTGCTTCAAGAAAAGAACAAGCAAGGCACCACACTTTTCTTTTCAAGCCATGAACTAAGTGAAGTCAGCCGGATCTGTGACCGAATTCTGATCCTAGATAAAGGCAAATTAATCGCCGAACGAAACCTCCTTGAAGTTGAAGAATCGCTTTCGAAGTACTCGCTGACTTATTCAAGCGAAGTGAGTTTCTTCGATATATCCCAGGAAATCGAGAAGGACGAATTTGGAAATATGAGAGCCACATTTGCGACAAAAGGGGCACTGATTGAAGCAATTGATAGAGTCAGAGTTTCCGGCGGCAAAGTGATTGACATCGTGGCTGATCAGGGCTCGCTAGAAGATTATTTCTTAGAGACATTAGGAGTTGCGGCGTGAAGAAAGTTCTAATATGGAAGGCATTGGCTAGAGGAGTAGTGCTCGAATCGGTACGAAGAAAGGACATTTGGGTTGTTGCAATTTTGGGATTGTTGACTATCATGTCCGCAGGGGCGCTTGGCTTCTTTGGATTTTCTGGACTTGAGTTGTTTGCAAAAGACCTTGGAGNNACCTTGGACTTACCGTTTTGAGCATATTTTCTACAATTCTTGCAGTGATAGCCTCGAGTCGAATGCTTCCTGACGAAATCAAGAACCGCACTTTGTATCCGCTTCTGGCGCGACCCGTAAGCAGGTTTGATTTTCTTTTCGGAAAATTTCTCGGCGCTGTAGCGGTAAGTTGGATTTCGTTTGCTTTGCTTGCCGTGATGGTAGCGTTTGCGCTGTTCACATTCGGCGTAAAATTCGAATTGATCCTGCTCCAATACGCAATTTGTAAAATGATGGGGCTTGTAGTTGTTTGCGCCGTATCTCTCACATTGAGCGCGTACATGACCCCTTCAGCAGCCACGACGCTAAGCTTTGTGCTTCTCTTTGGATCTTCAATGATGCTTCGGGGGCTCACAATGGCTGCTCTCGGCAGTCCAGATGCCGCCTGGCTGTACACAAGCGTTTCGAGCTTTCTTCCTCAAATCGGACTGTTTGATTTGGGCTCACGAGCCGCGAATTTGAACTGGACTCTTGCGCCAACATGGGTGATTCTTGCTTTGGCTGGTTACATGACGGCATATTCGGCGGCGATGCTGACACTCAGTTGGGCGAAATTTCGGAGAAGGGCAATTTAATGGTAAGAACCGTTTTGCTGGTCATAGGCTCAATTGTGGGTCTAGTTGGAACGGGACACTTTGCAAAGGACCTTTCACCATTGGTGAATGGCCCAGTTCGTACAACTGGTTTAGAAGCGCATGAAACTCATGCCGGAGCCTCTTTGCTTGGGCAATTTCGCACAAGCACATCAAGTTGGCTCTGGTTGAAAACCGACCTGTACCTGCACAACGGGGTTGAACTTCGAGCGCAGACCGAAGCTGAGATCGCATCCGGCGAAGAGCAGATTCATGATGCCGACGGATGGCACGACGCGATAGGAGATGAGGTTCGCCACGTTACTTCGATACCTGGAAAAAAGTTCGACCCCAGAGGATTTTTCGGAGACATCGAGCGCGCAACGCAATCGTATTCAGATATGCAGGGACACACCCATATTGACCCAGCAAGTGCGCTTCCGCTCTACCGGCTCATGACCTGGCTGGATCCTCAATTCTTGCCTGGATGGATTATAGGAGGCACCGTTTTGGCAAACGAGCGCAAGGGCTCTGGGGTGAAAACAGCAATTGCATATTTGTCAGAGGGACTCAATGCTAATCCGCAGTCTGTTTCGCTTCGTGTTGAAATCTCCCGACTTCGCATCAACAGACAAGGAGACATCCCCATGGGCATTCCCTTACTTGAGGAAGCTTGTAATTTAGCAAGAGCGCCAAATTTTGATCCAAATTCTGAGGACGGAGCGGGCGCGATTGATGCATTTCGTTGGCTTTCCCTGTGTCAAAGGGCAATTGGAGAGTTTCAAAGCTCGATTGACTCTGCATCGGAGGGGCTCAAGCTTTTTGCTGACGACCCAGTCTTGACTAGATTGGCTTATCCTGCACCTGGGATCTGGACTCCTGAGTCACAAAAGGAACATTTTAGCGAGGTGGGGAAATCGTGAGTACCCTTTATAAACTTTCATCAGAGTCTCCCAAAAAGCGACTCATTGCACCCTCGGTGGCGTCCACTTTCCTTGCGTGCAGTTTCGATAGTTCTGCAATGCATAGTGATAGTCTTCCAGGAGGTCAATGTCGAAAGCCAATTCTGGCGGCGATTGCCAAATTGGTTCAATTGTGCTGCCCAAAACTTCGCCAACCTTGTTGACTACGTCCTTAACTGTAAGTTTTTTGACCAAATAAGCGTAAACGAATTTGAATCCCAGCAGTCTCGCCATTCCAAGCTTGCTTTTGCGACGGGAGAAAACTTTTTCTATGTGTGCCAATGCACGTTTGAGCGCCACTGTCTTGATTCCATAGAGGCAGCCGAGAGTGAATTTTCCATCAAGAAGTTTGACAAATGTCGCTGCACAAGTTGGGTATGCCTCATCCCAGGCATCTTCTTCAATCAACGGTGCGTAAAAATCTCTTTCCCCGAATTTATCAGCAAATTCGCAGATGGCTTCCGGAGTCAAAAAGCACAAATCACAAGTGCAAATCAGGACTCGCTCAGTGACACCATCGTCGCTGAGTGCATCAAGCCCAGCAATGATATTTTGGGGTCCAGTGTCCTTTTCAAGCAATACAAAATCGGCTAGTTTTGCGTCTTCGTGAGCGACTACTTCTTTTGAACCTACAACGGCAATTCTTGCGACACAATCCGATGCCTTTAATGCGGTGAGCACGCGATACAATATGGTCTGCCCTTCAAAGCGGATTAAAGGCTTCGCTTTGGTTCCCACAACATCAGACATATGCTTTTTGAGGTAGCCCCCTGCAGGCACAATTACGTCGTATTTTGGCATTTGCTAACCCAGCAGACGAACAAACTTCTGCATCCGATTCACAGGCTACCCTGCCAGAGGCAATGGATCAATCAGTTCAGCACCGTAGGCTCGCGGTGAATTTACTTTTGGCGTTACTTTGAAAGTCTCCATTTCCTCTGAAGGGCAGGGCACCATCAGGGATTCGAGCGCTGGTACCAAACTGAAATTCGAATCGAGCCACAAGCCCCAGTCCTTTGGGTCAAGAATGACAGGCATCCGATCATGCATCGGTTCCAAAAGGTCGTTCGGAGAAGTTGTGAGAATACAGCACGTCTCGACTGAACCGAGTTCGGTTAACTGATTGAGTTCCCAAAGGCCAGCAAACGCAAACGGTTGGCGGTCCTTTCTACCAATCCACCATGGCTGCCTTGGCAGTTTCCCGTCTTTCTTTTTGGCAAGAGGTTCTCCTCCAAAGAGTGATCCACCAGAAACGTATGCGGCGGTATCTTCATCGGGATCGGTCCATTCATAGAATCCATCGCAAACGATGAGACACCTTCTTTTGCGTAATGCAGTTCGAAAGGAGGGCTTTTCCGAAGCGGTTTCACTCCGAGCATTGATCATTTTCTGCCCAAGAGACGAGTCTTTCGCCCAGCTTGGAATCAGTCCCCATCTGAAAATTGCACTTATACGCTTTCCTTCCACTGAAACAACTCCCAAAATGTCTTGAGTTGGTGCGATGTTGTATCGAGGAAGAAGTTCTGGTACATCATCCAGTCCGAAGAGGCTTCCAACCACGTCGCTTGAAGATTTCAGAGTGAATCTGGCACACATTTTTTTGTAACGGAAAAAGGAAAAAGGAAAAAGGAAAAAGGAAAAAAGAAAAAAGAAAGAGGAAAAGGGATAAAGGACAAAGTCGATCCGGCTTTATCCTTTATCCGTTCTCCCTTTTCCACATTCCCAGATCACGGCTTCCCAAATACTCCGAAGAAGAGCGTCAAGTTCGTTTGCTTATCAACGATCGCGTACAGGAACGGGCGATTCGCGATAAATTCAAACATCTCCGGAGNNAATTCAAACATCTCCGGAGCCATTGACTTCAGTGCCACATCCACACCCGTTGCGGCTGCTGCTTCCGTTCCTTCTTCAGAAACATCAACCATTGTCTTGTGAATGACTCTGGAGATGAACAATTCGCCAACTTTAACACTTGCCAACTTAGTGAAATCTGCTTTACCTTCTTCAAAAGCGACGCCAAGTCCGAGATCGGTTAGCGCTTTTTTCAGTTCAAAAGTGCCTTCGACCTTCCACTTTGGAATCGTCACTGAGCCTTCCATCGGCTTAAACTTTGCCATCCAAGCCGCCCAGTTCTTTGCATTCAGTTCCTTGATGATCGGCGAAAGCCCAACTTTCTGATCAGGGAGCAAGACGACCATTGATAATCTCGCATCGCCGTAAGGGAGCCGAACCGCCGTGAATTTGTCAGACTTCTGATAGTCAAAATCGTGAGCCGAGCGACTCATCATTGGAGTCTTAGATTCTTTGCTATCAAATCCGGTAAAAGCCAAGTCCTTTGTATCCTCCTTCTTAAAAGGAGTTGTCCAAAGTCCGTTGAAATAAATAGCGTTTACTAAGACGCAAACGGTCCCCGGGCTCAATTCGTCAAAGAGCTTCGGGATCTTTTCTTCAGTTTCTTGTTTCACCCAGTCGTTGATAGCTTTCACGGCCTCTGGCGACTGAATGTCAAGAGATTGGACTTTGGCGGCAAAGTAATCCGTGTTCGCCGAAAGAAACTCTCGTTTTGGCTCAAATTTACGATCCGTCCATATCGAATTAGCTATGTTCACGGTTACCTTCTTGTCCGCACCGACCAACGTTGTTTGAAGGTCTCGCATAGCTGGATTGACTTCAGTTATGAGTAAATTTTCCAGTCCGAGAACTTTGTCGAAGGCTTCCTTCGTGCCGCCCCCAGCCCCGTTGTAGGTCATTCCGAGGGCCATTGAAATACTCAACGGAGAAATGAAGCTGTTGGATGAAGGCTTTTCTCCTACAATTTCGCGAAACATGCGAAACCCTAAATCGGTTGCCCCTTGAATGACCTTTGCTNNGACCTTTGCTCCTTTGCCTAAAGTTAGGCTTTTGGTTGCCCGGTCAACCGCTTCAGGAGTCACATTCTTTCTGGTCATGGGGAGGTAGTTGCTGTTTTCGTTGCTTCCTCCACAACCTGCAAGGGCGACTGATGCTCCGATTAACCAAATGAGTTTGTTTTGCATGATTGTTCCTATTTTACTAGACGCATAAAGCGCCGAAAAGAGACGATTTGGAATTACTCGTCTTTCCTTCGATAGCCTGGACCTCGAACAGCCTGCCCGGGCCTTGTTCCAGTCAATTTTCCGTTCTCAATCACTAATATTCCGTTTACGAGGACATTCGAAATGCCTGTTGCAAAATGGTGTGGATCCGTATAGGTAGCCGGATCGTCGACGGTTTTTGGATCGAAAATCACGATGTCGGCTTGCCTGCCCTCAGCAAGCAGTCCCCGATTTTTGAGTCGAAAAGTTTGGGCGGGAAGTGAAGTCATTTTTCGAATCGCATCTTCAAGTTTCAATACACCTAGCTCACGAACATATCGTCCAAGAACCCTTGCGTTGTTTCCGTATCCGCGAGGGTGAGGGACGCTTTCATTTTTGTCTCTGCAGGAGGAGTCGCTTGCGATCATTGTATATGGGTGGCGCATAAAATTGGCTATGTCAATTTCCGACATTCCGTGAAAAATGCACGAAGCCCCACCAGCTAATTGAAGATTGAAGATCATGTCAATCTGGTCGTCGAGGCTGTCCTTTCCTGTGAGCAACTTTGTTACTTCGACTAAGTTTTTGCCGTTAAGCGATTTGTTTGAATTGCAATTTGCGATTACTGCGTACGTGTAGTCCTTTGTGTTTCGCCTTTGAAGCGTTGCTTTCATTTCTTCTGCGGCGCGCATCCTCGTGCCTGCATCCAACATCCGTTTCTTGAACTCGTCGTTGCCGCCTTCAAGATAAGCATCAGGAATCAAAACCGAAAGTGATGTGCTCGAGGCCGTGTAAGCATATTGGTCCTGTGTGATTTCGAATCCATCTTCCCTAGCTTTTTCGAGTTTGGCAAGAATCTCTGGCGACTTGCCCCACATGGCCTCGCCGCCAACCTTGATATGACTGAGTTCTGCGCGTATCTTTGCTTCTTTCGCTACGGTCAAGAATTCGTCAATTGCTTCGAACACCCTAACGCTTTCGTTTCGCATATGGCTCGCATAAAGTCCGCCATAAGCCTTTGAAACCTTTGCAAGCTCGACAATCTCATCCGTCTTCGAATACGTACCAGGAAGATAGATCAACCCTGTGGATAGGCCTACCGCACCATCTCGCATGGCTTGGTCCACTAGGTTCTTCATGTCGGACATTTCGCCATTGGTAGGCGGGCGATTGAAGTTGCCTCCCATCACTTTTCGACGAACCGTGTTTTGGCCATATAGGCTCGCCACATTTACAGATACAGTTTTCTTCTCGATGTCGCTAAAGAACTTGGAAAGACTTTCTTCGGAACCACCGCAGTTGCCAACCACAATTGTCGTCACTCCCATTCGAGTGAAATTCTCAGCATCTGGCAGTTCAAGCACGTTTTCTGCATGAGTGTGGACATCAATGAACCCAGGGCAAACGATTTGCCCATTTGCATCCAATTCACTTTCGGCAGTTTCTTCAATTGCTCCGATGAAAGCGATCTTGCCATCTTTGATCCCAACATCGCCAGAATATGCGGGATTTCCAGTTCCATCAATAATCTTTCCATTTCGAATAACAAAATCGTAGGCAGGTTCATGCTGGGCCGCGGCAATTGCAATTGATGCTGCCAATGCGACCAAAACAACTTTTGATATCCAGGCTGAACATGTCATTCGCTAATGTTACATTGCTTAGGGTCTATTTGTAAGAGGAAACTCTTCCGATAACCTAATTAGGATCAAACTATGTTTGGAGTCATTATCTATATCGGCGTAGCCATGGTTGTTGCGGGCATCCTGACATTTCTCTATGTCGTCACGCGCTCCATTCAAACACGAGACGAAATGAAGTCATGGCGAATCTTCGCATTTGTTTTCATTGCAACGCTTGTGCTGCCATATATTGCCATCGAAGGAATGACAATGAAATACGGCGATCAATTAAAGAAAGTTACGGAAGCTGCCTATGATGACTCTGAAGCAGGCGGCGAACTCCTGTACCACAAAGTTTTCTGGATCTCGGAAGACAAAGCCAAAGTAATGGCTGTAGGCTATACAGAACTTGACTGGGGCGGCACCGAAAGACCCGTCGTTCGTGTAAACCTAATCAGCGACGGCAAGAAATGGAAGGCAGATTCCTATGAAGTGCTGATTTCTGACGCTCAAAACAAAGATAACGTCGTCGTTCCTCCGTTCTTTTAAAACCGCCATAATGACGCCTAGACATGGCGATTTCAACTCAATTTTGTGGCGCTGCACGAACCGTTACAGGTTCGAAGCACCTTTTGACCATTGACGGAAAGAAGATTCTTGTTGATTGCGGCATGTTTCAAGGTTCTCGCGAACTTCAAGAGCGAAACTGGCAACCGCTTCCTGCTCGTCCGAATGAGATTGAAGCCATTGTGCTTACGCACGCTCACATGGACCACATTGGCTACCTGCCAAAGCTGGTTGCAGATGGCTATCAGGGACCGATTTATGCCACACCCGCGACAATTGGTCTGTGCCGAGTGAGCCTTCCAGATTC
>CXWL01105676.1_pt1 | contig 10050 bp, 10 predicted proteins | sample 590931 | NCBI WGS metagenome assembly CXWL01 (sample SAMEA3498368, study PRJEB10139) | groundwater metagenome | biome: water well; material: biofilm material | place: Germany | collected 2015-04-27
CTCATGCGTGTGGTCTTCCGTGTCCATGATTCGCAGCCGGAGCGGCGGCGATGAGCGAAAGTTTAGGGCATGCGGGGCACGGCCGCTGGTGGCGGGCTCGCCAGGGCACGGCAGTAAGCCAGGAAGTCATCCATCTCGGTCGCCTTGTCGAAGACTGCGTCGGCCCGCAGTGCCAGGCATTTGAGGCGCACCTCCTGGCTCAACTGGCCGCTCAGCACCACCACCCGCTGGTCCTCCCTGCGCGTGATGCAACAGTTGAGCGCCCCCACGCCGCTGCCCTGCCTCAAGTGCAGGTCGACCACCGCGAGATCCCACGCGCTGTCGTGGGAGGACAACCAGTTCGTCGCGGAGACTTCGTTGTCGGCATAAAACAGCACCTCCACCCCCGGTATGCTGCGGAGCGCGTCAACCAGCAGGTTTCGCAGGACCATCTCGTCCTCAATCACGAAGACCTTCAGGGAGGAAGGCCCCGCCCTGCCGCCAGATCCGCCAACCCAGTTCATGCGCACATCCGCCGGGCTCGCGTCCGGCCATCCCACAGCGTGCGGTGGATGTCGTTTTTCGCCATGGTGACTCTTGGAAAGCTGCAACAGCCAACAGTGTAGACAGAGGCTGCCCCTGTGCAATCGCTTTTCAGCTCCGACGTGATATGGGACAAGCGGGTGTGGGCACGCCGATCACGCCGCCCCATTCGGGCGGCATGGGGCAATGCGCATCAGGGTCCGGCGTCAGGCCGGTTCTTTTCCCAGATCGCCAGCAGGATCAATCCGTAGCTCAGGATGCGAATCATGTAATACACCGGCACATCCTCGGGAATGTCGCTGTTCAGGCCCATGTGGATGCGGCTGAAGCCTTCGATCCAGAACGACAGGGCGAAGTAGAGGAAAAAGCGGTCCCGGCTGCTGTACCAGTACCTGAAAAAAAACAGCCCCACCGCGAGGGAACCCAGTGCGATGGCACCGGCCAGCATGTCCTGCACCATGGCTTACTCCTCTTCCCAGATCAGGCCAAACAGCATGAGCACGACGGCCGCCAGCGCGGCCACGAGGCGCCACAGGGTCAGGTCGGTCATGGTGAACACCAGCTTGTCCAGTACCAGCAGGACGTTGTTGACCGACAGACCCAGGAAACACAGGCCGCTCCAGAAAAGCAGCCGATGACCGGACCGCTGGTAGCCGCGCAGCGACAGCCAGGCGCAGGCGACCGAGGTCAACGCGCACAGGGAATAAATCAGTGCAGCCATGGTTCAGGCATCCTTTCGCCAACGGAATGCATCTGCAAACTTCTGGGCCCGTTTGTCCCGCTTGTCCGCCTTGGAGTGAATCAGGTGGGTCACCTCGACCAGGTGATGGGCATACACCTCTGCGAGGCCGTCAAGCATCTGGCGCAGTTCCCGCGAAGCCGGCCGGTAGCGGAACTGCGGAGCGTCCGGCATGGAGCTTTCAACCACGCCGGCGGCCTCCAGCTCGGCGAGCAGTTCCTGTGCCCTTTTTTCGCTCACATACAGCCGCTGCGCCACTTGCCGGACAGACCACCGTGTCTCGGGCTGGCTGCGCAGCAGCAGCAGCGCTTCCAAGTAGGGGATGGAACTGACACTGGTCAGCAGAAAACGCCGCATGTCATCGGACAGGGCCGCGATAACGCCGGAAGCGGTTGACGCGGCAAAGTCGGGTTGATCTGGCGGCTTCGAGGTCATCGCTTGCCCGAGCGCCCCCTGGCGCGGCAGCACGAGGCCAAGGTCATGTCACGAGCCTATTCTTCGACTGCGCGGCCTGGCTGATGACAGAAAGCAGGAAGTCAATATCCGCCGGCTTGACGACGTGGTGGTCGAAGCCGGCTTTCTGCGAGCGCTGCCGGCTTTCAGCCTCGCCATAACCGGTCAGCGCAATCAGGAGTGCGTCGCGTGTCTCGGGAAGTTGCCGCATCTGCTGCGCCACTTCGAAACCATTCATGCCGGGCAGGCCGATGTCGAGGATCACGATGGTGGGCATGAACTCCCTGGCAGCCGCCAGGGCCGACTCACCGTCGATGGCGACCCTGGCCACATACCCTTCCGACTCCAGCAGCACCTTCATGGTATCGGCTGAGGCCAGCAAATCGTCCACCACCAGGACGCGAACCAGCCCGGCCGGACGTGGGGCTGCGGCGGTCGGCCGGGTCGCCGGCAGCGCGAAGTCGTCCTCGGTGGCGAGACGGGCCGGCAGGGACACGGAAATTTCGGTGCCCCGGTCGGGGCCTTCGCTGAAGGCGCTGACCTTTCCGCCGTGAAGCTCCACCAGATGTTTAACCAGGGTCAGCCCGATGCCCAAACCGCCGTGGGGACGATCCAGCGACTGATCGCCCTGGGCAAACAGGTCAAACACGTGCGGCAGGAAGGCCGGGTCTATTCCCTGACCGTTGTCACTGACCGAAATCCGCAGTTCCTGCCCCGAGAACGCCGCGGCCAGGCCAATCTGCCCGTGCACCGGCGTGAACTTCGACGCGTTGTTGAGCAGGTTGGACAGGATCTGGGACAACCTCACCATATCGCCTTCGATCACCACGGCTTCCCCGGGCAACTCCACCGACAGTTGCTGCTGGCGCGCCCTGATCAGTGGCTCGCTAGCCTCCACGGCGCGTTCGCAAAGTGTGGCCAGGGCCAGCAGCTCCGTCTTCACGCTGACCTTGCCGCGCGCGAAGCGTGACACATCCAACAGGTCGTCGACCATGCGCGACATGTGGTCCACCTGGCGTCCGATCACATCGCGGGCCCAGACCAGGGTGGGATCCTGCAGTTCGGTGCCATGCAGGATGCGCACCGCATTGCTGATGGGCGCCAGCGGATTGCGCAGCTCGTGGGCTAGCATGGCGAGAAATTCATTTTTTCGTGCGTCGGCCTCCTGGACCAGGGTATAAAGCCGCGCGTTTTCCATCGCGATGGAGGCCCGGCTGACCACCTCATCGATCAGGGACATCCGGGCGCATTCAAAGTGCTGGCGCTGGCCGAACAGCAGCAGAGCCCCCAGGGGCCGGTCGCCCGCAAACAGGGGGCAAACCGCGGTCTGCTCGATGTTTTCCGGCAGGATCGCCTGACTGCCCTCCTCCTCCCACAACAGCAGCGGCGGGACCAGCTCAATCTGGCGGGATGCCATGGCCAGGCGGACCGCCTGCGCCAGCTGCGGATCAAGCTTGCGCCGCTGCGCCAAGGCATGGCCGGGAACGGGCGACGAGCCGTTTGCCGGATCCTGCAGGCCGGTGCAGCGGAGGCCACCGTGATCATCCGTCAGCGCCAGGACCGCCAGTTCGGCCAGGGAAGGAAGGGCAATCTGGAACAACGTACGGATCGTGTCGTCGGTATTGAGCGAACGCGATAACAGCCGGCTGGCCTCGGACAGGTAGTTGGCCCGCCGGATCGCATCCTCCGCCGCCGAACGGGCGGCTTCGGAACGGGCCAGCGCCTCGCGCTGCACCATCTGCACCTGAAGCTGGCGATTCATGCGGTACAGGTCGACAAACACCCTGACCTTGGAGCGCAGGATTTCGGGCACCACGGGCGTCGAAATATAGTCCACGGCACCGAGGGCGTAACCCTGGATGGTCTGCAGTTCATCCGCATAGGCCGTGATAAACAGCATCGGCGTCCGGGCGGTTTTCCTGTACTGGCGAATCAGCTTGGCGGTCTCCAGCCCGTCGATGTCGGGCATGTTGACGTCCAGCAAAATAACCGCAAACTCCATCTTCAGGATCAGCCGCAGGGCCTCCTTGCCTGAGCGGGCATGAACCACGTTCTGGTTAAGTTCTTCCAGAACGCTGCCAAACACGACATGTTTTTCCGACAGGTCGTCCACCACCAGGATATTGACCCGCTCCTCGTCGCCACCTTGCGACACCGCCGCTGGTGCAAACACGGCGCTCATTGCGGCAACCATGCGCGCAACACCGCCAGCAGGTCCTCGGTGTTGACTGGTTTGGACAGGTAGTCCCAGGCGCCGGCTTCTATGCATTTTTCCCGGTCGCCTTTCATGGCCTTGGCAGTGACGGCAATCATGGGCAGGTTCCTGCCGGCCGGCAGCTTGCGGATGGCCTGCATGGTGGCCATGCCATCCATCTCCGGCATCATGATGTCCATCAGGACCAGCTGGATCTGTGGGTCCTCGGTAATCCGCGCTATCGCGTCGCGTCCGTTGTCGGCCCACACGATGTCCATGGCCTCCTCTTCGAGCACAGTGGCCAGCGCAAAAATATTGCGCATGTCATCGTCCACGATCAGCACCCGCTTGCCGGCCAGCGACTTGTTGGACTCGTGCAGGTTTTTCAGCAAGGCATGCTGCTGCATGGACAGGCGCGCCGGGTTGATGTGCAGCGCGTGGATCACCTGGTCCAGCAGCTTGGGCACGGAGCGCGCCTCGCGCACATTGATCTCGCCCCGGGAATGCCACGCGCGCGACTCCTCCGCATCAATGAGTCCGTCGCGGTAGACCACCAGCGGCAGCGGCCCGAGCGACGGGCGGGCGGCCAGCACCTCGCGCCACCCGGCCAGGCCCTCGTCCAGGGACGGCTCATCGGTAATCAGGCAGTCAAAGCTGCCGGTTCTCAGCAGCTCGGCGATGTCCTGGCTGGACGCCGCCTTGACGGTGCTGACGCGCTCGTCCTCCAANNTGCAACTGCTCCAGCATCCGGTCGAGGATCTCCTTTTGCGCAATCGGCTTGCCGACAAAGGCAAAGGCGCCGGACCTGTAGGCCCGCTCCATGGCGTCATCGGTGGAGATCACGCAGACCGGAATATGCCGCACCCCCATGTCCTGCTTGAGCCTGTCCAGCACCCGCCAGCCGTCCATATCAGGCAGGTACATGTCCAGCGTGATGGCAGAGGGCATGAACTGGGTGGCCAGTGTCAGCGCACCCGCGCCACGGGAAGTCACCAGGCCCTTGAAACCCCTGGCTCGCGCAGCATCGAGCAAGAGGTCCGCAAAAGCGATGTCGTTTTCAACAATCAGCAGCACCTGGTCACCAAGCTGGATGTTTTGGCGATCGTCCTGCGCGTCATCGCTCGGCATGACCATCATGTCCCCGGCCGGCGGCAGCGCGAGCGTCCTGGAAAACAGCCCCGCCCCCTCGGCTTTCACATCAGCGAGGGTGGCCAGCTTGCGGACCGCACGCGTGGTCGGAAAGTTGAGCGGCAGGTAAAGCACAAAGCTGCTGCCCTCGCCGGGCCTGCTGGATAGCCGGATTTCACCGCCCAGCAGCTTGGAGAGTTCCCGGCTGATGGCCAGGCCCAGGCCAGTCCCGCCGTATTTCCGGCTGGTGCTGCCATCGGCCTGCTGGAAGGCTTCAAAAATGATCTGCTGCTTGTCGGCCGAAATGCCGATGCCGGTATCGCTGACGGTGAAGGCCACCACCTGCTGGGCACGGTTGAGCTCGTCGTGGTCCGGACTCCAGCCCGAATATGCCTCCTCGATCGCGAGCGCCACATGCCCCTGATGAGTGAACTTGAAGGCATTGGACAACAGGTTCTTGAGGATCTGCTGCAGGCGCTTGAGGTCGGTGATCATCGAGGTGGGCAGCTCGGTACCCGTGGTGATCAGGAATTCGACATTCTTCGCTTCGGCCACATGGCGGAAGGTGCGCCCCACATACTGCTGGAGGTCGGACAGGCGAATCTCGCTGATATCGACCACCACTGTCCCCGACTCGATCTTGGACAGGTCGAGAATGTCGTTGATGAGCATCAGCAGGTCGTTGCCCGAGGAGTGGATGGTCTTGGCAAACTCGACCTGCTTGGGCCGCAGGTTGCCTTCGGAATTCTTGCAAAGCTGGTCGGACAGGATCAGCAGGCTGTTGAGCGGCGTGCGAAGTTCGTGCGACATGTTGGCCAGAAACTCGGACTTGTACTTGGACGTCAGCGAGAGCTGCTTGGCTTTCTCCTCCAGGGCCTGGCGCGCCTGCTCGACTTCCTGGTTCTTGCGCTCGACCTCGTGGTTCTGGTGCGCCAGCAGCCTGGCTTTTTCCTGCAGCTCTTCGTTGGTCTGCTGCAGTTCCTGCTGCCGGCTTTGCAGTTCCTGCGCCAGGGACTGGGACTGCGTGAGCAGGTCCTCGGTGCGCATGTTGGCTTCAATCGTGTTGATCACGATGCCGATACTTTCCGTCAGCTGATCCAGGAAGGCCTGGTGTGCGGGGTTGAATCGTTCCAGCGATGCCAGCTCCACCACCCCCCTGACCTGCCCTTCAAAAATAATCGGCAGGACGAGGATGTTCAGCGGCACCACCTCGGTCAGGCCGGAGGAAATTTTCAGGCTGGCGGGCATGGCCGAGGTCAGCAGGATTTTCTGCTTGTCGTAGGCGCACTGACCCACCAGGCCCTGGCCCAGATCGATTTCCTTGCCATACGCGCCCTGGCCTTCCGAGGCATAGCTGGCCATCAGGCGCAGGCGCGGCTTGTCCTGGGTGTAGCGCAGCACGTAAAACTCCGCCTGCTGGGCGCCGACCACGGGCGCCAGCTCGGAGAGAATCAGGTGGCCCACCGCCACCAGGTCTTTCTGGCCCTGCAGCATGCGGCTGAACTTGGCCAGATTGGTCTTGAGCCAATCCTGCTCGGTGTTGACCTGGGTCGTGTCCTTGAGGTTGCGGATCATCTCGTTGACCGTGTCCTTCAGCGCCGCCATCTCGCCGAGCGCCTCGACCGTGATGGAACGCGTCAGGTCGCCCTGCGTCACGGCAGTTGCCACTTCAGCAATCGCGCGCACCTGGGTCGTCAGGTTGGCGGCCAGCTGGTTCACGTTTTCGGTCAGCCCCTTCCAGGTGCCCGAAGCGCCCGGCACCTTGGCCTGGCCGCCCAGCTTGCCTTCCACCCCGACTTCGCGCGCCACCGTGGTCACCTGGTCCGCAAAAGTCGCCAGCGTGTCCGTCATGCCGTTGATGGTGTCGGCCAGCGCGGCAATTTCGCCCTTGGCCTCCACCGTGAGCTTGCGGCCCAGGTCGCCATTGGCCACGGCCGTCACCACCTTGGCGATGCCGCGCACCTGGCTGGTCAGGTTGCCGGCCATGAAGTTCACGTTGTCGGTCAAATCCTTCCAGGTGCCGGCCACCCCCTGCACGTCGGCCTGGCCACCCAGCTTGCCTTCGGTCCCCACCTCGCGCGCCACACGGGTCACCTCCGACGCGAAGGAGCGCAGCTGGTCCACCATGGTGTTGATGGTGTTTTTCAGTNNATCTCGCCCTTCACGTCCACCGTGATCTTCTTGGACAGGTCGCCAGCCGCCACGGCTTTCGTCACGTCGGCGATGTTGCGCACCTGGCTGGTCAGGTTGCCGGCCATGAAGTTCACGTTATCGGTCAAGTCCTTCCAGGTACCCGCCACCCCCTGCACGTCGGCTTGACCGCCCAGATTTCCTTCGGTACCCACTTCGCGCGCCACACGTGTCACTTCCGACGCGAAGGAGCGCAGCTGGTCCACCAGAGTGTTGATCGTGTTCTTCAGCTCCAGGATTTCGCCTTTTCCGTCCACCGTGATCTTCTTGGACAGGTCACCGGCCGCCACTGCGGTCGTCACCTCGGCAATGTTGCGCACCTGCGCCGTCAGGTTCGAGCCCATGGAGTTGACCGAATCGGTCAGGTCTTTCCACGTGCCGGCCACCCCCTGCACGTCGGCCTGGCCACCAAGTTTTCCTTCGGTCCCGACCTCGCGTGCGACACGGGTCACCTCCGACGCGAAGGAGCTCAGCTGGTCCACCATGGTGTTGATGGTGTTCTTGAGCTCGAGGATCTCGCCCTTCACGTCCACCGTGATCTTTTTGGACAGGTCACCGGCCGCCACCGCGGTTGTCACCTCGGCAATGTTGCGCACCTGCGCTGTCAGATTCGAGCCCATGGAGTTGACCGAATCGGTCAGGTCTTTCCACGTGCCAGCCACCCCTTGCACATCGGCCTGACCACCGAGTTTTCCTTCGGTGCCGACCTCGCGCGCCACACGCGTGACCTCCGACGCAAAGGAGCTCAGCTGGTCCACCATGGTGTTGATGGTGTTCTTGAGCTCGAGAATCTCGCCCTTCACGTCCACCGTGATCTTCTTGGACAAATCACCTGCGGCAACGGCTTTCGTCACGTCGGCGATGTTGCGCACCTGGCTGGTCAGGTTGCCGGCCATGAAGTTCACGTTGTCGGTCAAATCCTTCCAGGTGCCGGCCACCCCCTGCACGTCGGCCTGACCACCCAGCTTGCCTTCGGTCCCGACCTCGCGCGCCACCCGGGTCACCTCCGACGCGAAGGAGCGCAGCTGGTCCACCATGGTGTTGATGGTGTTTTTCAGTTCGAGGATCTCGCCCTTGACCTCCACCGTGATCTTCTTGGACAGATCACCCGCCGCCACCGCGGTCGTCACCTCGGCAATGTTGCGCACCTGCGCCGTCAGGTTCGAGCCCATGGAGTTGACCGAATCGGTCAGGNNGTGCCGGCCACCCCCTGCACGTCGGCCTGGCCACCAAGTTTTCCTTCGGTCCCCACCTCGCGTGCGACACGCGTCACCTCGGCCGAAAAGGTACCGAGCTGCTCGACCATCTTGTTGATGATCATGGCCGTGCGCAAAAACTCACCCTCGAGGGCCCGACCTTCCGCCTCCAGTGCCATGCTTTTGGAGAGGTCGCCCTGCGCGACGGCGCCGATCACACGCGCGACTTCGCTGGTGGGGTGCACCAGGTCGGCAATCAGGGAATTGATGGACTCGGCCGACTCGCGCCAAAAACCGCTGGCATTGGGCACCCGGGCTCTTTCCCTGAGTTTTCCCTCCTTGCCAACGACGCGGCTCAAGCGGGCCACCTCTTCGGCCATGCTGACGTTTTCGGCGACCACGTCGTTGAATGCGTCGGCCAGCTTGCCGGGAAGACCGGTCCAGTCCTGCGGCAAGGCCGCTTTCACGTCACCCTTGCGCAAGGCCACCAAGGCCGACAAAAAAACCCGATGCTGTTCTGCCGCGGCCTCGGTTTCCGCGCAAGCGCTGTCGATCGCGGCGACGCTGTCCTGCCAGAAGCCCGTCAACGCGGATTGCTCCGGCCGTTGCGACGAGCGCTGGCCTGTCACTTTGCGTGTGCTACGCGCCTTCAGCCTGCTGGCGGTAAAGCTGCTGACAGCCACCAACTGGTTGAACTCTGCCGCCAGCTTGCCGTAAATGCCTTCCCACTCGGTGGGCAAACTGACGTTGGCATCGCCGCGACGCAAGGCACTCAGGGCCTGAAGCAATGTCTTGAGTTCGGTATTCCGCTCGACCAAGGGCCGTCCTGCTAGTGCCTCCATGGAAGTGTCCCTTTTTGAAGTAAATAAGTCTGGTTACCGCACCACGAATTTACCGTTCAGAACAAGGGGAGACAACAGAAAAAAACGCCATTTTCAAAAAAGCACAAACAGGTGTTGGGTGGGGCCAGAAAACCTTCCAACTAGGGAAAAAGGACTACAAAAAGAAACAGGCGGCTGATCTATATTGGTCAGTTTTTCTGAAAATTCCAATGAGAACGGCGGGCGTGGCCGCCGCCAACATGGCGGCAGTCCCAAGCAAAAAGAAGAAAGGCCGCCAGGCGGAGGGTGCAGGCTAGGGTACAGGCGCAAGTCTGACGTCGATATAAAGCTCTTCCAGCGCACCGGTGTAGCCCTCGAACGCGAGCAATCGCGCCGCAGCTTCCGCACGCTCCCAGCGCACGATGGCCCGCTTTTCTTCCAGTGAAAGATCGGAAGACGTCGCCTCGTCCTCCCGCGTCTTGGCCCGAACCCAGGCGCGGCGCGCCTGCGCCACCTGCTCCGGACTGCCAAGCTGGTGGACCAGGGCCTGGTCATACCGCTGCTCGATAAGGCGGCGCTGGTCCGCCGGAAATTCCTCGTTGCCCATCAAGCGTATGAGGTAATTCATCATATCCTCGTTTCCCGGGAAGCGGCACGGAGGTCCATTCATCGCTGCCCGCCCGCCGCCGCCGTTTGCACAGCAACCAAGGCTTGAATTTATATGCCTTGTCCAGAGCCTGCAACCCCCGCCCTGTCAACCCTGACAGGGTGGCGTGTAACCTGTGGGGAGGGTACCCATGGACGGGG
>CXWL01039096.1_pt1 | contig 10049 bp, 6 predicted proteins | sample 590931 | NCBI WGS metagenome assembly CXWL01 (sample SAMEA3498368, study PRJEB10139) | groundwater metagenome | biome: water well; material: biofilm material | place: Germany | collected 2015-04-27
TCGCCGGACAAGCGCTTCTGCCACATCTCGCCGGACCATTGGCCGCGCGCCGCGAGGTCCTGGCGGATCTCGGTGAAATAGCGTGGGGGATGGCGCGCGGAATCCAGGATCGACGCGGACTTGCCGAGGATTTCGGGCAAGGTATAGCCGGTCAGGCGCAGAAAGGCCGGGTTCGCCGACACGAAGCGGAAGTCGAGGTCGATGATGCCGACGCCCTCGAGCATGTGTTCCAGGACCTGATCGGCGATGCGCCGCTGCGAGGCCTCGGCGCGCTCGCGCTCGATCACGCGGAAGGTGCCGGCAACCAGTGCGGGCTTGCCGTCGGCATGCTGCGCGACCACCTTGCCGCGCGTGCGCACCCAGGTCCAGATGCCTGTCGTAGAGCGCAAGCGGAACTCGGCCTCGAAGCGGTCGAGCTTGCCGGCGAGATGCGCGTCGTAGGCGGCTTCGGTCCGCGCACGGTCTTCGCGGTGAATGATGCGCACGAAGTTGTCGCGCCCCTTGAGCGACTCGCCGCCGGTGAAGCCGAGCGTCTTGCCGGCGCCCGACCACGACATCAGATCCTCATCGAGCTCCCAGATCCAGAAGCTGTCGCCGCTGCCCCACAGCGCCCAGCGCAGGCGCTGGTCTGAATCCATCGCCGCCGGCAGCAACATGTTGATGCGCTTGGCCTTCTGCTGCCCGAGACGCCAGCCGACCAGCAATCCAAGACCGAGTCCCAGCGCGCAAAGAACGACCGACAGGACGATCAGCTCGCCGTTCGTCGTGGCATGCGCGATTCTCGGAACGCATAGGAGCGCTGGCCCGATCAATGGCAATGAGTGCGACGTAAAGCGCATGTGGTCTTGAATTCCCCGGAACCATGGATTCTATGCGCTTGGGCCGTTGCGCGTTTCTTGCCTTCGCTTCCTCCGCGCTCTCCGCGTACTCCGCGCCTCCGCGTTCATCGCTCTTTCGTAACCGTGACGCGGCCTCAGCGGTAGGTAAGAGCGTTTGGCGCGGAGACGCGGAGGACGCGGAGAGAAGCGGAGAGAAGCAAAGAAAACATTCGTTCAACACGTAGAATCCCAGCTCTCCCCGACGACGCCCCCGATGGAAAACACCACTCCCGATTTCGACGACGTTGCGCAGGCCGTGAACGATGCCCGCGCGGAGGTGGGCGCGGCCGAGCTGCATGGCGCGCTGTGTGGATTCCTGTGCGCGGGCGGCGATCGGTTCGAGGGTTTCGCGCTCGCGATGTCGCTGGACCACCTGCTGGACGCGCAAACGCCGGAGTCGGCGCGCGCGGTGGTGGGTGAGCTGTTCCAATCGACGCGCGCGCAGCTCGACGACGACGCGTTCGGCTTTCCGCTGCTGTTGCCACCGGCCGACACCCCGATTTCCGAGCGCGGCGAGGCGCTGGTGCAGTGGTGCCAGGGGTTCGTCAGCGGGCTCGGGCTCGGTGGCTTTACCGATGAGCGCAAGTTGTCGCCGGATGGGCGCGAGGTGCTGCGCGACATCGCCGAGATCGCACGCACGCGCCTGGCGTTTGACGAGGCCGAAGATGTCGACGAGGAAGCGCTCGCCGAACTCTCCGAGTTCGTGCGCGTCGGCGTGCTGCTGCTGCGCGAGGACCTGCGCGCCGGCCAGCGCCGCAAGGACCTGCAGTGAGCGTCGCCACCAGCGAGTACCGGCGCCGGCGCAAACAGTTGATGGAGCTGGCGGGCCCGGGCGCGATCGCGATCGTACCGTCGGCGCCGGAGCGCATCCGTAACAACGACGCGCATTACCCGTATCGGCAGGACAGCGATCTCATCTACCTCAGCGGCTTTGAGGAGCCGGAATCGGTGCTGGTCATGGTCCCCGGTCGCGCCGCCGCCGAGACCATCCTGTTCTGCCGTGAGCGCGATCGCAGCCGCGAGCAATGGGATGGCCCGCGCCTCGGGCCGGAAGCCGCGCCGGGCGAGCTGCTGGTCGACGATGCCTTTCCGATTGCCGATATCGACGACATCCTGCCCGGCCTGATCGAGGGCCGCGAGCGCGTCTACTACCACTTCGGGCGCGACTCCGAATTCGATCTCAAGGTGCTCGGCTGGATCAACCGGGTGCGCGCCGAAGTGCGCCGCGGTGCACGGGCGCCGCACGAGATCATCGCGCTGGGTTTCCTGTTGCACGAGCTGCGCCTGTTCAAGAGCCGCGGCGAGATGCAATTGATGCGGCGCGCCGCGGCGATCGCCGCCGAGGCGCACACTCGCGTGATGAACATGTGCCAGCCGGGACTGACCGAATTCGAGGTCGAGGCCGAGATCCTGCACACCTTCCGGAGCGGACGCGCGGTCGCCGCCTACGAGCCGATCGTCGCCGCCGGCGCGAATGCCTGCATCCTGCACTACCGCGCGAACCAGTCCGAACTGCGCGACGGCGACCTGCTGCTGGTCGACGCCGGCGCCGAATACCGCTGCTACGCCAGCGACATCACGCGCACGATCCCGATCAACGGCCGCTTCAGCCCGGAACAGCGCGCGATCTACCAGCTCGTGCTGGACGCGCAGCGCGCCGCGATCGCGCTCGCGAAGCCCGGCGCGCACTGGAACGACATCCACGACGCCGCCGTCAAGACCATCGTGCAGGGGCTGATCAAGCTCGAACTCTTGAAGGGCTCGCTTGCCAAGAACCTGAAGGACGAGCGCTACAAGCAGTTCTACATGCACAAGACCGGTCATTGGATCGGCCTCGACGTGCACGACGTCGGCGACTACCGCATCGACGGCCAGTCGCGCCTGATCGAGCCTGGCATGGTGATGACCGTCGAACCCGGTATCTACATCGCCGCCGACGCCAAGGAAGTCCCCGCGCGCTGGCGCGGCATCGGCGTGCGCATCGAGGACGACGTCTTGGTCACTCGCCAAGGCCCGCAGGTGATCACCGACGATGTCGTCAAGGAAGTCGACGCCATCGAGACGCTGATGGCAAAGGCAAAGGCGCTGCGCGATGAGCAGGCGCCGCGGCGGCGGCGAAGGGCAGCGTGACTGGCAAGGAAAGCAAAGCGGTCCGCAGATGACGCAGATGGCGCAGATGTAAGAGCAATCGCGTGCGGCAGCTTGCACGGCTGCAAATCAATCATGTCGATGAGGTCAAGGGGCAAGTCATGCCCTCTCTCCCGGCCCGGCCGGCTGGTTTCCATTCGCTCCTATCTGCGACATCTGCGTCATCTGCGGACCGCTTCGCTCTTTCGGCCCTGCTTGCCGTCCCCCTATCTGCGCCATCTGCGTCATCTGCGGGCCGCCTCGCTCTGCCGTCCTTGCCCAAGCCTTCCCCGCATGGCTAAATCGAGCCATGCACCCGTCCTCGCACTTTCTCGAAAACCTCGCCGTCGTGCTCTGCGTGGCGGCGGTCACGACGGTGTTGTGCCAGCGCGTCAAATTGCCGGTGGTGCTGGGCTATCTGCTGGCCGGCGTGATCATCGGGCCGCATGCGCCGACGATCCTGGTGGCCGATCCGGAGATCATCACCACGCTGTCGGAGCTCGGCGTGATCCTGCTGATGTTCACGATCGGCATGGAGCTGTCGCTGTCCAAGCTCGCCGAGGTCGGGCCGCGCGGGTTTGCGGTGGCGCTGGTCGAGATGGGGCTGATGCTGTTCCTGGGCTATCTGGCNNCAATGCTGTCGATCTCGTCGACGACGATCATCGCGCGCACGTTCGAGGACCAGAAGATCCCGCCGAAGGTGCGCGACCAGGTGTTCGGCACGCTGGTGATCGAGGACATCTTCGCGATCCTGCTGCTGGCGCTGCTGACCACGCTCGGCACCACGCGCAGCCTCGACCTCGGCGGCATGGCGACCGCCGCCGGCCGCCTCGGCATCTTCCTCGCAATCCTCATGCTGGTCGGGCTGCTGACGGTGCCGCGGCTGATCCGGTTCGTGGTCAAGCTCAACCGGCCGGAGACCACGCTCGTGGCCTCGATCGGCATCTGTTTCGCGGCGGCGCTGGCGGCGCAGCGTTACGACTATTCGGTCGCGCTCGGCGCGTTCCTGGCAGGCTGCCTGGTCGCCGAATCGGGCGAAGGCCATCGCATCTCGGCGCAAGTGCGGCCACTCCGCGACATGTTCACGGCGGTGTTCTTCGTTTCGGTGGGCCTGTCGATCAATCCGATGCAACTGGCCGGCGCGGCGGGCTACATCCTCGGTTTCGTGATCCTGGTCGTGGTCGGCAAGTTCCTGGGGGTCGCCGTCGGCTTTTTCGCGACCGGCAGCGCGGTGCGCGCATCGACGCAGGCCGGCCTCGCCATGGGGCAGATCGGCGAGTTCTCTTTCATCATTGCCGCGCTCGGCGTGTCGCTCGGCGCGATCAGCAGCCAGCTCTATCCGATCGCCGTCGGCGTCTCCTGTGTGACCGTGCTGATCACGCCGTTCGCAGTCAAGAACTCGGGGCACATCGGCGAGTGGATCGAAGGCCGCCTGCCACGCGCGTTGCAGACCTACGCCTCGCTCTACGGCAGCTGGGTCGAACAGCTCAGCGAGGCGCGCCACCGCGGCACGCTCGGTACCCGTGTCGGCCGGCTCGCGCGCCTGATCGTGCTGGATGCGGCGTTGCTGNNCCTTCATCGCGCTCGGCGTACCGCTCGCGCTGGGGTTGTTCCGGCTGATCTCGGCGCTCGGGCGCGCGCTGGCGCTGGCCGCACTGCCGGCCGCCGAGGAAGGCCGCGTCGACTTCGCGAATGCACCACGGCGCGCGTTCGTGGTCTCGCTGCAGCTCGGCCTGATGTTGCTGGTCGCCCTGCCCTGCTTTGCGCTGGTGCAGCCGTTCGCGCCGGGACTGCGCGGCACCCTGCCGCTGGTCGCGCTGCTGCTGACCGCCGGCATCGCGTTCTGGCGCAGCGCCACGCAACTGCAGGGCCATGTGCGCGCCGGCGCGCAGGCGCTGGTGGAAGCGGTCGCCGTGCCGGGCGCCACCCACGACGAACGCGCGCACGCACTCGATCAGATGGAACAGATCCTGCCGGGGCTCGGCGATCTGTCGCCGTTCGAGATCGACGACGACAATCCCTGGATCGGCCGCACACTCGCCGACGTCAACCTGCGCGCGATCACCGGCGCCACCGTGCTGGCGATCCGCCGCGGCGACGAGCCCGTGCTGACCCCCGACGGCAAGGAAAAGCTCACCGGCGGCGACGTACTGATCCTCGCCGGCACGCACGCGGCGATGGCGGCGGCGCGGGCGCATTTGAGTGAGCTGGCGGGGTTGGAGATGCGCGAAGCCTGACGCCACAGCGCAATATCGTCATTGCGCGATCTCTGTTTCGAACGAAACTGCACACCAGCCTTGAACCGCTCATCCTGAAGCTATGCGTCCGACGCTTCATCAGGACGCGTCGTCGAAGGACGCAGATTCCGCCCACCGCTCGCCCTTCGACGACGCGTCCCGGTGAAGCGCTGGGACGCTTTGCTCAGGGTGAGCGGTGAGTGGAAGTCTCACCCAGTTTGACGCGCGAATAAGCGCACCGACAGGGGCGACCGGGACTCCCACTTGAAACAACAGCGTCAGGCAGCGGGCTGCGCCCAGATGGCATCGTTGAAGGCATCGAGGGCGGGGAGCAACTGCCCGTCGAAGATTCGATTGATGCGGTCGAAGCCACCTCCTTGTGTACGGAACAAAAGGTCGGGATCGTCGAGTGCTTCGCGATCGACGAGTGTGTTGGCTTTGGTCTGGGCGGCAATCTTCTTGAGCCAGTCGCGCTGGGGCATGGTCCAGGCGCGGCTGCCGAGCAACTTCTGGAGAGCGTGGTCGACGCGTTCGACGTACGGAATCAACGGATCGCCGATCGCGGCTTGGCGGATGAACCCGACGATGCGTGCGGCGATTTCCTGGTTCGTCGTCTGGCGCCATGCGGACGCAATCTTGGCTTCGCTGTAGCCTGCGAGGTCGAGCGCCAACGCCAGATCTCGCAACTGTTTGCGCGTGAGCTCGCGCGGGCGGGTCAGCACAGTCATCAACGCTGGCATGTCGTTGCTGTGGCTGTTGATGAATGCTGCGAAGGCCTTGAGGTAGTCCTCGGGTCGTTGCGCGTTGCCGTAGCCGAGGTCGGTGCCTGCGAACGTATCTGAATGCTCGGAGACGAAGATGGGCCTGCCCGGGCTGTCGCCCTTGCGATCGAGCAATTCGCCCAGCCCCGCAAACTGCGTGAACCAGCCGGCGATTTCGGCCGGCGGCACGGTGCGCAGTTTGCCGATGAAGGCATCTGGGGTCATGCCCGCGCGGGTTTCGAAGTCTCGCGCAGCGGCCTCGGTCAGGTGTCGCTTCTTGCGCTGCAGCTTGGCGACGAATTGATCGCGCACCAGGGCGCGTTCCTCGTCGCTGCTCACTCGCTCGATCTCTTCGGCCATCTGCGCAAAGCTGATGCCGGGATTGATGACGACCGGCTGCATTTCGGTAAATTTCTGCAGTGCCTCATAGATGCGCACCGCATCGAAGATGCGAAAGGAATCTTTGCCGATGCCATCGCACAATCGAGTGGCGCGCCCGAGCATCTGGTCGAACAGGATGCGGCTGTTGACGCGGCGCAGGAACACTAGATTGCAGATCGCTGGAACGTCTACGCCAGTGGTCAGCAGATCCACGGTAACCGCCACGTTCGGCATCTTCTCGTTCTTGTAGTTTCGGATCAACTGCAGCGGTTTGTCCGCCGCGCCGGTGATTTTGACGACGGCGTCGTCGTCGACCGCCAAGTAGCGGGCCCGGAACGCCTGCTTGAGCAAGTCGACCACCTGATCGGCGTGGGCGTCGGTCGCGCAGAAGATCAGCGTTTTCTGCGGCGAAGTCGGGTCGATCTCGGTCGCGAGGTACTCGCATACGACGCGATTGAAAGACTCGACGATCACCTTGCGGTTGAAGTCCTCGATTTCGAGCTTGATCTCGTCGGGCGTGGTGTAGAGATCGAGCTGATCGCTCCCAGGTTTGTAGATAGGGATCTGCTCACCGATCTTCCAGACGATGCCGCTGGTCGAGAGCTCGGTCTTGATCTGCACCGGCGGCTCGTGATCGACAAGAAAGCCGTCGATCACCGCTTCTCGGTAGCTGTAGGCGTAGATCGGCCGGCCAAAGATCTGCGTGGTATGCAGCGCCGGCGTGGCGGTCAGGCCGATCTTGAAGGCATCGAAGTACTCGAGCACTCGCCGGTATTTGGACACGTAGTCGTCGAAACCGCGGAAGCCCAATTCGGTGTCCGACAGCTCGCGATCGAGCAGATAGCCTCGGTGGCATTCGTCGACGACGATGCAATCGTATTGATCTACGGCGGGCGGTGTGGTGCCTTCGCTGGTAAACATCACGCGTTGGACCATGCCTTGCACCGTAGCGAGATGCAGCGACGTCGCGGTGTCTGGCGTCGACTCGCCGAGTTCCTTGATTCCGAAGGTGTCGGCGAAGGTCTGCAAGCCTTCCATGCGCGTGTCTTTGAAGGCATTGGCAGCCTGCTCGCCGAGCGCTGAGCGGTCGACCAGAAAGAGCACGCGCCGGAAACGCTGAGTCTTGAGCAGACGATAGATCAGCGCGATACAGGTCTTGGTCTTGCCGGTGCCGGTCGCCATCGCCAGCAGCATTTCGCGCTGGCCGTTGGCGATGCCCTCTTCGACCGCCTTGATGGCGGCTATCTGGTAGGGACGCAGACTGAAGCCGTAGTTGAACGGCTCGCCTTTCAGTTGATCGTTTGCGCGGGCCTCGTCGCGCTTCAGGAGGGCGGTCAGGCCCTCCGGTGTATGCCAGCCATCGAGCGCGTGCGCCAAGTTTTCGGGAAGGCGTAGATCGCAGAACCAGACGCCGCTCTTCGTCGCCAACTGGCGCAAGTAGCTGCGGCCATTGCTGGAATAGGCAAAGGGCACGCGGAATTTCTGTGCGCCCCAGGTCGTGCCGTGCGCAATGGTCTCAGAGCTGGCAATGAAATCACGGCTGTAGCGCTTGGCTTGTTGCAGCGCGCCTGAGACATCAGTGTTCTTGCGTTTGGCTTCGACCGCGGCGACGGGCGTCAAGCCGACGAAAAGCACGTAATCAGCTGGGCCGCTCGAAGTCGGCCACTCGGCGATTGCCAGGTTCTTGCCCTTCTCAGGNNGCCCTTCTCAGGGCGCGTTCCCAGGCCGAATCGGAGCGTCGCGGAGTCTGCATCCCATCCCGCCATGCGCAGTTGCCCATCGATCAGTTTGCGCGTTTCGGCTTCGTCCAGTTGGACTTTGGTAGCCGCCGTGTTCGCTGCGGTGACCATGGCTGTGACGACAGATTTGGGCTGCGTCGACGCCTTGAGTTGCAGCTCAGCGAGCTGCTTTCCCAACTCAACCTTGGCGTTTTCGGTTTCGGCCGCGAGTTGTTCCCAGAAGCTCTGGTCTTTGCGTGCGGCTTGGAGAACGGCCTCGGTGGACTGCAGCTTTGCCGCGGTCTGCTGATTGGCTTCGCGGAACGAGGCAAGTTCAGCACCGAGCCGATCGAGCTCGGACTGCAGCTCCGCCGACTTGTCCTGCGGCGCCTGAGGCGGGATGAAGGCGCCCGACTTGTACGCCGGATCCTTGAAAGTACGGTGATACCAGACGCCGAGTTGCCACGTGATCTTCAGCGCTGCAAGTGCCGTCCTATGGTCTCCGGAAAGTGCGTGGTTGGCGGCGTTGCCGGCCTTACGAACTTCCGTGAATAGCTGAGCCACGTCGCGTGACAGGATGCCATGGTCCTGCAGCCTTTGAATTAACTCGTACTGCTGCTCCTCCCGCGAGAGGTAGATTCCGACACGAGTGGCAACAAGCTGCGCCAGCAACTCAGTGAGTTGCCGCAGCTTCAGCAGCGACGTATTGGGGTCATCAGGGAAATAGCGCTCAGCCAAAAGCCCGAGACGCAAAAGTTGCGCATCGTGCTGTTGCAGGATCGCGAAATTGCTGTTGAGTTGGGGCACTGAGTGCTTGGCTTATTTGCTGCTCGAAACATATCACTTCGACTTGGCGCCAATGGTCGCGCTGGTGGACGATGCGATCGCATGCCCCGTCGTGTCACGAGGCAGTTGGATGGCCAGCGGCGCGCAACGCGAAAAAATGCATGATCCGGTTCTGATTCATCCCGAATTTCCAGCGAGCATCAGATGTCCAGACCCGATTCCTGGCAAGGCACCATTGAAGCGACTTCGAGTTGGGCCGAGGCCTGCTGGATCAACGACGGTTCTGTGTTCAGTGCGGATGCCTTGTGGACGCCGGCACTGATCGAGGAAGTGCAACGGGCGTTCGTCGACCATCCGGACGACGGCACCGATGACTTCATGACCAAGCTTAAGGGGCAGATGCGGACGGCGTCTGCGGGTGCGCAGCGGTTGATGGCGGAGATGTTGTTCGTGCTGCTGCTATTCCCCAGCAACTTCAAGCCGCACACGAAGCGCCGTCAGGTGGATGAGATCTGGTCGCTTGCTGGCGCACCACTCGACATGAGCCACCCGCTACTGACGGATGCGGTGTTGACAGGTATTGGTTCGGGCGGACCGGGGTTCAACAATCACCGCTGGCGCGAGATGGTGTTCATGATCTCGCTGTCCAAGGCGATCAAGCTGTTGGAGCGTGCGCAGCGCGAGCGAGTGGTGCATGACTACGACGCGTTCATGGGCTGGATCGACGGCGTCGGGCGCGATGGCGATCGGCAACTACGGCACATGCTGCGTTTTCTATTGTTCCCGAATCGCGTCGAGCGAATGTCGTCGAACCGCGATCGATTGGCGGTGTTGGAGGCGTTCGGGGTGGCGCCGGCCTTGAAATCGCGCGCTTGGAGCGATCGGCAGATCGACGATGAGATGTTCGCGTTGCGCCAACGGATGGAGGTTGAGCATCCGGGAAAGGTGCTGGACTTTTATTCGGCGCCGCTGGATGCGAGATGGCGACCGCAGGAAGAGGAGGCTTCTGTTCCAGGCGAGCCAGCGCCAAATGTTCCAGCTGCAGTGGCTCAACCGACTGCCCCGCAAAGCGACAAACCCAAACCCGTCGCCCCGCTCAACCTGATCCTCTACGGTCCTCCAGGCACGGGCAAGACCTATCGGCTCCAAGCGCTCTTGGCC
>CXWL01009494.1_pt3 | contig 10048 bp, 8 predicted proteins | sample 590931 | NCBI WGS metagenome assembly CXWL01 (sample SAMEA3498368, study PRJEB10139) | groundwater metagenome | biome: water well; material: biofilm material | place: Germany | collected 2015-04-27
CTTCGGCAATAAGGCACTGCCGCCCGGAATGGGCGGCGGTCGTAAGAAACAGCGGCGGCCGGCTTATTTGCCGAGGCTCTGGCGCAGGTCGTCGAGCTGGCCGGAGGAACCGAGCAGCACGTTGCGGCTGGCGATGAACTTCGCGTATTCCTCGATGAACACCTTGCCCGGCGGGCGGAAGTCGAACTCCTTGGGATTGTCGCGGAAGAACTCGCGGTGCACGCGGGTCCAGACGAGGCGGCCGTCGGTGTCGATGTTGATCTTGGTGACGCCCAGCTTGGCGGCGGGAAGGTATTCGTTCACATCGACGCCCATCGAGCCGGCGATCGTGCCGCCGGCGGCGTTGATGCGGGCCACTTCGTCCTGTGGCACCGAGGAGGAGCCATGCATGACCAGGGGGAAGCCGGGCAGGCGGGCCTTGATTTTCTGCAGCACGTCGAAATGCAGCGACTGCTTGCCCTTGAACTTGAAGGCGCCGTGGGAGGTGCCGATGGCGGCCGCGAGACAGTCGCAACCCGTCTTTTTGACGAAATCCTCGGCCTCGGCGGGGTCGGTGAGGCAGGCGTTGCCTTCCTCGACCTTGATGTCCTCCTCGACGCCGCCGAGCATGCCGAGCTCGGCCTCGACGGATATGCCCTTGGCGTGCGCCGCGTCGACGACGCGCTTGGTGATGGCAACGTTCTTCTCAAACGGATCGTGCGAGGCGTCGATCATGACGGAACTGAAGAAGCCCGACTTGATGCAATCGTAGCAGGTCTCCTCGTCACCGTGATCCAGGTGCACCGCGAAGATGGCCTCGGGGAAGATCTCGGCGGCGGCGCGGATGATGGCCTCAAGCATGCGCTTGTCGGTGTATTTCCGGGCACCCTTGGAAATCTGGATGATGAACGGGGCCTTGGACGAGATGGCGCCCTTGAAGAGGCCCATCGCCTGCTCGGCGTTGTTGATGTTGTAGGCGCCGACGGCGTATTTCCCGTAGGCGTGTTTGAAGAGCTGCGCGGTTGTGACGATCATGGCGTGGCGAATTCAATTCCCCGCGGCAGGGTGTCTCAAGATTATTCCCCTGCCGTTCCGTGTCAAAAACCGCGCACCAATTGTCCTCATGTCTGGCAAGGATGCGGGAGTATGGAGGTGGAGCGCGGCCTCCGGACGCGCTTTAAACCCTTCCGGAGGCCGGGTTCCACCGCTCCTCCAGCAATCAGCGAGGAGGAAATTCGAACTCGGCCTTGTCCTGCTTCTGGGAGATGACGAGATAGGCGCTGAACTTGTTGCCCCGCTTGGAGACAAAACCCTCGATCAGGTCGCTACGGCCGTCGTCGACCAGCTTCAACACCTGCTCAACCGGGATCTCCACCTCGCAGAGTTTCTTGGCGAGCTTGAAGACCTGACGGTTGTCCTGGTCGGGCTTGCGGACATAGTAGGCGTCGCTCAGCTCCACGAGCTGACCGGCGGGATTCTTGCTCTCACCTAGCACGACGGCCTTGGACAGGTCGGCGACGGCGCGGGCTTTGCGGGCGATCGGATTCCCGTCCTTGTCGAGCTTCGGCGCGCGCGGTGGAAACTCCCAGGAAAACTTGCCGCCGTCGCGCTTCAGGAACGCGCTGAACGGCCGGCCCTTCTTGGAGATGAAGTTCTCGATGAGGTCCGTCTTGCCCTCGCCGACGAGCTTGATGGCCTGCTCGGGGGGGATCTGCTTCTGGCACATGATGCGCCCGACCCGGAAGGTCTGTTCCCAGGCGCCGGCCGCGTTGCGCTCGCGCACAACGAAACTGCGGCCGTTTTCGCAGAGATCGGCCCCGGTTTTCGGATCGGTCCAGAGGGGCGTAAGCGTGCCGAGGTCGACCTTGTCGCCGAAATCGAAGGCGGTTTTCCACTTCTTGGTGGTGACGTCCTGCTTGGTCTCCTTGTCTTTCTTCGTCTCTTCGACGAGCTCCAATTTGAGCATGGCGGAGAAGCGGTTCCTGGTCTTGTTGGAGATGAAGCCGTCGAGCGGGCCCACGGCGCGCCTCTCCACCAGATCCTTGACCTCAGATTCCTCCATGCGGCGGCCCCCGACGATCTTGTAGACCATCAGCTCGCCGTCCTGAGATTTGTAGCCGCGCAGGGTCTCCTTCAACGGCTTGCCGTCGGTCGGGGAAATAATGGCGGTCACGCGGGCGACGGAGTCGTCCTCCTCAAAGCCTTTTACGCGCTCCACGATACCCTTCGTCTCCTTGACAATCTCGTCCATGAATTTTTTCCGCGAATACTTGCCGTGCTCCATCTCGCGCAGGTGCCATTCCCATTCCCCGGTCATGGAGGGGCTGGTGAGGTCGTCGACCTTCACGGCGGTGAGGAACTGGAGCAGTTGCTCGGCCTTGGTGGAGGGCACGAGCTCACGCTGGTGGCGGTCGAGATACTTTTGGTTGACGAGGCCCTCGATGGTNNGGCTTGGTGGTCTCCTCGTGCAACGTGGTCTCGCTGGTCTTGGCCTTTGCTTTGTCTTCAGGCACGAGGGCCGGCAGCGCCTTCGAGTCGGGCGAATCTTCGTCCACCGTGCTCTTGCCGTAGACCGCGAGCCAGCCCGGCGCCGTGAGCACCTTGCCCTCGGTTTTGAAGGTGTGGCCGGCCACGACACTGAGGCGGGTCGTGATGTCGAATTCCGCCGGCGGGTGGAATGTCGCCACGAAACGCCGGGCGATCATGTCGAACAGCTTCGCCTCGGCCTCGTCAAGGTGCTTGGCCTCGTGCTGGGTCGGGATGATGGCAAAGTGGTCGGAGACCTGGGCGTTGTTGAAGATACGCTTGTTCGGCTGCACCCAGCCGGCTTCGAGCACGCGCTGGGCATGGAGCTTCAGGTCGCCGTGCAGGTTGGCCAGGGTTTGGCGGACCAGCGGGATGTAATCCTCCGGCAGGGCGCGGGAGTCCGAGCGGGGATAGGTGATCATCTTGTGCCGCTCGTAGAGGGCCTGGGCAATCTGGAGCGTGCGTTTCGCCGGGAAGCCGAAGCGCCCGTTGGCCTCGCGCTGCAGCGTGGTCAGGTCGTAAAGGCGCGGTGCACCCTGTGTGCTGGCCTTCTTTTCCTCGGTGACCGCGGCGACGGGCTGCCCCTGGCACGCGGCGACGATGGCCTCGGCTGTCTTCTTCACCCACAGGCGGTCGATGCGGTCGTGCTCGTCGTCGCTCTTCCTGTAATCCGGCCGCTGGTAGGCGCCCTCGTAGCTGCCCTTGGTGAGGCCAAAGCCGGCCGTGATGCGCCAGTAGCCGCGCGGCACGAAATTGCGGATCTCCAGCTCGCGGTTGTAGACGATGGCAAGGGTGGGGGTCTGGACCCGGCCGACCGAGGCCACGTTGCCGGCGCGGGAGCCGAACATGCGCTTGGTCAACGCGCGCGTGCCGTTGATGCCGATGAGCCAGTCGCTCTCGCTGCGGCAGCGGGCGGCGTCGGCCAGGCCCTGCATCTGCTCGGCGCTGCGGAGATGATTGAAGGCCTCGTTGATGCCCTCGTTGGTCATGGACGACAGCCACAGCCGTTGGAACGGTTTTTTGCACTTCGTGAGCTGGTAGATATAAGTGAAGATCAGCTCGCCTTCGCGACCGGCGTCGCAGGCGTTGATGACGCGGGTGACGTCCTTGCGGGCGAGTAGTTTCTTGAGCTGGCCGAAACGCTCCTTGCCCTCGGGCAGGGGCTGCAGCTCGAATTCCTTCGGGATGATCGGCAGGGTCTCCAGCCGCCAGTAGCCGTATTTCTTTTTGTCGATGTCCTCCGGCATCTGCAGCCCGACCAGATGACCGACCGCCGACGAAATGACGTATTCGTCGTTCTCGTAGTGGTCGCCTTTTTTCGGCACTTTGCCGAGGGCGCGGGCGAGATCCGCCGCCACGGACGGCTTCTCGGCGATGATGAGACACTTCATGTGGGGGCGAGCCGTTAGGGGCCGTCGCCGACAATTTCAAGCAATACTTTTTCCGGCTCAGTCGCTTGATCGCGAATTATCATGGTCGGGTGAGCAGGAAAATCTCTCCCTGGGCCCAAGCATATTCGTTGTCCCAGACGGCGCTCGTCGCGACGCTTTTCTTGAAATATTCCAACGCTGTTTCCGTCTCTCCGGCGAGAAGATGGCGCATGCCGGCGTAGTAATGGGTGATGCACTGGTTGCGCTGGGCCTCCTTGTCTTCGCCGGGCGCGACTTCCAGGAAGTCCGCTTCCGGAACTTCGCCCAGAAGAAAATGGGCCAAAGTTTTGTTCCAGTCCTCCGGCCAGCTGTCCGCGGACTTGGTCAATTCCGGTCCGGCTTCGGGTCGGTTTAATTGTCTGAGCACAAGGTAGCGGGCTATCTGGATGGCTGCCCTGTCGTCGTTATCCTTCGCGATCGCGAGCCCTGCTTCAAAGTCCGCCAAAGCCCCCGGCGAGTTGCCACTCATGTGACGCACCATGCCGCGAAGCTGAAAGAGTCCTGAATTCGGTTCCCCGTCCTGCCAGATCAGTTGGGTATAGTCGGCGCATGCCGCCCGCAGCTGGCCTTTGATCATTCTGACAAGGGCGCGCTTCCAATATTCATCCGACCAGGGGACGATCTCGATCACCCGGCTGAAGTCGGCAATCGCGCCGTCGAGGTCGCCCAGTTTTTGCTTCAGTTGGCCGCGATAGGAAAACGCATTCCAGTCGTCCGGCTTGAGACTGATGGCGTGATCAAAATCCGCCATGGCCTTGGCGTTCTCGCCGAATTCGGCATAAGCACTGCCGCGATTGGTATAGGCACTGACGAAGGACGGATCCAAGGTGATGGCCTTGGTATAGTCGGCGATGGAGCCGCGGGGATCTCCTCCGTTGGCCTTGGTGATCGCCCGGGAATTGAATTCAACGGCCGTGGTTTGCGCGAAGAGACTGCCCCCCGCCATTAGGACCAGCAGGCCCAGTCCGGGAGAACGGATGAATGTCATGGGGAAGGGGGAGGAATCAGGGTTGCACGGTCAATCTCGCCAATTCGGCTTTGGCCAGAGTGAACTCATTCAAGGCAGTCAATCCGGTGGAGAGGCATTGCTCAAGGGATTCGCGCGCAACCGCCTTGTCTCCGGCCAGGAGTTTGGTGACGCCAATGAAATAATTTGCGCTGCACTCCCGACCTTTGACACCGGCCGGATTGCCGTTCTTGGCGCGGGCAAGGAAAGCGGGTTCATCCAGTGCTTCGATCAGATACAACCCGATGGTCTTGTCCCATCCCTCCGGCCAACCGGCTACCATCCGGGCGAGGTCGGCGAATGAGGTTCCCCGGTGCAGTTTGCGCAGGGATATTTCTCGATAGAGGAGCAAATCAGAGCTGGGCTTTTGCTCCAAGCGCTCGACGGTTTCGTAGTCAGTCACCGCCTGCTGGTCATGCCCCAAGGCTTGGTGAACCACGCCCCGGCGATAATACCCATAGGGGTGTTCCGGCAGCAGCTCGCAGATTTCATTGTAATCCGCCAAAGCGCTGTCGAGGTCGTCCATCAGCAGTCGGATGTCGGCACGGACGGAATAGCCGGCCTGATCATCAGGTTCGAGCATCACGATCAGGTCGTAATCGGCGAGGGCACCGGCGAGGTCGCCATTCGCCTTTCGGGCGCCGGCGCGATTGGAAAGCAGCCGCACATCTCTGGGCTGAAGCAAGATGGCCCGGTCGTAGTCGGCGAGGGCGCCGGTCGCGTCACCCGTGTTGGCGCGCGCGATGGCCCGGTTGTTGTAGAAGACTGCCCGGTCGGGCCGCAGGACGATGGACTGGTCAAAGTCCGCGACAGCGCCGGTGAAGTCACCGCTTTGACTTTTGATCCCACCCCGTAAAGCGAAATACTCGGCGACATTGTCCGGCTTCAGCGCGATGGCCTGATCGTAATCGGCGATGGCCCCGGCGGAATCCTTTAGTTTCAACTTCAACTTTGCACGGTTGCTATAGATGATGGGGTCCGGTTTGATGGCCAGTGACTTATTGAAATAATCCAGGGCCTCGGCGTTGTTGCCCAGCATCTCGCTACTTCTGCCAAGTGCTCCGTAGCGATAGGCCGTCATCTCCGGCTTTTCTTCTGCCGCGTGAGCGAGGACCGGGAGCAGAAACAAGAGTAAACCCAGGCACAGAGATCGAGCCGGCTGCATAGGACGGAGATCTGTTCAGGTTTCCGCCCAGGCCGCGACGCCAAAAGCGCCGCCGGAAAGGGTGACCGGTCCTTGCCTACCTCACCGCCAAACCCGCCAGCGATTCATCGAGGGCCTGGAGCAGGGCGGCGATGGTCGCGTCGGTCTCGTCGCCCATGTTCGAGATGCGGAAGGTCTTGCCCTTGAGTTTGCCGTAGCCGCCGTCGATCACCAGGCCGTGCCTGGATTTGAGGACTTTGTTCAGCGCGACAAGGTCGACGTTGAGGGTGTTGGCGAAGCAGTTGAGCGTGACGGAACCGTGGCCCTCCCGCGGGAACAGCTTGAAGCCCTTGGTGAACGCCCAGTCGCGGACCGCCCTGTTCAGCCGGGCGTGGCGGGCGTAGCGCGCTTCCAGGCCCTCGGCGGCGAAGTCCTCGAGCTTGGACTTGAGCGCGTAGATCAGCGGGATCACAGGCGTGCTGGGGGTCATGCCGTCTTCGTGATTTCTCTGGAACTCGAGGAAGTCGAAATAGTAGCCGCGGCCTGTGATGGTGTCAGCCTTGGCCAGCGCCCGCGACGAGACGGAGAAAATCGAGAGGCCCGGCGGCAGCGCGAAGGCCTTTTGCGAACCGGTGATCATGACATCAATGCCGAGTTCATCCTTTCTGATGGGCAGTGCACTGCAGGAGCTGACGGTGTCGACGATGCTGATGACATCCGGGTAGTCTCGCAGCACGGCCATGAGGGCCGGCAGGTCGCTCATGCAACCGCAGGAGGTTTCGCTGTGGATGAGGGTGACGGCATCGTATTGGCCGGTGGAGAGCTCGGCGCGCAACGCAGCGGGATCGATGGGCTGGCCCCACCCGGTCTGAAGGGCCCCGGCGGCCAGTCCGCCGCGCCGGGCCACGTCGAGCCACTTGTCGGAGAAGGCGCCGTTCATGCAGCAGAGCACCTTTTTCTTCACCACATTCCTGAGTGAACCCTCCATGACACCCCAGGAGCTGCTTGTGCCGAGGTAAACGGGATCCTTGGTATAAAACAACGCCTGCAACTGCGGTGTGATCGACCGGTAGAGCGCAACGAATTCGGGGCTGCGATGCCCGATCATGGGCTGCGCCATCGCGCGGAGCGTTTTCTCAGAGACGGCGACCGGGCCGGGAATGAATAGCTTGTAGCTCATGGCAGGTGGTGAAGCCGGTGTTGCATGTGGCAAAACCAATGGCTAGCAATGACTCACAACCGCCCACTCCGTAGCGTCAAAGCCAATTTGCTCATGCCCAATCGCTGGTTTCGTCATAAAGCCGATGAGTTCGAGCAGTTCGCCATCGATGTCATCATGGGCCGGCGGGAAGGGACGCTGGCCGCGGTGTTCGGCGCCTTCCTGCAAGTGTGCTCGTATCTCTTCAGCGGCATTGTGCAGCTCCGGCTCTGGCTCTACCGCCACCGCATCCTCCGGGATCAGCCCCTCGGCTGCCTCGTGGTGGTGGTCGGCAACCTGACGGTCGGCGGCACGGGCAAGACGCCTGTGGTCGAGATGTTCGCCAAAGCCCTGCGTGATCGCGGCCGGAAGGTCGCCATCCTTTCCCGCGGCTACAAGAGCAAGGCCCCGCCGCTCTGGCGGAAATGGTGGTTCTGGCTTAACCACACCGAGGAGCCGCCGCCGCGCATCGTCAGCGACGGCGAGAAGGTGTTTCTCGATTCCGAGCTGGCCGGCGACGAGCCGTTCATGCTCGCGCGCAACCTGCCGGGCGTGGTCGTGCTGGTGGACAAGAACCGCGTCAAAGCCGGGGCCTATGCCATCAAGGAGTTCGGTTGCGACACGCTGGTGCTCGACGACGGTTTCCAATACCTGCCGCTGAAGGGCCGGCTCAACCTGCTGCTGGTGGACAAGACCAACCCGTTCGGCAACGGCTTCCTGCTGCCGCGCGGCATCCTGCGCGAGCCGGTAAAGCACCTGCAGCGCGCCTCCTATGTCTTCCTCACCAAGTCCAAGGGCGTGCGCGATGTGGAACTCGAGACCCTGATCCAAAAGTTCAATCCGGCGGCCGAGATAATCGAGTGCGCGCACAAGCCGCAATATCTCCAGCGCCTCGACACCGGCGAGCGCCTGCCGCTCACGGCGCTGGCCGGCCGCAAAATCGGCGCCCTCAGCGGCATCGCCGCGCCGGAAAGCTTCGAAGCCTTCCTGCGCGAAACCGGGGCGAAACTGATCTACACGCGCCGCTTCCTCGACCACTACCGGTTTACCCACGAGGATCTGGTCGGTGTCTTCGGGGACGCGGGGGACGCCGGGGTCGAGATCATGGTCACCACGGAAAAGGACGCCGTGCGCATCGCCGCGAGCGAGAAATTCCCCATGCCCTGCTATTACCTCCGGCTGGAGATCGAGATTCTGCGCGGAGCGGCGGATTTCCAGGAAGCGGTGGGCAAAATCTGCTTTCCGCGGGGCGAACCGTTGCTGGCGGCGAATCTGCCGGGGTGAGAGGCCGAACGCGTTTTCCCTGACGCGACGCGGCGGCTTAAGGCTAATCCGCCCCACCTTTGAGGTTGAATGCCCCGCTGTCCGCCGCGTTAGATAGGCCCATGTGTGATCCCCGTTTTACCCGGCTGGCCGAGGTGCTGACCGGCTTTTCCACCGCATTGAAAAAAGGCGAGCGGGTGCTCATCGATGCCTTCGATGTGCCCGACACCTTCACCATCGCCCTGGTGCGGGCCGTCCAGGAGCGGGGCGCGCTGCCCTACGTGAATATCCAGCGGGCCCGGATAACGCGCGAATTGCTGAAAAGCGCGACGGTCGAGCAATACGGCCCGGCCGCCGAGGTCGAACTGCAGCGCATGAAGCACATGCAGGCCTACATTGCGGTCCGCGGCTCGAACAACATTTTCGAGACCTCCGATGTGCCGGCCGAACGCGTGCAGGCGGTCGCCAAGATCATGAAGCCGGTGCTCGACCATCGGGTGAACAAGACCAAGTGGGTGGTATTGCGCTGGCCGTCGTCCGCCATGGCCCAGCAGGCGGGCATGAGCACGCAGGCCTTTGAGGATTTCTATTTCCGGGTCTGCACCTTCGACTACCGGCGCTACGGCCCGGGCATGAAGGCGCTGGCCGACCTGATGAACAAGACCGACCGCGTCCACTTGAAGGGTCCCGGCACCGATCTGAAGTTTTCCATCAAGGGCATAGGGGCCGTGCCGTGTGGTGGCTTGCGCAACATTCCCGACGGCGAGGTTTTCTCCTGCCCGGTCAAGGAGAGTGCCGAGGGTGTCATCCAATACAATGCGCCGACGGTTTATCTCGGCACATCGTTCGACAACATCCGGCTCGTTTTCAGGCAGGGCAGAATCACCGAGGCCACGAGCAACAACACCAAGCGCCTGAACGAAATTCTGGATACCGACGCCGGCTCGCGCTACATCGGCGAATTCGCCATCGGTTTCAACCCGCACATCCTCGAGCCGATGCGCGACATCCTCTTCGACGAAAAGATCGCCGGTTCTTTCCACTTCACGCCGGGCCAGGCCTACGAGATTGGCGGCAACGGCAACAAATCGGCCGTGCATTGGGACATGGTCAACATCCAGCGCCCCGAATATGGCGGTGGCGAGATCTGGTTCGACGGCAAGCTCATCCGCAATGACGGCCTGTTTACCCTGCCGGCGCTGAAGAAGTTGAATCCGGACTATCTGCTCAAACAGGGTTAACCGCTAATTTTCGCTAATGATCGCTAATCTCCGAACCATTAGCGCAGATTAACGTGAATTAGCGGTTTAATGAATATGCCTGCCGATCCTTCACTTCTCTCCTTCGTCCAGTCGCTGCCGAAGACGGAGACGCACCTGCATCTCGAGGGTGCGCTGCCGCTGGAGTTGCTCCAGCGCGTCCGGCGGGATTTCAAGCAACCGCCTCCGTCGTGGGCGCACAATTTCAAGTTCCGCGACTTCGTGCACTTCGAAAAGGAGTTG
>CXWL01114728.1_pt1 | contig 10048 bp, 9 predicted proteins | sample 590931 | NCBI WGS metagenome assembly CXWL01 (sample SAMEA3498368, study PRJEB10139) | groundwater metagenome | biome: water well; material: biofilm material | place: Germany | collected 2015-04-27
CCGCGACGCGACCCCAGGCTGAGCACCGTAGCGGAGTCGGCGCGCAGCGCCGACCGTTTCAGCATGAGCCCCTGCCGAACACCACCCGCCGCGACGCTTCACAACAAGCACGCCCACTGCACACACCCTCACCCCTCCAGCAACCGCACCTTCACACTCTTGCCCTTGACCCGCCCGTCCTGCAGCTTGCGCAAGGCCTGCTGGCCGATCTGCCGGTCCACCGCCACGTAGGTGGAAAACTCATTGACGTTGATCTTGCCGATCTGGGTGCCCGCAAAACCCATGTCCTTGGTCAGCGCACCCAGCACGTCGCCGGGGCGAATCTTTTCCTTGCGGCCGCCCAGGATCTGGATCGTCTGCATGGGCGGGCGCAGTGGCTCGGCGCTGGCCGGCGTCAACTCGGCCAACGGCTGCCACACCGACGCAAAGGCACCGGCCTTTTCAATGTTGCCCACACGCCCCATTTCGTCCACGCTGACCAGGCTGAAGGCCCAGCCTTCTTCGTCCACGCGCCCGGTGCGGCCGATGCGGTGGGTGTGGGTGTCGGCGTCGGGCGTGATGTCCACGTTGATCACGGCTTCAAGCTGCGTGATGTCCAGCCCACGCGCCGCAATGTCGGTGGCCACCAGCACGCTGGCGCTGCGGTTTGAAAAACGCACCATCACCTGGTCACGGTCGCGCTGCTCCAGGTCGCCGTGCAATTCCAGTGCGGCAAAGCCCTGCGCGCGCAGCACTTCCACCAGGTCACGGCACTGCTGCTTGGTGTTGCAAAAGGCCAGCGTGCTGACGGGCCGGAAGTGGTTGAGCAGCTGGCCCACGGCATGCAGGCGCTGGTCTTCGGTCACTTCATAAAAACGCTGTTTGATCTTGCTGGCGGTGTGCGCAGACAGCAGCTTGACCTCCTTGGGTTCGCGCATGAAGGCCGCCGCCAGCTTGGTGATGCCTTCGGGGTAGGTGGCTGAAAACAGCAGCGTCTGGCGCTGTTTGGGGCACTGCTTGGCCACCACGGCGATGTCGTCGAAGAAACCCATGTCCAGCATGCGGTCGGCCTCGTCCAGCACCAGGGTGTTGAGCGCTTCCAGGTTCAGGCTGCCCCGCTCCAGGTGGTCCATGATGCGGCCCGGTGTGCCCACCACGATGTGCGCGCCATGCTCCAGGCTGGCCAGTTGCGGGCGCATGGTGGCGCCACCGCACAGGGTGAGGATCTTGATGTTGTCCTCGGCCGCAGCCAGACGGCGCAGCTCTTGCGTCACCTGGTCGGCCAGTTCACGCGTGGGGCACAGCACCAGGGCCTGCACGGCAAAACGCCGCAGGTTCAGGTTGGCCAGCAGCGCCAGCGCAAAAGCAGCAGTCTTGCCGCTACCCGTCTTGGCCTGGGCAATGAGGTCGTGCCCGGCCAGGGCCAGCGGCAGGCTGGCGGCCTGGATGGGCGTCATGGTGGTGTAGCCCAGTTGCTGCAGGTTTTGCAGCACGTGGGGCGCCAGCGGCAAGGTGCTGAAGTTGCTGGCGGCGGGTGCAGCTTGCGGGGCTGCAAGGGCAACTGCAGGGGCTGCAGCGGGGGCCATGGCGGCCGGTGCAGCCGCTTCAAAAGGAGGTTTCGTGTTCATGAGCGATTATCCGGGGTTGTGGTTGCAGATTTCCTGGGCCACTTTTTGCGTCTGACCCCATGCCCGCTACCGCCAAAACTGCCAAACCCGCCGCGCACGAGACCTTCAACCTGCCCTTCACCCGCCACGCTGCGCGTGTGCCGGCCCACCTGGGCAAGGACGAAGTGGCGCGCATCCGCCAGGCGGCTTACGTGCTGCCGCAGGTGGTGAAACCGGCCGACTACGTGCCCGAAGGCACCGCCGGCTTCGAGACCCACCTCGACAAGCTCGGCCTGGTGCTGCTGCAGAAATCGGTGCCCGGCGCGCGCCCCAGCCGCTGGATAGAACCCGGCCTGATGGACGCCGCGCTGGCGCACCTCAACGCCCTGCCCAGCACGGCCGAGGCGCGCACACTGATGCAAGAGCGCACCACGGCGCTTGAAGGCCTGGGCGTGGCACGCCGCGCGGGTGTGTGGACGCGGCTCATACGCCACGGGCTGCCGCTGTCAGAGCCGGGCTGGCGCGTGCCGGTGCTCTTCAGGATGCCGGTGGACGACGCCGCCATCTGGGCCTACTACCGCCACGGTGACCAGGCCGCGCTGCTGGCCGCGCTGGGCACACCGTCGGGTTACCCGCATGCCGACGAGCTGACGGCGCACATGGAGGCCCTGCTCAGCCGCAGCCGCGACTTCAAGGCGCACCACGTGGAGTCTCTGCTGCCGCGCCTGCAGGCCGAATGCGCCACGCCGCAGGAGCTGGCCGACTTGAAGGCCGCCTGCAACCGCGCGCAAGACCGCTGGGAACATTACGTGTCAGAGCTCGACACGCTGCAGGGCCTGAACAGCGAACTGGCCTTCCAGGGCTACCCCGACACCTTTCAAAAAGCGCGCCGGCTGCAGCGCACCGTGACGCTGTACGTGGGCCCACCCAACAGCGGCAAGACGCACGCCGCCTTTGAACGCCTGGCCCAGGCGCTGGACGGCGCCTACCTGGCACCCCTGCGGCTGCTGGCGCTGGAAGGCCGTGACCGCCTGGTGGCACGCGGTGTGCCCTGCAGCTTGCTCACGGGTGAAGAAAACGTGCCCGCCGCGCAGGCGCGGGTGGTGAGCAGCACCATTGAAATGGTGTCCACCAACACGCCCATCGACGTGGCCGTGATCGACGAAGCGCAGATGATCTTTGACAACTCGCGCGGCTGGGCCTGGACGCAGGCCATCGTGGCGGTGCCGGCCAAAGAGGTCATCATCATCTGCAGCGCCTACGCGGTGCAGGCGATAGAAAACCTGCTGGGCCTGTGCGGTGAACGCTGCACCGTGCGCCACTTTGAACGCATGCAGCACGTGCAGTTGCTGGCGCAGCCGGTGGCCATGTCGCAGCTGAAACTGGGTGACGCGGTGGTGGCCTTCAGCCGGCGTGACGTGCTCATGCTGCGCGACCAGATCGCCGCGCAAGGCCACCCGGTGTCGGTCATCTACGGCGCGCTGCCGCCCGAAGTGCGCCGCCGTGAAGCTGAACGATTTGCCAGCGGCGAAAGCCACATCCTCGTAGCCACCGACGCCATCGGCATGGGCCTGAACCTGCCCATACGCCGTGTGCTCTTCAGCACCTTGGCCAAGTTTGACGGCCAGGGCGACCGTGAGCTGACCGAAAGCGAAGTGCACCAGATTGCCGGCCGCGCCGGCCGCTACGGCATCCATGAAGAAGGTTTTGTGGGTGTGCTGGCCGAAGCCGAACCCACGGCCCTGCGTGCGCTGAAAGATCTGCTGCCCAAGACACCCCGTGCGCCGGCCGACTTCAAGGCCCCGGTGGCGCCCAACGGCTGGCACGTGGACACCATCTCGCTGCGCCTGGGCCGCACCAAGCTGCGTGAGGTGCTGGGTGTGTTCATGGAGCAGCTCAGGCTCGACGACGCACACTTTGCCGTGGCCGAGCTGGACCAGATGCTGGAGTTGTCAGAACAACTGGACCAAAGCGCAGCCAGCCTGACGCTGAAAGAGCGTTTCATCTACGCCCAGGCCCCGGTGGACACACGCACCGACGGCCAGGTGCAGGAATTTTTGGCCTGGAGCGCCAGCCACGCCAGCACCGGCCAGGCCGGCAAGCCCTGGTTCCTGGACCAGGTGGACGGCCACAGCCGGCTGGAGCGCATGGAACAAGCCCTGCGCGCCTGCACTTTGTGGCTGTGGCTGGGCCTGCGTTTTGAAGGCGTCTACGGCCACGGCGACGCGGTGCTGGCGCTGCGCAGTGCACTCAACGACGGCATTGAACGCCAGCTCAAGGGCAAGCGCCCGCTGGCCCAAATGCGCCACGGCCGGCCGCCGCGGCGCCGCAGCTAAGGGCACCGGGCTACTGCACGACGGCCCCGAAAAGACCGGCACCCCCGCCATGCCCACCCCAGACCCACCGCGCGGCGCCACCCCCACGCCCGCGCTGAAGTACTTGCACGGCTACCCGCCGCCGCTGCTGGCGCAGGCCACCGAGCTGTTGGCCGCCGGGCGGCTGCGCGCTGCGGTGCTGCAACGCCACCCCGAGGCCCACACCGTGCGCACCGACCGCGCGCTCTACGACTACGTCATCACACTCAAGTCCCGCTACCTGCGCAGCGCCGAGCCGTTGGCCAAGGTGGCCTGGGACAACAAGCTGCACATCATCCACAACGCACTGGGCACGCACACGGCAGTCTCACGCGTGCAGGGCAACAAGCTCAAGGCCAAGCGTGAAATCCGCATCGCGGCGCTCTTCAAGCAAGCCCCAGCCAATTTTTTGAAGATGATCGTGGTGCACGAGCTGGCGCACCTGAAAGAGCGCGAACACGGCCGGGCGTTTTATGCGCTGTGCACGCACATGGAGCCCGACTACCACCCGTTGGAATTTGACCTGCGGCTGTGGCTCACCGCGCTGGAGCTGGAGCCGCAGCCCCGCACTTGATGCCTGCTTGATGCCTGCTGCCGGCTGCCGACGCAGTCNNGTTTGGCAAACCCGCTCTCCACCCAGGCTGCCGCCGTGCTGTTGTTGAGCCGGTAGCCGGCAGCCACCCGCACCTGGGCAAGCTGCTCGCCGCTGGCGTCCAGTGCCGAAAGCAGCGCGTGGGCGTCGTCTTCATCGGGCACGATGTCCAGCGTCACTTCCACGCGCCCGGCCGCCGCCTGCACCACCACCGACTTGTGCAGCGTGGCGTGCAACTGCTGTTCATGCCGGCGCAGCACTTCGCTGGCGGTCTTGACCAGGGTGTTGAAGGCGCCCGTGTCCAGCGGCTTGGGGTTCTTTTTGTCGCGGCCCATGGTCCACGGCCCCACCAGCGCGGGCTCGGACTCGCCCTGCTTGACCATCTCCACGGCCCAGCCTTCGTCGTTGTTGTTCTTGATGACGCGGGCCGTCCAGCCGTTGTCGCGCCACAGGCGGGGTTGTTTGATGGCTTCGCAGTTGCCGGCGGTGTCGCTGTCGGTATTCATGGCGGCATGCTAAACGGGCTTGCTCACCCGCCCGAGCGCTTGACGACAAAGCCCTCTTGCACCAGCCAGGCCATGACACGCTCCACGTGCTCGCCCTGCACTTCCAGCACGCCGTCCTTGCAGGTGCCGCCGGCGCCGCAGGCCGTGCGCAGGCGCTTGCCCAGGGCGGCCAGCGCGTCGCCGGGCAGCGGCACGCCGGCCACCAGCGTCACCGTCTTGCCGCCGCGCCCCTTGCTGCTGCGGCTGACGCGCACCACACCGTCGCCCGCCGGCCGCACAGGTGCGGCGCGGCACAGGCAGCCGGCCAGCGGCTGGCGGCAGGCTGGGCACATACGCCCGGCATCGGTGGAATAGACAAGGCCGCCAGGGCTGGATTTGGACATGGCGGCATTTTCCACGGCCCAGGTCACGGCAAACGCTGCGGCGCACACCGGGCGCCCACAGGACGCCTGCTGGAAGCCTGGGATGCGCTCAAGCGCTGCTGGGCTGATGAACTGACGGGCTGATGTGGCAGCACCTCAGCGCGCGGCACCCGAGCCCGGTGGCTGCGGCGCGGCCGGCACGGCAAACACCGCCGAACTGCCCCCCAGGCAGCGCTGCTCTTGCCCCGGGGCACAGCGCGCCGTGTCAGGCGGCGGCGGCCGGTGCACAGGCGTGGGACGGCGCGTCACAAACCCCAACACCGCCGCCGCCGTGGCCAGCGCCAGCGCGGCCACCCACAAACGGCGGCGCCAGGTGGGGGGCCGGTACTCGTCTTCGGACAGGCGGGGCTCGGTCACGTGGGCGCTTGCCATCGCGGGCTGGCAGGTTTCAGGGGCCGCGACTATCGCATGGCGCATGCACTGCCGCCTGCGCTTCAGGTACCGCGCACGTAGGGGTTGCTGCGACGCTCGTGGCCAAAGCTGCTTTCGGGGCCGTGGCCGGGGATGAAGACCATGTCGTCCCCCATGGGCCACAGCCGCTGCGTGATGCTGGCAATGAGCGTGTCGTGGTCACCACCGGGAAAGTCGGTGCGGCCTATGCTGCCGGCAAACAGCACGTCGCCCACAAAGGCACGCCGGGCTTGCGCGCTGCAAAAGACCACATGCCCTGGCGTGTGCCCAGGGCAGTGGCGCACCGCCAGCACGCTGTGGCCCACGGCCACGGTGTCGCCATCAGCCAGCCAGCGCGTCGGCACAAAAGGCTCGGCAGGCGCAAAACCAAACATCTGCGCCTGCTGCGCCAGGCCATCTATCCAGACCTGGTCGGCAGGGTGTGGGCCCACGATGGGCAGCGCCAGATCGCGCGCCAACGAGCCGGCGCCCCCGGCGTGGTCGATGTGGGCGTGGGTGAGCAGGATCTGCGTCAGCGTGACACCCAGTGCCTGCACCGCCGCCAGGATGCGTGGCAAGTCACCGCCGGGGTCGATGACGGCGGCTTGCCTGGTTTCACTGCACCAGACGATGGAGCAGTTTTGCTGGAAGGCGGTGACGGGCAGGGTCTGGTAGAGCAGCATGGGTCACGACGATAGCGGCAGACGGCCAGACTTTTTGCAGTTGCCAGGCGACGCCTCGCGTCACCCTAGGGTCAATCTCCCGCCGACAGCAAGGCCGGCTGGGTGAGGTCCGCGTCCACGTTCATCAACAAGCTCGCCAGTGCCAGGCTGCGCCACAGCGGCGCGGGCATTTGCAGAATCGCATCGGGCGTCTTGGCCTGCACGATCCAGTCGCGGATGCCGGCATGCTGGTCGGCGGTGAGCAGGCTGCGGCTCAGCATTTCGTCGAGTGTCTGCAAGGGGCACCTCCGGCTGGGGCTGATGTCGGCCACATGGTAGCGGCGCGCGGCGACACAAGGCCGCGCCCCTGCGTCAAAGATCTACCTGCGTGCCCGCTGCCGGCGCCTCTACCTTCCAGCCCAGCTGGGCATGCACGGTGTCGGCAAAGCCGCAGGCCGTGGTGGCTTCACCGTGCACCACATAGGTCTGCGCAGGGGGCGCCTTGAAGCCACGCAGCCAGGCCAGCAATGCGGCCTGGTCGGCGTGGGCCGAGAGCCCGCCAATGGTGTGCACGCTGGCGCGCACGGCCACGTCGTCACCCAGGATGCGCACGTGTTTTTCACCGTCTACCAAGCGCCGGCCCAGCGTGCCCTGGGCCTGGTAGCCGATGATGACGACGGCGCACTCGGGCCGGCCCAGGTTGTGCCGCAGGTGGTGCTTGATGCGCCCGGCGTCACACATGCCGCTGGCCGCGATGATGATGGCGCCGGACTTGATGCGGTTGAGCGCCATGGACTCTTCCACGCTCTGGGTGAAGTGCAGCTCCAGCCACTCGGGGTGGCTCTGCCGCAGCGACAGCAGCGCGCGCGTCTCATCGTCGAGATAAGCCTTGTGGCGCCAGGTGATGGCGGTGACCTTGTCGGCCATGGGCGAGTCCACAAACACCTGCAGGCGTGGCAGCTTGCCCTGGCGGCACAGGTCCACCAGCAGGTGCAGCAGCTCTTGCGTGCGGCCCAGCGCAAAGGCCGGGATGATGACGTTGCCCTGGTGGCGGCTGAGTGTGTCGCCAATGACCTGCGTCAGCTCGTCCATGGTGGGCTGCATGGCGCGGTGCAGGCGGTTGCCGTAGGTGGATTCCACCACCAGCACGTCGGCCGCGTCGATGACCGTGGGGTCGCGCACGATGGGCCGTGCGGGCTGGCCCAGGTCACCCGAAAACACGATCTTGCGTGTGCGCCCACGCTCGGTGAGCCAGAGCTCGATGATGGCCGAACCGAGGATGTGGCCGGCGTCACGAAAGCAGCAACGCACGGTGTCGTGCGCTTGCACCGCGTCGCCATAGGCCACGCCCTGCACCTGCTCCAGGCAAGCCTGCGCCTGCGCCACCGTGTACAGCAGGCCTTCGGGCGCGTGCCCGCCCTGGGGCAATCGGGCGCGGCGGCGCTGGCCACGCGCCCACTCGGTTTCTTGTATGTAGGCGCTGTCGAGCAGCATCACCTGCAGCAAGTCGGCGGTGGCAGCGGTGGTGTAGATGGGGCCCTTGAAGCCCAGCGCGCACAGGCGCGGCAGCAGGCCGCTGTGGTCAATGTGGGCATGGGTGAGCAGCACAAAGTCAATGTGCCGGGGCTCAAAGGTCCAGGCGCGCTGGTTGCGTTCATGGGCCTCGCGGCCGCCCTGGAACAAACCGCAGTCCACCAAAAAGCGCAGGCCTTCGGCTTCGACCAGAAAACACGAGCCGGTGACTTCTTGAGCAGCGCCGATGAAGCTGAGTTTCATGGTTCACCTTGGGGTGGGGTCTATGGCCGATGATGCGCTGCGCGCCTGGCGCCGCGCCCACAGTTTGCGCAACTCTTCAGCCCACAACACCGCGCTGGCCAGCAGCAGCAGGTGCAGCACGGTGGCCGCCGGCAAAGGCACGGTGTGGAAGAGCGCATTCATGAACGGCGCGTACAGCACCAGCGCCTGCAGCAGCACCGAAAGCAGCAGGCCGCCGGTGAGCCAGTGGTTGCGCAACAAGCCCAGCCGCAGCGCCGACGCGTGGGTGGACTGGCAGTTGAGCACGTTGAACCACTGGCTCAGCGCCACCAGGGTGAAGACTTCAGTGCGCACCAGCTCAACGGGTGCGCCTTGCTGCACACGCCAGGCCAGCCAGCCAAAGGCCGCTGCGGCCGCCGTCAGCGCCATGACGGCCGTGCGCAGCAGCACCAGGCGGTCGAGCAGGCGGTCGTTGCGTGGCACCGGCGCGCGGCGCATCTCGTCGCCTTCGGGCGGGTCCATCACCAGGCTCACGGTGAGCGTGCCTTCGGTGACGATGTTGATCCACAGGATCTGCACCGCCAGCATGGGCATGGGCAGGCCCACCAGCACCGCGCCCAGCAGCACCAGCACCTCGTCCATGGAAGTGGCAAAGAGGTAGAGGATGAGCTTCTTGAGGTTGCCGTAGACGACGCGGCCTTGCTGCACGGCGCCCACGATGGTGGCGAAGTTGTCGTCGGTGATGACGATCTTGGCCGCGCTCTTGGCCACCTCGGTGCCAGTGATGCCCATGGCCACGCCCACGTCGGCGCAGGCCAGCGCGGGGGCGTCGTTGACACCGTCGCCGGTCATGGCCACCACTTCGCCGTGCGCTTGCAGCGCCTGCACGATGCGCAGCTTTTGCGCCGGCTGCACCCGCGCAAACACGGCAATGCGCGGCAGCGCGCTGCGCAGATGGGCGTCGTCCATGGCCTGCAGCTCAGCGCCGTCCACGGCATGGTCACCCGGCTGCGCAATGCCCAGCGCACGGGCAATGGCCAGGCCGGTGAGCTTGTGGTCGCCGGTGACCATCACCGGGCGTATGCCGGCGGCACGGCAGGCGGCCACGGCGGGCTTGACTTCCGCACGCGGCGGGTCGATCTGGCCNNGGTCGATCTGGCCCACCAGGCCGAGCAGCCGCGCACGGCCGGCCAGCGGCGCAAAACCGGCGTCGGGCAGCAGCGGGTCGTCGTCCACCTGCGCCAGGGCCAGCACCCGCAGCGCGCGGCCGGCCATGGCCTCGGCGCTGGCGCGTGCGGCCAGCAGCAGCGCGGGGTCGGCGCCTGCGCACAGCCGCAGCACCGCTTCAGGCGCGCCCTTGATCAGCACCAGGCGTGGCGCACCCACCACGGCATGGCGTGTGGCCATGAGCTTGGTGTCGGCGTCAAAAGGCAGCTCGGCCTCGCGCGGGGCCGTCTGGCGCAGCGCCACCGGGTCCACGCCGGCCTTTTGCGCCAACACGAGCAAGGCGCCTTCGGTGGGGTCACCCAGCACGGCCCAGGCGGGGCGGCCGGCGGCCGGCGGCTGCAGGTGGGCGTCGTTGCACAACACGGCGGCGCGCAGCAGGGCGGCCCCTGCGGCGTCATGCGCCAGGCCACCGGCGGGCAGCGCCTGGCCACCTTCTTGCAACGCCCCTTCGGGCGCGTAGCCGATGCCGGTGACGGCGACCTCACGCCCACCGGGCAGCCACAGGCTCACCACCGTCATCTCGTTGCGTGTGAGCGTGCCGGTCTTGTCGGTGC
>CXWL01006088.1_pt1 | contig 10047 bp, 9 predicted proteins | sample 590931 | NCBI WGS metagenome assembly CXWL01 (sample SAMEA3498368, study PRJEB10139) | groundwater metagenome | biome: water well; material: biofilm material | place: Germany | collected 2015-04-27
TCTATTGGCCGGATTTTTTAATTCAAAAAATTCCCGGCAACTCTAACGCCGCGAATAAACCAATTTATTTGTTTATGCTATTATCAATGATAAATTTGTACTTTGAAACATTAACTTGCATACCGTAGTTCAAGCCCAAAATAGTATTTATGCCGAGCATTAAACAATTGTGGATAAAATAAAAATACAGGATGACGATCTTGTCATAGGCACGCCTCTTTCTTGGGCGGTATTTGGAGTAGCCGGACAGCTTTTACTGAATGAAGGCTACGTTCTGAAGACCGAAAACCAAAAGGGTTTGTTACTGTCTCAGGATTTGTATAGAAACCCTACAAAAAAAGAACTGGAAGAAGCCAGTTCGTTAGCCGTTTCTTTGCAGCAAATTTCTCCTTTTGAAACGCTTGACACAATAAAAGTCTCACTCAGACACATCATTTCCAATATTCACAAGAACATTAAAGCGGACTACAGCCGCTCGCTTTTGGAACTGGCCGGGATTGTACAAAATCTTTGCCGCGATAATGTCGATCCTGCGCTGGGTGCTCTGATTCTTGACCTGGAGGCTCCCTATGTTGACCTGCACCCGGTTCTGTGCGCCATTCTTNNTTAAGCAACCAGACTACACCGCTGACTGACAAGCAGCGCAAGATAATCAATGAGCATCCTCACCGAAGCCGGGAAATCATGAAGTCTGTTGGCATCGATAACAAAGACTGGCTGGACACGATATTGTTTCATCATGAGCGCATTGACGGCAAAGGTTATCCCAATGGTTTGTCAGGCAATGCAATTCCCGAATCGGCAAGAGTTCTGGCATTGGCCGATATTTACAGTGCAATGGTTCTGCCCAGGCAATACCGTGACGGCATTTTTGTAAAAAAAGCGCTGCGCGATATTTTTATGCAGCGGGGCAGTACCGTTGATGAAAACCTCGCCCAGATGTTGATCAAGGAAATAGGCATTTATCCGCCCGGCGCTTTTGTTATGCTTAATAATGGCGAAGTTGCCGTCGTATTAAAACATAATGCCAAGCAGGCTAATTGTCCCACGGTGTTGAGCGTTATCAGTCCCCGAGGTCTGCCTTATGAGATCCCCAGGAAGCGCGATACGGAGCAGGAGCAAATTTTTGCGATTGAAAAAGTCGTTTCCCGGCCTGAAAACCTGAAGGTAAACATCCATCAATTTTGGGGCATCAATGCCCCAAAGTCCGATCCTGAAATTTAAATGGTTTAGCCTAAGACAGTTCCTGCAGCAATTTTTGATAGATACCGCCGAAACTGCCATTACTCATCAACACAAAATGTCCGCCATAACGGGCTTCAAATTTCAGTTTGGCAATGATTGTGTCGAGCGATTGGCAAATTTCAATGTTTGATGCGTATTTTTTGAGACCGCTTAAATCCCAGTTCATATTTTCCGGCTGGTAGATTAGCGCCAGATCGGCATTTTTTAAGGATAAGGCTAATGTCTCTGTATGAACGCCTAAACGCATGGTGTTTGAGCGTGGCTCTACAATCGCAATAATACGCTCCTGGCCTACTTGTTTACGCAAACCGTCGAGCGTGGTTTCAATGGCTGTCGGATGATGGGCAAAGTCGTCGTATAGCGTGACACCGTTGATCGTGGCAAGCACTTCCATTCGGCGTTTAACATTTTTGAAAGTGGCCAGCGCGGAGATGGCATCTCTCGGTAAAATGCCTGCATGATGGGCGGCAGCAATAGCTGACAGTGCATTATAAACATTATGATCACCGGTTAGCAGCCAATCGACACAGCCCTGTTCTTCGTTATTCAATAAGACTTTAAACTGACTGCCATCGGGTTTAAGCAATTCAGCGTTCCAGCACGCATTGCCATTGATCGACGTTTTTACCGAGGGCGTCCAGCAGCCCATGGCCAAAACATCATTAATATTGTCGTCAAAGGCTGGGCTGATAATCAATCCTTCGCCGGGAATCGTTCTGACCAGATGGTGAAACTGCTTTTTGATGGCGTCCAAATCAGGAAAAATATCGGCATGATCATATTCCAGATTATTTAACACGGCTGTACGCGGCCGGTAATGAACAAACTTTGAGCGCTTGTCAAAAAAGGCCGAGTCATATTCATCGGCTTCGATAACAAAAAAGTCTGATTCTCCCAGTCTTGCAGAAATACCAAAGTTTAACGGGATGCCGCCGATCAGAAAGCCCGGCTTAAAGCCCTGATGCTCCAGGATCCAGCTCAGCATGCTGGTAGTCGTTGTTTTGCCATGGGTCCCGGCAACGCCCAGCACCCATTTATTTTGCAACACATGCTCGGCAAGCCACTGCGGACCGGATACATACTTAAGACCTTTGTTTAATACGGCTTCAACTTCCGGATTCCCGCGCGACATCGCATTTCCGATGATGACCAGATCAGGGTTGCTGGCTAGATTTTCAGAGCGATAGCCTTCCATCAACTGGATGCCCTGTTCTTCCAGCTGGGTGCTCATAGGCGGATAAACATTCTGGTCGGATCCACTGACCTGATAACCCAACTGTCTGGCAATGACGGCCAATCCGCCCATGAAGGTTCCGCAAATACCTAAAATATGAATATGCAATGTCTTATCCTGATGGTGTTTATTGTTTCTGAATAGTGATAGGCGTGAGGCTAAAGGTACAAGGCGAAAAATCCATTCTCTAAAATAGGTAGCTCTTTTACCTTTCGCCTTGAGGCTCTTCTATTTTTTCTCTTCCGGTTTTTCGGCCGCCTTTTCCTCGGGCTTGTCTTCCGCCTTTTTATCGCCGCCTTCCTCACCCTCTTTGGCTGCGGCATCTTCTTCTGCAGGCGGTGGCTCGGCATCCTTAGCGCCGGCTTTTTCCAGAATTTTAATTACTTTTTCATAAGCGGCCTTTTTTGCCCTGGCCATTACTTTGACATTTTGCTTATCGGCGGCGTTGACGTCGGCACCGGCTGTAATCAATAAGGAAACGATTTCTTCATTACCAAACACCAACGCATCCATTAATGCAGTCGTTCCGGTATTGTCAGCAAGATTAACATCCGCACCATAACCAATAAGCGCTTTCACTATACGGACATTGCCGTTAAAACTGGCTGCCATCAAAGGCGTTTTGCCGCTTGCCGTTTTGCTGTTAACATCAATGCCTTGAGCAAGTAAGGTCTCCAGTCGTTCAACCTTACCCAGCATGGCGGCTGCAAACAAATCCTTGGCATCATCCGGATAAGCCGCCTGCGATAACGCCATTAAAACGATATAAATACAAATTATGTGTTTCATTCAGGAAGAGGTGCTTGCGTTTAGCGTTGAGTTACGATGAAATAATCAGTATATAACCTATATGATCCAATAATGAACGAAAAAAACAAAATTATTGTTGAAGCAACACCGCAATTTATTGAAGCGCAATCGGCTCCCGACCAGGGGCGCTATGTTTTTGCCTACACCATTACGATAACCAATATGGGTGCTGTTCCAGCAAAGTTATTGAGCCGCCATTGGCTGATTACTGACTCCAACGGAAAAGTTCAGGAGGTCAGAGGTGAGGGCGTGATCGGTGAACAACCTTATCTTAAACCCGGCGAATTTTTCCGTTACACCAGTGGCGCCATGCTTGAAACACCGGTTGGCACCATGCAAGGTCAATATAGTATGAGGTCGGATGAGGGCGATGATTTTAACGCCACGATTCCTCAGTTTACCTTGTCCATTCCAAGAACGCTGCACTAAAGCAATGTCCATTTACGCTATTGGTGACATTCAGGGTTGCTTTGATGACTTATTGAGGCTGCTTGATACCATTGCATTTAATGAACACTCAGACCAGCTCTGGTTTGCGGGCGACCTGGTTAACCGCGGGCCGAAATCGCTGGAGACACTGCGTTTTGTCAAATCATTGGGCGCGGCCGCTATCACGGTTCTGGGTAACCACGACATGCATTTGCTGGCGGCTTCCTGCGCTGAAAAATCGGCCAATAAAAAAGATTCGCTAAGCCAGGTGCTTGACGCGCCCGATAGAAATGATCTGATAGACTGGCTGCGACATCGGCCGCTATTCCATTTTGATAACCATTTTTGTCTGGTGCATGCAGGTCTCCCTCCTCAGTGGGATTTTAAGACTACCCAAAAGATGGCTTTGATGGCTGAAGAAACCTTAAGAAGCCCCAATTATCGGTTGTTTTTAAAACAAATGTACGGGGATAAGCCAAACATTTGGTCAACAAATCTGAAAGGTATTGGTAAGCGGCGTTTTATCATCAACTGCTTTACGCGGATGCGCTACTGCGATGCTAATGGCAGACTGGATTTCAGCAATAATGGCCCGTTGGGTTCGCAACCGAAAAATCTGATGCCCTGGTTTGACGTACCCAATCGTAAAAGTGCCGACATGCGTATCATTTTTGGGCACTGGTCATCGCTGGGCTATTATGAAGGTTCAAATTGTTACGCCATTGATACCGGCTGCCTTTGGGGAGGGCAGTTAACTGCATTAAAACTAACTGAGCCGGTAGAGCGGTTCAGCATCGATTGCCCTGGCGTTAAAAAGCCGGGTAAACCTTATTTGATTGCTAAAGCACCTGCTGTTCTGCCTGCCCTATAAGAGAAACACTTGCAACATTGGTTGATAGGAGGCCCCCCCATCTGTCCACGTGTATACCCATTTTCAAACCGTTAAATGGTCTCTGCATGGTCTTTCGAGATGAAACTTCGGGTCACACTACCTTCTTTAGCATCATCCAATCGATAGAATCTTGAAATGAGGATTAACCCTGTTTGTTCTATTGCCATCACCGCTAAATCCGAAAATACCCTTTAATTAAACTATGTTATTTAACGCAGTTTAGTTAGAGTTTTTAATACCCTGCTATTTCAACTTGAGATTTAGTCGTATTGCTTGAGTTTCAGTTTAATCGTGCCGAATACTCAGAGAATCTCCTGTAACTATGCGCCAGCGATATTCGAGTGTATCCCAAGTAAGTACTGAATTTTGGTTTCCAGATATGTCCCATAACTGAAAATCATCGCAAGCTGATCCAGGCAGATTAATTAAACTATGTTATATGACACAAATTTAATAAAAAGTGTGTCATATAACATAGTTTAATTAAGTTTTAAATGACTGTCATCGTCCAAAGGCACGGCGCAAGCGAGGTCGGCGCGTTGGAACAAATTTTGCGTGAGTTATGGGCTGATCAATATGAAATGACCTGAAAATCTGGAGACAAGAATGAAAAAATACCTGCTATTGCTTGGAGTCGCTTATCTGCCTGGTGGGATGGCTGCCGAGCCGCTGGATGCTAAAACTTCAAAAAAATATATGCCGATAACAAATAACTCCACTATCAAAACGGATAAAGCCAATACGCAGGCCAACTCTAAGATCGAAATAGCAGAAGCTGATTCGGGTAAAAACAAAAAATCTGCCGTAAATACTAATGATGCTGATGATAATAATCAAGCCCAGGTTCTGGATGAGATGGTCGTTACCGGTCAAGTGGCCCGGGATACCCATTACACTTCACCCTCAACTCGCGTTAGCCGCGCTCATATTGAACGTCAAAATGCTCAAACAACAGAAGAAGCCATCAAGTATCAACCGAGTTTACAAATTCGCCAACGTTATATTGGCGATCCTAATGGCGTTTTAGGTATTCGCGGTGCTGATATGTTTTCGACAGCGCGTAACATGGTTTTCGCCGATGGGTTACCGCTTCATAACCAATTACAAGCTTCATTTAATGGTGCGCCCCGCTGGTCGATGGTGGGACCCAATGAAATTGATGCGGTTGATATTGTCTATGGTCCATTTTCTGCCGAATACAGTGGCAACTCCATCGGTGGGGTGGTCAATATGAAAACGCACATGCCCATGAAAGAAGAGTACTACATGGAAGGCAGTTATTTCGTGCAACCCTGGAAGTTTCAGGGCAATGATAGCGGCACCTTTGATGGTAATCGCCAATATTTTTCCTATGGCAATCGTTTAAAAGACTTATCTATATTTCTTTCCTACAACCGCTTGGAAGCCGAAAGTCAGCCGATGAGTTATTTTATTGATAATACCCGTTTACGCACGCCCACCGGCGCTGAAACATCTGTCTCCGGTGCTGTGCCCGTCCTGGACACACGAGGAACCCCCAGTCTTATCTATGGCGATACCGGTACTGAACAAGTACGTACCGATTTAGTCAAGTTGAAGCTTGGTTATGATATCACGCCGGATTTACAAGCTATTTTTACAGGTGCCTATGAAGCTCGAACACGCAAAACCGAGGACCCCAGAAATTATCTGACTACAGCTAGCGGCGCACCTTATTATGGCGATAACTCCAACCCCACTACCCGGAATGCAGTCTATAACGGCTCCGCATTTAATGTAACGAATGGCGGTTTTGCCCCAAATAAAGATCACCGGCAGACCATGCAAGTGGGTTTTCAGGTCAAAGGCGCCATCACGGACACTTGGAATATAGACAGCACCGTCAGCTATCTGGATGTCTTCACCGACGATCGCAGTTCCGCCAATTTCAACCCCAATGATCCACTCAATAACAATTCCGGACAAGTGCAAGTTTTTGACGACTTTAACTGGAAAAATTATGATCTTAAACTCAGCACAAAAGAATTGTTTGGCCTCGAGCCACTGGAGTTCTTAGGGGGCTATCATTACGATAACTACAACCTAAAATTTAAACAATTCCCGTTAACGAGTTACGGCGACGCGACCCGTGGCGCAGAAACGTTAGCACGTCGTAATGAAGGCGAAACCACCACCAACGCATTGTTCGGCCAAGTGGCCTATCATTTTCTGCCGGAGTGGGATTTAACCTTGGGTGCCCGTTATGAATGGTGGAGCGGAGAAAATGGTGTAGCTGGCACCAATGAAATAAAAGATCGTGACGATGAAGCCATTTCTCCGAAGGCATCCCTTGGCTTTGAACCTGGCCAGTGGAAATTCCGCTATTCATTTGGCCGGGCCTACCGTTTCCCGGTTATTGCAGAGCTCTATCAAAATCTAAGCTCACCCACCTCCATTACTACGGCTAATGCATCCCTAAATCCGGAAGATGGCTGGCATCATAATTTTATGGTTGAGTATGGGTTGCCCGATGGCTATGTCCGCGTGAATGTCTTTAGAGATGATATCCGTAATTTGATTCAGTCGGTTAGAACAGCATCAGGCGTTATAACCCAATCGGCGTTCCAAAATATTCCTAAAGCAAGTACAACTGGCGTTGAATTAATATATGATCAACAGCGAATATTGGGCTCCAAGTTTGATCTTAATTTCAATGCCACCTGGATGCGTGCAATCGTGGAAGAGGGCGGCCCAGATTTAATCTTTACTGAGGCATATGGCACCAATACAACATTCAATTTAACCGGCAAACAGCGCATCCGTTTACCCGAATGGCGTTTTAATGTGTTCACCACCTATCACATCACTGAAGCTTGGGACGCATCTTTAGCGGGGCGTTTTACCAACGACTCTTTCAATGATATTGACAACAAAGATTATGTGAACGGTGTGTTTGGTGCACAAGACGGGTTTTTCTTTATGGATTTCAAAACCAGTTACCGCTTTAAATCCAGTATACTGGGCAAGGAGCCGAGTACCCGCATTTCATTCGGTATAAATAATTTAACCGATGAAACGGCATTTGTATTCCACCCCTATCCGCAACGCACTTTCTTCCTTGAAGGGGCGCTTAGTTTTTAGCGATAGATTCAAGGGCAGGCAAATAAAAGACATTTGCCTGCCTTACTACCTTTCCAGGCATCATCATGAAATCTCTTATTCTTCTTTTAGTCAGTGCAATTATTATGCTTTCCGGCTGCGCAACCGATACTGTTGTGCAAAAGGCCGAAAGCGGCGCTTCAAAAAAGCATCAAAAAAGTCATCATGCCGAGAAAAAAGGCATCTGCGCTGACCCGGCAACCTCACCAACCAGCCAATGTTCTGAAACGGTCAATGCTACTTTTGGGCCCAATAATTCGCTATGGATTGTCTGGGTCAATAATGACCATCTATATGTACAGTCATCGCCCGATAAAGGCCTGACTCTTACTGTACCCGTTCTGGTGAATTCTGTTGCTGAACCGGTTGCTGCCAAAGGTGAAAGTCGCCCGAAAATAAAGCTGGATGCACAAGGCAATATCTATCTCACCTGGGTTCGTAACCTGGAGAAAAAATTTAGCACTTATGTGCGTTTCAGCCGATCAATCGATGGCGGCAAACATTTTTCCGAACCTGTTACTATCAACGATAATCTGGATGTTATTAGACATCGATTCGATAGCCTGGCCATCGGTAAAAATGGTGAGGTTTTTGTAAGCTGGCTGGATGCCCGCGAGGTGGAGGCGGCCAAAAAATCAGGAGAGAAAACCCATGGCCTGTCCTTGTATTATGCTTGGTCGGACGACAGTGGCGCGCATTTTTATCCCAACAAACGAATCATTGCCAACACCTGTGAATGCTGCCGGATAGACACGGCAATTGCCCCGGATAATACGCCGGTTATAGCCTGGCGGCATATTTTCGAAGGCGGCATTCGTGATCACGCCATCGTTAAATTTAAAGACTGGAGCACACCTGGCGATATTCAGCGCCTGAGCCGGGAAAACTGGCAAATCGACGCCTGCCCGCACCATGGCCCCAGCCTGGCAATTGCGGATGACGGCGCTTATCACGCCGTTTGGTTCAGCAATTCGGAAACAAAGCAGGGGCTGTTCTACGCCCGTTCAAAAAACTCGGGACAAGGCTTTTCGGAACCGGTCAACTTTGGCAATGCAGGCGCCAGTCATCCACATGTATTGGTATTGAATAAACAAGTCGCGGTGGCCTGGCAGGAATTTGATGGCAAAGACAATAGCATTCAAATCATCAAATCCACTGACGCCGGAAAAAACTGGACAAAAGCAGAAGCCATTGTAAAAATTGCAGATATGCTTGACGAGCCATTTTTAGTCAGCGATGGCAAAAAGATTTATCTTTCCTGGCATGCGCTTTTACACAATTATCAATTAAAACCGATTGATTAAAGCATTCTGCGTATCAACAAATTACACGCAAACAGCTTGAAATCCGGGTATTATGGAAATACAGAACGCTGTGATAGAGAGGCTGCTCGGTTACAGTTACAGCGCGACGCAAAATTGAGTTTTTTAAGGTGACATTTTTTATGTTTTTATTCATTAGCCCCAGAAGCGGTTTTTCCCCTTTTGGAGGCGACGGCGCAGTGCCAAGTCAACAAAACAGACCCACACTGTTTGAACAGCTAACGGGCGAAGAGCAACCTCGTTCCATGAGTGTGCTTTTGCTGATTCTGGTGCTGTCATTGCATGTTTGGCTGGCTGTCTGGCTGTTTAAACCGGCAACAACCGTAACAGAAATTAAACCTTTAAAAATCATGGAAGTTGTATTGGTTGCTGCCCCCGTTCAAGCGCCTGCTGCGCAGCCACCGGCACCGCCAAAACCAAAACCCATTCCACCTAAAAAGCCACCTGTAAAAAAAGTGGTCAAAAAGAAAGAGCCGGTGATTAAAAAACCCGCAGAACTGCCAAAACCTGAACCTGTCATCGAAGAAAAGCTCCCGTCTGAAGCGCCGGTTACACCTCAAGTTACTCAAGCGAAGCCGGTAAGCAAGCCCATTAACAATGCCGGCGCCGAGCGGACCAGCGCCAATACTAAATCCACCGTTTCCGGTGTAGTACCATTGCTTCGTGTTCAGCCTAAATACCCCAGCCGGGCAATCAACCGGCATATCGAAGGCTGGGTTAAAATTGAATTCACCATTGATACGTCTGGCGATGTAACAGATGCGGCTATCGTTGCGTCACAACCCGCTGAGATTTTTGATTATGAAGCGCTCAAAGCTATAAAAAAATGGAAGTTCAAAGAAAAGCTGGTCAACGGGTCACCGGTTCAGCAGCGAGCCGTACAAACACTGCAGTTTAAGCTAACGCAATGACTTCTAAATGCTCAATACAGTGAGCAAGTTCCATGAGTGAAAAACTGAAAGTGTCTCCGTGGCGCTGAACTAGTCAGCAATAACCCA
>CXWL01019156.1_pt1 | contig 10046 bp, 10 predicted proteins | sample 590931 | NCBI WGS metagenome assembly CXWL01 (sample SAMEA3498368, study PRJEB10139) | groundwater metagenome | biome: water well; material: biofilm material | place: Germany | collected 2015-04-27
GAATATGAACAATAAGATTGTAAGACATTCTGAAAAAGAATATTTTCCTGTAAATTTGAGTGAGTATTTTAATAATGATGGTATTTCGTTCGATAATCTAAAATCGGATGGGAGTTTTGATGGTCCCGGCTCTACTTATCCTGCGGAAGAGTTACCCAACTCTAATTCTCTTATTACTGTGGACAATATACCTTTTTTCTTTCCCTCAAAGAATCCAGGAGACAAAAATAATATTTTAACCAGTAGCCAAATAATAACTATAGATGAAAATTATTATGAGAATTTATATCTTTTAGGTGCCGTTGATGGGCAAAAGGGAGAAGTATTTGAAGAGGAATTCTTATTAAGTTTTCACGATCAGACTTGTGATACCTTATATATCGGATTAAGTAATTGGTTGCTTCAATCGGCATTTAGGGAAAGAATTGCATTTGTTTGTAGCCATCTTCACTGGCCAGATTATGGACAAGAAATTAACCGTAATTTATTTTCACCTAATTATTATGTTGATTATAAAAATTTGGAATCATCAAATGAGTACTTCTCAAGAGAGTGTATATTGGGAAAGGACTTCATTTTAAATTCTTCAGATTGGAAGCCTAAAATTTGGATTCAGCGGGTTGAGCTTCCTTTTGACAAGAAGATTCAAACAATTACTTTGCCAGAAAACTTAAACTATCACATATTTAGTCTCACATTATCTTTAAAGGCAAAATAATATGTGCGCTATTGAGAGAAAAATTAAAAGTGTAGACTTAAAATTAACCGATGTTTGTAACATAAATTGCATTATGTGCGGTCAAAGAGTAAGAAATGAAGGGGTGTTTGTAAAAAATTATTTAAATCTCAAAAAAATTATAAGTTTTTTTTCAAATATTCCACCCCGTTTAAAGATTTACTTATGGGGTGGGGAGCCCCTTCTTCACCCGCAATTTTGTGATGTGGTGTCGTTTTTCTTGGAGAAAAAAGCGATAATTGCAATAAATACAAATGGATTTCTTTTAGACAGGTTTATGAAATATTTTTGCGAGGTCCCAATAGAGACTCTTATTATTTCTTTGGATGGGTTGGGAGAAATTCACGATAAAATTAGACGCAATCCAGGTCTTTTTAATAGAGTGGAAAAGTCGTTAAAAAATTATATTAACTTAACGAGACGTAACGATGAGCGCAGATCTGTAGTAATTAATTTTACCGTTCTTCCTGAAAATTATCTAAATATGGAAGAATTTTGTGAGGTGGTTAAAAGTTGGGATGTGGATTCAATTAATTTTAATTTTCCGATTTTGGTAAATGAAAAATTAGGAATTGAATTTAAGGATTTTGTACTTAAGTCTTTTGGGAAGAAAGTTACATCTTGGGAAGGCTACATTGGTCACTATGAAAATGCTTTTGATTATGCCAAATTTGCTCAAATTTGTAATAGGCTCATTAATAGATATGGATATTTTATTAGATGGTCAAATGAGAATATGGTAATTAATGAGAATAATTTGCGTCTTTATTATGAAAATACGGATCAAATCTTACCTAGTCTTAGAAAAAATCCTTGGCCTATAGAAAATAATCCATGCAAAATGATTTCCACTGGCTTAGCGATTGATGCTACCGGAAATATTGTTACTTGTCCGGATTTTCCTGATACCGTGATAGGAAATATAGAAGATAATAAGTTTGAGGAGTTTTATAAAGTAGAGCCATATCATTTGTATAATTTAGATCAGCAGTATAGTGCGATGTGTTATCGGTGTCCACACAGAACATGATTGAACTTGGGTTAAGAATTTATGTCTCAAGAAAATCCGATCGAATGGCCAATAGAATCGAAGTCAGCTAAAGATAATGTCTTAAGAGCTCTTAGAAATCGTCGTTGGTGGTCACGAGAGGGAGAATTCGTAAGGAAATTTCAAGAATCATTTGCGGACTTTCTGCAAGTCAAACATGTATTTTGTTGTAGTAATGGGACAGTAGCATTAGAAACTGCGTTAAAAAGTCTGGATATTGGCTTATTGGACTATGTTATTGTCCCTAATATAACTTTTATTGCAACAGCTACATCTGTATTAAAGGTGGGAGCAATTCCACTTTTTGCAGATATTGATCCGGCGACTGCATGTATTGATCTTTCATCTATAAAAAAACTTGAAGCTAAGTACCCTGGAAAAATAAAAGCCATTATTCTTGTTCATTTTGGTGGTCAGTGTTGTGATATAGTCAATATATGTAATTGGGCAAGGACAAAGAACATTTATGTTGTGGAAGATTGTGCGCAGGCGATAGGAACCAGATGCCAAGGTAAGCATGTGGGTGGATTTGGAGATGTGGGTTGTTTCAGTTTTCAGAATAGTAAGAACATTTCTTCTGGGGAGGGTGGGGCGGTTGTTACAAATGATCAGGATTTGGCCGTTAGACTTAATAAGTTTCTAGACCATAATTTCGAGATTTCAGGGAATGATGCTGAATTTAAATACTTGAGTAGCAATTATAGGCTAAGTGAGTTTCAAGCAGCTGTACTGTTGGCACAATTAGAAGGATTTGACACAGTAAACAATATTAGAGAGAGTAATTATTACTATTTAGCGGAATTATTATCAAACGTTTCTGGAATTGTAGTTCTTAAGAATCAGGAAAAGATGACAAGCCACGGGTGTCATTTTTTTATGTTTCGATACAAAAGTAAAAATTTTAACAATCGGTCTAAAGAAGATTTTATTAATTATTTAAAAACTAATGGTGTGCCGTGTTGGTCGGGTTATGAGCACATTCCGTTGGATAGATTTCCATACTTTAGTAAATATTTATATATTAAGAACGACCCTTTATGGAGGGAATTGTATAGGATGATTAGTTTCCCTCTTCCGGAAGGATTTCCTTGTTCTCACTCATATGATCTAGTTGACGAATTTGTTTGGATTCCTCAATTTTTCTTATTAAGGGAAAAGTCCTTAATTGGAAGAACACAGTCAATTATTGATGATTTTAGGAATTTAGCAAAACGCTAGAGTCATTCCAGAATTTAAGTACATGTAGACCGTCACTCAAGCAGGGTACTTGTGGAGTTTTGGTTTTATTCTTGGAAGAAGGTAATTGTCATTAAGAAAAAGCCGCTCAATCTTGCGATGAGCGGCTTCGATTTTCTCAATAATCCTCGGGAAGTAAAACGGTTGTTACCGACCTGTCGGCTTCTGTGATGATCCAGAATTTGGTTTGGTCAGATCCTTTGTAAACCGAAAGTAATCTAAATCCTTCCTTAAGCGATAATTCGTTCTCTCGATGGTCTTCTTCGCATACTTCGCCCCAGTCTCCTTGAATATGGCGGCTTAATGCTGTCAAGATGTCGCTATGTGTCAGTTTGGATAGGGCGTTTGGTGTGGCAACTATTTGTCCTGTAGGGAACTTTGGTTGCCGGGCATTTCTGGGAAGATCAACTTGTTGAAACATGACACCCTCCTTTGTTCAGGCTATATTCTTGTTGGCGGTTTCAGAATAATATTTGTTATTCATCCGTTTGGTGGTAAGCAGATAGGACTGTGGTATCAAGTTGTTCCTTTAATTCTGGAGTTAAACAACGAACCATATCATACCAACGCTTATCCCGTCCTTGTTCCTGGGGCATGGTAACGAATAATCCGGTTTTACCGTTGATAATACGCAGGCCTTTAATCAGTAAAACGTTGTCAATCGACAGGTCAACAAAGGCCTTTAACTGGCTGCCTTCCGGCAAGCGGTGAATTTTTTCGACAGTGATATTCATGATTTTTTCTCCTTAAAGGTTTATTCGAGAGTAATCGTTTGCCCCGCAATGAGAGTCTCTCCGGGGCTTTTCAATTTTCGGAAGATTTCTTTGTTAACCAGTACAGCCAATGGCTTAGTCGTGAGATTCGGTTCTTGGCCATTCAATGTGGCAATGGCACAGGTCTCTATCCCATCTAATTCTGTTGCCAGCAAAACGAAATTGCTGAACTGGCCGCTGATTAAGTCGCGAAAAACTTTTCTCTCTTCTTGGGTAATGTTTCGCATCGGATTTCCTCCTTAGTGATTGGATATCCCTGTCGGTTTTCCTTTCGTGTTAAAGGGACAATGTTCGCATTTAGTTTGATCTTTACATGCTTCGCAGATGGCTCCGGATGGAATGAATTTCACCAGATCGGTTAGAATCCATTCCATAGTTTCGGTCATTGGTTTATTCAACGACCAGGCAACTCTCCGCAACGTACTGCTTGCTTTGTAACTCAACTCTGGCGTGTATGCCATGATCGCTCCTTTCGTTTTTTGTAAGACGGAAGAATTATTTGGGCCGGAAAGTTTCGGAGTCCCCCCACACCAAACGGAGCCCGAGTCTGCTTCGTCAAGCAGAAACGGGCAGAATGAAAGGTTACCCCTTCACGCCCGTTTCAGCGTGCCTCCAAAACTTCCCGACCTATCAATTATTTAAGTAATTCAGTAAATTTATTTTGTGACAGATATTCTGGCTGAAGTTCTTTGGGGGAGAGCTTGATTGTTTTGACGTAGCAGGATGGTGATAGGCGCATAAGAGCATTTTGGCAGCTTGATTGCGCTGTCTCATCCTCATTGAACATAAGGACGATGCGGCCTTGGGAAGAAGCAATGTGTAGAAGTAGCATTATTTGTTCTTCCGAGATCACGTTTCCCATTATGGAAACTATTCGGCGAAAGCCGGTCTGCCAAATTTTCATGCAGTCAAATACGCTTTCCACCACGATGAGTGGTTCCGTTGAAGATTCCTTGATCGCACGGTGAACATTGAATATTTCCAGCGATTTTTTAAAACCTTCGGGGAATTTGTATTTTTCTTTTCCCTCGGGCGGTATCCCCGGCCAGCGTCCGATATAAGCCACGAGCTGTCCATTTAAGTTATGGATTGGGATTGCTATTCTTTCCATCAAGATGCCCTTTTTGCAATGGCCCAGACCGAACGCCATGACGGTTTCTTTGGTAAATCCTCGTTCAGCAAGATAGGGATGATTAGGATCAAGAGACTTGAGGACAAAACCAAGTGGTTTATTTATTTTCGGCTCGTCTGCCGTTGTGACCGGTTCCTCGTTGTTGTTTTGCCCTTGAGGGCTTTTATCTATTTTTTCTTCTGTTTGTTTATTTTCTGCGGGGATCGTTGAGAGACCAACCCGTTCCATTAGGAAAATTGCCGCATCGCGGATTCCGATTTTCTCTTTGTGACTCACGAAGTCCAGGACATTTCCTCCGGCTTTGCATTTGCCGAAACAGTTCCAGCAGTTTTTAGAAATGCTGACTTTGAATTGTCCTTCCGTCTGTCCTCCGTGAAGAGGGCAGGGGCCGCTTAAAGAGTCCCCGTTTCTCTTAAGCGTATGTGTGAGTCCGTAATGCTCAAGAACCTGAAGCATTGAGACCGACTTTTTAATGGTTTTGAAATCGACAAAACCGCTATCCGATTCAGACATAGACTGCCTCCTTTGGATTTGAGTTTCTCACAAATGAACAGTTCTAATTGTTAAGTATACTTTTGAAGATTTATAAATTGGAAGGGGATGGGTGTGGATAACTTAGAGGATTGGGAAGAGTTAACCTCGACTAATTAACAAAAAGCCCTGTGGAAGCGGGGCCTTGCTTGTTAGGAAATGCCGATTTTATTTTTTACTATGCGCAGTTGATCATTGAAAACATCAAAACGATTAGAGTATTTTTCTTCGAGATTTTCTTTGAGAGTCTCTAAATCATCCTTTGTTGCCATTGTTCTTTTAATGTCATCGAAGCCATTCTTTGTGGCAATGGCGAGATTTTCAATCTGCTTGGAGATTTCCTCAAGACTCTGTTTTGTTGTTTTATCTGAATCCATTTTTTAATTTTAACTTACTCAACAAGGCCGTCAAGGTCAGCGAGAATGTCTTAGTAAAGAACACATAGAATTTCCGTGTCCATCAATAAAGGGCAAATTCAAAATATCTTGGCAGGAATCAAGATCGGACATGTTTGCAAAAAGAAAGATGCCCGATCCCTTGCCGTTATTGAGAAGTTTATTTGCCGATATAATATGGTTTGTTCTTTCTTGGCTGTTGGTAACAATCAGAACGCGAAATCTTTTTAATCCGAAAAGAGAGACGTGAAGTTCCTGTTTCCATGTCTCGTAGTAGGCAATGAGTTTGCGATACATCGAAGTCTGTTTCAGGTTATTGCGTATAACAGGCATGGTACCTTTATCGACTTCGAGGAAAAAGTAAACAATATCGGTGCCGTTTTTGGGCCGCAGGCCGAAGAGATAATCAGGAATCACTCCGAGAAGGAAATTTTCCTCATTGAAAGGAACGGATATACTCCAGCCGAATTTCTTGTTGGCCCATATATCGGAGAGATTCCGTAAAGATTTTTCTCTGTCTAGAAATTCTATGTCATTGTTCCGACACGCTGATTCAAGTCGGACGAGAATTTCGGAAAGGGATAATGTGTGTTGAATAAAAAGCCGTTTGACGGATCGGTTCTTTGCTGTCCAGTCAATCTCTTGCCGTGGAATGCCGAATTTTGTCCGAAGCAAATCCGCGCCATTATTACCAAGGGCATACACGATAGGGTGTGAGCCGCCTGAACGATAATAGTCGAGTTGGCTTATGGGCCGGTCGAGATAGCGGTTGTTGTACAACAGCTTGAGGCGTCTTAATAAGTTTTGATGACTGCCTTCCGTAAGAGTCGCAATCTGTTTGGAATTTAAAAGGCGGTATCGGAAGACATGACGGATGATGTTAAGATCGCGTTGCGTAATGCGGATATTTTTTGCATTAACGGAACGACTGAACCGCGGGGTTCTTGGATATGACATGCGTTATATTCCCGTCTACCGCCCCGTTCGACAGACGAATGTTTTGAACCTATGCGGACGCGCTTCGCATCCATTTGGCAATTTTCTTTTCGATGACCTCTCGTTTTAAAGAGTAGCGTTGCCTCGACTGCTCTATGATAATCTCTCTGCGTAATGAGGGAGTTCCCATTTTCGGCAGAGTTTTTCCTCGAAACGGTTCCAGATGAGCTCCGTCTTCAAGCAGTTTAACAATTATCTCATACCGTTTTAAATCCGTGAACTGCTCCGCTGAATAGGAGCGGCCAAATTCCTTTTCCAATATTTCAGCGTCGGTGTTCCCGATGCAAAAAGAAACGATAGTTCCGACGTTCCCGAGTATGGCTTGGCGTATGTGAGGCTGAAGCTGGTCGAGGTATTGGTTGCTGATGACAATCGAAAGGCGGTATTTGCGCGCTTCGGAAAGGATGGAAGCAAAACTGTCAGTCGTCAATGATTGGAATTCGTCGATCACCAGAAAAAAGTCTCTGCGTTCTTCTTCAGGAGTGTCGGTGCGGGACAGAGCGGCGAGTTGCAATTGCGTGACCAAAAGGGAACCTAGAAGATTTGCCTTGTCCTCACCGAGCGCTCCTTTCGAGAGATTGGCTATGAAAATTCGATGGTTGTCGATGAGAAACCGGAAGTCAATCTTGCTTTTTACTTGGCCCAATATATTCCGAATCGCGGGAGCCGTGAGGAACTGGCCGATTTTGTTTTGAATGGGAGCGATAGCTTCCCGCATGAAGCGGTTGTCATAGTTTTCATACTCATTGATCCAAAAAGATTTGACGAATGGATCACGCACTTGTTTTACCACCCATCTTCGATACGAAGAATCCGTGAGCATTCTTGAAATCCCCAGGATTGTCGTATTTTCACAGTCGAGAAGGGCAGAGACAGCATTGTACAAAATATATTCAAGTCGCGGACCCCAGGACTCCCGCCAGATGCTTTTGAACGAACTTACGATTCCGGATGCGACTTGATGACGCCGGTCGGGAGGAACGTTCGAAAGCGGATTGATCCCTACGAAATGTTTTAAATCAGCGGGGTTAAGATAGACGACGTCGCGGGTTCTCCAAGAGGGAATGTAATCGAGGATGTCATGGGCAATATCACCGTGCGGGTCGATGAGTCCGACTCCGTGACCGGCTTCAATGCGCTGAATAAGCAGATTATGCAGAAGTGTTGTTTTGCCCGATCCGGTTTTTCCGACGATGTATAGATGTCTTCGACTGTCTTCCGTTTCGATACTGAAGTGCGATTCGGTCTCGCCCCAAGAAATGCGTTTGCCGAGGATGATTTTATTACTCATGGTTCCAAAGTCAGCTTCCAGTCCCTTTCAGACATACAACGTGAGAAAGAGCCGAAAGGATAGTGGGAGCTGATTTTGAAGCCCGATGGCTTCTTGAATGTGCAACTCATCCGCGGTAATTATACACCATGAAAATTTGACGGCGAGGATTAGAGGTAGTGAACGAGTAGTGATTTACGTCGTTCGTTCCTTTCCCCGCGTGTCGGCGCTCAGTCGAGCGGCCGACTTCTGCTTCTTGGTGCGGGCTCAAACGATAGTGAAGAGACAAACCCGATAGCNNGAAGCAGAAGTCGGGCGCGAGCCCGACACGCGGGGAGCCAGTAAACCAGTAGTTTGTTGAGAGGTAGTTTGCAGTTTTAATTTTTAACCGCATACTACATACGATGATCGTAGGGGTTTTTGTAGACCCCTTTTAATATGTCCTGCTCTTTGAAAGGTTTTAAAAAACCAGTAGCATGGTGTTTAACAAGATCGCCGCCTTTTGGTTTGTACAAACCGGACGCGCCTGTGAATAACGGGCCAATGTCGAGCATGAGGAAACGTTTTGGCATGGTACAATTCTAGATACCATCCACCTTTTGCCTAGGCCGGTAAACCGAACGCAAGGGTGGATGGTTGTTTTGCCTACCTAAGATCAAGAAGCCGGTAAACTGAAGTTCTAAGGTGGTATTTCCCGTTGCCTCGATTAAGAGGCCGGGGGCACAATCAAATACTCATGATAAAACGTTTCCTGATGAATGTGCTATTGCCAGCCTTAATTTAAAATTTTATATGCGATCAGCTATAAACTATCGTTCATTCGGTCAAATAACAATTGACCGGCAAGCAGTTTGTACAAAACCAGAACTTCCACCAGTTGAAGAGTACCTGAAATGGAAAGAAAGTTATTCTAAATCCGCGCATAAAGCTTACAAGATTTGGGTTGAGAGATTCCAACGATTCGTTGGAAAAAACCCTGAGAAGCTAGTCCTGCAAGATATTGTTGATTTCTCAGCGTCAATTTCTCCACACTTTGCATCGAAAAATATCCAGTTTGGAATGAGTATCGTCCGAAACTACCTAAAATTCTTCCATGAACAAGGAAGACTTTCATTGCCTTTGTACTTGGTAAAGATACCCAGGGCAACATCGAATTCGCACCATGCAATCACAGAAGATGAGTACCAGAAAATGCTTGTAGTATTGAATGGGAAACAACCGATTCCGCTACAAAATCTTTGTATCATCAGATTACTGAATGACACGGGGATGAGGGTTGGCGAACTTTGTTCATTAACACTAGAAGACATTGGAAGTGAAAAATCCGCGATTATACATACAGAAAAAACCACAAAAAAGCGCCGGATTTTCTGGAGCGAAAGCACCGATGTATTGCTTAAACTCTTCCGCAATCTTCGGGGTGAAGTGAAACTGGAGAGAGAAACCAATGCTCTGTTCATAGGTTTCAGAGGCAAATACACTGGCAGAATAACAACTCGTTCAATTGAAAGGATGATTAAGTCCATAGCACAGGATGCAGGTATCCAAAACAAAATCTGCCCGCACTCCTTCCGACATGGTTTTATTCATAGACTCGCCAAGAAAAAGGTAACGGATGCCGTTATTGCACAAATGGTAGGACATAGCACGCCTCACACGGTGTCCGAATATACGAAACTAAGCAAGGTTGAACTGGAAGAAACTTATCGCGAAATATTGGAAGGGAACTGAGTCCTGATTTTTTCGATGCCAATCATAATATTGCAGTTATTCACAGGAGGAGAGTTGCACTCTTTAGCAAGGTTCGTATTATTAGGATTGAGTACATTTCAATATCAACATAAAACCAATCCTGCGGGGAAGTGGAAGCAAAGTCCACTTTTTATTAAGGAGCTTAATGTCGCAAAAGATATACTTAGCGACGAAACA
>CXWL01106706.1_pt1 | contig 10046 bp, 12 predicted proteins | sample 590931 | NCBI WGS metagenome assembly CXWL01 (sample SAMEA3498368, study PRJEB10139) | groundwater metagenome | biome: water well; material: biofilm material | place: Germany | collected 2015-04-27
CGCCTAATACACCGCGTCGAGCAGGCCCTGCTCGCGGATGAACCGCATCACCGTTTCGACGCCTTCCCCGGTGCGCAGGTTGGTAAACACGAACGGCCGCGCGCCGCGCTGGCGCGCCGCATCCTGCGCCATCACCGCCAGGTCCGCGCCCACGTGCGGCGCCAGGTCCGTCTTGTTGATGATCAGGAGGTCGGAACGGGTGATGCCCGGCCCGCCCTTGCGCGGGATCTTCTCGCCGCCGGCCACGTCGATCACGTACAGCGTCAGGTCGGACAGCTCGGGGCTGAAGGTAGCGGCCAGGTTGTCGCCGCCCGACTCGATCAGGATCAGGTCCAGCTCCGGAAAGTCGGCCTGCATGCGCGCGATCGCCTCCAGGTTGATCGAGGCGTCCTCGCGGATCGCGGTGTGCGGACAGCCGCCGGTTTCGACGCCCATCAGACGTTCGGCCGGCAGCGCGTTCGCGCGCAACAGGATCTCCATGTCCTCGCGAGTGTAAATGTCGTTGGTGATGACGGCCATGTCGTAATGGTCGCGCATGCCCTTGCACAGCATCTCGCACAGCGCCGTCTTGCCCGACCCGACCGGGCCGCCAATGCCGACCCGCAGTGGATTTGAACTCATCTCGACTCTCGCTATTCAGGAACGGTAAAGCCGCCCATGCAGCACCTCGTGCCGCATCGACAGCATGGATAATCCGGGCGCCCAGTTCGACATCTCGTCGTCCGCCAGGGCGCGTGCGCGCGCCGCGGCGCGCTCCAGCTCGGGCGCCAGCGACAGCAGCAGGCGCTGGCCCGCCACCTGCCCCAGCGGCACCGACTTCACGCACACCAGCACCTGGTTCTCGGCCCACGAGAACAGCATCGCCAGCAGCGCCTCCTCGTGCGGGATGGCGAGCGCCGACACGGCGCAGGCGAATGCGGTCGGCAGCGCCACGTCGGCGCCGAGCCTTGCGACGTCGGCTACCCCGAGTTCGGCCACCAGGCGGGTGAGCGAATAGCCCATCTGGATCGTCTCGGCGCGGAACTCCGCGCTGTCGCGCGAGGCGATGAAGCGCTCGCTCCACAGCGCGACGGCCGCGTCGTCGCCGCTCTCGAACGCCTTCATCAGGCGCCACAGCAGGGGCGCGTCCCACAAGGCGACAACCTCGTGCAGGTAAGCGGCGATCCAGCCGCGCGCCGAGGCGGCGTCGTGCACCGCGCCGGCGTCGATTGCCGTTTCCAGGCCCTGCGAATAGCTGTAGCCGCCGATCGGCAGCGCGGGGCTGGCAAACTGCAGCAGGTGCAGCAAGGCGCCGGCGTTCATGCGGGGGCCGGGTCGCCGGGACGGTGGATCTTCTGGCGCAGCGGGATCGGCGCCAGCGGATTGCCGTCGTCGTGGTGGCGGTGGCCCGCGCCGGCGTAGGCGCCCTGCTCCGGCTCGAACACCGCGGACTCCTCGACGACGCGCGCGCCAAGACCCTCGACCATCTCCTTGAGCACCGGGTCGACCCGGATGCGCAAGACGCCGGCGCCGACCTGCACCTGGGCATGGCGGTTACCGAGGTGGAAGGCGCAGCGCGCCAGCACATGCTGGTTCGCGCAGTGCAGCGCGTAGGTCGGCTCCAGCGCCGCCACTACCTGCACCACCCGCGTGTCCGCTCCGGTGAGCAGGTCGCCGTTGCGCAGCACGGAGCCTCGCGCGGTGAAGACCGCGACCTCCTCGCCGGATTCGAGGCGGCCGCGCAGCCGGCACTTTTCGCGCTGGTCGTAGGGCAGCACCAGGCATCCGTAAAGGGTGGAGGCGGCGTCGATCTTGGTATGCAGGGTCAGCATGGTCGCTCTCAGAACAGGAAATAGCGCTGCGCCATCGGCAGCACGGCGGCGGCTTCGCAGACCAGCAACTGGCCGTCGGCGCGCACTTCATAGGTTTCGGGATCGACTTCCATATGCGGGGTCGCGCCGTTGTGGATCATGTCGGCCTTGCGCAGGCTGCGCATGCCGCGCACCGGGATCAGCGTCTTTGCGAGCCCCAGCTGGCGGCCGATATCGGCGTCCAACGCCGCCTGCGACACGAAGGTGAACGATTTTTTCAGGCCGCCGCCGAAGGCGCCGAACATCATCCGGTAGTGCACCGGCTGCGGCGTCGGGATCGAGGCGTTCGGATCGCCCATCTGGGCGGCGGCGATCATCCCGCCCTTCAGGATCATCGACGGCTTGACGCCGAAGAAGGCCGGCTTCCACAGGACGATATCGGCGATCTTGCCCACTTCAAGCGAGCCGACCACGTGCGACACGCCGTGCGTGATGGCCGGGTTGATGGTGTACTTGGCGATGTAGCGCTTGACGCGAAAATTGTCGTTGCGGGTGGAATCGGGCGCCAGCGGGCCGCGCTGCAGCTTCATCTTGTGGGCGGTCTGCCAGGTCCGCATGAGCACTTCGCCGACCCGCCCCATCGCCTGCGAGTCGGACGACATCATCGAAATGGCGCCGATGTCGTGCAGGATGTCCTCGGCGGCGATGGTCTCGCGCCGGATGCGCGACTCGGCGAACGCCACGTCCTCGGCAATCGCCGGGTCGAGGTGGTGGCAGACCATCAGCATGTCGAGGTGCTCGTCGAGTGTGTTGACGGTGAACGGGCGGGTCGGATTGGTCGACGACGGCAGCACGTTGGACTGGCCGACCGCGGCGATGATGTCGGGCGCATGGCCGCCGCCCGCCCCCTCGGTGTGGTAGGTGTGGATGGTGCGGTCCTTGAACGCGGCCAGCGTGTTTTCCAGGAAGCCGCCCTCGTTGAGCGTGTCGGAATGGATCGCCACTTGCACGTCCATGCGGTCGGCCACCGAAAGGCAGTTGTCGATCGCGGCCGGGGTGCTGCCCCAGTCCTCGTGCAGCTTCAGGCCGATCGCGCCGGCGCGCACCTGTTCTTCGAGCGGCGCCGGCAGGCTGACGTTGCCCTTGCCGAGGAAGCCCAGGTTCATCGGGAAGGCGTCGGCCGCGCCCAGCATCGAGTGCAGGTGCCACGGGCCCGGCGTGCAGGTGGTGGCCGCGGTGCCGACCGCCGGCCCGGTGCCGCCGCCGATCATGGTGGTCACCCCGCTCATCAGGGCTTCCTCGATCTGCTGCGGGCAGATGAAGTGGATGTGGGTGTCGACCCCGCCAGCGGTGACGATCATGCCTTCGCCGGCGATGATCTCGGTGGCGCCGCCGATCGCCATCGTCACGTTCGGCTGGATGTCGGGATTGCCGGCCTTGCCGATCGCCGCCACCCGCCCGTCCCTGAGGCCGATGTCGGCCTTGACGATGCCCCAGTGGTCGACGATCACGGCGTTGGTGATCACCGTGTCCATGACGTCGGCATGGCAGCGCTGCGACTGCCCCATGCCGTCCCGGATCACCTTGCCGCCGCCGAACTTGACCTCCTCGCCGTAGCTGGCGAAGTCGTGTTCGATCTCGATGAACAGGTCGGTATCGGCCAGCCGGATCCGGTCGCCGGTGGTCGGGCCGTACATTTCGGCGTAGGCCTGGCGGGTAATCGTCGTCATTTCAGTTCGCCCATCACTAGGCCATTGAAGCCGAACACCTTGCGTTCCCCGGCCAGGTCCACCAGTTCCACCGTGCGGCGCTGGCCGGGCTCGAAACGCACCGCGGTGCCGGCGGCAATATTGAGGCGCATCCCCATCGTGCCGGCGCGCTCGAACAGCAAGGCCGTGTTGACCTCGAAAAAATGGAAGTGCGAGCCGACCTGGATCGGCCGGTCGCCGCTGTTGGCGACCACCACAGCGCAGGTGCGGCGCCCGGAATTGATTTCGATGTCGCCCGGCCCGAGCCGGTATTCGCCCGGTATCATGGCGTCCCCTTATGGAATCGGATGGTGGACGGTCACCAGCTTGCTGCCGTCCGGGAAAGTGGCTTCGACCTGGATGTCGGGAATCATTTCGGGGATGCCTTCCATGACGTCGGCGCGGGTCAGGATCGTGGCGCCCTCGGACATCAGCTGCGCCACGCTCCTGCCGTCGCGCGCGCCCTCCATGATGGCCGCGCTGATCAGCGCTACCGCCTCCGGGTAATTGAGCTTCAGGCCGCGCGCGAGGCGCCGTTCGGCCAGCAGGCCGGCGGTGAAAATGAGCAGCTTGTCTTTCTCGCGTGGGGTCAGGTCCATGTCGGGTTCCGTGTCATGTGTTCCAGATGCGCGGCAGCGGCGCTTCGCAGCCGAGCAGGTGCGGGCGCAGCGCCTGCCATACCTTGACGATGGCGCGCCGCGCCGCCTCGCTGTCGTCGCACAGGTAGCGCGCCACGAATACCGAGTTGACCTGGCTGACCGCGAGCGCGGGATCGGCCGCGCGCATCGTGGCAATCAGGCCTGCCGGCACCGGGGCGCCGACGCCGACCAGGGTCGCGCACACCGACGCGCCATCCAGGCCGAAGCGGCTGTGCATGGCTGCACCGGCGCCGTCGATCGCGCCCTGCTCCCACCACACCAGCTTTCCGGCGCAACGAATGCGGGTGCGCTGGCGGATTACGCCACGCGTGAACGCCTCGCCGGAAGCGCGCCGCCCGAAGCACAGGATTTCGCTGCCGATGTAGCGCGCACCCGCTTCCAGTTCGACCGCGTGTTCGAGCACTACGTTCGCATCGTCGAAAAAGATCGTCTCCTGCGGCATCCACTCGAAGGCCGCACCGGCGCCGACTGAAATCAGCACATCCTGGCGCGACACCCTGCCATTGGCGCGATACCATTTCGCCGCGCCCGGCGTGGTGACAAACGCGTGGCTTGCTGCGCCGGCGGCGGCGTCGATCGACAGGCAATCGCCGCCCACCACCCCGCCCGGCGGATGGATGACAATCGCGTGGCAGATCGCCGCGCCTTCGGGATACAGCGGCTTCTGCACCCGCAGCGGCCCGCTGTGCGAGCGCTCGAGCAGCCGGGTAGTGCCGGCGGCGTCGGCGAACCGGAGCCGCAGGCTGGCGCGCCAGGCGGTGGAAGGGTCGGAGCGTGAGCAGTCTGGCATGAATGAAAATACAGCAGGATGCGTGCCAGCCCGATTGCGGCCCATCCGGGTGCGGCATGCACCGGCACGGGTATCGCCCGCACTAAACCGGAACCCGCGCACCGTGGCGGTGCGCGCCTCGGAACCTGATGCCGATCGCCACTGCCAGTTGGTGGCGGTCGGCCACCGCGTTGTAGTCGCCGCCCCAGGTCGGCGCGTACGCCAGCTCGGCCAGGTAGCGCTGGCGGTATTCGAAGCGCAGCGCCAGGTTGACGGTGCGGCGGCCCGCGCGTCATGGCGCCGGAAATTGGTGTTCGCATCGTCGGGTCACGCGTGCGCTGGCTTTGGTGTCAATCGCCAGCGCCGGCGGCATCGCGGCCGCGCAATATGCGGTTGACAATGCCACAGCAATACGCCGGTGTCATGTTTTTCCACTCAACTCGTCCCACGCCATCACCGTGCTCAGGTAGATCTTGCCGTTCAGGGTCGCCAGCAGCTCGCTCCCCTTCAGCCGGTCCATCACCGGGCCCTTCACTTCTGCCAGGTGCAGACCGATGCCGCGATGGCGCAGCATCTGGTTCAGTTCGGCCAGCCCGAACAGCGCCGAGGTGTCGATCGCGTTGACGGCCGACAGCACCAGCACCAAGTGGCGAGTGGCCGGCCGCGCCGCGAGTTCGTCTTCGATGCGCGCATTGACGGCTTCGACGTTGCCGAAGAACAGGCCGGCGTCGATCCTCAGCAACAGCACGTCGGGCGCTGTGCCGGCCGGATAGCGCTCGATGTTGCGGAAGTGCTCGCTACCGGCGATGCGGCCCAGCACGGCGATGTGCGGCCGGCTGGCGCGCCAGATCAGCGTGCCCATCGACAGCACCACGCCGATCACCACGCCGGCCTCCACTCCCATCGCCAGCACGCCGGCGGCGGTCGCCACCAGGGCCAGCGCATCGCCGCGGTCGTAGCGCCAGGCGGTGCGCAAGGTGGCCAGTTCAAGCATGCCGAGCACGGCGACGATGATGGTCGCGGCCAGCGTCGGCAGCGGCAGCAGCGCCAGCCAGCCGGTCGGCGCGACCAGCGCCACCGCCAGCAGCAGCGCGGTGATGACGCTGGCCAGCGGCGTGTTGGCGCCGGCCGAGAAGTTGACCGCCGAGCGCGACATGCTGCCGGTCACCGGCAAGCCGCCGGACAGCGCGCTGCCGATGTTGGCGGCGCCCAGCCCGATCAGTTCCATGTTGCTGTGCAGTTTTTCCTGGCGCTTCAGGGCCAGCGCTTGCGCGGCCGACATGCTGATCAGGAAAATCATGAAGCCGATCAGCAATGCCGGCTGCAGCAAGGGACGCCAGTGGGCGTTCGAGATGGCCAGGTTCAGGCCCGGCAGGCCGGCCGGCACGGCGCCGGTGGTGCGGACGCCGGCCGCGCCAAGGTCGAACCCGGCCACCAGCACCGTGGCGCCGATCACCAGCAGCATGGGCGCCAGGCGGGCGCCGATGTCGGCGGCGCCGGGCCCCAGGCCGAGCCGGCGCAGCAGCCCGGCCAGCCAGGTCCGCGCCAGCAGCAGGAGCGCCAGCGAGCCGAGGCCGAGCGCAGCGCTTGGCAGGTGCACGCGCGGCAGCTCGCCGCCCATCAGCGTCGGCAACTGGCCGTAGGCGATCACGATTGCCGAGCCGATCGTGAAGCCGCTCATCACGGGGCGCGAAAAGAAGTTGGCGAGAAAGCCGATGCGCAGCAGGCCGCACACCAGCAGCACCACGCCCGACAGCAGCGCGAGCTGGGCCGCGAGCACCACGTACAGGCCGGAGCCGGCCACCGCGAGCGGCGCCAGCGCGGCCGCCGTCATCAGCGAGATGATCGCCATCGGGCCGACCGATTGGGTCATGCTCGAGCCGAACAGCGCGTACAGCAGCGGCGGCAGGATGCTCGCGTAGATGCCGGCTACCGGCGGCAAGCCGGCCACCATCGCGTACGCCATTCCCTGGGGGATCATCATCATCGCCACCACGATGCCGGCGCTGACGTCGCCCGCCAGCAGGCCGCGCCGGTATTTTTTCAGCCAGCCGGGAATGGCCCTCACTGCATCGCCAGTTCCACGCAATTGCGTCCCGCGCGTTTTGCGCGCGCCAGCGCCGCGTTCACCCGCAGCATCAGTGAATCGGCGCTTTCCTGGTCGACCAGCTGGGCCACGGCGAGGCTGACGGTCAGCCGGTCGCAGCCCGGGAAGGCGGTATTGGCAATCGCGAGGCGGATCTTTTCGGCCATCTTGAGGCCGTCGATCGCGTTGGTGTGCGCCGCGACGATCTGGAATTCGTCGCCGCCGGAGCGGGCCAGCAGGTCGCTGCCGCGCAACGCGGCCTGGGTCGCCTCGCACACGATGCGCAGCGCCGCGTCGCCGCACGGGTGGCCGTAGCGGTCGTTGATGTCCTCGAAATGATCGATGTCGAACGCGATCAGCGCCAGCGGCGCCTTGTAGCGGCGCGCGCGCTTGATTTCCTGTTCCAGCAGCGCCTCGCCGCGGCGCCGGTTCGCGACCCCGGTCAGCGCATCGGTGGTGGCGAGCTGGGTCAGGCGCGCGATCAGCTGTTCGCCGTCGCGCTGCGTCTCGGCCATCCGGAGACCGAAGCCGGCCAGTTGCGCGGCTTCTTCCAGGGTAGCGAATTCTTCACGCGACAGGCAGCGCGAGCGCTCGAACATCAGGCACAGCGCGCCGAGCGGCGGCGCCGGCCCGCGCGACCGGATCGGCACGCCGACCACCATCTCGACGCCGAGCTCGCGCAGGGCGATCGCCAGTTCCGGCTGCCCGGCTTTTTCAGGCGCGTCGAGACAGGCCAGTTCGCCGGTGGCGGCCGCCAGCAGGCCGGGAAATGCATGCCGCAGCGGCGACTGCGACAGCGCGACAGCGGCCGGCAGCAAGCGGGCCAGGTCCAGGCCCGCCGGGGAGTGCTGCGCGGCGAGCATCAGCTCGTCCTTTTCCGATAGCTGGAACATCGCGGCATGCAGCACGCCGGGCCAGCCGCACAGCACGGTGGAAATCCGTGCCGCCAGGTCGCCCTGGTCGTCGACGTCGACGACTGCCTGCTGCAGGCGCGAGCGCAATTCGAGCACGTTCTGCAATTCGGTCGCGCGCGCGGCGCCATCCTGGACGACCTGGGCGGCGTTGAAATGGGCTTCGATGCGCTGCTTCAGCTCGGCATCCATGACGGGGCCGATCACATAGTCGACCGGGCCGAACGCCATCAGGTCGGGCAGCCAGCCGGCGCTGGCGAAGGGGCACACCAGCATCACCGGCGCGCCGCGACGCTGCCTGACGAGCGCACCGAGCGCCGCAAGGTCGATGCCGCGCTCGAAGTGATCCAGATCGATGACGAGCAGGCCGACTTGTTGCTGGGAAAGCGTGTGTTGCGCCTGTTCGGCGCCGTCAGCCACGAACAGCCGGCCGAATTCATCTCCACAGGTCGCCTGGAAATCGACCCGGCGCTGGGCGAGCGGGTTGAGAAACAGTCCAACGGCCTGCTGCGACATACATTCTCCTGTTAATTGCCTCGGTCCGCGACCGGACATGGGTGTGCGCCCGTAGTTTGCCATAAAGCACAGTACGCGCAAAGACGAAATGCTGCCATGTGTGTGGGAGCGCACTGTGAGGCCGGGACGCGCCGCCCGATACTTCAAGGGGACAGGAAAGGACATGATCATGGCGATTCAGGACGAAGTGGCGGAGAAACAAAAAGCGATCCAGAGCCGCCAGGACCAGTAGGACGCGGCGAGCAGACGAAAGGAAGCGGCATGGCACGCAGCTTGTGGAAAGGCGCGATCAGTTTCGGACTGGTCCATATTCCGGTCGAGATGTACCCGGCGGTGCGCGAGCATGGGCTCGACCTGACCATGCTCGACCGCCGCGACTTCTCGCCGGTCGGCTTCAAGCGCTACAACAAGGGCAATAACAAGGAAGTGACCTGGGACGACATCGTCAAGGGGTATGAGTACACCGATGGCGAGTATGTCGTGCTGTCGGACGAAGACCTGCGGCGCGCCAATCCGGAAGCGACCGGCACCATCGACATCCTCGCCTTCGTCGATGCCGGGCAGGTGCCGCTGCTGTACTACGAGCAGCCTTACTACCTTGCACCGGGCAAGGGCGGCGACAAGGTGTATGCGCTGCTGCGCGAGACCTTGCGCAAGGCCGGCAAGATCGGCATCGCCACCGTGGTGATCCGGGTCAAGCAGCACCTCGCGGCACTGGTGTGCGTGGGCGACACGATCGTGCTCAACACGCTGCGCTTTGCCGACGAGATTCGCGAAACCGATGAATTGAAGATTCCGCCGAAGAGTGCGAAGACGGCTGCCGTTACCGACAAAGAGTTGAAGATGGCGATGGCGCTGGTCGAGGGCATGAGCGAGGAATGGAAGCCGGAGCAGTATCACGACACCTATCGCGAAGACATCCTCGCGCTGGTGGAGAAAAAGGTGAAGGCGAAGGAAACCAAGACCATCACCATGCCGGGCAAGGAGCGCGAACGTCCGGCGTCGAGCAATGTGGTGGACCTGGTGGCGCTGCTGCAGCAGAGTATCGGGAAGAAGCCGGGCAAGGTTGCTGCGGGGGGCGAGGCGGCCGAGGACGACGACGAACCGCCGCCGCCGAGCAAGGCGCGCAAGCCGGCGGCCAACGACGACGACGAGGCGCCGGCGGCGAAACCGCGCAAGGTGGCGGCCAAGAGCACTGAGCGAATCGCGGCGACGGCGGCCAAGCCGAAGAAGGCGGCGGCTTCGAAGGTTGCTGCACCGGCCAAGGCGCATGCGCCGGCCCGCCGCAAGTCGGCGGCCTGATTCGATGGGAGACTGGGTCGACCTGGTGCAGTGGCCGGCAATGGCGGTGACTCTATATGCCGCTTACCTGCTTGGATCCAAGCGCGCGGACCGACGAATTTTGGGGTTCTGCATGTTCATGCTCAGCAATGTGCTGTGGATTATCTGGGGCTTGCACGATGAGGCCTGGGCGCTGATCGCGTTGCAGGTAGGGTTGTTTGCGACAAATGTGCGAGGAATTTTGAAGAATGAGCAGTGAGCCTCGCTGGTCATCCGGATGGATGGA
>CXWL01134790.1_pt1 | contig 10046 bp, 9 predicted proteins | sample 590931 | NCBI WGS metagenome assembly CXWL01 (sample SAMEA3498368, study PRJEB10139) | groundwater metagenome | biome: water well; material: biofilm material | place: Germany | collected 2015-04-27
ACCGCCGCCGCCCGTTCGCTGGAGCCCCAGGCGCGCATGCTCGCGGCGCAGTTGAAGCAGTTGCAGGTGCAGGCACTCGCGCTCACCCAGGGACTGGAAAACCGCCTGACGCTCGCCATCGCGCCCGAACTCCTGGCCGCGCCCTGGAGCGGGCCGCTCGCCGAATTGGCGCAGGAATACCCGCTGCTGCAGGTCGAGGTGCTGGCCGCGCCGCAGGCCGATGCGCTCACGCTGCTGCACAGCGGCCGCGCGCAACTGGCGCTGGTGTTCGAACGCCCGAGCCTCGATGGCCGCGAAGGCTTTCAGGAAGTGGGCAGCGACACGATGGTGGCCGTGATGGCCCCTGACCACCCGGCGCTCGTCGCGGCGGCCGGCGAGCGGTTGCGGGAAGAGCACCTCACGAACACCCGGCAGATCGTCGTGGCCGGACGCGACCTGGCCACCAGCGACCCGCGCTTCGTGTTCGCGCGCCACGTCTGGCGCACCGACAACGCGCTGGCGGCGCTGAGCCTGATCACCGCCGGTCTAGGTTGGGGCTGGCTGCCGCGCAATTTCGCGCGGCCACATGTGGCGGCGGGCGCGCTGGTCGAGATTCCGTTCGAGAACCTCAGCAACGGGCTCGACCTGTGGGTCGATGTGGTGTGGTCGAGGGAGCGCCCGCTGGGGCTGGGCGCGCAGCGCTTCGTGGCGCTGATCGCGCGGGATCGGCAGGCAGCACATGCGCCGAAAAATGTGCATCCCTGATGCGTTACGCCGTTGGGTGAACAGCCGGCTCAGGCTGGGCGCACAGGACACCGGGTGCTCCCCCGACGGATCGCTCTCAAGGCGCCGGGGACGGCGGCGGCAACATCAACACCATCTGCGCAACCGCGAACTCGCAATCGCGCGGCCCGCGTTGGCAGTAGGCGGCCGTGGGCGCGACGTCGAAGATGGCCGGCTTCAGACCGGGGCAGGCCACCGCGATCTTGCCGGGCAGGGGCACGCTCACCTTGCAGTCGGGGCGCGCATCAGCAATACGGCCGGACAGCAGCGTGTCCCACGAAGGCGGCTTGCCGGTGTCGTTGCAACCCGCCGCGAGCGCCGACATCACGAGCGCGAGCCCTGCAAAGCGGAGCCCGGCAGCGCCCACGGGTTGCACTGGCTCAGGCGGCTTCGCTGTAGAAGCCGGCGGTGTTGTTCAGCAGGCGTCCTGGCACTGGCGCCACCGCACGGCCGATCGCCGCGATGTGGTCCGGCGTCGTGCCGCAGCAGCCGCCCACGATGTTCACCAGCCCCTCGGCCGCGAACTCGTGCAGCAAGCGCGAGGTGACATCGGGCGTTTCGTCGAAGCCGGTGTCGCTCATCGGATTCGGCAGGCCCGCGTTCGGGTAGCAGCTGATGAAGGTATCGCCCGCCACGCGCGCCAGCTCCTGGATGTAGGGACGCATCAGCGCCGCGCCCAGCGCGCAGTTCAGACCGATGGCCAGCGGGCGCGCATGCCGCACGCTGTGCCAGAACGCGGTGACGGTCTGGCCGCTCAGGATGCGGCCCGAGGCGTCGGTCACCGTGCCGCTGATGATCAGCGGCAGGCGCTCGCCGCTGTTGTCGAAGTACTCGTCCACCGCGAACAGCGCTGCCTTGGCGTTGAGCGTGTCGAAGATGGTCTCGACCAGGATCACGTCGGCGCCGCCCTCGACCAGCGCTTCGGTCTGCTCGTAGTAGGCCGCGCGCAGTTGCTCGAAATCGACGTTGCGTGCGCCGGGGTCGTTCACATCGGGACTGATGCTCGCCGTCTTGGGTGTCGGGCCGAGGGCACCGGCCACGAAGCGGGGCTTGTCGGGCGTGCTGAACTTGTCGCAGGCCGCGCGCGCGATGCGGGCGGATTCCACGTTCATCTCGCGCGCCAGGTGGGCCATCTTGTAGTCCTCCTGCGCGATGGTGGTTGCGCCGAAGGTGTTGGTCTCGATGAGGTCTGCACCGGCCGCGAGGTAGCCCTCGTGGATGTCGGAGATGACGTCGGGCCGGGTGAGCGAGAGCAGTTCGTTGTTGCCCTTCACGTCGCGCTCGAAGTCCTTGAAGCGCGCGCCGCGGTACTGCTCCTCGGTGAGCTTGAAGCGCTGGATCATCGTGCCCATCGCGCCATCGAGGATGGCGATGCGCTTTTCGAGGATGCCGGCCAGGGCCTGGCCGCGGGTGTAGACGAGGGGCTTCATAGTCCTCGATTGTAGAAAGCCGTGCATCGCCCTGCGCGCGGGCGGGCTTGGTGCAAGGGGCTCGCGCATGCCCGCCGGCGGGCCCGGGGCTTGTCTTGCCCGCCACTTCGCCCTCTGGCAATGTGGGGGGTTCCCAAGGAGCGCGCTTCGCATGCAGGACATCTTCCAGGTGGGCAACGCCCATTTCGCCTTCGCCCCCGAAACCTCGGCGCAGTTCGTCGATGGGGGCATGCAGTTCGAGCTGCACACGCTGCCCGTCGCGTTCGACAAGGCGCTGCATGCACCGGCTTTCCAGCCCGACGACGTGGACAACCCCTCGGAAGGCATGATCGCGCCGCGCTTCGGCACCTACAGCCCGTTCTTCTTCTACGACAAGACCGGCGCGGCGCATCGGGTGGTGCAAGAGCCGCAGTCGCGGCCGGCCACGTTCGACTTCCACCTGTACGAACGCGGCTTCGCCTGGGACAGGTTCCAGGGCGAGGTGACGCTCACGCCATCGCTCGTCGATATCCGCGGTGTCATGAAGGCCTACTCGGGCGACGGCGCGGACAGCGTCGCCATCCACGTGCGCAAGGCCTTCGAGCCGGGCGAGGTGATGTTGAAGCCGCACACCTACACCAGCCTGGCGGAAGCGGCCGAAGTACCGCCCGAGCGCGTGCAGCGGCTTCTCATCGCACAGCCATGGGAGCGCGGCACGCCGAAGTTCGACGCGTTTCCGCCGGAGATCCTGCGCTTCTCCCGGCTGGAATTCCTGTCGCTGCAGTTCGCGTATCCCGAGTACGCGCCCTTCACCGCCTTGCCAGATGCCTTCTGCGCGCTCGGCGAACTGAAAGAGCTGTTCATCCGCAATTCGAGCATCGCGCAGTTGCCCGAGGACTTCGGTGCGCTCGCGCAGCTCGAAGTGCTCTCGATGGAACACGGCAAGCTCGAACGCCTGCCCGACAGCATCTGCAAACTTGCGCGCCTGCAGCGATTGCTGCTCAACGGCAACGCGCTCGAGCGCCTGCCGGAATGCATCGGCGACCTGCCGGTCCTGCGCCTGCTGGCCGTCGAGAAGAACCCGTTCGTGTCGCTGCCCGCTTCGCTCAAGAAGATCGAGAAGGTCAATCTCGAAAGGAAGCTGCAGGCGCTCTACCAGGACATCGCGTACCGCAAGGACGTCGACGTGCCCGTGGCGCCCGCGCAATTTCTCGCGCAGGGCGACGACCGGTACACCGAGCTGCTGGCGGCCGCCTGTGGCAAGCACAAGCTCAAGCGCTACCTGCCCGCGCTGCTGCGGGTGGCCCGCCGCACGGTGCGCTACCGGACCACCGGGCCCGAGGACTATGCGCAGAAGGGCAACACGCGCTTCGGCGGCGCGCCCGACCTGCCGCCGGGCATGGCGTTTCCGCTGTCCGACGGCGGCAGCCACTGGCGCTTCTACGCACAGCTGAACCTGGCCGAAGTCGCGCCGCTGCAGCCCTACCTGCCGCGCGAGGGCATGCTGTATTTCTTCGGCGAGGATCAGGAGTCGCTGGAGAGATCGCTGGTGGTCCATTCCACGGCACCGCCGGAATCGCTCGTCACCTATGCGTACCCCGAAGACGTCCAGTTCGAGAACGGCTCCGCCGACGACCTGTACCCAGGCCTCAAGGCCGTCCCCGAAGTCACGGTGTCCGTGCCCAACCTGTACCGCGCCCAGGACCGCTGGACCGGCCGCGATGCGGTGCTGATGAAGATCGAAGAGAACGAGAAGCTGCAGAAGGCCTACTGGGCGCTCGACGAGGAACTCTCCGGCAAGCAAGAGCGCTGCCACCTCGTCAATGCGCACGTGTTCACGCAGCACAAGACGCCCGAGGAGCAGGCCTCCGATGCGAAGGGCGGCCTGCCCGGCGAATGGATCAACCTGCTTACGCTCGAATCGGACAGGCGCCCGAACGGGTTCTGCTTCTGGGATGCGGGCACGCTGACGTACAGCATCCACATGAAGGACCTCGCGCTGGGCGACTTCTCGCGGGTCTTCGTGAGCCTGGAAAGCAGCTGAAGCGCCGGCCGGCAGCTCAGCGCGGCGCGCGGCCTTCGACGAAATCGAGCACCGCCTCGATCATCCTCCGCACATGCGGCTGCACACCGGCCGCGACCTCGGGCAGGTAGTCGAACGGCAGCTTCTCCTGCATGTAGCTGGACTGGGTCATCTCCAACTGCACCGCATGCACACCGCCAGCGGGGTTGCCGTACTGGCGCGTGATGTGGCCGCCCTTGAAGCGGCCGTTGAGCACGCCGGTGTAGCCCGTGGCCGACTCCGCGATGCCGAGCAGCGTGGCGGCCAGCGCCGGATCGCAGCTGGTGCCGTTGCCCGTGCCCAGGTTCAGGTCGGGCAGCTTGCCTTCGAAGAAGCGCGGCAGCACCGAGCGGATCGAGTGCGCGTCCCACAGGGCGATGGTGCCGTGCGCGGCCGTCAAGCGGTCGAGTTCGGCCTGCAGCTGGTGGTGGTACGGGTGCCAGATCGCATCGCGGCGCTGGGCGACTTCTTCGTCGTCCGGCAGGTCGTCGCTCGATGCGTAGACCGGCGTGTCGTCGAAGGTGTCGACCGGGCACAGGCCGGTGACGCTCTGGCCCGGATACAGGCTCGCACCGTCCGGCGGACGGTTCAGGTCGATCACGTAGCGCGAGTGCGTGGCCACGAGCACCGAGGCGCCGAGTTCGTCGGCGAAGTCGTAGAGCCGTTCGAGGTGCCAGTCGGTGTCGGGCACATGGCGCGCCTCGTCGGTGAGGCGGGCGGCCAGCGCGGGCGGCACGTGGGTGCCGACGTGCGGCATCGAGATCAGCAGCGGACGCGTGCCCTGGCGGAAGCGGAACGCCGGTTCGGCGGTGGTGAAGGCCATGGATTCAATCCTTGAGAAGTTGGGTGCGCGCCGCCACGAAGGCGGACGCGGATTCTTCATGCAGCGCATGGCGCCCGCGCGAGACGCGCTCGCGGCCGGCCACCCAGACGGTGTCGATGGCCGAAGTGCGATGGCTTGCGAAGACGTGGGCCGAGAGCATGTCAGGCGCGGGCAAGCCCTGCAGCGCGACATGCGCGGCATCGAGCACGACGAAGTCGGCCTGCTGCCCCGCGGCAAGCCCGCCGACCGCGCGGCCCGAGGCCTGNNTGCGCCATTTGGAGAAATCGAAGATGCCGTCGCCGAGGTTCGCCTCGGTCGTTGGGCACAGGCCCGCGACCGCGCCGCTCCTGGCGGCGTATTCGTACTCGGCGTCGTTCATGTGCGTCGCGTGGACGAGGCACCAGCGCGCATCGACCGGCGCATGGTCCAGCAGCCATTCGACCGGGCGCAGGCCGCTCCACTCGACGCAGTCGTCGACTTCCTTGGTCTGCTCGGCGATGTGGATGTGGATCGGCGCGGTGCGGTCGATGGCTTCGAGCCCCGCGACCGCATCGCGCAAGGCCTCGGGCGGCACGGCGCGCAGCGAGTGCGGCGCCATGCCGAGGCGCGCACCCTGCGCATCGCACGCGGGCTTGAGCGCTTCGAGCAGGCGCAGCATCGATTCCGTCGAGCGGATGAAGCGGCGCTGCCCTTCGCCGGGCGGCTGGTCGCCGAAGCCGCTGGTCTGGTAGAGCACGGGCAGCAGCGTGAAGCCGATGCCGGTCTTCTGCGCGGCGCGCAGCAGCGCGAGGCTCAGCGTTGCGTCGTCGGCGTAGGGGCGGCCGTCGGCGTCGTGGTGCACATACTGGAATTCGCACACGCTCGTGTAGCCCGCCTCGAGCATCTCGGCGTAGAGCCAGGTCGCGATGGCTTCCATGTGCTGCGGGCCGAGGCGCGCGGCGAAGCGGTACATCAGCGTGCGCCAGCTCCAGAAGCTGTCGTGCTGTTCGGCGCGGTGTTCAGTGAGGCCCGCGAAGGCGCGCTGGAAGGCGTGCGAGTGCAGGTTGGGCATGCCGGGGATCACGGGGCCGGTCGCCACTTGCGCGCCTGCGGGTGCTTGCGCGGCGGAGTGCACTTGCATGAGCTGGCCGGCGTCGTTCCACGTCAGCAGAACGTTCTTCGCCCAGCCCGCAGGCAGCAGCGCATCGGCTGCGAAAAGCGTGCGCGTCGTCATGCTGCGTTCTCCACCGCAATGCGACCCTGGCGCACCGCGGTGCGCAACGGGCGTTGACCGAACCAGTACGCCAGCTCGGCCGCATCGCGCACGTTCCACAGCACAAAGTTGGCGGGCATGCCCTCGGCGATCGCGCCGTGCGTGGCCTCGAGGCCCAGAGCGCGCGCCGCATGCAACGTGACGCCGGCGAGCGCCTCGGGGACCGTGAGGCGGAACAGCGTGCACGCCATGTTCACCATCAGCAGCAGGCTCAGCGTCGGCGAGGTGCCGGGGTTGTGGTCGGTCGACACGGCCATCGGCACGCCGGCTGCGCGCAGCACCTCGATGGGCGGCAGGTGCGTGTCGCGCAGCGTGTAGTAGGCGCCGGGCAGCAGCACGGCCACGGTGCCCGACCGGCGCATCGCCTCGATGCCGTCGGCCGACAGGTGTTCGATGTGGTCGCACGAGAGCGCGCCGTAGCGCGCGGCGAGCGCGGCGCCTCCCATGTCCGACAGTTGCTCGGCATGCAGCTTCACCGGCAGGCCCAGCGCCTTCGCGGCCTGGAAGACCTGCTCGGTTTCCGCGAGCGAAAAGGCGATGCGCTCGCAGAACACATCCACCGCATCGACCAGCCCTTCGGCCGCGAGCGCGGGCAGCATCTCGCGGCACACGAGGTCGATGTAGTCGCCGCTGGGGCCCGTGTACTCCGGTGGCAGCGCATGCGCGCCGAGAAAGGTCGTGCGCACGGTGACGCCGTACGCTTCGCCGAGGCGCCGCGCCACCCGCAATTGCTTGCGCTCATGTTCGAGCGAAAGGCCGTAGCCCGACTTGATCTCGATGGCGCAGACGCCATCTGCCAGCAGCTGTTCAAGGCGGGCCGCGGCCTGCGCGAAGAGCGTGTCTTCGTCGGCCTCGCGCGTGGCGCGCACCGACGAGACGATGCCGCCGCCTGCCTTCGCCACTTCTTCGTAGGTCGCGCCCGCGAGCCGCATCGCGAATTCGTTCGCGCGCTGGCCGCCGTAGACGAGGTGCGTGTGGCAATCGACGAGGCCGGGTGTGACGAGTGCATCGCCGCCGTCGTGCACAGAAAGCTCTGCGAACTCGGCGGGCAAGGCGCTGCGTGCGCCGATCCAGCGGATCGTGCCTTGCGCGACCACGATGGCGGCTTCGACGCCGGCGTCGGTGGCAAGGCGCAGGCCGGTCCAGAGGCCGTCGGCCGAGGGATATTCGTTGGCAGGTTTCATCGTCTGGTTCTCTTTCTGCAGATTACGCCGGCACGATGCGGACCGCCACCAGCCGCGCGTCTTCGCTGTCGGGCGCTGCTTGCCATGCCAACGACGCGTCCGCCCAATGCAGGCCCTCGCCCTCGGCGCATCGCTCGTCGTTCAACCGCCATGCGCCGCGCAAGGCGAGCAGCACGCCGTGCGGTGCGGCCTCGATGGCTGTTGCGTGGTCCAGCACCTGCACATCGGCGCGCCACTGGCCGCGCCGCGTCATCACGTTGAAGTCGTTCGATGCACCGCCCAGCAGCGTGCAATCGATCGCATCGTCGCCGCTGAAGGCGAACGGCCGGTGCGGCACATCGAGCCGATGCTCAACACGCCCGTCGTGCGTGAAGAGCCGCACCCCATCGCCTTCGAGCAGCATGATGCTGCGGTCGATGCCCGCGAACACCGAGAACGGCCCCGCCGCCGCGATGGTCGCGATGCTCACGCGCCAGCCGAAGCTGTCGAGCCCCGCGCCTTGCGGCCAGCTCGCGATTTCCTGCGTGGTGCCGCCGCCGTTCTTCCAGGGCATGGCGGGCAGCGTGGCGCGAGAAAAACGGATCACGCTCATCGCATCAACCCGCCCTGGCGCAGCTTCTGCTCGAAGTGCCGCAGCACCAGCGTCATCGTGCCGGTCAGCACGAAGTACACGAGCGCAATCGCCAGGTACACCTCCAGCGAGCGGTACGACACGCTGATGATCTTCTGCCCTTCATGCATCACGTCGTGGATGGTCAGCAGCGACACCAGTGCCGAATTCTTGATGAGCGCGATGAACTCGTTGCCCAGCGGTGGAATCATCCGCACCACCGCCTGCGGCAGCACGATCTGGCGCATCGCGACGCCGGGCGTCATGCCCAGCGACTGCGCGGCCATCGTCTGGCCCTTGTCGATCGACTGGATCGCACCGCGCACGATCTCCGACACATAGGCGCCGGAGTAAACGCCGAGCCCCAGCACTCCGCACAGGAATGCGGGCAGCAGGATGCCGAAGTGCGGCAGGCCGAAGAACAAGATGAACAGCTGCACCAGCAGCGGCGTGCCGCGGATGACGGCCACGTACGCGGTGCACACGCTGTAGATCCATCGCCGCTTCGGATTCAGCCGGCCGATGCCGACGATGAGGCCGAGCACGCAGCCCAGCGCGAGCGCGCAGGCGGTGATCTCCACCGTGACGAGCGCACCGCGCAAGAGGTCGGGCCAGCCCTGCCAGACCGGCGAGAAATCGAGATCCATGGTCAGACCTTCAGGCGGCCGAGCGCCGGGCCGCCCCAAGCCGGCCGCGCCTCCCCCTCGGGGGGTGGAGTTACACGCGCGCAGCGCGTGAAAAGCCGGGGGGCCAACATTACTTGAACCACTTCTTCACGATCTGGTCGTAGGTGCCATCCGCTTTCAGCTTCTCGATCGCGCCGTTCACCGCCTTGGTGAGCTCGGGCGTGTCCTTGCGGATCGCCATGCCGTATTCCTCGGTAGTGATCTGCTCGGGCAGCACCTTCAGGCCGCCGCGCGTGCGCACGTACTGATAAGCGGCGGGCTTGCCGGTGACGGCGGCGTCGGCACGGCCAATGTCCACGAGGTTGAACATCTCCTGGTTCTTCTCGACTTCCATCAGCTGCACCTGCGGGTACTTCTCTTTCGTGAAGGCGACCGACTTGGTGCCCACCTGCACGCTGACCTTCTTGCCGTTGATGTCGGCCGGCGTCTTGATGGCGGTGTTGCCGTCCTTCACCATCACCACGAGGCCACCCGCGTAGTACGGCACGGTGAAGTCGACGACCTTCTTGCGCTCGTCGGTGATGTAGATGGCCGAGACGGCCATGTCGAAGCGCTTGGAGATGAGGCCCGGCACGAGCCCCTTGAAGTCGATGTCGATCCACTCGATCTTGCGGCCCAGCGTCTTGCCGATGGCTTCGACCAGCTCCACGTCGAAGCCGGTGCGCTTGCCGTTCTCCACGAACTCCATCGGCGGGAAGGTGGCGTCGGTGGCCACGCGCAGCGGCTCGCCTTGCGCTTGCGCGGCGCCGGCGAAGCCGAAGAGAGCCAGGCCGGAGAGTGCGGCGGCAACAAGGGTGCGACGGGTGTTCATGGTGAAGGCTTTCGTGGGTTTGAAAAAGGTACGAGCGACTGGCTACTGGAGCGCGCGCGAGATGCGGGCTGCCGTGACGACGGTCATGTGGAGCAATGCAGCTTCCATGCCCTCCACGCGCGTGATCGGCGCCATGAGCGTGATCGCGCCGCGCAGACGCCGGCCCGAAGCCAGCACCGGCGCGCTCGCGCCCCAGACGCCGGCATCGACTTCGCCCTGGGTCACGGCATGGCCGGCTTCGCGGATCGCATCGAGCTCGGCAGCGCGTTCGGCGCGGCGCTCGGGGCTTTCGCCGAGGCCGTCGAGCAAGGCATCGCGCTGGTCGAGCGGCATGTGCGCGAGCAGGCACTTGGCGCTCGCGCCGTCGCTGGCCGGGACGCTGCGGCCCCGGTCGAACGAGCAGCGCAGCGAATGTTCGCTGTCGATCATCTCCAGGCACACCACGCG
>CXWL01015000.1_pt1 | contig 10042 bp, 9 predicted proteins | sample 590931 | NCBI WGS metagenome assembly CXWL01 (sample SAMEA3498368, study PRJEB10139) | groundwater metagenome | biome: water well; material: biofilm material | place: Germany | collected 2015-04-27
GGGCAGATCGATACGCAACTCCACCCGCTGCGGATCGGCGATTTCCATGATCCGCTCGCCGACTGAGACCGGCTTCCCGACCCAATCTGCCTTATCGGTGTACAACAGCAAGCCGGTTTGTGGGGCACGGGCCTCAATCTGCGCCAGCATCTCCCGGGCATAGTCGAGCTCTGTCTCCTTGAGCCTCGCTTCTGCGTCTTTGATCGGCGCTTCGGCCTTGCGTTGCGGATCGGCAAACCCCGACTGAACCACTTGGGCATGTTCAGCCCGGGCGACCGCCAGTTGCTTCTCCGCGACCTGAAACTGGTTGCGGATATTCGTGTCCTCGTAGCGGAATAACAGCCGGCCCTGGAGCACCATCGTGTTCGGCGGGACGGCGACGTCGGCGATCACCCCATCCATCGGCGCACTCACAATCACGGGATCCTTCGCCATCACTTTCACCGGTGCCACCGTTGAGACCCGGACCGGCACACACAACGCTCCAACCAGNNGTGTCTTTCTGGACAGCGCCTTCCAGGCATAGGCATAGCTGCCGGCCAATCGATGGACGATGGCGACGTCATTCTCCTGCCAGGGAAACTCGCGCTCGAACCACCAGGCGCCGAGCACGGTCTCATCGGGATGTTTCAGCGGACACCAGAACACGTAGCCCTGGACATGATCGCGCCACCCCTCACGGCAGGATGCCGGACAGGTCTCTTCGGTCAGCGCCATCGGCTCGTCGCCCGGATGTTCCTGCCGAAGCGCCTGCGCTACCTGCTCTAACCACCGAATCAGCGGCGCTTCACGCTCGACGACCGCCACACTGGACGCGGTACCAACCCGGCAGGCCGCTGCGCCCGACTCATCACACATCAACAGGAAGGCCTGTTGATAGGGCACCAGCCGGCGGGTTTCATTGACGGCGAGGAACTGGAGCTCCTGGACAGTCTTGGCCGCACGCACTTGCCCCTCTAGGTGCGTGAGCGCCGCCAGATGGATGAGCGTAGGAATCTGTTGTGCAGTGGGTTCGGTTGCTGTAGTCATCCCGTTATGGCTGCATCGTTGGAAACTCTGCGGAGCCGCTCATGCCGGCCAGGACTTCGGGCGGCAGTTTTTCAAACGCGCCGATCACCTTGACCGTCTGGCTCGCCGGATCGATATTCGCGCCGATCTCTTTCACTTTCGCCTGGTACTCACCCTTCGTTTCGTCGATGGTAAAGGTGAACCGCGCTTTTCGTTTCAGCCAGGCGAGCGATGATGAGGGCAGCACCAGCTCGATTTCCAAGCTCGTATCGTCCAGCAGACTGAGTAACTTGTCGTTCGGAAACACGTTCTCGTGCTCATTCACCATGACGCCGGTGATGCGGCCGGAAAAGGGCGCGGCAATGCGGCAGTTCCCGACGTTTAATTCTGCAATACGGATGGCGGCCTGGGCCTTTTTGACTTCGGCTTCGGAAATCTCTAGCTCGAGCGTACTGACGGCATTCAGCTTCGTGAGTTCCTTGTTATTGGCAAACGTCCGGTCTTTAGCCTGATGCTCGGCAATCGCCGCCGCCAGCTCGGCCCGGTACTTATTGCAATCGATCTGTACCAGCGTCTCCCCCTTTTCGATTCGCTCCCCTTCCCTGCGCGGGAGTGCACTGACCCGCCCCTGGATCTGGGTGTAGAGCATGGCTTGCGTGGCGGCTCTGACAATGCCACGCATCACTCCGTTCCCCGATCGCACTACAGCGGTAGGCCGCTCGCCTTTAGGCCAGCCGGCCTGCGGCACGACGGCCACCGACATGACCAGCGCCACGACGACGATGCTGCTAGCGCGCCACAGTGGTCGCATGGATCTCGGATCTCCTTTCTACACTGGCCATCCGCGGGCCCGTGGGCTCCCAAAGTCTCCTTAATGCATCGGCCAATTCAGCCACATTTTGTCCGCCGAGGCCGGCCGGAACCGCATCCTCCCCGAGCGACGCCATCAACGTCGCATAGGCCGTCTCGACGCCCGATTGTGCGCTGTCCAACCGGACCTCTGCCAAAACATCGTTCACCCGCTCCTTGATGAGCGTAAGGTCGTTCGTACTGCGGGTGAGCCAGAGATTCCTGGTGTGCTCGGCAATCGCTGATTGGGTCTCGTGATATTGCCTCGCATTCTGAAATTCCTGTTTCGCATGGACAAACTGCACGGCTCCGACATGCACTTCCGTCAGGATCGCCATGGTGAGCGCGAGACTTTGCGACTCCAGAACCTCCCGATGGGCCTCCACGGCTTTCAACTTGGCCGGTGTGCGAAACGCAGAGAGGAGATTCCAGCTGGCTTGAGAAGCATAGCCCAGCCAGTTTTGATAGAGGAAAAAGCTGTTGCTGTTGTAGTAGCCGCCGAAGCTGAGTTTGAGGCTTGGGAACAATTCCAAAAACACCGCTCTCGCTTCTTTGGCACTGATCCGCTTCTGATAGTCGATCGACCGCAGCTCGGCCCGAAACATCAAGGCCTGCTTCTCCATGCTTTCCGTATCCAGATTCACGAGCGGAACGGTGCCCGTCCTGGCCGGCACGGACAGCTCATAGAATGTCCCCGGCGGCAACCCCATCATCGACGCTAATTGCGTGCGCGCCGTGCTGAGTTCCCGATACAGCCGCTGCACCTCGCGCTGGATATTGAGCAGATCGCGCCGGTAGTTCAGCGGCGTCAGCGGGGCCTGGAGCTTTTTATCGACGATCTGCTGGGCGCTCTCCAGCGCTTTTCCCACAGACTCATTGAGAAACTCCACGCGATGGAGCACACGTTCCGCGCTGACCGCCCGCCAATAGGCGCTCCGGACATCCTGCACCAGCCGCACGGCAATCCGCCGCTTTTCCTCTTCCGCGATCATCACGTTGTCCGCTGCCTGTTGAGCCCGAACAAACGACAGCCCGAAATCCAGCACATCCCAGCTCAAAGCCAGATTGCCGGAGGTGACGTTCTTGTCGGACGAGGTGAACGGTTCTAAAACTGGGCGCCCATCTATGAGCGATCGCGCGCCGCCGCCACTGAAATTGTTCCGTCCGTCGAACCCAGCATTAGCCGAGATCTGCGGCAAGAGCGTGTAATGCGCCACGTTCAATTGTTGATGCGCCAACTGCGCCTGCATCGCCTTCACTCTGGCATCGAGGTTGTACTTGAGCGCCCGGGCCGTTGCCTCATAGAGGTCGATCGGCCCTATCACCGGCTCTTCGATCGCCATTAACGCTTTCATATCGTTGGTCACACGCGTCCGCACCTCATCCTTCGTCAACACATAGGGTTGCACCAGACATCCGCTGGCCATCACCGCGCTCATCATGAGAACCGCCTGCTTCCACCACACGATTTACGCCACCCCATGCTTCAGCCCACCAAGGACGGACATCGCACATACACCTACGGGTCTATCAAGCAGACCCCGACAGTACACCTATCGGCTTAGGAGACCAGAATCTTGAGCTATTGAGGATTAACCAACCCAAATCGTGAAAGAGCGACAGGATGTACTCATAAAACAAGAACGGATCGAACAGCGGCACTCTCATTTCTTCGGCTCATCGCCGCGTATGACCGCCATTACTCACTCCCCCCCTTCCGAGGTAACCCTTCCTGGTCTTACGCTTTCCAGCAATCCCGGTATCCTCTTAAACAAGGCAGGCGTGCTTCACCCCCAACCAAGGAGACCGACCATGAGCTGTTCACGTTGCTGCGGACTGATGGTGAAAGACAATTTAATGGATTTCGACGGCACGTCGGGGCATATGTGGGTGAGTGCCATGCGCTGCATGAATTGCGGCCATGTCCATGATCCCGTCATGGAGCAGAATCGTCGCATCGCGCAAGCCGCACGACCAACGCCGGTGCTGGTTGCAGTCGGAGACGAAGCCGACTATCACGACGACGAGGTTCATCTGGGGATCGAATCGATCGTGGCTCAAGCAGCCTGATCGCCGACATCGCACCAGCTGGAAGAAAGGGGAGCGGCCGTGGCATCCATTCTAGTCATCGACGACGATGAGGCCTTGCGGCTCCTGCTACGGGAGATGCTGGAGGCCGATGGCCACCAGATCCGTGAAGCGGCCAACGGACGTGAGGGGCTGGCCCTCTATCGGGCGCAGCCGGCTGATGTGGTGATTACGGATATCCTGATGCCGGAACAGGACGGGATGGAAGTGATTCTGGAGCTCACCAGGGAATTTCTCGACGCCCGCGTCATCGCCATGACCGGCGCGTCGGGCGAACAGAACTTTTTGAGCGTCGCCAAGCTCTTCGGTGCCCGGCATATTCTGGAAAAGCCGTTCGGCGCCGACCAGATCCGCCGCCTGGTGAACTATACGCTGGCGCACTAAATTTATCTTTGCCCGCCTCGCTCTACACCTAGTAAGAAACGCCCGTCCTTGATACACTGCCAAGTGAACAATTTGTCTGCCAGGTAGAATCCTCTCCCGACGACGACACCTGACATCTTGACCAATCCGGATACAGATCGACGATCTATGCCACCTATTATGCTCTTGAGTTGTGAGTCCATCAGTAAAAGCTATGGCGTGAAGCCGCTCTTTTCCGACCTATCCATCGGCCTGGCCGAGGGGGATCGCGTCGGACTCATCGGCCCGAACGGGTCAGGCAAGTCCACCCTGCTGAAGATTCTCGCCGGCATCGAAGACCCCGACGACGGCACCCGCTCCCTGCGCCGCCACGTCCGCCTGAGTTATGTCCCTCAGGAATCCACCTTTCCTCCCGACCTGACCGTGGAAGAAGTCTTGGCTCAGACGCTGCGTGAGGAGGGACTGGATCCGCACGAAGAGAGCGGTCGTATCGCCCGCGCCTTGAGCCTGGGAGAATTTCCTGACTCCGACCAGCCCGTGCGGACCCTCTCCGGGGGATGGAAGAAGCGTCTTGCGATCGCCCGCTCCCTCTTGATGGAGCCGGATGTGCTGATGATGGACGAGCCGACGAACCACTTGGACGTCGAGGGCATTCTCTGGCTCGAACGGCTGTTGAAATCCGAGACCCGCGCCTACCTCGTGATCAGCCATGACCGGCGCTTCCTTGAGTCCGTGGCGGAACGGATGATCGAACTCAATCGGATTTATCCGCAGGGCGTGTTCGAAGCCACCGGCCGCTACAGCGATTTCCTGGAAGCGCGCGAGGCCAACCTCGAAGCCCAGGCAAACGAACACGCCACCCTCGCGAATAAAGTCCGCCGCGAAGTCGAGTGGCTTCGCCGAGGTCCGAAGGCGCGCACGACCAAAGCCAAAGCGCGTATCGATGCCGCCGGCGTCCTGATCAACGACCTGGCGGACCGCGACGGCCGCCGTGAACTGGCCCCGGCCGGAATCGACTTCACGGCCTCCGGACGCAAGTCCAAGCAATTGATCGTCGCTCAGCAGCTGGGTAAGAAGCTGGGATCCCGGCAGATCGTCAAGGATCTCGAACTCATCCTTGGTCCCGGTCAACGGCTGGGCCTGCTCGGCCCAAACGGCAGCGGGAAATCCACGCTGATGAAACTGCTGGCCGGCACGCTGAAGCCCGATACCGGCACCGTCACCCGCGCCGACAAGCTCAGGATCGTTACCTTCGAGCAACATCGCGAGTCGCTGGACCAACAGGTGTCCCTCCGCCGATCCCTCGCGCCCGCAGGCGGCGATTCCGTGATCTATCAGGATCGTTCGATCCATCTCGTCTCCTGGGCCAAGCGGTTTCTCTTTCGGCCCGAACAGCTCGACCTGCCCGTGTCCCGGCTCTCCGGCGGCGAACAGGCCCGGCTCCTGATCGCGCGGCTCATGTTGCAACCGGCCGATGTACTCATGCTGGATGAACCGACAAACGATTTGGATATTCCGACCCTCGACGTGTTGGAGGAAAATCTCCTGGAGTTTCCGGGCGCGCTGATCCTCGTCACCCATGACCGGTGGTTGCTCGATCGAGTCTCCACGATCATGCTGGCGCTGGATGGAACAGGCAACGCCGAGTGGTTCGCCGACTTTGCCCAATGGGAAGCGGCCCAGGAGCGAGGAGCCTCAGGCTCCTCAGGCCCCGTGCCCACCCGCGCCGCGAGCAACAACGGCCCCAAAGCGAAACAGGCCCGCAAAGGGCTCTCTCATTCGGAACAAAAAGAATGGGACAAGATCGAAGGGTTGATCGTCAAAGCGGAAGCCGCCGTTACCGCTTGCCAAACCGCAACGGAAGATCCTGCAGTCACGTCAGACGCCACGGCTTTGCAAGCCCGTTACACCGCGTTGGCAGAGGCCCAGACCAACGTCGAACGCCTCTATGCCCGCTGGACGGAATTGGAAGAAAAGCGCACGCAGGCGATGCAGCCGTCTTAGAGCGGTTCCGCCGCTTGCTTCTCTGTCGTGGCCGACAGCACTTGAGGCGCCAGCGATCCTACGACCATTCCGCTTGCGGCCACCAGCAGTCCCACCAGCTGCGGCGGCCACACCGCATCGGCAGGGCCGATGAGTTCAAGCGCAAGCCAGGAGATCAATCCGGCGGCAACGGCGGCGAGAGCCCCTTGCGTCGTGGCCTTCGGCCAATAGAGCCCGGCTAGCAAGGGGATGAACGCGACCACGAGCGTGACCTTGTAGGTGCTCACCACCAACTTATAGATGCTGGCATCCGACCAGAGCGCAATGGCCAACACCACCGCGGCAAAAGCTATCAACACCACCCGCATCATCCGCAGCAACTCTGTATCGTTCAGGCGAGGGACCATCGGCTTCAAGACATTTTCACTGAGGGCCACGGACGGCGCCAGCAACGTCGCGCTGGAACAACTCATTACCGCCGACAGAACGGCCCCGAAAAAGACGATCTGCGCCGCGAGCGGCGTATGTTCCAGAATCAGCGTTGGCAAGACCAGCTGCGAATCGGTTTCAAGCAAGGCCAGAAAGCGCGCCGGATCGACAAGCGTGGCGGCATAGGCCAGAAACATCGGGATAAAGCAGAACGCGAAGTACAACGTCCCGCCCAGGAGAGACCCGCGCACCGCCGTTGCTTCGTCCTTCGCCGACGTGATCCGCTGAAAGACGTCCTGTTGCGGGATTGACCCGAACATCATCGTGATCCAGGCCCCAAGAAACGGAATCCAGGCGTTGAGGCTGGCCGGCGGAAAGAAATCCAGCTTGCCGGCGCCGGCCGCATGCGCAATGACTGTCTCAACTCCTCCCGCCAGTCCGCTGACGATCGAACCGATATACAAGAGGCCGCCCATGATGACGGTGATTTGCACAAAATCCAGAATGGCCACTGAGAACATGCCGCCGAACGTCGTGTAGGTCAGGACGATCAGCGCGCCCGCGATCATGCCCAGCGACTGACTGATCCCCCCTGCCGTCACCACGTTCAACACGAGGCCCAGCACCTTGAACTGCGCCGCCACCCAGCCGAGATACGACGCCACGACCGCAAGCGTGCACCAGACTTCGACCGTACGGTTATACCGAAGACGGTAGAAGTCTCCGACGGTCAGGAGATTCATGCGGTAGAACCGCGGCGCGAAGAACAATCCGGCGAGAATGAGACAAAGACTGGATCCGAAGGGATCGGCTACGACGCCACGAAGCCCTTCCTTCACGAACGTCGCGGAAATGCCGAGTACGGCTTCGGCGCCGAACCACGTGGCAAACACGGTCGCAGTCACGACCGGCAACGGCAGACTCCGGCCGGCCACCGCGAAATCTTTCGTATTCTGCACGCGCGTCGCCGCGTAGAGACCGATCCCGACGGAACAGAGCAGATAGAGCGCGACGAATCCGACCAACATGCGCGCAGGATAAAATGATCGCCCGCGGCAATCAATCGTTAATGACGGTGTTGTGGGGAGAATATCTCTGAGGAAGATGTGAAAGTCTGTGCTACAAGGGCAATCCCGTGGTCAACCGGCACCCGACCAAAAACAGATCGCCCTGAGGCCCAATTTGCATCGGTCGCGTCCACCGCACGTTATAAACCATTGTGGACCGCCACCAGCCCAATCTCGCGCTATGCACTTCAATCAGCTGATTCGGCCTCGGGGCTTGTCCCATCAGCAGCAACATCCCGTGCGCACTTCGATTGAGCGTAAACACCTGGCCTTGTTGCACTGCGCCGACCTGGGGCTCACCAGATTCTATGATTTCATATGAGCAGGAGTGACAATCTTCAATCCTGGCTTCCTCCCGACGATTGATCACCGATGCCAGGCCTCCTTGTTCATTAACCAGTTTTCTTGAAGGGGCACGATTTTGCATGATCAGATCTTCTCTCCATACGTCCGATGAGACACATTTACAGTTGGTAGAGCAAGGGCCGTACCGGCGAGGCGTTATCCGGACATTATCTAGCACTTCCTTGATTTTCTCGTTCCCCTGGAAGACCCCCTCCATCTGATCCATATCAAACTCGAAGGGAAAGAAGGACAGTGAGCACTGGGGATAACTACGTATCTCATTCAGACTGTAGAGATAATGCTGCTGTAGCCATTTCCCTACAGCCGTACGATCGCCTCAATTTAGAAGCGCAATGGACTCCCCGTTTCATGANNTATGAGACAATCCCGCCACATTCATTCACTCCTTCCCTTCATTCGCACCACAAGGAGCGCACAGATTATGATGAGTCCCCATTTGATCGCCGTCAGCCGTCTTCAAGTGGCCTGTACTCTCCTCTTTCTCGGATCGATCATCGCCGCAGGCGTTCCGGACATGACGCACGCGCGCAAAGAATTGCTGACCACCGAGGAGAAAGATCTCCTGCATCGGGCCGAGCAGATCCACCTAGAGACGCTGGCCCTGAGCAGCCAAGGCCCTCTCGATGCCGGCAGTATCACGAAGACGGTCTCAATGCGGTTCGAACGATTGGGGTACCGCATCGTCACCGATGGCGGTCAGCCGCACGAGATCACCGTCAAGGTGAAGTGTGAAGAATTAAAAACCTGGGAAGGCACGGGACGATCAGGCGGTGATGCTGACATGGTCGACGCCGCTGCGCGACTCTGGAAAGGACCGGCCTGCCAGCTGACCTATCGCTTCGGCACCCGCTGGGCCGACTGGCGGCACGAAGTCCGCACGCCGTTCAGTAATCCCCAAGACGCTGCGCGTCAAGCAGGGCAAACCGACGCGGGGGCGTACTCGATCGCAGCACTCGCTCAGCAATTACAGACCGATCCGTTTCCCTATTTGCTTGCGGCTGATTGGGGGCAGTCTGCCCGGCTAATCAAAACCCTGGATGAGCCCAGCACGACGGTGGCACAGAAGCAGGCCGTGATTGGACTTCTGGGCCAAATGCTTGCAGTGGACGCCATTCCTAGACTCACGGCTTCGTTGAAAGACCCCGACCCGGCGGTGGTTCAATCCGCAGCAACCGCACTCGGAACCATCGGTCATGAAGAATGTATTCCCGCGCTGCTCGCACTCTTCAAAACGGGCACGCCCGACCACCATCGCGCCGCCGCCGTTGGACTGGGCCGCCTCGCACCGTTACATCCCAACAGCGACATCGTACCCACCTTCATCGCCGTCCTCCCGAACGAGACGCTCCAGACTCAGATCATCCTGGTGCGCGCCCTGGGCAAGACCACCGATCGTCGCGTGCTGACCCCACTCCGCACACTCCACCGTTCGGTGCTGAAGCAGGCCCGCTCCGACAGCAGTCCGGAGACGAAGGAGCTGCTGGCCTCACTCGGTATCGCACTCGATGGATTCGATGGAGTGCATACAGAAGAGTAGGGGGTACCCTTGCCAGATCAGACGAGTGCGGATCAATCCTGTAGGCTGAACGCAGCTTCGCATGAACCGCACGAAACACATTCTTCCTAGCGTTCGTCCTGTTCGATAGCTTCGAAGAGGCTGTTGACGGGATCGATCACCGACTTAGGATAGAAGACCCATTTGATGAGATGGCGGATGAGATAGCCGGAATGCCCCTTGGCACCCAGCGACGCGGCGCGACGATTCCACTCAGCGATGCGTTCAGGACTGGCAGCAGGGAGCGACAGAAACCACTGGGCTAACGCAACGTTGCCGGCTGATCGTCGAACCGCAACGAGAAACTGGGAAACCGTGAGACCGAAGTGACGGA
>CXWL01025768.1_pt1 | contig 10042 bp, 11 predicted proteins | sample 590931 | NCBI WGS metagenome assembly CXWL01 (sample SAMEA3498368, study PRJEB10139) | groundwater metagenome | biome: water well; material: biofilm material | place: Germany | collected 2015-04-27
CTTTGAAGTACTAGACTACGCAATGGTCTATCCGCCGAACGGTAACGAGCCGTTTCGCGCTGTAGTTGTTGATGTTGGGCTTGGGGGAGTTCAACTTCGGTCGAAAGAACAGTTGCCTGTTGGAGAGAATTTCGAACTCGTAATCGGGACACCAGAAGGAAAGCAGCTCGCGTTGAACGGCGAAGTCCGAAGCTCCAGGAAAATTCTGGATTCAGAATTATTTGGAAGCGGTTACAGGTTCATCCCCGAAAGTCACGACCAAAGGATTGACATCGCTGAATACGTTCACATGGTGTTTCAGCGTCAAGGCGAAAAGCTGATTCAGGAATAGCTAAAGGGGTTAGCCCCGACTGCTGCAGCTTCCACATCCGCCGCCCGAACTTGCACCGGATTCTTCCGTGCTGAATGACGAGCCGCATCCACAACCAGATGTTGCATTAGGATTCTCGATTTTGAAGCCGCCAAGGCCTTCGTCAACGTAATCAACGCTTGATCCATCCATATACTGGAGGCTCATCTCATCAATTCGAATCTGTACACCGTCCTGTTCGAACGTCTTATCGGTTGCGTCAACATCTCCGTCATCTAAAGCCATACCGTAGGACAACCCCGAACAACCGCCACCAGCCACCCAAACCCGTAACGCAGTATTTGGACGGTTTTCTGATGCCATCAAGTCTTTTAGCTCGATAATGGCCCGGGGAGTTAGTGAAATTGCCATGTGTTCTTCCTATCAATCTGTACTCTTTATTATGGCTTAGGATTGCATTTCGTTGTGCAAAACGGGAAATTTGACAAAAATCTGGTAAAAAAGTTCGTATCTGAAGGTATATGTAACGTACAATATATAAATGAATTCGGAATCAAGCTCTATTTCTGGCCGAGTCCGACTTATGGAATCAGCTTGCCATTTCTTCGCTGAACGCAGCTATGTTGAAGTTGGCATCGCAGAACTTTTGAAAGCCAGCGGAGTTCAAGCTCCAACTTTGTATCACCATTTTGGCGACAAGGAGAGGCTTTTCGTTACTTGGGCTGAACAGGCATTTTCAAAACTGGGAGACGAGATTCGACTTGCAACCAACGATATGGCTGATCCACTTGATGCTCTCTTACCGCTCTTGCGGAACGTACAGGAGAGTGTACTTATCTACCTATCCTGCGAACGTTAGATTCTGCTAGAAGACTGAACGATACAAAGAATTCTGCGCGTATAGAGCAAGCGTACTTCCGGGCAGTTTTTGAACCGCTTTGCATCGCTTTGATGGCCGCTTCTGACGCAGGCAGAGTTGCAATTGACGCAATTGATCGGTCAGCTTCAGTGTTTCTGATGGGCTCTCTTGCAATCAGCAGGAATAATGAAATGCCTGGGTCTGGCGCAGATTCAAATTATCGCTGGTGGGTCAATCACTTCGTGTTTGGGTTCATACGTCCACTTCCGTAGTCCTGCCAAATCAGCCTCTCACAAAGTACAATTGGTGTTCAAATGCCCTACATTGTTACTGAGCCCTGCGTGGGAGTCAAAGATAAGTCATGTATGACCGTTTGCCCTGTTGACTGCATTTATGAGGGCGACACTATGGTCTATATCAATCCCGATGAATGTATTGATTGTGGATTATGCGAACCCGAATGCCCAGTAACGGCGATTTTCGTTGATACAGACGTGCCGGCCCAATGGAAAGACTATATCGAACTCAACAATAAAGAGTCGAAGCGAATCGGAGGCGGTTAAGCCGCCTCGGTATCCGGAAGCATCAACTTGATTAGTTGATTCCATTTCGCTTGATTCAGCCGATCCAGCGGATACATCTCTATGCCTATTCTATATGAACCTGTAAGTCCATCGGATGTTCGTGAGTAGCATACTTCACCTTTGCCTCGGATTTCGCCAAAACTGGTGAACATGGAAAGTGCTACGACTTCGCCTTTATCAACCGAAGTGAGAGTTTGTATTCCTAATCCATTTGGTGATAAGTCTATTACGTCAGCCAAGGTTTCAAACCAACCAATTTTAACCGTGCACTTTAGATCCGCGACCTTTACGCGGAAAATTTCGCTCGACGAGATGATCTGAGGCACTTCCTTTATGAGAAAAGAGCTTCGAGATCCTGCTCGTGTATCGAACATNNGTATCGAACATAGCGCGAAACATGGCAGTTTGCCCATCACCAAAGACCTGCAAGAAGAACTCTTCTTGAGGCTCGAATTCTTCATATCCATTTACCCGAACGGTGATCCTATCGTCGAAGATATCCGCCACCCAACCTGTGAAAAAGCGTAAGTCGGTCAGTCTTTGCAAGCGAATACGCGTCCCTTCATATGATCTGCAAAGCAAAAGTTTTCCCATTCGACAGCATCCCCTTAGTATTCAAATCTCATTTCAGATTTACACTCTACTGGAGTCGGTTCCATCGTGCCCGATCGATTCGGTCAATGAACTCAATATGAAACCCAGTTCGAAAGTTGTTTGGAAACTGTTTATCTACTCTGCTATATCGCACAATCGCATTACAATGAACCTCTCCCAAATGGGTTGTTAGGCGAATCTCAGATTGCCTCCCAACCTGTAGTTTTTCAGGCAAAACTATCGCCATCCCGCTTTCGCTTGCATCAACTATCGTTCCCTCAGTAGTATTCCCGTCAACGCAGACCATTGCTTTCGATGCTTGAGTAAGGTGTCGTGCCTCTTCAATCGCTTTGCGTTGCGTTACCGGGTTTGTTATTACGAATTCGAACTCAATGTCTGCGGCCGCCATCACCCTTTGCCGCATTTCAAATTCGGATTTGGTGGTATTTGGATCGTACAGACCAAAGTCGGAACCGAATTCAAGTCGAGCCTGAAACGACGCAATTGCCTCTTGTCCGAATACTTCAAACTGAAATACTTCTCCAGTCATGAGTACAACATCGGGACTTGAGAGTACGAGAATTCGTTCGCCAAAAAAATCTTGAACCCAACCGGTGAAGAACCTATAGTCAGACACGCGCTGGAACCGGGTTCGTACTCCCGTAAACTCCTTCTGAGCATCAACGCTCAGTCCCTGACTCAATCGTGACATTGCTCCTTCTAATTCTCGGTTGCAACTTCTGAATTAACCAGGTTGCTTTCAATCTCTCTTGAGCTGAAACGCTGCGGATCGCAGTTGCAGGCTTTCGGCGGAAAAACAAAACAACTTCCATCATTGTAAAATTGTGTATGGGCGAAAATTCTGAAAAATTGACAAGTTTGACGCCACTTCAAAAGGCTCATGAACAATTCATAGTGGAATGGGGGCGAATGAGTTCAAGTTGGGGAATAAACCGAACAATGGCTCAGATTCATGCCCTACTCTTCATAACAGGTGAAACTCTAACCGTAGATGAGATCATGGCCCGGTTGCAAATCAGTCGAGGCAATGCGAGCATGAACCTGCGAGATCTAATGGATTGGGGAATCGTCCGTAGAACAAGAAGCCCAGGGGAAAGGCGCGATACTTACTCCTCGGAGAGTGATCCATGGCAGATGTTTGCTCGTGTTGTCAGAGAGCGCAAGCGACGTGAAATTGACCCCACTGTAGGAGCAATCGAAGAGTGTTTGGCCAAATTACCAAGTGAAAGCGAAGGTAACGAAGGAATTGAGATTTGCAGGAGAAGGCTAGCCGGCCTTCTCGAGATTTTTGGTGTAATTGACATGGTATATAACCAAGCGATGGCCACGGATCGCGCCTTTTTCTCCGCGGTCGAATCATTCAGAAGCGAAAATACCAACAAAAACTAGTACCGCAGGAGTTCTAGTTTTCTGAGGAAAAAAGCAAAGAATTGCGAAACCAGTGGTAGTGTGTATTGGATGTCAGCACGTACTCGCACAGCACAGAGTCAAAAATGCAATTTGCGAATCCCGCTGTTGCCAATTCGTGACGCAGTACTTTTTCCAGGTCATATTCACTCACTGCTAGTAACAAGAGAGCTTTCGCGCCGGACAATCCGGCAGGCTCAGCAAGATGGTTCTCAAGTTCTTTGCGTTACCCAAAAAGAACGATCAACTGAGGAGCCTCGACTGCAAGAACTCTATTCTATCGGCGTTCGCTGTGAAGTCATGCATATAACTCCACTCCCAGACGGGTCCATACGAGCTGTTCTGCGTGCAGGCGGGAGAATGGAACTTCTAGGTTTGCGAAAGACCGCCAAGTTATTGATTGCCGACGTCCGCGACATACAGGATTCAATATACGAAACGGACGAACTTGTCGCAGTAACTCGATACTGCACAACGAGGTTTGCTGAGCTTGCTGAGTCAGATAGTTCAATCCCAATTGAATCACTAAGCTCGTTTTCTTCAGACGACCCTTCCGAAAAAATCGTTGACGCAATAGCCTATTTTCTATCCACGCCGTTAGCCACCAAGCAAGCTTTACTTGAGGAACTTGATGTTCTCAAACGAGCTACCGAACTTTCCAGAGTTTTGACTCGCGAACTCCGATTAATTGAAATTCAACAGGATGTTGCGAAATCAGTCAATCAAACATTTGACGAAGCACAACGAGAGTACTTTTTGCGAGAACAGCTGCGTTCAATTCAGTTGGAATTGGGTGATGCTGAGTCAAGTTCTGAATCTGTACGACACAAAGCCAAGCTCTTAGAGAGCAACTTGCCAGAATACGTAGCAAAGCGTGCACAGGAAGAAATCGCTCGACTCGAACGACACCAATCTACGGGGACAGAAGCCTCGATGATTGATTCGTATCTAGACTGGATTCTGAATCTCCCGTGGCAAGCTTCAGAGTCAAACGAAACCGACATTCCAAAGGCAATCCAGATTCTAAATGAAGCACATCATGGCCTAAGTGACGTTAAGCAGCGTGTTGTCGAATACCTTGCTGTCCAGAAGTTGGCAAGTTCGCTCCGAGGCCAGATTCTGTGCTTTGTTGGTCCACCTGGTGTTGGAAAAACCAGTGCCGCAGAGTCAATTGCTAACGCGATGAATCGTAAATTAGCACGAGTTGCCCTTGGCGGCGTTCGAGACGAAGCGGAGATTCGTGGCCATAGGCGTACCTATGTAGGAGCCCAACCTGGTCGAATAATAAAGGAAATCCGCCGCGCGGGTTCCCGCAACCTTGTGATTCTATTAGATGAAATTGACAAGATTTCGCGGGAATCTCGCGGTGATCCTACAAGTGCGCTACTAGAAGTTCTTGATCCTGCAATTCAATCGGAATTCGTAGACCACTATTTGGATTTGCCATTTGACCTCTCTGATGTGGTCTTTTTGGCAACGGCAAATTCGGTCAACGAAATCTTGCCAGCGCTCTTAGATAGGATGGAAATCGTCGAGTTCACGAGTTACACACCCTCCGAACGTGTTGTAATTGCAAAGAGACATATGATGCCAAAACTGATTCAAGAGCATGGAATTGGCAACGGAAAGTTCGACATTGAAGATGCTGCAATCGAATCTATCGCCACAAAGTACACGAATGAGCCCGGCGTTCGCCAACTCTATCAGCAACTAGCAGCCATTTGTAGAAAAGCCGCCGTCATGATTGTTTCAGGCGAAGCGGTTCACGTAAAACTCAAAAACCTGAAAGATTGGATTGCCGAAACGGAAGATCACAGCAAAGCGACGTCGGTTCCTACAATTGGCTGTTGTCATGGTCTAGCTGTTAGCTCACTGGGTGGAACTTCAATGCCAATAGAAGTGGTTCTGCTTTCGCCGGAGGACAAGGAATCCAAGATACTGCTAACAGGGAATCTGGGCGAAGTTATGCGCGAATCTGCCCAAGCCGCAGTTACCTACTTGCGCTCGCGCTCAATGGAACTGGTTGGCACTTCAAACATTGGGAAAGATATACATGTTCACGTTGGAGAGGGCGGCGTACCAAAGGACGGGCCTAGCGCAGGACTTGCAGTCGCCATTGCCCTGGTTTCAGCGGCTACAAAAAGGGCGGTTCAACCAGGACTTGCAGCAACAGGCGAGATCGGATTATCTGGCGACATTCGTCCTGTTGGCGGACTTCGAGAAAAACTGATTGCCGCCAAACGCGATGGTTTCACTACCGTGTTCGTTCCTAGGCGAAACGAACGACATGTTCTCGACTTGCCCGAGGACATTCGAGAAGGACTTGAAATTGTGTTCGTTGCTCAGTTGGACGAAGCGCTCCGTGTAGCATTGGAATCTTCGGCACTTGGAAGGGCCGCTTTTCGGCGAACGACCCATGCAGCAATCGGAACACCGAGAAGCGAAACAACCGAAGCATAAACAAATAAGACGCTTACCGGAAGATAATCAGGTTTTTCCACAACAACGAATTCAACATCAAGCATACTTTGTTCGCCGATTGGAGCCTGGCGAAGGATATTTCCGCGCTGATCGACCGCCATCGTGATCCCCGTTGATGCAGATCGAGCAACCGGCAATCCAGTCTCAATTGCCCTAAAAACAGATGCCGCAGCTAGTTGTTCTGGGGCGTTTGAGCCCATATACCAATCGTCAATAGACATGATTGCGATTAGCTGGGCACCGTTTTTGGCTTGAGTTGCCGCCACATCAGGAAAAAGTCCTTCAAAGCAAAGCATTGGACCAATTTTCAAATGCTTGATCGTTAGGGCCGACGTTTTGTCGGAAGAAATCAAGTCTCCTGAAGGCAAATTGAAGTTCTTGAGGAATGGCAATTGATCCCGAAATGGGACATATTCGCCAAACATAACGAGCCTGCGCTTATCCGCGAATTTCCATTCTCCATCAAAGCCGATCGCAGATTGAAATGTACCTTGAGGCGTTCGTCGGCTCGCTCCAAAAACAATCGGAACAGACTTCGGCAATGGAAAATCGGGACTTGGTTTCGTTCCTGAATCTAGCGACGCAAGGCCTTCAGGGAAAATGAGAAGGTCTGCCTTCAATGTGTCTGCGATTCGGACTTGTTCGGAGACCGCTCTAGAAAGTGAACTTGCAACGTCTTTGCCGAACGCCATATCCACTCCAGGCTGAGAAATGAGAATTCTGGTTCCTATTCCCGACAAGGGAGTCTGGTATCGAACGTATGAGAGCATGCCAAGACCTAGAAATGCCAAGGCAGTTGTCCGAATGTACTTTGGCTCGGCTTTTTCCATCATCATCATCCCGATAACGTTTGCCAAAACGATCCAGGCTGACACTAAAAAGATGGTTACGTAAAAGCCAAGTTGAAGCAATCCAGGCATTGTGTAAAGGGGATTTGGAAGAAGCGCCCAAGGAAGCGCGAGTCCAGGAATGTAACTTCGAAACACTTCAACTCCAGCCCAAACAAGTGGTATACACCAAGCCCATTGGTACTTTCGACAGATAGAAATCAATGAGCCCAATGCACCAAAATAGGCCGATGCAATGAGAGTACATATTAGGAAGGGAACGAGCGCGAGTGACCAACTCTGAGTCCACTTATGGACGAATTGAAGCAGCCAAACAAATTGTCCTCCCATAAAAATTAACCCGAAAACGTACCCAGATTTAAATCCTGACTTTGGAGTGCTATCACGTAACGAACTGAGCCAAGGAATCAAGGCAACAAAAACTAGCATCCCCAGATGAAAGGGAGGAAACGCACTCAGTAAGAGTGCAGCACTTACTACGGGAGGCCAAATCTTAGCGATTCGAGCCATCAAAACTTCCTTGAAGCGACTTAGTGTTTGCCATGTGGGCGAGACAATTGTAGGATTCGATCACAAATACATTCCAGTCGTTTCTAGCTAATTCTGTAACACTCGCGTTTGAAAACTTGAAGCTTCGAGCCGAAGCGATATCCAGACCGATTAGATGAGACAGAATTACCGAAAGTGCTCCGCCGTGACTTACGACAACAGAATCCGATTTTTTCTCAAGGATTTCATTCATCAGCGGTTTTACGCGTTTCGAGGCATCTAAAATGGACTCGCCGCCTGGTGGTTGAAATTCGAGTCCAAATGGATCGTCAATTGTTCGAGAGTCAAGAAACTTTCGTCGCAGGTCACGAAAAAGCATTCCTTCCCACTCACCCATAGCACGTTCCCGTAAATCCCTTCTCTCATCAATCCGTACATCCCATACAGCAGCTATTGCCTCAGCAGTTTCAACGCACCGGCTCATGTCACTCGAATACACCGAACACGGCGGAATCTGGCGAAACCGATTCGACAACATTGAAGCTTGTACTTGCCCTGTCTCATCGAGGTGAACGTCTGTTGATCCTTGCGCCCGTCCTTCTAAGTTCCACGCAGTTTGGGCGTGCCTTACGAGGTAAATGCGCATGGAGAGGTTATACCTTTGAACCTAGATTTCATAGAGCTTCACTTCGCCTTTCTCCACTCCCTTGGAGTCAACATATAGTTGCCCTAGCTGGATAGAAGCAATAGGCGCGGGTGCAGCCGCTTTGCTTGATATCTCAATCAAGTCGTCTTCCAACGAAATCTTTGAAACAAATCCAAGACCTAGTTCTCTTCCAGCAGAGTCGCATAAACAGCAGATTAGATTCGAATAGCGCTCAGGATCGACAACTTGGGCACGAGTGCAATCCGTAAAGTCCAGCGATCTCGAAATCATGTCGTCCGTGACTACTCCGCCCGAAACGATTAGAATCGTCGTTCCAGCGGCCTCCATCCGAGAATGAAGTGGGAGGCCAATGCTCCTGACAACTTCAGGTTCCAATTTAGTGCCCGAGCCCAACCTGCTCCCGAGAAAAGCAGTTTTGCTCAGATTGGCTCTATGGATATTTGAGTCTTGTCGCAGCTTGAACCACTGCGCCTTTCGGATTGAGCTGCGAACTTTAGAATCTTCAATTTTCTCAAGTTCAACTGCCTCACCTAATTCGCTCCAAAGAGCACTTGGGAGCTTTTGATCCACAAAGACATTTTCAATGCCCGTTATGCCTAGAACGGCACGAGCTATCTCTACCGAAAGGGCATCAGAACCAATGGGTGCCAACTCGACGACCGATTCGTTTGAATTTGCTCCAAGGAGCGAGCTTACTGCGGAAATGTACCGAATTGGGTTCATCTTTGGCGTGAGTGCGCCTACAAATCGCCAGGATATTTGGTGGCCACTGTTCTCGTGAACGATTCTGCAAGGTGGCCCGAAAAGAGTTGAAGCGGGATCGAGAGAAACAACGCCGCCACTATCTGAATTTGACAAAAGCCAGGCCTTTGAACTAGATTCTGGTGAGCGCAAGAGTACTTTTCGGAGCATGGATCTGAATCAAGATACCGCTAAATGTGGAAAAACAAGCATTGACACACGCGTTTGCGAGTGGTATCGTAGTGGAGTAGCTTCACCACGGATTCAGGTGGAAACGGAGGTCGGAGCAAGGATGCTCCAGCTACACCTACTGGTCTCCGAGTATTCGCTCGTAGATATGGGCAACTCGCTCAGCCATTTTTCCAATCGAAAACTGATCCATTGCGCGGATTTTTGCCGCATGGGAAACTGATTCCAGGGTCAGAGGCAGCCCTGCTACCTCGACAAGCATTGTCTTTAGCTCGTCATCGTCGCGGAACATGAAACCTGAAATGTCCGCATCCACAATTTCACGTAAGCCCGCCGAGTCTCGCACCATGACAGGAGTTCCCAGAGACATGGCTTCAACCGCTGTCAAGCTGAACCCAGCCGATCGGTTTGTAATAACCCACAGGTCAACTGAGACGAGCAGTTCTTGAATTTTGTCCGGTTTGACAAGCCATCGAACTCGCTCATCCCGAAATGTTTCGAGTTCGTGCTCGTTGATGGCTTCATCGTTGACGACTGCCCACTTTGCCCCTGCGTTCGATTCCCAAAGAACTTCGATTGTCTCGGCAACCAACCGAATATCGTCGTCATCTAGGTTCGAAATGTTGATTCCAACCACAAAGTCGTCCGACATCCATCCAAAACGCTTTCTAGATGTTGGTCGGGATAGGGACTCATCAAAGGGCGGGACCCCAGGTGGGACAATTTCAAGTTCCATCGCAAGTGCTTCGTCGAGCATTCGAAACACCGCTCTTGATGAACACAACCCAGCCTGCGCTGTATTCAAGTGGTTGATTAAAAGCCGATTTGTGGATTTCGGCATATCATATACCC
>CXWL01018682.1_pt1 | contig 10041 bp, 9 predicted proteins | sample 590931 | NCBI WGS metagenome assembly CXWL01 (sample SAMEA3498368, study PRJEB10139) | groundwater metagenome | biome: water well; material: biofilm material | place: Germany | collected 2015-04-27
ATTGTGCGTCTACGAGATCCGAGCCGGCGCGCACTCATCCAAAGAATCCAAGCCGCATTCCAAACTGAAGATGTTGAAGGCTGGCAGGCGTGTTTTGTCGTCGTGACGGATCGAAAGATTCGAGTACGACGCCCTCCGCAATCCAATCCGTCTCTGTGACCCGGGATGTCACGGAAGGGCAGACTTCAGTCGCCTCGTCTTGGGATGGAGCGGGACTCGCCCTATACATGTCGTGGCGGCCGATAATGTGCCGGATCAGGAAACGGTCATCGTGACCGTCTATCAGCCGGATGCCGGACAGTGGGACGGAGAATTCAAGAAGAGGAGATCTCGATGACTTGTGTGATCTGTAAAACCGGGGAAACCCATCCGGGGGCAGCGACAGTCATTCTTGAGCGCGATAACGCCACCGTCGTCATTAAGGGCGTGCCGGCACGGGTGTGTGGGAATTGCGGCGAAGAGTACATTGAAGAACTGGTCACGGCGAGTCTCCTCAAGACAGCAGAAGATGCCGTCCGTGCGGGTGTGCAAGTGGACGTTAGGACCTACGCAGCCGCCTAGCGCGATCCGTCGCTCCCTTACGCGTGAGAATCCATCGGCCCCCATCCTGAACGATCAGCACGTCCTTGCCCCCTCGATAGGTTTCGCGAATCCTTAGCCGCTGCGACAAGCTGAGCGCCAATCCGTTCGATCAGGACTCGACCGGCAATCAGTTCGGTCTCTACGACTCGCCCTTTTCGCGCGACTCGCTAAACAACCAATTTGGCGCGGGGAATCCGTTCAGACCCGATTCGCCGAACAATCCCTATGGGAAGGGGTGGAGGATTGAAGGAGGAAATGAGGTGATGGGGAGAAAGCGCTAGGCCAGATCATGATGGAGACGAGTTCAGGGTTTTCCTGACGGCCAAAAGGCGGGGTGATTTATAAGGAGGAAAGAGGTATTCTTCGGAACCAAAATGGAGATCAAATGACTCTCTCCCTCAATAAACCCAAGCTGGACAACCTCGCAGGCGATATCTGGAAATCCGCAGAACGGCTGCGCGGAAAGTTCAAAGCGTACGAGTATCAAAACGTCATCCTGCCGATCATCGTTATTCGTCGCCTGGAGTGTGTCCTCCTAAAGTGGCGTGAGGATAAGACGGCTGAAATTCGAACCAAACGTCCCAAGCTCACCGAGAAAGAACTCGCCAAACTGGTCAAGGAACTCGAACTCAATCCCAAGCAGTGCCCATTCTCGAACAAGACCAACTGGTCGCTCCGCAAGGTCTACGAGGAAGACCATGCACTGCTAGAAAAAAACTTCCGCGCCTACATCAACGGCTTTTCCCAAAACGTTGACGATATCATCGAGCATTTCAACTACCGCGCCACCATCGGCTCAATGGTGAAGAACAACCGCCTTGCTCCAATCCTGAATCAATACAAGGAACTAGAACTCGGCCCTGACAAACTCTCGCCGCTTGAGATGGGCCACATCTATGAGGAATTGCTCCGGCGGTTCTCGGAACAGAGTGGGGAAGAAGCTGGAGAACACTTCACTCCGCGCGAAGTCATTCGCCTGATGGTTGAGCTATTGGACATTCCGATTCCCGAACGGCATTTTTCCATCTACGATCCAGCCACCGGGACGGGTGGCATGCTGTCTGTGGCCAAGGAACACCTGCTCGACCGCGCTGCTACACAGGAGCAAAAGGAACGCGTGGATAAGTTCCTTACCGTCCACGGCCAGGAAATGTCACCGACGAACTATGCAATTTGTCAGGCAGACCTCCTTATCAAGAACGACAAGCAAGCCAAGGTCACCTATGGCAACTCGCTTATTCCGCACGATCCCCACAGCAAAGACCCCGGCGACCAGTGGCCCGAAGGTAAATGGCGTTTCAACCGCATGTTGAGCAATCCGCCGTTCGGAGTCACATGGGGCGGCAAGGACGGCTACGAGGCGCAGGCGCGCAAACTAGAGAAGACGCGGTATCAAGCCGGTATGCCGCGTGTGAACGATGGCGCATTACTCTTCCTGCAAACCATGCTGGCCAAGATGGTTCCACCTGCCGAGGGTGGGAGCCGTATTGCCATCATCTTCAACGGCTCGCCCCTGTCCAACGGCGACTGCGGATCTGGCGAAAGCGAAATCCGCCGCTGGATTCTGGAAAACGACTGGCTTGATGCCATCGTCATGTTGCCGGATCAACTTTTCTACAACACCGGCATCTTCACCTACATCTGGTTGCTGCGAAATGAGAAACCTGCCAGCCATCGAGAGCGCGTGATGCTCATTGACGCCCGTCAGCAATTCGAGAAAGAGCCAAAGTCTTTCGGTAACAAACGTAATCGCATCACCGACGCGCACCGCGTATGGATTGAAGAGCGCTATCGCGATGGCTGGGCCAAGGATTATGCCGACGAGCATGTGAAGATATTCGGCCGTGAAGACTTCGCCTACCACAAGGTCAGCGTCGTATTCTGGCAGAGCGACGAAAACGACAAGTCCGCGACCATCACTGAGCCTTACGAAAAGGCCTTCACAGCCGCAAATGTGAAAAAGGAACTGGAGTTCTACGAGAGCGAGCTGAGCTTTCTTGTGCGCGTGAAGGCGGATGGCGCGGAAAAGACCATTGAGCTTTCTCTTAAACCGGGGGACGACGCAGCCACGAAGTTCAAAGCGGCATTCGAGGGCCGACCGGAAATTCTGTCCGTCGAGTGGATGCACCGGCATTACGTAGAGGATGACGAATACATTCCTCATGGCGAAAACATCACCGAGTTCCTGAAACGGGAAATTGCTAAGCCGATCATTCGCTGGGAGGAGACCAAGAAAGACGGAAAGCCAATACTCGGCTACGAAATCCTCCCGAATAAATACTTCTACCGCTACCAGCCGCCTACGCCTGCGAAAGACTTGCTGGCGGAGTTCTGGAAGTTGGAGAAGGAGGCCGAGAAGATGCTGGAGGAACTGGCGAACTCATGAATCACTGTCCGGCAGGGTGGGAAAGTGAGAGGCTTAAGGATCGAGTGCGCTTCGCATACGGAGACTCCCTCGCAGCTGAGGACCGGAATGATGGAGAATTCAAAGTTTTCGGCTCAAACGGAATCGTTGGTACTCACGACCGGGCCATCACCAATGGCCGCACTATCATCATCGGAAGGAAGGGTTCGTTTGGAAAGGTCGCCTGGTGTGACGAGCCATGCTTCCCGATTGATACGACTTACTTTGTAGATAGCACACAGTCGAAAGAAGATTTACGCTGGATTTTCTATGCACTCGAAAGCTTACAGCTCGATGGTCTCAACTTTGACAGTGCCGTTCCTGGTTTGAGTAGAGAAGTGGCGTACTCAATGCGCCTGGCCTTTCCGAGAAAGCCCGAGCAACAACGTATCGCGGCGTATCTGGATGCAAGTTGTGCAGCGATTGATGCGGCGGTGCCCGCCAAACGGCGGCAGATCGAAGCGTTGGACGGTGTGCGAAAGGACATAATCCAGAAGGCTGTTACACGTGGCCTCGAAGAGCACCCCGTATTAAAGAAGACGGGTAATGTATGGATGAACGAATTGCCTGTTACTTGGGAGTTGATCAGCCTCAAACGAGTGTCCGAAATGCAGGGAGGCCTAACGCTCGGCAAGGTATACGAAGGCCCACTCATTGAACGGCCATATTTACGAGTTGCCAATGTCCAGGATGGCCATCTCAATCTACAAGATGTCACAACCATTGAGGTGCCGGAAGAAGTCGCGCATCGCGTGGAGCTACGCCCTGGGGACGTTCTGATGACGGAAGGTGGTGATCTCGACAAGCTTGGACGAGGAACGGTCTGGAGCGGAGAAATCCCGGATTGCCTGCACCAGAATCATATCTTTGCGATTCGCTGCTTCAAGCACAAGTTACTGCCGTCTTTCCTTGCCTACCTGACTGCATCTCGATACGGTCGTGATTATTTCGAGGCCACTGGAAAGCGAACGACTAATTTGGCGAGCACCAATTCGACAAAAGTCGGTTTATTCCCAATCCCGCGACCGTCAATCTCGGAACAATATGCAATCTGCCAATTTCTCGACGAGAAGCTCAATCACGTCGCTCAGATCGTGAATGGTATCGAATCCCAAATCGCCACCCTCAACTCCTACCGGAAGTCGTTGATCCACGAGTGCGTCACCGGCCAGCGGCGTGTCACGGATGCGGATTTGGCGCGGGTGGGGCGGACTGAAACGGAGTCAACGAGAGCATAGCCATGAGAGCCAAGGCCATGAGGGGGACGAAACCCAAGGTTCCGGTAAGAACTGGCGTGGCGGTAGCGCGTCCTTTGGTTACCGACCTGCGCGAGTTGATTCTCCAGGCCCGGCAGCAGGTCGCCCAAGCGGTCAATGCCGGGCTGACGCTTCTTTACTGGCATATCGGCTCCCGCATCAGGTGTGATCTCCTGAAAGAAAAGCGGGCGGTATATGGGGCGAAGATTTTGCAGGCAGTGAGTGCGAAATTAGTGGCCGAGTTCGGGCGGGGCTATTCGGAACGTAACCTGGCCAACATGGTTCGCTTTGCCGAGGTGTTTCCTGACCCCGTGATTTTGCAGGCAGTGCCTGCAAAATTGAGCTGGACCCATGTGGTTTCGATCATCTGGCTGGACGATCCGCTGAAACGCGATTTTTACGCCGAGATGTGTCGAATCGAACGATGGAGCACCCGGACGCTGGAAAAGAAGATCGGCGGAATGCTCTTTGAGCGTACCGCCCTCTCAAAGAAACCGGCTAAAATGGCAGAAATGGAACTCAAGCAGTTGCGCGAGAAGGACAAACTGACGCCTGACCTTGTCTTCCGCGATCCGTACTTTCTCGATTTTCTGGGACTGAAAGACACCTACGTCGAAAAGGATCTGGAAGCCGCGATCTTGCGTGAGATGGAGGCCTTCATTCTGGAACTTGGCGTGGGATTCGCGTTTCTAGAGCGGCAGAAGCGCGTGAGCGTGGACGGGGTGGATCACTATCTCGATCTGCTCTTTTACCACCGCAATCTGCGACGGCTGGTGGCTGTGGAACTCAAGCTGGAGGACTTCAAACCGGGCGACAAAGGCCAGATGGAACTTTATCTGGGTTGGCTCAACCGCTACGAGCGTAAGGAAGGCGAGGAGTCCCCCATCGGCCTGATTCTCTGTGCCGGAAAACGTCAGGAGACGGTCGAGCTGCTGAACCTGGAGCGAAGCGGCATACAGGTATCTTCCTATTGGACAAAGGCGCTGCCACGGGTGCAGATGGAACGCAAACTGCACGAGGCGGTGACGCTGGCCCGTGCCCGGCTGAAACTCGGTGCTCCCTGATCATGGCGAGGAAGAAGAAAGCCCCGGAGCTAACCTTTCAGGAGCACATCAGGGCTTACCTTGGTCGTGAGCACCAGTATGGTGTGCTCGAACAGCCTGAGATCACCGACACCGAGCATTTTATCGCCGAAGACCATCTGTGGGCCTTCCTCAAAGCCACCCAATCCGACACACTCAAGAAGCTACACGACACGTACGGCACTGACGCGCGGGACGAAGTGTTCAAGGCTCTCCGCAAAGAGCTGGAGCACACGCCGCTCTGGATGCTGATGCGCCAGGGTCTCAAGGTGCGTGGATTGGAGTTTCAGCTCTTCTATTCCAAGCCCCGTTCCGCCGAAAGTGCCGGCGTTAAGGGGTACTCCCACAATCGCCTTACCTTCCGCCCGCATTTCTATTTCGGGGAAACGAATCGAGAGATTGATTTCGTGTTCTTCCTCAATGGTCTGCCCATTGTGGCCCTGGAATTGAAACACGAGGCGAATCAGAGCGTGCATGACGCCGTGGCGCAATTTGCCGCCCGAGACCATACGAAGAAGGTTTTTCAGCACCCGTTCCTCTACCTCGCTGCGGACACCAGCGATGTGATGGCCGCCACCGACCCGTCCCGATTGGAGAACTTCCGTTGGCACAATATGGGGCTGACGAACCAGCCCACGAACGCTGACGAATATCCGGTTGAGTTCTTGTACCGGGAAGTGCTGTCGAAGGATCACTTGCTGGAGGCGCTCTCGTTCTTCCTCGTCCGCGTCCCGAAGCGTGAGGCGGAGGAAGACAAAGCGGAGTGCCCGGCCTTCACCATCTTTCCGCGCTACCACCAAAGCCGTCTGGTGCGGCGAGTGGCCGAGGACATTACCGCCCACTTCGCCGACAAGGGCGACATCGGAAAGAAGTATCTCGCTGACCATTCGGCCGGCAGCGGCAAGACCCTCTCCATCTGCTGGCTGGCAGACCGTCTGCACAGCCTCTACAAGCCCGGCACGAGCGAGAAATTGGTGGACCTGACGTTTATTCTTACCGACCGCAAATCGCTCGACACCAATATCCGAGAAGACATCGAGAAGTTCGCTCATCTGAAAGACGTGGTGGGTATCGCCAGGAAAGCCGAAGACCTGCCGCGCTTCCTCAAAGAACGGACGCCCATCGTCGTTACCACGCAGCAGAAGCTCGCCTACGTGCTGGAGGAACTTCAGAAGAACCCGGAGTTGAAGAAACTGCGCGTGGCGTTTCTCATCGATGAAGCCCATCGCTCACAGGAAGGACAGATGGGCGCGGCCATTCGCCTGCCGTTCCGCGAAGCGGACGAGGCCGACACCGACACGGAGGAGCAAGACCCGGAGGAACTGATCGCCAAGGTCATTCGCGAGCACGACCTAAATCAGTTGTTCGTCGCGTTTACCGCCACTCCCGCGCCCGCCACGGTCTCCCTCTTTGGCAAACCGTTCGACACGTACACCGAGGCGGAGGCTATCGCCGAAGGCTACATTGTGGACGTGGCCGCCAGCATTATTTCCTACAAGACGCTCTACAACTTGCATTGCCATTTCGTTCCCTCGAAAGATGAGGAGGAAAAGCTATATCCCAAGGGTGTCGTATCCAAAGCGCTCAAGAACGTCGCGTTTCAGGACGACGGCCTCATTCAATACAAGGCCGAAGTGATGCTCCGCATCTTCGAGGAAAGGGTGATGCCACTCATTGGAGGCCGGGCAAAGGCCGTGATCGTTACCAGTTCACGCGTGGCCGGCTTACGTTATTTCAACATCATCAAGGAAAAGCTCAAGGAGCGCGGTGCGTCATACAAAGTGCTCTATGCTTTCTCTGATTTCACCCATCCTGAAACCAACGCAGAAATCCACGAGCATGCCGTCAACGAGCTTAAAGGCGGCGAGCTGATCGAGGACCGGTTCAAGGGCGACGACTACCGGCTGATGGTTCTGGCCAACAAATTCCAGACAGGCTTCAATCAACCTTTGCTCGCCGGAATGTTCCTCGATAAGCCCGTGGTGGACCGCAACGCGGTGCAGACACTTTCGCGATTGAACCGCTGTTACGAAGGCAAGCAAGACGTGGTGGTGGTGGACTTCACCAACAACGCCAAGACGATCTTGAAGGCGTTTCAGAAATACCGCAAAGGTACGCCGTTCGAACCGGAAGAGCCGGACCAGAATCTATGCCCCAAGCTGTACGCCGAGATTCTTGCAGTGGGCGTGTTTACGCAAAAGGATGCCACCGATTTGACAAGATTGGCCGCCAGCGGGACAGACGCGCAAGCGCAGTTCTTTGTCAGCGCGTTACGTTCGCGGTTTCAGGCAAAGATTGTAAATCCCGAAGAGCGCAAAGCCTTCGTCTATTTGCTTGCCCGCTACGTCAAGAGCTTCCATTTCCTGACGTGTTTCTTCACCTACACAACGGAGTTGAAGGAGTTTGCCACGTTTGCCGAATACGTCGGCCCGCAGCTCATCAAGCAAGGCAGTGTGTCCGACCTGATGAAGCAGATTCGCCAAACAGAGGTGGTCAAGGCAGCGGTTGAGTATCAGGGCGTCACCACAAGCGCCGGCCCAGTGAAGTTAAAACCGGGCAAAGGTCAGAAAGGCGCTGGCCCGCCACCCAAGAAAGTCTCCGTCCAAGACATGATCGCCGAGATCCGGGCTATTCACTCGATCAGTGACGAGGAAGCGCTCTATATCAAGCAGGTCACCGAGGAGAAGTCAGCAGATCCCGGTATTCGTCGTACGGTCGTTGCTCACCGGGATGATTCTCCCTTTCTCGAAGGCGCATACCGCGGTCAGGTCAATGGAGAAATCCAGACCTCCTACGACGGGCGTGGCCGGTACGAAGAATTGGCCGATCCTAAGTACACCGACACGGGCGGCATCTTCGACATCATGGCCGTGACAGTGATCCAACATCATCTGGGAGCTTCGTTGTAGGCCTGTGAGCAAGCGCATCGACCAGATTCCGAAGCAGGATCGTCCACGCGAAAAGCTGCTCGCGAAAGGGGCTGGGGCGCTCAGTGATCAAGAACTGCTGGCCGTTCTGTTAGGGAAGGGCAGCGCCCAATTGGACGTGATGACTCTTGCCGCCAAGCTCGCCAGGGTTCTTGACGAGAAGGGATTGGGTGTTCGCATTGAGGATCTCACGGGGTTCGATGGTGTTGGAGAAGCCAAAGCTGCGTTGGTGCTCGCTGCCATTGAGTTTGTTCGACGACGAATCAAGCCGGAAGGTCTGAAGATCAACACGCCAGCAGATGTTCTTCCTCTAATCCGGCATTTTGCAGACCGTAAGCAAGAGCATTTCCTTGCCGTTACCATTAACGGGGCCAATGAAGTCCTCAATGTACGGGTCGTGTCTATTGGGTTAATAGATCGCAGCCCGGTACATCCTCGAGAAGTGTTTGCTGATGCGCTGACCGATCGTGCCTCTGGAATCATAGTGGCCCACAACCACCCGGCAGGCAGTCTTGAACCTTCTCCGTCAGACATGGATGCCACCAAACAGATTAAGGAAGCTGGAGAGATTATTGGCATTGAAGTTCTCGATCACATCATCTTCAATCGGAAGGGCTATTACAGCTTTCTCGAAAAGGGATGCTTGTGAAGGTTCCGATGAAAAGAAGAAAAGGGGGGCAGGCTGGACTTCCCAGGCTACTTAATCGGTAGCTCGTGTTTGCCGTCAGTCTTCTCTCAGAAGGTGTCACGATGGAAGTTGTTGTTGGGGCGCTGACCGGGTTTGTCGTCCGCGTGACTATGCTCCTGTTTCGTTGTAAACAGCACCGCAAACGGACGAGACATCAACCGACCTGTCTCACGCCCTTCATGACTGAAGATCGCGAGATGCGTGACCTCCTCCGTCTCGCCAAGACGCGGGATCAAAGCGAAGAAAAGCTGCCGAGAGTATTTTCTTGAGCGCTGCTTGTTGGATTTCAGGAAGGGGAGTAGGCGGTTTCTAAGTCACTCCCTCCTTTGCTGAGCAACACTTCTCTGAGCAGTACGAGCGCGACTACAATGTCTTCAATCCGACCAGTCGGTATGCGCCGGACAATCCGCTGAATCCCGCGCAGGTCTTCGCGCCGGATAATCCCTTCAACCCGGTCAACCGCTTTGATCCCGGCAACCCCGTCAATCCGACGAATCGCTACGCGCCCGACAATCCCTTCAATCCCGCCAACCGGTACAACCCTGATAATCCCCTGAACCCGGCCAACCGCTACAATCCCAATACCCCCCTTTGCCCCACTCAACCGTTCGCGGTGACCCCCGGAAGAAAAATCCAAGAGTGCTGAGTCCCGAGCCGATCCTCCGCTGATTGTCTCTTGTCCTGAACAGTTCTGCGGCCACCCCCTAGGAACGAAGTTTCCGGATCGGAGCTATTGGGAAATGTCCTTGAGACCTGGTATAAGGACCGACGACAGTTTTGAAACCTCAGGATCAATGGACAATCGGTGAGTACGCGTGAGCAGAATGAACGGAAATTTTCCCATCGGGAAAGCCTCCCCTCGGGTGGACGGCGATATTGGCTCGATGTGCAGGGGCGGCAGGGATGGAAGGCCCGGTACGTGAAAGAGGTTGACGCCGATGAGGCAACGGTGCGATTTTATCAAGAGATTTATGATGGCAGGGGAAAGCTTGTTGAAGTTCACCACAAGTACCCGGTCGACTACGGTCATCAAAAGGTCACATCATGAGCCAACTGATTACCCGCCAAGTAGTTGCTGACAAACTGGCCGCCTATCTCCAGC
>CXWL01041522.1_pt1 | contig 10041 bp, 9 predicted proteins | sample 590931 | NCBI WGS metagenome assembly CXWL01 (sample SAMEA3498368, study PRJEB10139) | groundwater metagenome | biome: water well; material: biofilm material | place: Germany | collected 2015-04-27
CTTCAAAGTGATCGCCGAAGGCGACGACTCACTGGGCGTCCCGCCTTACAATGGTGGTCTCTTCGCCAAAGAAAGTGCGCCCATCCTTGAGCGCATATCGCTTCCCGATGCGCTGATAGCCGATCTTATATTTGGCTTGTCGCATCGCATAGAGGATGGCGAGGCGCGCTATATCAACTATCGCGACCTCTCGGTGCAGCAACTCGGCACCGTTTATGAGCGCACGCTCGAATATAGTCTGCGCGAGATAGACGGCGCTGTTGTTGTCGATGCCGACGACGCGGCGCGGCACAGCTCAGGCAGCTATTACACGCCAGACAGCCTTGTGATGCTGATCATCGAGAAGGCGGTCGGTCCTCTCGTTCAAGAGCGCTTGGAAGCCTTCAGGGCCAAGTCAGAAGAGCTCGCCAAGGACCCGCGTCCGATGGCGCGCCGCGAAGCTTTGCTGGTGGCGCTGGATCCTGCGTCAGAAATCCTCAAGCTCAAGATTTGTGACCCGGCGATGGGTTCGGGGCACTTTCTGGTGAGCCTTGTCGACTGGCTTGCTGACCGTGTGCTCGCCGCGATCCAGTTTGCGGAAGACTCGGCCGATTGGACGGAGCAGGTTTATCGCTCGCCGGTCCTCGACAACATTCAGGCGACACGTAATGAGATCAAGCACCAGGCTGGCCAGCGCGGCTGGTTTTATGAGCCTGAACATCTCGATGATCGCCACATCGTTCGCCGCACGATCCTGAAGCGCTGCATCTACGGTGTAGACAAGAACCCAATGGCGGTGGAGCTCGCGAAAGTGGCGTTGTGGCTCCACACATTCACTGTCGGCGCCCCGCTGTCTTTTCTAGATCACCACTTGCGCTGCGGGAATTCGCTGCTGGGCGCCTGGGTTAGGCCGGCTATGGATAAGATGGCCGAGTGGGGCGGTCCGCTCCTGATGGAGGAGCCGCGCAAGCGCGCCGTGGGCGCTGCGTCCGCCATGCAGGCGATCGAGAAGCTCAGCGACGCCGACATCGCCGAGGTGACTCAATCCAAAAACTTGTTCGCCGGCGTCTCTTCCATGACCGCCGAGTTGACCGGGCTGATGGACATCATCCACGCTGCAGACCTCGTCGCTGCGCGCACCAAGGATGAGCGCGATGCGCTCGATGCATTCCTGCGTTCGACGTATGGCGATCCGGTCCTGCTTGCACATAGCGAGGCGAAACTCAGTCTTCCGGAGACCGACCCGAAAGACACGGGCAAGCTGGCGACCAAGGCGCGCACGCTCAATGCGCGCATTGAAACTAGCGTCGCGGCGATGCGCGAACACATTGCGCTGTCGCGTCCATTCCATTGGCAGGTCGCGTTTCCAGGAATCTGGCGGGATTGGGAAGGGGAAACCCTGCAAGGCGGCTTTGACGCCGTCATTGGAAATCCGCCTTACGTGCGCCAAGAGCTCATTCGCGATCAGAAGCCCGCTTTACAGAAGGCGTTTCCGGCGACCTATGCCGGCACGGCTGATCTCTACGTCTTTTTTTACGAACAAGGATTGAAGCTGCTGCGAAGCGGCGGGCGGATGTCCTACGTCGTGACCAACAAATGGCTGCGCGCCGGCTATGCCGAAAAGCTGCGCGATCATTTCGCGACGCAAGGTTGGATCGAATTCGTCGCCGACTTCGGCCACGCCAAGCACTTCTTCCCGGATGCCGACGTGTTCCCCTCCGTGGTCGTGGTTCGCAAACCGGAAGAGGGCGTCGCTCCTGAAACTTCGGATGTGTGTGTCATTCCGCGCGATGACGTTCCCCAGAAGGGACTCGACGCAGTGGTGGCCGCCACGACATACAAACTTCCGCGGGCGCATTTCAGCAAGGAAAGCTGGGTGCTGGAGCCGCCCGAAGTCGTGGCGCTCATGGAAAAAATTCGCCGCCACGGCGTACCATTGGTCGATTACGCGGGGTCCAAGCCCTATCGCGGCGTGCTCACCGGCTTCAATGAGGCCTTTCTCATCGACACGCCGACACGTGATCGATTGATCGCCGAAGATGTGCGTTCGGGAGAGATCATCAAGCCCTATGTGAGGGGTCAGGACATCGAGCGTTGGGCGCCGCACTGGGCAAACACGTGGATGATCTTCGCTCGGCGTGGGATTTCGATTGGCGACTACCCAGCGGTACTCCGTCATCTGACGAAGTACCGTTCCGCTTTACAACCGAAACCGGAAGGGTGGGTCTCTGGAGGGCTTGGAGAGCGTTGGGAGGGGCGCAAGGCAGGCGCCTACGCATGGTACGAACTTCAGGACGCAACCGATTATTGGCAAGAGTTTCAGCGTCCAAAGATTATGTATCAGGAAATTCAGTTTCACCCTGCCTATTGCTTCGATCGCACCGGGATTTTCGGGAACAACAAGACCTTCAGCTTACCGAGCGAACGCTCCGAGGCGGTGGGTTCGTTGAACGCGCCGATCAGCTGGTGGTACAATTGGCGGTTCTTGCCCCACATGAAAGACGAGGCGCTGTCGCCGATGGGCTTTGTCGCTGAGCAAATGCCCATTGCGCCTTTTTCGGATGCGGCGGCAGATCGCGCTCGAAGGGTGGGCGATGAACTGAGCAAATTGTCAGTGCATGCCCGACAAGCCGCTCAGGATATTCTTGAGTGGCTGCGGCACACGCGGGGGATCGAAAAGCCGTCGATGTCACTGCGAAATTCGCCTGCATTGGATGCAGAGGCCTTCGTCAGTGCCGTAGTTGAAGTGCTTCCGAAGCGCCAGCGTTTGTCGGCGGCGGACATCGCCGATCTAAAGCGAGAGCACGCGGCGAGTATCGAGCCGGCGCGTCAGGCACGCGCCGAAATTTTCGCCCTCGAACGTGAACTATCCGACCTAGTAAACGCCACCTACGGGCTGACGCCTGAAGACGTTGCCCTGATGTGGCGCACGGCACCGCCGCGGATGCCGTTCACGCCTGCGGGGCTGGTGGATCATGCGGCGTCGGAAGAATCCACAGACGACGAAGACGCAGAATGAGCGCACCGCACGATGATGCGACCGGCAATCTTGGAATCAGCTATTCGTCCGACAACGTCTTCCGCAACGAGCCAAGGAGCGCTTCTGCTTCAGCTAGTTTCTTCATAAATTCTGGATCGCCCTTAAGTTCGGCCAACGCCGTCCACGGCGTCGACTTCATGGCCTCGATGGCCGCATCGAGATCGCCAGCGAGACCCGCCTTCGGCTTGGCCACGTTCGGGCTCAAGCGCAGCATGGCGGAATCGAGGTCGCCGGCCGGGCTTAAAAAATTCTCGCGCGCGACCGGATCGGGCAGGATGGCGCGCAGCTTGCGCAAATCCTTGGAATTAGTGATGCGCCGCTCGGCCACCTTGCGCACCACCGCGTCGATCACCGGCGGCGTCACCAGTTTCTGGCTGATGCCCTTGAGTTCGCGCGCCCAAGTGATGGCGCCAGCCGGATCGCGTAGACCCGTGAACTTCTCGGAGAGGTCATACACCTCCACCAGCTTATCGAGTTCCCGGATGGTGACGCCCAAAATGTTGGCGGCGCTGGCGCGGCCGACGAGATCGACCAGCCTATAGGCCACCATTTCCTTTTCTTTGGCGTCCCATTCCTTGCGTTGGCGGTGGATGTAAATCCAAACCCGAAGCCGCTCTTCGTCGCTCAGCGCCTAGTCAGTGACCTCAACGGGCACTTGGCGATATTGGTCGCGCCCTTGTTCAACAAGGGCGCGTGTGTTGGTCCATCTGCGTTCGCCATCGATAATGCGGAATTTATCGCGCTTGTCGGGATGGGGCTCCACCAAAAGCGGCTCGAATAAGCCTTCGTTTGCCTCGATCTGCAGCTGCAGCTCGGTGTCGATCTTGTCGCCTAAACGCGGCTGACGCTCATTCGGGAAGATGTCATCGATATCGACTTTGGTGCGGTAAGTGCGAAGCACCGTCTTGCCGAGACGGCGCTCCTGAATGCCGATGACGCGCGCGGGTTCGCCTGCTTGTTCGGGACGTGTCATCACACGGCCTCGGCGTCGCCACCGATGATGGTGCCGATGCTGAAGCGTAAATCGCCATTGGCCTTCAAGATCGCTCTGAGCAATTGGCCGCGCTTGGCCCACACTTTAGTGTGGCTCTTGGTTTCCTCTTCCTCAATCGTTTCGAGCTTGTCGATCAGCTCCTCGATGGACTCTAGCAGCTGCCGGCATTGGGCTGAGGTGATGAAGCTGTAGAGCTTCTCGGTCTTGGCCTCGCGTGCCTCGTTGCTCAGGCGCAGCGCGTGCGTCTGCACAATATGACCGCGCAAAAGCTCAGCCAGCACGATGACGCGGGCCGGGCAAGCGATGATCACCCCATCCTGCATGTGCAGCTCGCGCGCATCCTTGGGAAACTTGTTGGTAGAGAGGATGGCGTGATCAGCTTTCTCGGCGATTTGGTCGCTGCGCAGCTTAATGGCGAAATTGTTCTGCCAGGCGTTGCGGTTCTTCGAGTCGTAAACGATTTTGCCGCAGATTTTGCTGCTCTCGACAATCTCGTGGACAATGTCTGCGCCGGCGGCGCCTTTGTCGACGCGGCGGATATTGTCGTCCGGAAAGGCCTGCTTGAGCGCCTCGTAGAGTTTGATTTCGGCGCCTTCGCCCAATTCGGTCGATTTTTGATTGTCGAGCTTGCGCTGAAGCTCGTCGAGTTTCTGTTGCCACTTCTGGCGCTCGTCGAACTGCGCCTTGTCCTTCGCGAGAAGCGCTTCAGACTTGTCTTTTTCAAGCGCGTCGCGCGCCTCCCTGAGGCGCGCGGCGATCGTCTCTTCCTGCGCTTGCTTCACCGCTTCCGTTTGCTGTTCAGCGGCCTGCTTCGCGGCTTCTGCGGCGGTGACCTTGGCGTTTAGATCTTGCGCAAGCGACACCTTAGCCGCTTCCGCTGCAGCCGCTTTTTGATTGGCAGCCGTGATAGCCGCCTGCGCCGATTGGTTGGCGACTTCAACGCGTGCGTTGGCTGCTTGCTCGGCTTCAATCTTACCGGCGGCGCGGGCGTCGGCTTCGCGCTTGGCTGCGGCCTGCTTTTCTTTTTCAAGCGCTTCGGCGCCCGCGTGTTTGACGGCCTCTACTTCCACCTTCAACGCGGCGCTCGCTTCGCCCGCTTCTTTCGCGCGCGCCTCGGCAAGCGCCGCGCGTTGAGCGAGCGCTTCTTGCTCTTCCTTTCGCGTGGCTTCTGCCTGAGCGAGGCGTTCTTCCATAAGCGCACGCCCGCGCTGGGCCTCTTCTTCCCGGACCGCTGCTTCGCGGGCTTCGCTGGCTTCGCGATGCTGCTTCAGCGCAGCTTCGAGCTCGCCCTTAGCCTTGGCCTCGGCCTGCTGGCGCTCCTTGCTGTGCTGCTCGCGCAGCTTGGCCGTGGCCTCCTCGCCCTGTTCTCGCAGCCGGACCACGATCCGGCCTTGGACCTCCTCGCGCCGCTCCGGCGGGATTTCCTGCTCGCAGACCGGACACTGGTCGTCGAAATGAAGGTGTTGGTGAGTGGTGTTCTGAACGGCTGCGGCGGGCGAGGGGGACATTGCCTGGCTCCTAGGAAATACTAGGACCTAGTAAATCCTAGTGCGAACCGGAGTCAAGCCAACGCGTCCGAAATCGTAGAAACCTCGGATTCAACGAGGAAAAATAAGGTTGGGGGCGTGGGCAATGCTTCTTGGGACTTCGGAGCAGGTCTCTCAGGTCTGCACCGGAGGCCAGATTCGAAAGGCGAGCGCGGCCAATTCATCGGCGCAGGCGAGGATGCTGGCGTCACTCCAAGTCTGCGATTTCAGGATCGCAGCGTTCATGTTGAGCAGGGAATCCTGCAGCCGTTCGCGCTTGGTCTCGAAGCCGTAATTGCTGGCCACGGTGTTGGCCGGCGGCGTCAGCAGGGTGAGATTGCCGATGGTCTGGACGNNGCTGCGCATGTGTTCGTCCACGCCGGTGGTTTTATCGCGCGGGGCGCTACGCCCGTCGGCCAGCGGCCAGAATTCCGGCCATTCCTGCGGGCAGAGATGCTCGATGGTGAGCCCGTCTTGCAGCGTGCCGTTGATGTTGAAGGCGTTGCGGCTGGCGAACTCAAGTTCTTCGAGGATCAGTTTGAGCCGTGGCTGCGGGATGTATTTGTATTGCGGCAGCGTACGCATCGCCGTGCGGAGATCGGCGTCGGTTGGAAAGCGGCCGGTATCGATGTCCTTCTTGCCGGCGAAAAACGTGGCTAAGCTCGCTTCGGTGACGCCGTGCTGTTTTAAATGCCCGGCCAACTCGACGAAGATGTTGTTGTAATTCTTCGGCGTCAGATGGCAGAGCGCGCGACGGATGACGTAGCTGGCAATGCCGTCGTAAAGAGCCTGCTTGGTCTCTTCGCTGGCGTCCGAGGCATCGATCACCAGCACCGCCGGATATGCGGTTGAGACTTCGAACACCTGCAGCCGGCGGGCGAGACGCGCAAGCGCGTCGCCGCCGTCGGCGGTGACCAAGCGCTTATAGGTATCGATGTAGCGGGTGAGCACCTTAAGTTCGTCGGTGGCGTTGGCGAAGGCGCGGGCTTCGACGAAGCTTCTGTACTCGGAATAGAGCTCGCCCAGCGAGATGAGCTTGCCTTGCTCGGCCGCCAAAGTGTGGGCGAGATAGAAATCGATGCGGGGCTTAGTGATGCGGCCTTGCGTCTGCGCTTCCTTCCAGAACGGCGTCTCGAACGCCGACCAATGGCTCTCCATAAGCTTTTCTTCGTCCTCGCCGGCTCGGGCCGCGCGGTGAAACACGTCGTTCCGGACGAGATCCATCGCCGCCAGCGGCTTGCCGCCGCTGTTCAAAGTCTGGAAAATCACCTGGGCGTCGTCATCCTTGGCCAGCGTAATCACAATCAGGCGGAAGTCCTCAAACAACACGGTTGAGATTGCCCGCAGGCGCTTCTCGACTTCGGGCGAGGTTTTGTCCTTGCCCTCGTCGGTGATGAACGCCTCGGCCTTTTCCCAGAAAAATTGGAACGCCAAAAGCGGCAGCGGCGCAGTAGCGCGGGCGCGGCCGTTCTTCTGGAAGTCGTCAGGATATTTCTTGATCAGGTCGGTCCAAGAGAGATCGAGAATGTCCTTGAAGATGGCGCGGTCATAGGTAGTGGGCTGTAGCTTGTAGCGGTCGACCTTCGGGTTCTCCATCGGCACGCCATCGCCGTGGATCACCAAGTCGCGGAGTTGGGCTTCAATGGCGTCGAATTTGTAGGCGCGCGCCAGGCTGCGCAGCGCGGCAAAGCAGAGATGGAAGGTGGTAAGCCGCTGCTGGCCGTCGACCACGTCGAAATTCTGGATGCGACCAAACACCGGGTCGCTTTGCGGGATGAGCAACAGCGCGCCCATGTAATGCGAGAATTGCACCTTGCCGCTGGCAAGCCGCTCCTCGGTCTTGTCCTCGATCTGATCGAACAAGGCTTCCAACTGGTCTTTGACCGTCCACGAATACGTGCGCTGATAGATCGGGACGATGAAACGCTGCCGCTCGCTGACGATCTTACCCAAAGAAAGCGGTGCTGAATCCATCTGGTCCCCCGATGGCGCTCTATACCGAGCCGGCGCCGAGATCCCAAGCCGCCCCGATCGGATTGGGAGGACGCTAAAACGGGCTGCCCGCAAAGCCGCCCAGGAAGACGACCCGCCGTTTTTTGGCGACGCGCGTACGCGAGCTCTTGCCTAACAAGGTGGTGAAAGGACCCGAATCTACTCTCTGCGGGCTTGCCCCGTGGTCGACGCCGCCGGCAGGCGCCGTCGACTTTTGAATCGGACGCCCCGCGGCCCGACGCCTTCCGGTCAGCCATCGTGCGCAGTGCGGGTCAAGGGGCGCGCGTAAGCGCGGCGCGAAGCGCTTACCCTTGGCGCGCGCGAGCATGGTGGCATTCCGCAGCATTCCTGATTCTACACGTTGTCTGAAATCGGTCGCACCGACATTTCGCGCGTGGCGCGCAAACAGGATACAAGTTGAGACGGCTTTGCCGCACCGTACTTTTTGCGCAAGCCATTGCTCGCGCAACTCTTCTCGCGCGGTGCACCTTGGAAGTGCGGTGGATTGTGGCAAAGCCTAACGCATTCGATGCTCACGCGTTTTCGATGAGCATCGTTGACGTGTTGCGATCTCGCGGAATTCTCATCGCCACTGTGAGCAACTCAAATGGAGTTCGACATGGGCAATGGAACCGCGAAACTGGAGCGGCTGCTGCCACGCAAGGAAGCCGCGCAATTCCTCACTGATCTTGGCTTGTCGATTGCGCCCCAGACGCTGGCGCGGCTCTACAGTGAGGGACGAGGGCCAGTGTGCATGCATCTCGGCCGCCGCGCGGTTTACAAGCCCGCCGATCTCATCAGCTATTTTCGCCAGCAGGCAAGCGCTCCAAACCAATCTTCTCGCCAGCCAAGACTTCCGGCCGCCAATGACGATCTACCAGATGCGGCCAACGATCATGGCGATGAAGATTGAGGTTCATCATCGTCGTTGACTGAGTCACATGGCCGAGGCCGCGTCCACAAGCGTCGGCAGAAGTTCGAAAAACTTGGAACGCGTGCCTCGGTGACGACCATTTCCCAGTCACGTTTTATAATCGGCGATTGAGGTCGAGTGCGTGATTCGGTGACGCCAGCTACGTAAACCACGTCACGCAAACGCAGCTGCGAGTCGAGCACGGCGCTCAAGGCGCCGGTAGGGCAGAGCACCAACAGATAAGGCATGTTGCGGCGATTAAAGCCGTCGAATTCGATCCATCTGGCAAAGAGAACGATGTGCAAGCCGTAGCTGGATCGCTGCTTGGCCATCACATGACCGTGGATGCGCCAGTCTGCCATCGCGCCCTAGCCCCGAGGCTGGAGAGCGCGCAGATCGGCGATAGCGCTGAGCAACACGCGATGTGCGCTGGGATAATCTTCAGGCTCAATCGCTTCCGCCGCAATGCTCAGTTTGGCGATCGCGCCCTCGACCGTCACGGCGGGAACGTTCCTCAACCGGCGCAATAGGCGGGCGCACTCGCGCGTGCATCGCTCATACTCCGCATCGATGGCGTAGAGCAGTCGCGCTTCTGGAAGTCGCCTCTGTTGGTCGTCGCTCAGACGAAACCAGTCTCGATGTTTACCTAGCCAGGCCTCGCGATCGGACCAGCGTCGCAACAGCGTCTCGCCGTGCCGCACGAGGTCGGCGTAGTGACCGCACAAGACCAGCACCGGATCGGCGGCTATCGTGCCCGTCAATTCTACGTCTGAGAGCCATGGCGCCGCGCTCATGCCGGCGACGAGTTTGCGGCGTGAAAGGCGCGCCATCAGTGCGTCCTCCGTAGCGAACGGAGTGATGCGCCAACCAGCTCAGCCAGAAGACCCGCCGCGACAATTGCGGACAGAATCCCAAGCCAAGCGCTGCCTGACTGGACGCCGACAAAGTGGCCGATAATCACGCCGCCATAGGACGGCGGACCGAACATCAAGATTCCGAGCAACAACCGCCACAGTAGCTGCAGCACCAAGGCGATGACGCCAAGCAAGACGGCGCTGCCGACGAGCGAGCCCCAGTCCATGGCTCAGGCTCCATGCAGTGCGCGATAGTCGCGCAGGATGCTGGCGATCAGGTGATGCAGTTCGGGATGATCTTCGGGGCAGGCCTCGATGGCCGCGACCGCGAGCTTGCCGCAGATACCCAAGTGCGTGATCGCGACGATGCCGGGCAACGATGCGAGGAGGGCTTGGTTCTGCTCGTGCAACGCGTCCAACTCATCGTAAAGCGCGTCCAGCTCCACCTGCTCGCGACGGCGTGCGCGCTGGGTCCGATTGAGCTTCGGCCAGTTCAACTCGGCGAAGGCACGGGTCTCGATCTCTTGCCAGCGGCGTCCGAGCTGCTGCTGCTCGGAGTGTCGTCTGAGGAAGGTTTCGCATGCGGCTACGGCGGTATCGCCATTGAATGAGGTTAGTGGGATGGCGCTTGCAGTCACCAGAACGCAGCGCCGTGAGGGCCCATTGGGACAAGCGCTCTCGTGCGCCGCCGGAGGCGTGCGTCGGGACATTGGTAATGCTTTCGGTCTAGGTTGATCCCCAGG